>ERZ808286.38-NODE-38-length-104499-cov-5.128538_pt1 | contig 104499 bp, 102 predicted proteins | sample MGYA00521276_ERZ808286 | MGnify/ENA primary metagenome ERZ808286 (study PRJEB31516, sample SAMN03275607) | gut metagenome | biome: mammalia-associated habitat; material: feces | host: Papio cynocephalus | place: Kenya | collected 2012-08-01 ... | reverse complement strand
ACCAGACAGAGCAGAACCATCAAACAAATATTTGGCATCATGGTGTACAATATTGTGCCCACAAACGAAATCAACCTTTCCGTTTTTCAAGAATGCCACCAGCCCTTGTTTGGAGGCTTGGTGGAAGATGGCACCATCATAGCGCACCGCTCCTATATCATGAACCTTGTGGTCGCGCAGCCCCACCTCTGCATCAACAAAAGCAAACCTTGAGACATTCCACGCGTTCCCTGCCGTTTTTCTGCCGGCAGAAGACAACAGTCCAAGGTTTTCCTGTCGCTTTTTGAAAATGTGGTCAATGATAGACATAATTCACCTTTTAAAGAACTGTGGGCGGCCGTCCGCCCACTCTCTTCACGGTCACTCCTCTTTCGTTATCTCGGGATGCGCCAGCCGCTCCGACTTTTTCAGCTTTCCGGCCACCTCACTGTATGCGTGGCGCAGCAGATGGCGGACGGTGTCATCGGACAGCGAGCCGTTGAGAAGCACCAGGTTCCAGCATTTCTTGTTCCAGTGCCAGGCTGGCTCTACCACCGGGTGGCAGTCGCGCAACAGCTGGGCGCGACCGGCATCACACTTCATGGCCACCCATTCGGGATGTTCCATGTCAACACAGGCGAATACCTTGCCCAGTCCGCTAAACAACAGCGATGCCTCATCAAAAGGCAAGTCCTCGGTGACAAGGGGCAGAGCGAGACAGTATTCGCGCACGGACACTATATTCATACTGGTCAGGTGGTTTGGTTGTAAGTAGGTGCAAATGTACAAGTAAATATTTGTAACGCCAAGACTTTGCATGGCTTTTGCCGGCAAAAGGGCTGGGATTAGACTGTGTAGATTCGTTAATCTGCGAGATATGTCTTACTTTTGCAGTTGCGAAACACCGCGCCCCACACAGGAGCGGAGGTATGAGAAGAAGTCATGAAGTTTCAAGTGTACACCAACAGAAAAGCCAACGGCACAGGGCATGCCGGCGGCAGTATGGGCAAGTCTGTCATTATCGAACCGGCAACAGCATTCTATGCCCAGCTGGAGCGTGCCTGTACTGAAAGGACAGACATCCATCTCAGGTACGAGATGCTGAGGAGCGTGTTCAAGCGGGTTGTCGAGCAAAGCATCCGGGACAGCAGGATAGCCTTTTCTGGGCTTTTCGCAAAGTTAGACTACTGCATCAAGGAGTTCCGCGTGCCCTACCGGGTGGCCAGTCTCATCCACCAGTCACGCAAAGACCTGTTTTCGGAACACAACAAGAACGGCACACTCACGGCCAGTGACCTGGCACGGCTCTTCCCACACAATCTGAAAGCGGTGACCCTACTTGTCTACCATCTCTGCGGCAGGGAGAAAATACCGGCCTGCCTGGAGGCTCACTTCCCCATTGCCGACAGGGTGCGCACATGGGGCGCGTTTGACGAGAGGGCCGTGCGCGCCATCGTGGAGCGGTGGGACGACAGGTACATCTGGGCAACGGAGGAAGTGAACGGCACCACCCTGAAGATAAGCTACGGCACGGAAAACAAGATACTCACCCGCGATGGCAGTTTCAGCTGGGACTATCTGAGCCAGGTGCTGTGGACCGGGGCGCAGCTCGGACTTGTCCGCATCCGCAAGGACGAGCGCGGAGAAGTGTGTCTGCCCGAACTGATTATCCTCGAGCCAGACTACCTTGTAAATGTCACCACCATAGCCAACTGCTTCGAGAGCTATGCAGAGTCTCCGTTTGTCAACCTGGTCAACAAGCTGAAGCCCCGGCCCAACTCGCTGAGCATCCACATGGGTAACCTTGCCGGAATGCTGCTCAGCGATGAGGTCTGCGGAGGCGGCGACTTTGAAAAAACGTTCGCTTCGTTCATCTCCGCCAATATGCCAGACCTGCTGTCGTGCCCCGGGGCAAGTCCGGACCTACTCCAGTTCAAGGAAGAGGCCAAGCTCCAGAAGCGCAACATCAGCCAGCTCATCGGCCAGAACCTGCCCGAAGCCATTGCCGGCTACGACAGCCGGCAGGTGATGCTCGAGCCGTCCTTCTTTAGCGAGGTGCTGGGCCTCCAGGGGCGCTTCGACTTTTTGTTTGAAAAGGAAGACAGGAAAGGCATCTGCAGCGAAGCCACCATCATTGAGCAAAAGTCGGGCAAGGGGGCCTTTCCGCCCGGCAAAGACCCCGGCACCCCCAAGCCACGGGAGCCGCACATGGTGCAAGCCCTCCTCTACCGCGCCCTCTACCAGTATGACTTCAACCTGTATGCCATGCAGCTGTCACACGTCATGCTGCTCTACTCCAAATATCCCAACGGCCTGATAGGCATGTCGCCCAACACAGGCCTCCTTCTGCGAGCTGTCAAGATGCGCAACCTGATAGCCTGGACAGAGGTGCTGTACGCCAAGGAAGGCCTGGATTTCATCAAGACCCTGACCCCGGAGAAACTCAACAAAAAGGGTGTGGGAGACCGGCTGTGGGAGACGTACACCCGCCCGCAACTTGAGCGGCTGCTGGAGCCGGTGAGGAAAGCGTCTGAACTGGAGCTGGCATACTATCTGAGGTTCATGCGCTTCATTGAAAACGAGCAGCTCCTGGCAAAGGTAGGCAACAGGGTCAAGGACAATTCCGGCTTCGCTTCGACATGGCACGACACCCTGGACGAAAAGAAAGCGGCCGGCAACATCTACGACATGCTGACCATCGCGGACTACGGCCATGCCTCCGAAGGAGGGCGGGTAACCGCCGTCACACTGGACTTCGGTGACAAGGGGGCGGCCGAGGCAGCCAACTTCCGCATCGGAGACATTGTGATCCTCTATCCATACAAAAAAGGTGATGTGCCCAACGCCTGCGCACAGATGGTGTTCAGAGGCTGCATCGAGGACATCCGGGAGCACTGTGTCAAACTGCGGCTGCGCGACAGCCAGGCCGGTCCGCGGGTGTTCGAAAGATTCAAGGATACTTGGTGGGCTGTCGAGCACGACATGTACGAGTCGTCCACCAACAGCCTTTACAGTGCCATGCACAGCTTCCTCTCAGCGCCGCAGCGCAGACGTGACCTTGTGCTCATGCAGCGAGAGCCAGCTGTCGACACCTCACGCACCCTCAAGGGCGACTACGGGCCGTTCAACACGCTCGTCACCCGGGCCAAGCAAGCCCGGGACCTGTTTCTCGTCATCGGCCCACCCGGAACGGGCAAGACATCCTACGGACTTGTCAACCTGCTGAAAGAGGAGCTGTCAGAGGAGAACACGTCCGTGCTCCTGCTGTCGTTCACCAACAGGGCTGTCGACGAAATTTGCAGCAAGCTGGTGGAGATGACAGTACAAGACCCCACATTCGACTTCATCCGCATAGGGTCTGAACTTTCCTGTTCCAAGGAATACCGCAGCCATCTGCTCAGCACGAGAACCCAGGCATGCGGAAGCAGCGAGACCAGAGAGCTGATACAGCGCACCCGCGTGTTCTGCGGCACCACAGCAGCCCTGAACAGCAGTCTGTCGCTCTTCTGCGTCAAGCAGTTCAGCCTGGCCATTGTCGACGAGGCTTCCCAGATACTCGAGCCACACCTTGCCGCACTGCTGAGCGCCCACGACAAGGGGGCGGAGGCCATCGGCCGCTTTGTGCTGATTGGCGACCACAAACAGCTGCCAGCCATTGTCATGCAAACGCAAGACGAGTCTGCTGTCGCCGAGCCCATCCTGCGCAGCATACACCTCACCGACTGCCGCGACTCCCTGTTCGAACGGCTGCTGCGACAGTTCAAGACCGGCAGCGGCTACGATGCGCGCTTTGTCTATACGCTCACCAAGCAGGGCCGCATGCACAGGGACATTGCCGAGTTCGCCAGTCACACTTTCTATGGCAACAGGCTTGGCATCGTACCGCTGGAACACCAGCAGCTGCCAGCCCCGGAGGTCAGGTCGGGCAACGGCATCGCCAGGATGCTCGCCTCGCACCGCATCGCATTCGTGGCCTCAGAGACTCCGCAGGGCACGCTGTCGGACAAGACCAACGAAGTGGAAGCCAGGATGATTGCCGCTACGGTGTGCCAGATATACCACCTCACGTCACAGAACTTTGACAAAGACCGCACGGTTGGGGTCATTGTGCCCTACCGCAACCAGATTTCGGCCGTGCGCAATGCCATTGACACCTTTGGCATCAGTCTGCTGCACAACATCACGATAGACACAGTGGAGCGTTACCAGGGCAGCCAGCGCGACTACATCATCTACGGCTTCACGGTTCAGCACACCTATCAGCTCAACTTTTTGACCAACAATGTGTTCGAGGAAGACGGCATACTTATTGACCGCAAGCTCAATGTGGCTATGACACGGGCGCGTCTCAACCTTGTCCTCATTGGCAATCCGTCTCTGCTCAACAAGAATTTCATGTTCCGCAAGCTCATGACATTCGTCAGCAGCAAGGGCGGATATGTCGACGTGCCGTGCGATGCATATTGCCGAGGGGACTTCAAGATGGCACGACAGAACGTATAGCCAGTGCCAGCGCGCCGGGAGCAGTCAGGGCAGGGTGCCAATGCGCCCTGCCCTGACTGCATTTCAGCCACCTCCCAGTGCATACACCTGTGTGTATGCGCCGGGCGAAGATATCATTTTCTTACCACCTTGCGCGTATGCCCGCTCTGGAGTTTCTCAACCAGCAGCCCTCTGTTCAGCCTGGCCAGAGCGCCGTCCACACGATAAGACAGCCTGGCTTCTGCGCCATCAGCAGTCACAGAGGTGATGCCCGTCGAGACAGGAGCCGGCTCGGAGAGCCGCGACTCACCGGCGGTGTAAACGGCGGTCACTGCATACACTGCGCCGGCACCAGCGGCCACAGCGGCATCTGTATAGCTGAGCGATGTGCCGGGCACGGTGGCCACCAGCACATTGTCACGGTACACGTTGTAACCCCTCAGCCTGAGCTGCTGGCCCTCGTAGCACACATCGTCAACCATCAAGGCAAACTGGTCTTCGGAAACCACCTGCAAGGCGAAGCGCGCCGCCCCATCAGGGAGGTCGAAAGCATACTGTGTCCACACATCGGTAGCACTCACGGGCGCGGCTGTCAGCAGTTTGAAGTCAGACATCTCCTTACCGCCGGCCGAATAAAGAACATTGAACTTCTCGACAAAGTTGCCCGAGGCAGTGCCAATGTTCTTGGCAAAGAAACTCACTGTCTGAGCCTTGCCCGACAGAACTGGCGAGACGAGCCAGTCGTTGCTCTTTGAGGCTACAGCGTCAAAGCAGACGAGGCACTGCTCGCCCGAGCTGGGCTTCAGGTTAGAATAGGCCTGGGCGTTGACATCAAGCCCCAGCTCACCGGGGTTGAACACGATGAAGGCATAGGGGTCGCCTGTATGGGGGAAATAGGTACTCCCGATGCCGTACGACTGCTTTCCGTCGCCATCAAACACACTCCAGTCGCCAATGTGTCCAACTGTCCAAGAGGCATAGTCTTCCATGTCATCGGTCACAACATTGTCAAGCGTGGCCGGTGCGCTCCAAGTCAGTTGCACATGGCCACCGTCTGTACGTTTCGCAGTGAGCGAGACAGGCTGCGCAAAGTTGTTGTCGGCCAGACGGAGGGTGGCCTCGTCGGTGTTGTCGGCCATGTTCTCGTCATCGGCCAGCTCGACAGCGGCCGTCAAGTCTGCCGTTGTCCCGGCTGTGACTGCCGGCACATAGGCAAAGACATAGGCAGAGTCGGCCGACACGTCCAGCAGTCCGCAGCCGGTGCGGGCCACCTCGCGGCCACCGTCGCGGAGCACAACGTCCGCCGACTGTTCGGCGAACTTGCCCTTGTTGGCCACACTCACCACAACGTTGTTGGCCTTGCCCTTGCGCAAAGTCTTTGGTGCGGTCATGCTCACAGCCAGGTCGTGGCCGTTGACATCCCTCACCTCCACATTGTCAAGGAACATACCGTGGTTGTCAGTCTGGTGGCTCGTGGCCTTGAACCTGACAATGACAAACTCAGAGGCTCTGAATGCCGACAGGTCGACATTGGCTTTCTCCCAATGGTCATAGCTGTCCACAGTGCTGAAGTCGAGCGTCCACACCGTGTGCTCACGCACGCCATTCTCCAGCACACTCACCTGCCACTGGCCGTCAAACTTCGGCACCACAAAGTAGTCGAAGCTGAGTTGCGGGTGCTTGGCACCGCTGAGGCTGATTTTTCCGGTGCACACCTCACCTTCGTAGGTGCCGCTTGCCGGGTACCAGTAAATGGAGCCGTTGTCGTTGTCCGATGACACCCCAAGGTTGAAGCGGAACGAATTGTCAGAGGTGGCATGGTCTCTCCACCACAGTGTTTCATAGTTGCCGCTGGGGAACGACTCGGCGAAAGGCAGTGCATAAGGCTCTCCCTCAACGACAAGGTTCGACTCCACAAGACCGCTCTCACCGGTCGCCGTTGCGGCCTGCACATTATAATAGAGGTTGCTCTGCATCCCCTCAACACGGATGGGTATCTCCAGTTCGGTCTTTCCCACCAGCACAGTGTCGGGGAAGAACTGTGTGTAGTTGCCATAATAGACCTTGTAGCTCACCCGCGCGCTGTCCACATAGCCGCCATTCACGCCCAGTGTGTCTGGAGCGTTCCAAGCCAGCGTGGCCGTGCCGTCAAGGTTGTCGGTAAGCCGCAGGTTCTTCACGCTGCAGGGCTGGTCCTGACCGATGAACACGGTCACGGAGTCGCGGTCGCCCTCGCCCAGTCCGTTGAACGGAACAACCGTATAGGTGTTGAAGCCGTTGTCGGGCGCATCGTCAAGAAAGACAATCTGCTGTCCGGGAGCGAGGTCGTCCAGCTGTTTGATAACTGCTGTGTTGCGGCGCACCTCAACACGGCTGTCCGTCGTCAGCGGCCGCCCGTCGTTCGTGACGGTGGGCATGGTGAACCTCACCGCACCGGCCAGCCCGGCCTTGGGCGCCGGGGTGACGGCCAGTCCGGACACTTTCCCGGGCGCGCCTTTCACCGAGCGTTGTTCAATCCGCACATTGTCCAGATAAAGCTTACCCTTGTTCGGGCCGCTCACGGCATGGAAGGCAAACTTGTAATAGCCAGCCTCGGCCACCTCGACCTCCTTGTTGATGACCGTGTCGGTGGCATTGTGCAGTTCGGTAGTCTTCACCACCACCTTGTACTGGTTACGGTCTGTGGGGTCTGCGCCCTGGCCGAACTTCACCTGGATGCGGTTGCCGTCCTTGCCACTGGCCACAAACGAGAGGTTGTAAGTGCGCCCCGGCTCCATCTTCAGCAACGGAGTGAACAGCCAGTCGTCGCCATACACACCGGTGTTACCGCTGTTGTAGACGGCCTTTCCGCCGTTCTCGCTGTCCCAAACCCATGTGTTGTTGTCCTTGTTGCCATCCAGCACAGTGAAGAGCTGGCCAACGGTGCCCTCAGAGCCAAAGGTCTCCATATAGGGCAGGCTGCGGTATGAGCCACATGCCAGTTCCGCTGTGACAGCCTGTTCGCTCGCCATACCATGATTGTCGGCTATCACCCCATAGGAGTAGAGCGAGATTTCGCCCTCTGGCAACACCTCCTCGAAAGTGCTCTCGCGGGTGCCCTGGCTCACAGCCACAGCGCCCGGGTAGCGGATAACCTTGTAAGTGATGTTCTGATGGTCAATGTAGCCGGTGTGGGTGCCTGCGCCCTGCACGCTCCAGGAAAGTGAGGCGCGGCGCGTATCGCGGTCAATGGCAAACCGGCTGACCGTCAGCACCGGGTTGTCAAAGCCTACCCAGGGCAGTTTGCCGCGGCAGGGCTGGCTCATGCCTGCAGCATTGCGCACAAGCACATCAAAGCGGTAGGCACCAGCCTTGGCCACAGTCACGCCAACGCTATTAGCCGCTCCGGGCTGTGTCACGCCCGAAGCGAGCGTGTCGCCGTTGGCCACCACATAGTAAGTGAGCGCGCCATCAAGGCTGGCTCCGCCCATGGTCTTGGTCGGTGCGGTGAACACCACCTTGCCGGAAAGCTCGCCCTCGCTGAAAGTCAGTCCCAGACCGGTGGCCATGGCCGGCGAGCCGGCCGTGACACCCCGCTGGGGCACCATCAGGCCGCACACCTCCTGGTTGTCGTCAAACATCTTGATGAGCGACGCCTTTCCTGTGGCGGTGTCTATCTGATACAGTCCCGAGGTGTTGTCTGTTGTCTGTGTGGTGAAATAGAGCTTGTCGGTCGACAAGTCGAATGTGGCGCTCTGGCGGTAAGCGGAAGGCTTCAGCCCTGTGGCGCCAACCAGGGAGTAGGCGCCGGTGAGCTTGTCAATGGTGTAAAGGTTGCCATCGATGTTGATGCCATAGAGCACACCCTTGCTGTTAAATGCCAGCCCCACGAAAGTGGTATCCATGGGTATAACCTCCTTTTCAAGCGTGCTGAAGTCAATGGTTCCGAAGCCTGCCATCCCGCTGTCGGTACTGCTGAACTCGCCATACACCAGTCCGCTGACAGGGTCGAGGGCCAGGTCGAAGGCCGAGAGGCCAAAGTCGCCCGTGGCCTTTTGGTCAACAAGTGTCCAGCTCTTGGTGTCGTATGCCGAATAGACCACCCAGTGGGAGCCGTACCCATAGACATCATGCACCAAGTGGAGCGTGTCATTGAGAATCACAGCGCCGCCATCGGCCTGCATGGCCTCATCGAGGGCCAGGTCTTCAAAGCGGCTGTCGGCACTGGCCTTGAAGGCATAGTAGCCGAAAGGCACGTATTCGCCTTTCCAATAGGCTTCGTTCCAGGAGTCTGCATACACAATGCTGCCCCACAACTCGGTGCCATCGCCTGTGGTGGCCAGCAGCTGCGGCCGGCGGGACGCAGGTCTCTTGCGTCCCAGCCGGCCGGTGAGTGCCGGCGCGTTGTTACCCTTCATACGTGTGGATAGCCAGTTGCGGCGCGGCGTGTCTGCGAGTGCCTTGGCACCGGCCGGCCTGGCTGTAAGAATGTCACCGCGCTGTCCGCGGGCCGTCTGTGCCAACAGGCACACCGGACAGCACATCAGCGCAATGGCAAATAGTGTTTTTACCTTATTCATCTTTTGACTATATAGTTACGTTCATACGGTCTCAATCACATTCGTGCGCCCTCTGCCTGTATGCGGTCAGCGCGCCACCACCTTGCGGTTCTTGCAGATGAAGATGCCGTGACTGGGGGTGGCTGCTGCGCGGCCATCCAGCGTGTGGTAAAGTTCGCGGGCCTCGCATCTGAAAGTGTTCACACGCTTGACAGCCGTAGCCACGCCGTTGAGTGTGAGCGCCAGCGTGTCGGCCGGCGCCAGGTCGGCCCTAACTGGCAGGTAAGCTGTGTTCTGGCGGATGTAGCGGCGCCACGGGTCAGCGTCACTGAACAGGGTGAAGTCGGTGTCGCAGAGCACGTAGTTTTTGCTGTCGCCATCAGTCGCAGCAAGCGACATGCGTGCCAGCGTTCCCTTGAGACAGTTGCTCACGCCGAGCTGTGCCGTCTGGTCGTCGGCAATCCGCGCGTAATAGGTCTTGTCTTTCTCGCCGTTGAGAATCACGCCCTCGCCGGCAGGCAGCACAGAGCCTGGCAGCGACACTGCCTTGACGGTGTTGCCGGCAACGGCTTCGACATAGTAGACTGTGAGGCCTTCGGCTGCGGAAAGGTCGAGAGCCATCGGACTGCAATAGGTGGTGACGCCCGTTGAGGGCTTGGCGCTGAAAGGCGCATACACCGGGAGCTCGCCCGAGGTGGTCAGAGGCACCTTGTCGGTGAGCGCATCGGCGTAGCAGTTCCATGCCGAAGTGTAGTCGGCAAGTCTCGAGGCCTTGACAACGATATGGAAGCCCACTGACTTCAAGTTCTCGTCCTCGCCCGACACATCAAGGAAAATGTCGTCACCCAGCGTGCAGGGGGTGTCGCCCAGCATATAGACATAGGACAACCCTGAGCGCGAGAAGGCCTCGGTGCCAATCTCCTTCAGCGTTGACGGCATCACAACGGTATGCAGGTTGCGGTTCACCTCAAACGCTTTCTCTCCGATATAGGTAAGCCCCTCAGGCAGGTTGATGGCAGTGAAACTCTGGTAGTTGAACGCGCCGGCGCCGATGCGGCGGACAGTCTTGGGGAGAGTGACATTCCCCGTGATTCGCGCACCGTCGGCGCCAAACAGGGCAAAGGCGTTGTCGCCAATTTCGGTCACCGTGTAGTCAAGGTCTTCATCCTCATCATACACGGTCTCCGGGATTACAAGTGAGGACCCGCTGATGGTTCCCCCTGTCACCCGAACCTCGGTGTCACTGATGGGCGCATACTTGATGTTGTTGACCACAAAGTCGGCGAATGTCGCCGTGGGCAGACACATGGCTGCCATAAGAATCAGCGTAAATCTCTTCTTCATAATCTTTAAAACAGGTTTTCAAATGTTTATATATGTCTGTCTGCAAGCAGATGTACAAGCAGGCCGGAAGCCTTCCAGGGCAGGAAACGCTTGTGCATGCCGCAGCGTCTCCAGCCCTGGAAGTGGCAGGGTTATCTGACATTGAGATGCAGCACCTTGCTGCCCTCGGTGGTGTTGACACGCACCATCACATTGCCTCGGGCTCTCAGGGGCAGCCGCAGCGGCTGCCCCTGGACAACGGGCGCAGACTGCTGCAAGAGCCGTCCGGCTGCATCGTACACCTGGACACTGCACACAGTCAGGCCACTTGCGCCAGCCAGCCTGAGCAGGCCGCCCTCAGCAGTGACCGAGAGGTCGGACAGCGGAGCACTGATGGCTGTGGGCAAGCCGTACTGCACACCGACGTTCTTCAGCGACAGGTTGCTGTAGCTTCCACCCTCGTTGACAAACAGGAGGCCAAGACGCACCTTGCCGGTATAGCCCAGGAGCGAAGCCTTGTAGGTTCCTGTGGCCACGGCATCGTCTTTCAGCACCATCACGGTGTCATTGGCATAGAAGTCTTTGCCGTCTTTGGCCACAACCAGGTAGAGTGCCGTGCTTTCAGCGCGCGAGTAACCGCTCTCGATTTCAAAGAAAGCATCGTAGCTTGCACTGCCGTCACCCAGGTCGAACAGAGGGCTGATGTACCATCCGTTGCCATCGGTGTCGTAGGTGGTGTAAATGACTGAGGCAGACCAGTAGCCGGCATTGAACTTCCAGTTGCCGCCATCGGTCAGCACGGAGGGTGAGCCCAGTTCGCCGGCCTTGGCTTTCCAGCCGGCAGGCTCGGCCTTCTCGGCAGTGAAGTCCTCGGTGAACGGAACAGCCAGGCCGCTCTTGAAAGTTACCTTCTCCGACCACTTGGAGTGCTCGGTCTCTGAGCAGAGCGCCCGCACCTGGGCAACATAGCCGGTCAGACCGTCGAGCCCGGTGAGCTTATAGGGATTGGTGCGCACGGCACCGGTCTTTGTCCATGACGTGTCACCACTCTTCTTGTACCAAATCTCCCAGGCGTCCTCCTCGCCCTGCGACTGCCAGGCCACGGTGGCCTCGCCACCGACAATCGAAGTGTCGGGCACAGTGACATTGACGGGATAGTCGCACGAGCCTTTTTCCTCAAGCGCGAGGTCGCGCAGACGGATTGTTACCGACTCGTGGGCCGAGCGCAAGCGTAAGAGCAGCCGCATACGCACCTTGCTGCCAGCGGCCTCGTAGAAGGTGACATAATGCTTCTTGTAGTCATCCACGCTGCCTGCCGCCGGCATATCGGCCTTGCCGAGTGTCTGCACAGTGGTGTAGTTTTGGCCGTCAGTGGTCAGCTGCACCAGCAGCTCGTCACTGTCGCCAAGCGCAAGGGGCTGCTTGGTGTAGCCCACATACTCGTTCATCTGGAGCGCGAAAATCAGACGGTTGGCCGTCCTGGCAAGGTAGACATCGGGCAGTTCAGCCCAAGCCTCGCTCACCTGACCGCCGTCACACTTCACGTCAGTGGCCTCGAGATAAGGCGCGGTGTCGGTGGAGCCCCAGGAATTATCCGTGGCCACCACCCACTTGCCGCCGCCAAAGCTCCAGCCGGCCGGTGCGGCCTGCAACGGGCAGCTTGCCAGGGCTGGATTCCATGGCATGGTAGCGGCCGTCCTCGTGCTGGCCACCGCGGCGGTTGTAGAGTAGCGGCCATCGCTGCCGACAGTCCAGGCCTTGAGGTGGCAGACGGTGTTTTTCTTCAAGCCGTCAAGTGTGTTGAAGTCTTTTGCCGGCCCTTTATAAACCACTGTGCCGCCACCTGCTATTCTGTCACCCACGGCATAGTCTCCCTCAGGCGTGCCAAACTGCGGGTCGCTCAGTGTGGACCCGCTGCCACTCACGGCATACCTGTCGGTCATGGCCACCAGAACGGGGTCGCTGGAAGAATTGGGCTGCACGGCAAACTGCACGGCTGTGCTGTCAACGGCAGTCACTGTGATTTCTGCCGGGGCCTCGGGCTGCGTAGAGACAGTGCCCGTGAGCGGCGACACCTTATTATATTTGGGTCCGCCCAGGCACGATGAATTGGCCGCCATCACATAGACATGATAGGCTGTGGCCCCAGAGAGGTCGGAAGCGGTGGCAAAAGAGGCGCCATCCGTGAGATAGCCTATCACGCGCGCCGTGCCAATGGAGTCTCCGGCGGCATAGGTTGTGCCATCGGCAGGCATACGGCCAAGTGTCTCGGCCCGATCGATGAGCACCAGGAAGTGGTCTCCTTCGGCCTGAGCCGTGAAACTGCCTTTCACGGCGTTGCTGCTGCTCTCCAGCTGAAGGCCTGACGGCTGAGCCGTCGGGGTCTCGCAGCTCTTGGGTGCCGACCAGGTATAGGTGAGGCCGTCGGCAGGATAACTGTATGAAGACCAGCTAACCCCATAGGCGTTCGACGACACGGCATCATCGTCAAAGTAGCCGTCCTTGAGCAACACATCGCCCGGGTTGCCGGCCAGTCCTATTTTGACGGTCTGCGGGCGGAAATAGCTGTCGGGGCTGGGTGCAAAGTGATTGAACGCAAAATCAATGTTGCCCGTGGCCTCATACAGGCGGTACTGCACGGTGACCGTTGCAGTGACACTGCCCCAGCTGACCACGTCAAGGTTGCGATACTCGATGGTCAGCACGCGGTTTCCTGCCTCGCCGGCCAGCTCATAGCCTACCTCGGTGCTGTCACTCCGCCCCAGTTCGCAGCCCAGCACCACGCCGAACACGTTGCTGTAACTGCTCAGCACGTTGTCAATGCTGTAGCTTGAAGGCACACTGAAACTGATGCCCTCGGCCTTGCCCAGCACCACATAACCGTTGGCGGCCAGGGCAAAGCGAGTGAATATCTGGTTGTTGTACTTGAAATCGAAGCCAATGTTGAAGCCACTCCCATCAAGTGCGGTCGACTGTGCCCCCTTGTCATCAAACACCAGTCCGTTAAAGTCTGCTGACTTGTCCTGCGGGAGCACGCTCACTAACGCGGGTGAAGCAGTGTAATTGTGTGTGGAAACGGCCATTTCGTAGTAGCAAATCACCTGTGCAGAAAGCCGGGCACAAGTGGCCAGCAGAACGAAAACGGCCAAAACGATAGTAAATCTGCGCATAAACTTTTAATTTTGTGTTGTTAACCACGGCAAAATTACCAAATATTCGCATTACGATTTCAACCGCACACCGCATTTGCTTTCTGTTTTAAAAAAATAGAAAAAAACACGCAACAAAGCAGTCTCATTCCCTTGTTTCGCGTTTATTTTTGTAATTTTGTTTCCTCAAAACAGAAATCACAAGGATGGCCAGACTTTTCTTCACTTTCATTTTGTGCGTCTTTTCAGTCTGCTGCTTTTCATCAGAGGACGGAAAGCGGCGCGACAGCATCCAGAAAGTCACGGAAAGAGGTTTTTTGCTATACGGACAGGAGCGTTATTCTGAAGCCTTGGAATGTTATACAAAAGCTCTGGAATGGGCCTCTGCCGCCAACGACTACAAGAGCCAGATTGTATGCTTGGGCAATATTGGCAACATCTTTGCCATTTATGGGGACTACGACCGCAGCATCTATTACAACAGGCTGGGCTACAACCTGGCCTGCGAGCACAAGGACTCCGGCATGCAGACGCGCTTTGCCTGCATGCTGGTGGAGATTTCGTGCTGCAATGACGACATAAAGAGCGCGGACACCTACTACAAGCTGCTGATGGGCACGAACGGCAAGTGGTCGCAGGGCGACAAGTATCACTGGATGATTTGTCAGGCCAAGCTGGCCAAGGCCAAGAAGAAGTACAGCGAGGCTGTCTTTTATTACAGGAAAGCGCTGACCTTCGCAACCGACCACGGCATGAACAGCAAGTATGTCATCACGACCCTGCACGAGCTGGGCAACACCTACCTGTCACTCCATCAGACAGAAAAGGCACTTGCGGAATATGGCAAGGCCCTGCAACTGGCCAAGAAAATCAAGAGCGGCGAGATGATTTCAGAGACCTACCAGCTTTACTCAACGGCTTACCGCCTGAGCGGAGACGCCGGCCTGGCGGAGAAATACAAGGCCTGGGCAGTGCAGATATCAGACTCGCTGTTCAACAAGAAACGCTTCAACTATGCAAAGAACAAGCTTTTCGAGTACGAGGAGAAAGTGAAGAACGACCAGATACTGGTGCTCAGCGAGCGGGTAAGCGCGCAAACGGCCGTCATCGCTTTTATCTCGGTCATCGCGGTCATGCTGGTGGTCTTCGCAGCTGTCATCTTCAGAAAGAACAAGCGGCTGCATGAGGCGCACAACCTGCTGCTTGACAAGATGAGCGACCTTGAGCGCCAAGAGAAGAGAAACAAGGAACTGAGAAAGGACATCATTGACACCAGGGCGCGAATAGCCACCGGCACGCCTGGAAACAGAACGCCCGAAGAGGGGGCCAAGCCCGAGAAAAGGGCCGACGTGGGCATCGGCGAGGAGCAGGAAGCCAAGCTCCTGGACAGCATCATGGCCATCATGGAGGATGTGGAGACCATCTCAAAGCCCGACTTCAGCCTGAACACGCTGGTCAACATGCTCCACTCCAACACCAGCTATGTGTCATGGTGCATCAACGACTCGCTGGGCAAGAACTTCAAGACCCTGCTGAACGAGTACCGCATCAAGGAGGCATGCCGCCGCCTGTCAGACACCGCCACCTACAAGCGGCTAACCGTTCAGGCGGTGTATGAGGACTTGGGATACAAGTCGGCCAGCAATTTCATCAAGGCTTTCAAGAATGTGATTGGCATGACTCCGTCACAGTACCAGCGCATCATCAAGGAACGCAAGGAAACAGCTACAACAACTGAGATATGAGAGACAAACTGATCAAAAACCTATTCATCGGTACCGCCGCCCTGCTGTGTGCGGGCCAGGCCGTGGCCGCCAGCAGGCAGCCCAAGTACATCGAACACAGCGTGACCGCCCCGTTTGCCATGGAGCCTGTCAAAGAGTACGTGTTTCCCGACAGGCAGTTCCCCATCACGCGCTATGGGGCCAAGGCTGGAGGGACAGTAAGCAACACACAGGCTTTCGCCAAGGCCATCAAGGCTTGCAACAAGGCCGGCGGCGGCAGGGTGACCGTGCCCCGCGGCGAGTGGCTGACAGGGCCTATCCACCTGAAGAGCAACGTGAACCTGCACTTGGAAGAGGGCGCAGTCGTGGTGTTCTCAGACAACTACAAGGACTATCTCCCTGCCGTACAGACCTCGTGGGAGGGCATGGAATGCTTCAACTACTCGCCGCTTGTCTATGCATTTGACTGCGACAACATCGCCATCACCGGCACCGGCAAGCTCCAGCCACGCATCAAGGGGTGGGCACCCTGGTTCAAAAGGCCCAAAGGGCACCTTGAGGCGTCAAAGCAACTCTACACCTGGGCCTCAACCGACGCACCCGTCGAGCAACGCCAGATGGCCGCAGGCGAAAGCAACATGCGCCCGCACCTCATTCATTTCAACCGCTGCCGCAACGTGCTGCTTGACAGCTTCCACATCAACGGCGCGCCGTTTTGGACTATCCACCTGTTCCTGTGCGACGGAGGCATCGCACGCAACCTCAAGGTGTACGCCCACAACCACAACAACGACGGCATAGACCTGGAGATGACAAGAAACATGCTGATCGAGAACTGCCAGTTCGACCAGGGCGACGATGCCATCGTTATCAAGTCTGGACGCAACCGCGATGCCTGGCGCATAGGGCAGCCCACAGAGAATGTGGTCATCAGAAACTGCAAGGTAATCAGGGGGCACTGCCTCCTCGGCATCGGCAGCGAGATGAGCGGAGGGGTGCGCAACATCCTGATGGAACACTGCGAAGCGACCGACAGTGTGTTCCGCATGATGTACCTGAAAACAAACCACCGGCGCGGCGGATTTATCCACCATGTCTACATGAGGAACTGCAAGGGCACCTGTGCAGGGCGCATGTTTGAAATTGACACCGACGTCCTCTACCAGTGGAAGAGCCTGGTACCCACCTATGAGACCCGCATCACGCCCATCCACGACATCTTTATGGAAAACTGCGAGATAGGGCGCACTGACGCAATCTACGAGATCAAGGGTGACGCACGACTGCCCGTGCGTGACATCTACCTGAAGAATCTGAAGGCCGGACTGGTTTACCGCTTTGTCAACAAGAGCGAAAACACATTCAACGTCTATACGGACAATGTGACCTACACTGCCACTGCATTCTGAGGACTGGCAAGGGCACGGATGCCGGGAACCGCTTTCCGGCTCGACCGTCTCACGCACCAAGGCGCTTAGCGGCTTCCGCTAAGCGCCTTGGTGGTATAGCCCCTATCCAGAACTGACTGCCGATGGCAGGTGGGGCAAGGGTGGCTCACCTCGCCAGCCAACCGGCGGGCCGCCTTGCGGCGCGCCTCGCCCCTTGGCCAAAAGTGCGGGCTTCCAAGCTGGCCCCACGGGGTCAAAGGCTATATGCCTCATTGTCAGAGGCTCCATTCATACCTGTCATAACACACGCCGCGCCCTCCGAAGCCCTCTTTTTGGAAAATCAGCGACTCGTTGAGCACATGCCCGTCACCCTCGGTCGACTTGCCGAAATCGAAATAAGGGGCATTCACGAAATCGTGGTTGAGGATAACGTCATAGATGGCGTCTATCACCCGAAGACGCTTCCCCTCGGGACTGGCCGAGATATACTGGGCATGGACTACCTGGGGGGTGAGATAGAGCACGGTGCCACCAAGCACCTCGCCCCCTCTCACGGCCGTATAGAGCAGGATATTGTCGGGAAAGCGCGATTTCAACAGCAGGATTTCATCAAGCGTATGCACGGCCCTCACGCCATAGTTGGTCATCAGGTTACCGTTAAGCACCTGCCAAAAGCCCTCGAAATCGTCACTTCGCTGCACCGTAACGCCATCTTTCCGGCAGCGGTTGACGCCGCACTTGCGGCTATGGTGCCACTTCAAGCGTCTTGACATGACAATGGCAGAAGAGATGTCACGCGCCGCCAGGTGAACACCGCACACCTTATAGATGGCATAGATATCCTCCTCGGCCGGCACACGGTGATAAATCCACGGAACAGCCTTGTAGACGACCTGCCGGAACCCGTGCTCCCTCAGAAGTCCGTTGAGCAGTGTGAGCACCGTAACCATATCGCCGGCAGTAGCCACCGTGTCTGTAACGAACCCGCCATAGGTCAGCCCCTGGTGCGAGCAGAAACGGTCACCGTCCCTGTTGGCAGGGAGCAATGCCCACAGCGCACCTTTACGGCAGACCATCAGCGAGCAGTCCTCGAAGCGGCTTTTATGATAGTCCATGTAGTTGCGGTCAAACAGGAAAGTCCCGTTCTTCGACTTTTTGACAAAAGCATTCCACGCCTCCTTGTCAGCCGGAGTGTACCGCCTTATACTAAATGTGCCGTCACCCATCACTGCGCCTCCCTTGTCTGCCCTTGGAGATAGTCAAGATACTCGTCATAGTCGCGGATGTAGTCTTCCTCCTCAAAGGGGTCAGAGGCCAGGACAAGGCAGACGGCTCCCGAGGAGAAGTCATCAAGCGTGCGCCACACACCTGTCTCCACCAGAAGTCCCTGGTAGGGATGGTTCAGGTGGAACGGCTCCCGCTCGCGCCCGTTGTCAAGCGTCACAGTGAAGCTGCCGCTCAGGGCGATGATAAGCTCCCTGCACTGCTTGTGGGCATGTCCGCCACGGCTCTCGCCCGAAGGCACATCATACACCCAATAGACCCTCGCAACATGAAAGGGCACCTGCACGTTACTCTCAGCAACGGTGAGGTTGCCGCGGGGGTCGAATATCTTTGGCAGCTCGATGACGCTGCGCTGGGAAGAGTCCATCACACCATTTATTTATGAAAACTGGCATAGGGGTCTGTGCCCAGCACCGTCTTGGCCAGCCGCCTGGCCTTGTCACGCAGTCCTGTCGTGTCGGCATCAGTGGCACCGTAGCAGAGCACAACGCCCATGCGGCGGCCCACATGAGCCTGCGGCTTCCCGAAGATGCGGATGCGGGTGCGGTCTTCCCTGAGCGCGTCGACCAGATTATAGTCGAGCGGCCTGTCCGACTCCTCGGGCGAGAGAATCACCGCGCTGGCTCCGGCATGTTCCAGGTGGATGCCCGCTATGGGCAGCCCGAGCACAGCCCGCAGATGCAGCTCGAACTCGCTGAGGTTGGTGGTGTGACCCAGCGTGACCATGCCGGTGTCATGCGGGCGGGGTGACAGTTCGCTGAAAATCACCTCCCCGCGCTTGGTCAGGAAAAATTCCACGCCCCAGATACCGGCGCCTGTCAGCGCCCGGGTCACCTCGGCGGCAATGTGCTGAGCCTGGGCCAGCGCCTCATCGGAAATTCTGTAAGGCTGCCAGCTCTCGCGGTAGTCACCGCCTTTCTGCACATGCCCGATGGGCGGGCAGAACAGTGTGGGCCCCGCTTTCTGGGTGACAGTGAGCAGGGTGAACTCGGAGTCAAAGTCAACAAACTCCTCGATAATCACCTCTTTCACATCGCCACGGCTGCCTTCCATAGCCTCTCGGAAAGCCTTTTCCAGCTCATCGTCATTGTGGACATAGCTCTGTCCGTGGCCGGACGAGGACATCAGCGGTTTCACCACACAGGGAAAGCCTATCTCGTCGGCCGCCGCCTTGAACTCTTCAAACGTCTTGGCGTAGAAATACTTGGCCGTGCGCAAGCCCAGCTCCTTTGCTGCAAGGTCGCGGATGGCCCTCCTGTTCATCGTGTAGTTGACAGCCCGGGCACTGGGCACCACCTGGATGCCCTGCCTTTCAAAGTCAAACAGGCGCTCGGTGCGGATGGCCTCTATCTCGGGCACGATAATGTCGGGCCGGTGCTTCCGCACAACAGCGTCAAGTGCCTCGCCGTCAAGCATCGGGAACACCTCGCACGCATCGGCCACCTGCATGGCCGGCGCGTGCGCATAGCGGTCACAGGCTATCACATACTGTCCCACACGCTTGGCCGCAATCACAAACTCCTTACCCAGCTCGCCTGAGCCTAAAAGCAATATCTTCTTCATCTGTCAGTCACTGCATATATGGCTGGCCCATCCCTGCGCAGCAAGGTGCCTCACCGTCCTTTATACATGTTCTCGTAATACTTCTGATAGTCTCCGCTTGTCACGTTGTCAAGCCATTCCTGGTTCTCAAGATACCACTTCACGGTCTTCTCGATGCCCTCCTCAAACTGCAGCGACGGCTCCCATCCCAGCTCGCGCTGGAGCTTGGTAGAGTCGATGGCGTAGCGCGCGTCGTGGCCCGGACGGTCGGCCACATAGGTAATCAGGTTCATGTCCTCGCCCTCCTTGCGGCCCAGCAAGCGGTCAACGGTGCTGATTAGCACCTTGATGATGTCAATGTTCTTCCACTCGTTGAAACCGCCGATGTTGTAGGTTTCGGCCACCTTTCCCTTGTGGAAGATGAGGTCGATGGCTCGCGCGTGGTCCACCACATACAGCCAGTCTCTCACGTTCTCGCCCTTGCCGTAGACCGGCAGCGGCTTGCGGTGGCGGATGTTGTTGATGAACAGCGGTATCAGCTTTTCCGGGAACTGGTACGGGCCGTAATTGTTCGAGCAGTTGGTCACAATGGTCGGCATGCCGTAAGTGTCATGGAAGGCGCGCACAAAGTGGTCGCTCCCCGCCTTGGATGCCGAGTAGGGCGAGTGGGGGTTATACTTTGTGGTCTCGCGGAAGAAGTCCTCGCCATACGCCTCGTGGTGCCTGGCCGACGAGGCCTTGGTTGTAAACGGCGGCTCTATGCCCTCCGGGTGTGTCATCCGCAAGGCTCCGTACACCTCGTCGGTCGAGATATGGTAGAAACGCTTGCCCTCGTACTTCTCGGGCAGCGACTCCCAGTAGAGCCTTGCGGCCTGCAGGAGCGACAGGGTGCCCAGCACGTTGGTTCTGGCAAACGTAAACGGGTCTTTGATCGAGCGGTCCACGTGGCTCTCCGCAGCCAGATGGATGATGCCATCCACACACTCATCCTGCATCAGCCGGCAGAATGCGTCAAAGTCACAGATGTCCATTCGGACAAACTTGTAGTTGGGCTTGTCCTCGATGTCCTTCAGGTTGGCCAGGTTTCCGGCGTACGTCAGCTTGTCAAGGTTGATGATACGGTACTCAGGATACTTGTTCACGAAGAGGCGGACAACGTGCGAACCGATAAAGCCGGCACCGCCTGTGATAACGATTGTTTTCATTTTGACGATTTGTTTGATGATTTCTTACGGGTAAACCAATAGACAACAGCGCTTACAAGAACCCCCTGGACAAAGGTAGTCACCAGCTCCTGCCGGCCTATCTCGCGCTGAGCGACTGCATCTATCAGCAGTGATACCGCACAAAAGACCACGGTCAGCACGGTGTAAGCAATGAGCGGGTGCCTTTTCTGTTCGCTGTCCATATTTACACTATCCTATTGTTATAACTTCACAATCAGTAAATTTGCTGCCCTCAATGGTCAGTCTGACGAGTGTCCGCTCGCGCTGCCAGCCCTGGAGGCCGGCTGCGCCGGGGTTGATGTTCAACATGTTGAGCGTCTTGTCATACTTCACCTTGAGGATATGCGAATGGCCGCAGACAAAGAGCTGCGGCGGCGAGGCATACAGCATGCCCCTCACCGAGGGGTCGTAGTTGCCGGGATAGCCGCCTATATGCTTGATCAGCACATCGACATCCTCGCATTTGAAGCGGTTAATCTCCCGGAACATCAGTCTGAGGTCGCCGCCGTCGCAGTTGCCATAGACCGCGCGCAGGGGGCGGAATGCCGCCAGCCGCTCGGCCACCTCAACCGACCCTATGTCTCCGGCGTGCCAAATCTCGTCACACGGCTCGAAATAATGCAGGTACTTGTCGTCCCAGTAGGCGTGGGTGTCGCTCAGGATGCCAATCCTCTTCATAGGCCAAGGGTCTTTTCAACAAACTCCTTGACAAAGGCAACCGTGCCCTCCAGCCCCAGTCTCGACGAGTTCACACAGAGGTCATAGCTCTCGCTGTGCCCCCATTTCTTGCCGGTGTAGTAGTTGTAGTAGGCCGCGCGCTCACGCTCGCCGTTGGCAATGAGTTTCCGGGCCGCATCGATGCCGCATCCATCACGCTGGCACACTGTCTGCAAACGCTGGTCAATGTCTGCGGTGACAAACACGTCCACCACGTTCCTAAAGTCACGCAGCACATAGTCGGCGCACCGCCCCACGAACACACACGGCCCTTTCGTGGCCGCCTTGCGGATGGCGTCGCTCTGAAACTTGAACAGCGACTCCTGCGACATGGCGTCGTTGTAGAAGCTGCCGTCACTCACATGGGGTGCGTGCAGGTGGAAGAGCGAGCGGAAAAAGCCGCACTGCTCATCGTTCTGCTCAAAGAACTTTTCACGGAAGCCACTCTCCTTGGCCGCGAGGTTCAGCAGCTCGCGGTCGTAAAACGCGCATCCGAACTCCTCGGCCAGACGCTTGGCCACCACATGTCCGCCACTTCCAATCTGGCGGCCCACATTGATGATGATTCGCTTGTCTGCACTCTCCATATTCAGTTTTCAGTTATGCGGGTGTCAATTATTGTTCATACATTATTATATAGCGGTTGCAGGATGACTGCCCGTCACTCCTATGCCGGCTTCCACCCCAGCCTCTTCATATACCGCTGCATCATCACCAACGTGACAAGGGCAGACACGGTGTCAGACGCAGGCATGGCCCACCACACGCCCTCCACGCCAAAGATGGGCGGCAGCACAAGCACCAGGGGCAGCAGGAAAATCATTTGCCGTGACAGGGAGAGAAAGATGCTCACCTTGGCATAGCCGATGCTCTGGAAGAAATTGGTGACCACCATCTGGTAGCCCACCAGCGGGAAGGCCGCCATCATGATGCGCAGACCGCCGACAGCAAGGCCGGTAAGTGTCTCGTCGGTGGTAAACAGGCGCACGCAAGGCTGCGGCGCCAGCTCCGCCACAAGGAATCCCGTCACGGCAATGGCCGTGGCAGCCAGTATGGAAAGCTTGACCACACGCATCAGACGGTCTATCCGCTGCGCGCCAAAGTTGTAGCCGGCAATGGGCTGCATGCCCTGGTTCACGCCCATGTTAATCATGACAACCACAAAGGCGATGCGGTTGGCAATGCCATAGGCGCCAACAGCCAGGTCGCCCCCGTAGCTCTGCAGGCTCTTGTTGATGAAAATCACCACCACACAGGCACACAGGTTCATGGAGAAAGGTGACAGTCCGACGGCAATGATGTTGCGCACAATGTCACCGACAAGCCTGTAAGTGCCACGCTGGAGGTGGAGCAGCTGCCTGCGGTCGGCAAACAGGCGCATCTGCCACGCCAGGGCCAGTGCCTGCGACAGGACGGTGGCATAGGCCGCGCCTTGTATTCCCATGTTGAACGAATAGATGAACAGGGGGTCAAGCGCGGTGTTGACCAGCACCGTAAACATGGTGGCATACATCGCCTGGCGCGGCTTGCCGGCGGCACGCAGCACGGCGTTCATTCCCAGATACATGTGCGAGACGACATTGCCCAGCAGGATAATGACCATATAGTCGCGCGCATAGGGGATGGTCTGGTCGCTTGCGCCGAAGAAATAGAGTATCGGGTCAAGAAAGACAAGGGCAAGCACGCTGAAAGCGATGCCAATGATGAGATTGAGCGTCACCGTGTTGCCCAGGATATGCCGGGCCGTCTGATAGTCCTTCTGCCCCAGCTTGACCGAGATAAAGGTAGAGGCGCCCACGCCCACCGCAGCGCCAAAGGCTGCCGACAGGTTCATAAAGGGAAAGGTAAGGGCCAGTCCGGCTATGGCAAGCGGGCCAACGCCCTGCCCGATAAATATGCTGTCTACCATATTATATAAGGAGGAGGCCGTCATGGCCACTATCGCCGGCAGGGCATACTGCATGAGCAACCGCCCCACAGGCTTGGTTCCCAATTCTAAAGCTGACTGGTTTGCGGTCATAGTCAAATCGTGTTCATTCGCTTTTTCGCGCCCTGCAAAGTTAACAATTTATTTATTGCCATCACCAAGAAATGGCCATTTTATTTGGATTTTAGCGGAATTAGCAGTAAGTTTGCACCCCAAAACAGCCTGAAACAAAAATGAAACAACGCCTTGTTTTGCTCCTTTCCCTGCTCTTCGCCACGGTGCTTGCCGTCAGGGTGCAGAGCAAGGATATATCAGAGAGCCAGGACTATACCGGCACAAGGGACGGACTGTTCCGCCTGACCTTGGGCGACAAGCGCGGAACGGCCTGTTCACCGGAACACCCCCAGAAGTTTCTGTCACGCAAAGCCATCGAGCGCCGCGAGCGCCAGGGGCTCCGGATTGACTCTACCGACCTGCCCGTGAGCGGCCGCTACCTGGATGCCATCCGCAAGGCGGGAGCTCACGTGGTGGGCACGAGCAAGTGGCTCAACAGCGTTTTGGTGAGCTGTCCCGGCTCCGGCGTGGAGCGTGACTTGCAGAGCCTGCCCTTCGTTACAGGCTTCGAGCAGGTGTGGCACGCGCCCGACACGGTGCCACGCCCCCTGCGCCACAGAAGGGTGCAGGAGGCTTTCAACCCATGGGACTCCATTCCCGCGTCGCACTATGCCGCAGCGGCAAGCCAGACAGAGCAGCTCGGAGGCCACAAGCTGCACGCAAAAGGGTTCACCGGCCGCGGCATGACCATCGCCGTGCTTGACGGCGGCTTTGAGAACGTTGACCGCATCAGGGCATTCAGGAAGACCAAGATTCTGGGCACGCACGACTTTGTGTACCCACTCTCGCCAGACATCTACCGGGAGACCGACCATGGCACCAAGGTGCTGTCGCTCATGGGGGCGTGGGCGCCCCATGTGTTTGTGGGAACCGCGCCGGGCGCGGGCTACTGGCTGTTGCGCTGCGAGGACCAGCAGACGGAGCAGCCGGTGGAGGAGGACTACTGGGTGATGGCGGCGGAGTTTGCCGACTCGGTGGGGGCCGACATCATTAACAGCAGCCTTGGCTACACAGAGTTCGACCACCACGTGGGCGACCATCGCTATGAGGAGATGGACGGGCACACCGCCTTCATCTCGCGGGCCGCATCCATGCTGGCCTCCAAGGGCATCGTGCTGGTCAACAGCGCCGGCAACAACGGCATGGGGCCGTGGAAGAAAGTGTCGTTTCCGGCCGACGCCGACAACATCATCACCGTGGGGGCGGTCACCCCCACCCTGAGCAACGCGCCCTTTTGCAGCGTCGGCCCGACGCAGGACGGGCGCATCAAGCCCGACGTGATGGCGGTGGGCAGCCCGGCGTGGCTCATCTCGGGGCGCGGCTCGCTCACCCAGGACATGGGCACTTCGTTTGCTGCGCCCATTGTCTGCGGCCTGGTGGCCTGCCTGTGGCAGGCTTTTCCCAACAAGACCGCACTCGAAATCATAGACATGGTGCGCCATTGCGGCAGCAACCATAAGAACCCTAACACCATTTTCGGCTATGGCATACCCGACTTCTCATCCTTTGTCACTCCTTGAGCTCAACGGCCTGGTGCGCCAGGCCATCGAGCTGACCATGGACGGACGCTACTGGGTCGAGGCCGAGGTGTCCGAGCTGCGCGAATCGCACGGCCACTGCTACATGGAGCTGGTACAGAAAGACCCTCACGGCAACGTGCCGCTGGCACGCGCATCGGCCAAGTGCTGGCGGCAGGCATGGGCGGTGCTGCGCCCCTACTTCACCCGCATCGCGGGCAACGAGCCGCGCGCCGGGATGAAGATGCTGCTCGAGGTCTACCCGCAGTTCCACGAAACCTACGGCTTCTCGTGGATAGTCACTGACATCGACCCCACCTACACGCTGGGCGACATGGCCCGCAAGCGGCAGGAGATTGTCGCACGGCTGAAAGCCGAGGGCGTGTTCACGCTCAACAAGGAGCTGCCCCTCTGCGCCATTGCGCGGCGCATAGCGGTGATCTCCAGCGAGACAGCGGCCGGCTACGGCGACTTCTGCGACCAGCTGCTTCACAACGACTACGGCTTCGGCTTCTCCGTCACGCTGTTCCCTGCCGTCATGCAGGGCGAGCAGGTCGGGCCAAGCATCATCAACGCGCTCAACCAAATCAACGCGCGGGCCGACGAGTTCGACTGTGTGGTGATTATCCGCGGCGGCGGCGCCACCAGTGACATGGCGGGCTTTGACAGCCTGGAGCTGGCCGAGAACGTGGCCAACTTCCCCCTGCCCGTCATCACCGGCATCGGCCACGAGCGCGACGAGTGCGTGCTTGACATGATTTCTCACACGCGGGTAAAGACACCCACGGCGGCCGCAGCCTTTCTCATCGCCCACCTGAAGGAGGCGGCCGACGCCCTCGACAGCATCGGGGAGCGCATCACGGCGGCCGTCACCCACCGCATTGACCTGGAGAGGGGGCGGCTTGACCGGCTGGCCGAAACCATACCAAGGCTGTTCTCACTGGCAAGGACGCGCCAGGAGGCGCGCCTCAGCATGCTCGCCACCAGGCTGTCGGCGGCCACAGCACGGGCTGTACAGCAGCAGTCAGCCGGCCTTGACCGCCTCTCGCAGCGGCTGAAAGCGGGGGCGCAGGCCATGCTCACAGGCCAGCAGCACCGCATCGCCCTGCTCGAGCAGCGCGCGCTGGCCCTCGACCCGGCACTGCCGCTCAAGCGAGGTTACAGCATCACCCTGTTCAAGGGCAGGGCCATACACAGTCCGTCCGACATCAAGCCGGGCGACACCATAGAGACCCGGGTGGAGCGGGGCGCCATCCTGTCAGTAGTCAAACCACAAGAATCCGCAGAAATATGAACATCACTTACGAAGAGGCCATGCGCCAACTGGAGCAGATTGTGCGCCAAATGGAGAACAACGAACTGGACGTCGACCAGATGGGAGAGCGACTGAAAACCGCCCAGCAGCTCATCAAATACTGCCGTGACAAGCTCGCCAAGACGGACAAGGAAATCAAAAAGGCACTTTTAAACGCATAACCATTGCAAAATATCAATAAATTCACTACTTTTGCAACATATTAAGGTTTCACACCGGAACGTACAACATAAAACAAGAAGATATGAAAGCATTAGACTGGTCGAATCTCTCGTTTGGCTACCTGCCAACAGACTACAACGTGCGTTGCTACTACCGCAACGGAAAATGGGGTGAAATCGAGGTTTGCTCCGACGAATACATCAAGATGCACATGGCGGCCACCTGCCTGCACTACGGCCAGGAAGCCTTTGAGGGGCTGAAAGCCTACCGCTGCCCCGACGGCAGGGTGCGCCTGTTCCGCGTCGAGGAGAACGCCGCACGCCTGCAGAGCACCTGCCGCGGCATCCTGATGCCCGAGGTCCCGACCGAGCTGTTCACCGAGATGGTCAGGAAGGTGGTGCGCCTCAACCAGGAATACATCCCCACCTACGAGAGCGGCGCCACCCTCTACATCCGCCCGCTGCTGGTCGGCACCAGCCCCCAGGTGGGGGTTCACCCGGCCAAGGAGTACCTGTTCATGATATTTGTCACCCCGGTTGGCCCCTACTTCAAGGGCGGCTTCTCCACCAACCCCTACGTGATTGTGCGTGACCACGACCGCGCCGCGCCCCTCGGCACCGGCAGATACAAGGTGGGCGGCAACTATGCGGCCTCGCTCTACGCCAACAACATGGCTCACGAAAAGGGCTACGCCTGCGAGTTCTACCTTGACGCGAAGGAGAAAAAATACATTGACGAGTGTGGCGCAGCCAACTTCTTCGGCATCAAGAACAACACCTACATCACCCCGAAGTCCACGAGCATCCTGCCGTCCATCACCAACAAGAGTCTGATGCAGGTGGCCGAAGACCTGGGGCTCAAGGTGGAGCGCCGCCCCGTTCCCGAAGAGGAGCTGTCTACATTCGAGGAGGCGGGGGCCTGCGGCACGGCTGCTGTCATCTCGCCCATCTCCTATATTGACGACCTTGACAACGGCAAGCGCTACACTTTCAGCCACGATGGCAAGCCGGGCCCCGTCTCGACCAAGCTCTACGAGACCCTCCGCGGCATCCAGTATGGCACCATCGAGGACAAGCACGGCTGGACATCCGTGGTCATCGGCTAAGGGCTGCACCGCAGCACCGCAGCGGAAAACAGTCCGTTTCATCCACTTAACACTTCACCAATATGATTTCAAGTACTTTCATCAAGAACGAGGCACTCAAGCACCTCAAGGGATTCTGGGCGCAGGCCGCCATCATCACCATTGTGTTTTATGTCATCTCCTTTGCCGTGTCCGGCACCAGCTCGCTCTCGGCAGCTCCGGCGTTTGTCATAGGCAGCTCGCTGCTGTCTCTCCTGATCCTGCCCTTGTCATGGGGCTTCATCGTGCTGTTCCTCGACAAGCTGCGCGGCGGCGCTGTCGACGCGGGCAACCTGTTTGACGGCTACAAGGACTTCTGGCGCGTGTTCGGCACACTGCTGCTCAGAGGGGTGTACACCTTTCTGTGGACGCTGCTGCTCATTGTCCCCGGCATCGTCAAGAGCCTCTCCTATGCCATGACCCCATTCATCCTCAAGGACAACCCCAAGGCAAGCTACGACAAGGCCATCATTTACAGCATGCGGCTGATGCAGGGGCACAAAATGGACCTTTTCGTGCTCTACCTCAGCTTCATCGGCTGGTTCATCCTGTCGTGCCTTACGCTGGGCATCGGCTTCGTGTTCCTGGTGCCCTACTGCCAGATGAGCCTGGCGCGCTTCTACGAGGAAGTGAAAGCCGATTTCGAATCGGACGACTCCCTGCTGGACACTGACGAAGAAGACGAATGACAGCAGCACAACGCAGGCCGGCCCGCGAACGGTGCCAGCTGGCATAGCGACCGACACTGATCTATTTTGAGCACCAACTTATGAGCAAAGGAAAGCTGGCGAAGTTCGCCGACATGGAGCGGTATGGCAATGTGTTCCAATACCCCTACTCTGTGGCCCGGCAGGTGCCTTTCGAGATGAAAGGGCACTGGCGCGAGACGTATTTCCACAACTGGCACCCCATCGTGCTGGAGCTGGGCTGCGGCAAGGGCGAATACACCGTGGAGCTGGCGCGCCTCTACCCCGAGGTAAACTTCATCGGCGTTGACATCAAGGGGGCGCGGATGTGGACGGGGGCCACCATGGCCCTTGGCGAGAAGCTGGAGAACGTGGCTTTCCTGCGCACCAACATCGAGATAATCGACCGCTTCTTCGCTCCCGGCGAGGTGCAGGAGATATGGCTCACCTTCAGCGACCCGCAGATGAAGAACCCGCGCAAGCGGCTGACAAGCACATACTTCATGAACCGCTACCGCCACTTCCTGACAGACGGGGGCACCATTCACCTGAAGACCGACTCGAACTTCCTGTTCACCTACACCACGTATATGGTGGAGCGCAACCGTCTGCCGCTCATCTTCCGCACAGAAGACCTCTACCACACCGGGGGCATCGACGCGGAGACCGCCCGGATTCTCGGCATCCGCACCTACTATGAATCAATGTGGATTGAGCGCGGGCTGAACATCAGGTACATGAAGTTCCAGCTGCCCCAGGCCGGCGAGCTGGCTGAGCCCGAGGTGGAGATACCCCTTGACGACTATCGCAGCTATCACCGCAGCAAGCGCAGTCCGCTGGACAAGCGCGTGTGAGCCGGCTTCCATCACAGTGACCGCCCCCGGGCCAGACTTTCTGACCGAGGGGCGGTCACTTTCCTTTGCGCGTGCCTGCCAGCCAGGGGCTGCACCTGCAGGAGACCGACCTGCGTCCAAGCTGTGATTGCACGGCGTTAACAAACCTTTCATTTCTTAATTTTTCAGGCAAAAAGTGGCTTGAAAGTCGCAAAATACAGCGTTTCTCCCTGTGCAAGGCCCGATGGCGGCAAATACGCCATCCTCGCTTGTGCATTCGCAAGCCGCTGGCTCACAGCCCGCCACCTGCTTTATTCAACCCGATGTGCAATCATACTGCTTGCAGAAAGGGCCGTGCGAGAGGACGGAACTGACCGTTTGGAGCGGCCAGACAGACCAGATGGGCACACCAAACGAGCCGGATGGCGCAGTCAGACGCGCCGAGCAGGCCGCAGAAAGGCACCACCCGATGGCCGGCAACTGGCAAAGCGCCCGTTTCAGAAAACCTGGCCTGCCTGGACAAAGCCGTTCCGCGGCCTTGCAGCCAGCGACCGGAAGCTATCTGAAGCGGAAAGGCAGTGTTAAACAGAAACGTTCAAAAAGTTAATAATTCCTAACACAAAGAAGACTGGATGCCGCCGCGCCCCTGCTGCCGGACAGGGGCATTTTGGCCGCCAGCGCCCCCCGGCAGCCAAGGCCAGGGCCTCAGAAAAAAAGCCCCGGAAAAGGTGGCGGAATAGGCCGAAATTGTGTAACTTTGCCAGCTAAACGAACCAAATCACCAAAGCAATGACACTCTATCCCAAACTGATTCTCGACGCGCTGGCCACAGTGACCTACCCCGGGACCAAGAAGAACCTGGTGGAAAGCGGCATGGTGGCCGACACCCCGAGCATCAACGGCATGCAGGTGCGCGTGACACTGACGTTTCCGCGTGACACAGACCCGTTTCTGAAGTCAACCGTCAAGGCTGCCGAGGCGGCCATACACTACCACGTGGGCAAGGATGTGGCGGTGACCATTGAAACGGAATACAAGTCGAAGCCCCGCCCGGAGCTTGACAAGCTGCTGCCCGGGGTGAAGAACATCATCGCCGTGAGCTCGGGCAAGGGCGGCGTGGGCAAGAGCACCGTGGCCGCCAACCTGGCCATCGCGCTGGCCAGGATGGGCTTTCGCGTGGGACTGCTTGACACCGACATCTTCGGCCCCTCCATGCCCAAGATGTTCCATGTGGAGGACGCGCGCCCGTATGCCGTGGAGAAAGACGGCCGCCAGCTCATCGAGCCGGTAGAGAAATATGGGGTGAAACTGCTGAGCATAGGCTTCTTTGTCAACCCCGGCACGGCCACGCTGTGGCGCGGCGGCATGGCCTGCAACGCACTGAAGCAGCTTATCGCCGACGCCGACTGGGGCGAGCTGGACTACTTCGTGCTGGACACGCCGCCGGGAACCAGCGACATTCACCTCACCCTGCTCCAAACGCTGGCCATCACGGGGGCGGTCATCGTGAGCACACCGCAGAAAGTGGCACTGGCCGACGCGCGCAAGGGCATCGACATGTACCGCAACGACAAGGTGAACGTGCCCATCCTGGGACTTGTCGAGAACATGGCGTGGTTCACGCCGGCAGAACTTCCCGGGAACAAGTACTACATCTTCGGCAACGGCGGATGCAAGGCGCTGGCCGAAGAGATGGGCACCCCGCTGCTGGCACAGATTCCGCTGGTGCAGAGCATCTGCGAGAGCGGCGACGCCGGCGAGCCGGCCGCCACCAGGCCCGACACCGTGACAGGACAGGCATTCCTCAGCCTGGCACAGGCGGTGGTAACGGTGGTAAACCGCAGAAACAAGGAACAGGAGGCCACGAAGCGGGTAACCGTGAAATGAACCACTTATGCACAACATAAAGAGACAAAGCGACATGACACCGACAGAGACAAGAAACGAGCGGCTGGCCGGCCACCTCATCAAGAGCCTGAAGCGCCGCCACATCGAGGCTTTTTACTGCGCCACGGCCCGGGAGGCCGTCAGCAAGGTGCTGCAACTGATTCCCGAGGGGAGCAGCGTGACCTGGGGAGGGTCGATGACCATCCGAGACATGGGACTCACCAAGGCCCTGCACGAGCGCAACGCCTACACCCTGCTTGACCGCGACCTGGCCACCGGCCGCGACGAGGCGCAGGAAGTCTACCGCAAGGCCTTCAGCGCCGACTACTACCTGAGCAGCGCCAACGCCATGAGCGAGGACGGCGTGATCGTGAACATCGACGGCGCGGGCAACCGCGTGGCCGCCATCACCTTCGGCCCCAAGCACGTCATCTTCGTCGTAGGCCTCAACAAGGTGGCCCAAAACGTGGAGGCCGCACTGGCCAGGGCACGCTCCACGGCAGCGCCCATCAACGCGGCGCGCTTTGACATCGGCACGCCCTGCCACGCTGACGGCGTGTGCCACAACTGCAACTCGCCGGAGAGCGTGTGCAACTATGTACACTTTCTGCGCAACTCGCCCAACGGACGGCACACCGTGGTACTCGTGGGCGAGAGCCTGGGCTACTGACGCGCCCCACAGCCAAGAGCACAGACACACGACAAGAAGCAAAGGAGCAAGAGAAACGGATGATTGTTTGCATCGCAGAGAAACCCAGCGTGGCCAAGGACATCGCCCGCATCATCGGGGCCACCGCGGCCCGCGACGGCTATATGGAGGGCAACGGCTACCAGGTGACGTGGACCTTCGGGCACCTCTGCACCCTGAAAGAGCCTCACGACTACACCCCGATGTGGAAGAGCTGGAGCCTTAGCGCGCTGCCGATGATTCCGCAGCGCTTCGGCATCAAGCTCATCAACGACAAGGGCATAGCCCGGCAGTTTGCCACCATCGAACGGCTGATGCAGGCCGCCGACAGCATCATCAACTGCGGTGACGCCGGGCAGGAGGGCGAGCTTATCCAGCGCTGGGTGATGCAAAAGGCAAAGGCCAAGTGCCCGGTGAGGCGGCTGTGGATCTCGTCGATGACCGACGAGGCCATCCGCGAGGGCTTCACGCAGCTCAAGGACCAAGCCGAATACCAGCCGCTCTACCTCGCCGGACTGAGCAGGGCCATCGGCGACTGGATTCTGGGCATGAACGCCACACGGCTGTACACGCTGAAATACGGGCAGAACAGGCAGGTGCTGAGCATCGGACGGGTGCAAACGCCCACGCTGGCGCTCATTGTGAACAGGCAGAAGGAGATAGAGAACTTCAAGCCCGAGGCCTACTGGACGCTCTCGACGACCTACCGCGACACGGTGTTCAGCGCCACCAAGGGCAAGTTCTCAGAGAAAGAGAAGGGCGAGCAGTTTCTCCAGACCATCACGGGCAAGCCCTTCACCGTGACATCGGTGCAGAAGAAGAACGGCAGCGAGGCGCCACGGCAGCTCTACGACCTGACATCGCTCCAGGTGGACTGCAACAGGAAGTACGGCATGAGCGCTGAGATGACCCTCAACACCATCCAGAGCCTGTACGAGAGGAAGCTGACCACCTACCCCCGCGTGGACACCCAGTACCTCAGCGACGACATCTATCCCAAGTGCCCCGCCATCCTCGCGGGCATCAAGGGCTACGAGCCGTTCACCCAGCCGCTGGCCGGGAAGAAGCTAAGCAAGCCGAAAAAGGTGTTCGACTCGTCAAAGGTGACCGACCACCACGCCATCATCCCCACCGGGGTGCCGGCCACGGGGCTCTCCGACATGGAACGCCACGTGTACGACCTCATCACGCGCCGGTTCATCAGCGTGTTCTATCCCGACTGCAAGTTTGCCACCACCACGGTTCTGGGCAAGGTGGAGGACGTGGAGTTCAAGGCCACCGGCAAGACGATTCTGAGCCTGGGGTGGCGCGAGGTCTACGCCAAGGACGCGAAGGCGGGCGACGACGAGGAGGCCAGGCGCGACGACGAGGAGCGCACCCTGCCGGCGTTTGCCGAGGGGGAGAGCGGCGACCACGTGCCGAGCCTGGCCGAGAAGTGGACCACACCGCCAAAATACTATACCGAGGCCACGCTGCTGCGGGCCATGGAGACGGCGGGCAAGTTTGTGGACAACGAGGAGCTGCGCGCCGCGCTCAAGGAGAACGGCATCGGGCGGCCGTCGTCCAGGGCAAGCATCATCGAGACGCTGTTCAAGCGCCACTATATCAAGCGCGAGCGGAAGAACCTGGTGGCCACGCCCACCGGCACCGAACTGATTGACACCATCAAGGAGGAGCTGCTGAAAAGCTGCGAGCTGACAGGCATCTGGGAGAAGAAGCTGCGCGACATCGAGCACTGCAAATACGACGCGGGCCAGTTTATCGAGGAGCTGAAACAGCAGATTCGCGAGATTGTCCACGATGTGCTGGCCGACAGTTCCAACCGCCACGTGGCTGTGACCACCGACGCGGACCTGAAGAAAAAGATGGCCGCGCGGCCATCGGCGCCACGGCCCAAGCCGGCTCCCAAGCCAAAGGCGCCGGCCGCCCAGGCACAGCCGGGCGGCGGCACAGGCAGCACGGCTTCCGACAGCATGGTGGGGCAGCCCTGCCCCCTGTGCGGAAAGGGCACCATCATCAAGGGGCACACAGCCTACGGCTGCTCGCGCTGGCGCGAGGGATGCCAGTGGCGCAAGCCTTTCTGAACGGCGCCGGCACAGCCCCTTACAGCTTTCCACACCTTTGCCTTCACAATAAACAGCCGCCAACAGCGTTATATAGAAAGATGCGCACAACTGCTTTTCTCACCCAACTGCTGCTTGCCGCCATCCTGCTGACAGGGTGCGGGGCTGACGCCGCCATGAAAAAGGGCGACAGGTTTTACGCCCTGGGCGAATACTACGACGCCTCCGTGCAATACAAGAAAGCCTATGCGGCCACGCCGGCCAAGGAAAGGGCCACCCGGGGGCAGCGCGCCAAGAGGCTGGCGGAGTGCTACCGCCGCATCAACTACACGCAGAGGGCCATCGCCGCCTACAACAACGTGGTGAGATACCACCAGGCCGACAGCACCACACACCTGCGGCTGGCCCAGCAGCAGATGAAGGCGGGCAGCTACAAGGAGGCGGCCAAGAACTTCAGAGTGGCGCTCGACAGCATGCCTGGCAGCCAGCTGGCACGCACAGGACTGCGGTCGGCCCAGCTGGCGCCGCAATGGAAGGAGGCCGGCTCGCAATACACGGTGAAGCGCGAAAACTTCTTCAACTCGCGACGGGCGGACTACTCGCCGATGCTGGCCGGCGACAACAACGACCAGCTTTACTTCACCTCGACACGCAACCAGGTGCAAGGGGACGAGCTGAACGGCATCACGGGCACCAAGAACGGTGACATCATGGTTTCGACCAAGGACGAGAAGGGCAAGTGGACCAAGCCCGAAGTGATTGACACCGAGCTGAACACGGTCTACGACGAGGGCGCATGCGCCTTCTCGCCCGACAGCAAGACCATGTATCTCACGCAGTGCACGACCGATCCCTCGTACCCGCGCTACGCCACTATCTGCACGTCAAACCGCTCGGACGCCTCGTGGGGCAAGTCGTCCCCGCTCGAAATCACCAAGGACACGCTCTCCAGCTATGCCCACCCGGCGGTGTCGCCCGACGGCGAGTGGCTCTATTTTGTGAGCGACATGCCCGGGGGCATGGGCGGACTCGACATCTGGCGCGTGCGGATGAACAAGAACGGCATGGGAGGCGTGGAGAACCTTGGCGCGCCCGTCAACACGGCCGGCGACGAGATGTTTCCCACCTTCAGGCCCAACGGCGACCTGTATTTCTCATCAGACGGGCACCCGGGCATGGGCGGACTGGACATCTACATCGCCAAGCCCGACACCGCCGGGCAGGGATGGACCATAGAGCACCCGGGCTATCCGCTGAACTCGCAGGGCGATGACTTCGGCATGACCTTCGAGGGACTGCTCAACCAGGGCTATTTCAGTTCGAACAGGGGCGACGGAAAGGGCTGGGACCACATTTACAGTTTTGTGAACCCGGAGATTGTACAGACGGTCAAGGGCTGGGTCTACGAGCAGGATGGCTACGAACTGCCTCACGCACTGGTGTACATGGTGGGCAATGACGGCACCAACCTGAAGCTGAGCGTGAAGGGTGACGGCTCGTTCACGCAGGCCATCAAGCCGGGCGTTGACTATGTGCTGCTGGGCACCTGCAAGGGGTATCTGAACCACAAGGAGCAAATCAGGGTTGAGCCTGTGACGCAGTCGCAGGAGTATGTGCTTCAGTTCCCCCTGGCCTCCATCACGGCGCCGGTGCTCATTGACAACATTTTCTACGACTTCGACAAGGCCACACTGCGTGACGAGTCCAAGAAGTCGCTCGACGAGCTTGTCAAGCTGCTCAACGAGAACCCGAACGTGACCATCGAGCTGAGCGCGCACTGCGACTACCGCGGGCCGGCGGCCTACAACAAGGTGCTGTCACAGAAGCGTGCCGAAGTCGTTGTGGACTACCTCATCGAGCACGGCATCGCCCGCGACAGGCTCACGCCCGTTGGCTACGGCAAGGAAAAGCCGAAGAAAATCAAGAAGAAGCTGACCGAGAGATATCCGTTCCTCAAGGAGAACGATGTGCTGACCGAAGACTTTATCAAGCGGCTGAAGCCCGAGCAGCAGGAGATTTGCAACCAGCTGAACCGCCGCACGGAGTTCATCGTGCTGCGCACCACCTACGGCATGAAGTTCTGACCTGAATCTTGCGCCAGCAAGTCACCCGGCAGCCGGGGGCAGCGCAGGCTGACCGGCCAGTCGCAAAGTTCTGTCCGCCGGCGCTTACCAGCTGGTGCGCCTTGGGATAACCAGCCAGAGCACAAGGTAAACCAGCACACCGCTGAATGCCGTGAACAGCGTGAGCACGGCATAAACCACCCGGACTACCGTGGGGTCAATGTCCAGATACTCGGCCAAGCCGGCACAAACACCGGCAATCACGCTATTGTCAGAACGTGTTAGTCTTCGGTAACTCATAAGCAAAAAGGTTGCGTTCAAAACTGTTCTACATATTGTTGCAGTGCCAGCACACTCACACCCATACAGGCAGGCTATACGGCCTCGTCGTTATTCCGTTCTTTTTTCCTGGAAGACCTCGCGACAATCATCTTCCCGGCACCAACGCACACGAGCAGTGCACCGAAGCCAATGCCAAACTTGATGTCAACGATGGCGAAAAAGGCCATCAGCCCTGCGCCAAGACAGCACTGCTGCACGCCGGCGGCCCACTGGCCGCCGCTGCCTCCAGGACGGCTGGCTGGTCGTTCATGAAGTGTCTGTCCGGCTTCCTGTGCCGTTCCCGCCACCTGCCGTTTCCGCTGCCTGTACCTGTACAGCAGAATAAAGAGGACAGCCAATCCAATGACAGGGGCCAAGAAAACCAGGCCGATGAGGGCTATAACTAACCAAAACAAAGCCTCTGTCCCCCAGAAGGACGGCCAGAGGCCAAAGGGGAACCCGTCATCGTCGAAGTTGGCGCTGGCACTGAAGGCCGAGGGGGCAGGCAGGGTGTCGGCGCTGGCAGCGGGCGCGGCCGAGGTGGTGTCGGAAAAGGCATCCACGCCAGTGGTGTCTGTGGCAGCGGAGGCTGCCCGCTGCTGCCCCCCGGCCGACTGCGAAAAGTTCACTGTGGCCGGGCGCGGCGTATGCCTGTGCTGCTGGGCGGCCGCCCCTGCGGTGACCGTGGCGGCCAAAGCCACGGCCAACAGGCCTGATTTCAAGATGTTCATTCTGCTGTTCTGTTTTGTCGCTCAGTCCGCTTGACATGTCAAAGCGGCCATTTTGTTGCAAAGGTGCGATTTTTTTTTTAATTTTGCATCATTATTCTTCCAAAAAGAGATGAATCTTCCCGAACAATTTGCCGCCAATATGCTCACGCTGCTGGGCGATGAGGGGTTCAGACGGTTGCAGGAAGCGCTGGACGGGGAGCCGTCGGTGAGCGTCCGCCTCAACCGCGCCAAGTGCGGGGCGGCCACGGTGGCGGGCACGCAGGTGCCGTGGTGCGGCGACGGGTTCTACATCAGCCAGCGTCCGGCCTTCACCTTCGACCCGCTGCTGCACGCCGGCTTCTACTATGTGCAGGAGGCCTCGTCCATGTTTCTCCACCACGCGCTCAGCGAGCACGTGAGCGGCGCCGTGGCCCTGCTCGACCTCTGCGCGGCGCCAGGAGGCAAGACCACGACGGCCCTGGGGGCGCTGCCGGGCGGCAGTGTGGTGATGTGCAACGAGCCGGTGCGCCAGCGCGCGCAGGTTCTGGCGGAGAACATCGCCAAGTGGGGCGCGCCCAACGTGGTGGTGACCAACAGCTATCCGCGCGACTATGCGCGCAGCGGACTGGCCTTTGACATCATTCTCTGTGACGTGCCCTGCTCGGGCGAGGGAATGTTTCGCAAGGACGCGGAGGCCGTGGCGGGATGGTCGGAAGCGGCTGTCGACAGCTGCTGCGCCCTGCAACGCGAGATTGTGGCCGACGCCTGGGAATGTCTGCGGCCTGGGGGGCTGATGGTCTACTCCACCTGCACATTCAACACCCGCGAGGACGAGGAGAACGTGAGGTGGATAGCCGGGCGCCTCGGAGGCCAGCTGCTGCAGGTGAGCACCGACAGCAGCTGGCGCATAGTGCCGTCGCTCCTTCCGGGATTCGGCGGACCGGTGTACCGCTTTCTGCCCGGTTTCACCCGGGGCGAGGGACTGTTTATGGCTGTCATCCGCAAGGAGGGTGACGCGGGGCCGGACAGGAAGCCCCCAGCGCCACGGAAGAGGCGGGCCAAGGGGGGCACACAGGGCCGCTGCCAGCACGGTGCAGCGGCACAGGCGGCCGGACTGCTGTCCTGCCTGAGGGAGAGCGACACATTTGTCCCCGTCACCCTGACGGGCGGCCGTGAGCTGGCCGCACTGCCCGCTGCCATGGCCGATATGTACGCCCGGGCAGAGCGTCACCTGAAGATTCTGGCAGCGGGTGTCCCCCTGGGCCTGGCCAAGGGGCATGGCTATACACCCCACCCAGCACTGGCCCTGTCAACGGCACTGGCCCCGGGGGCCTTCCCCCGGGCGGAACTTACCTACCCGCAGGCCGTCAGCTACCTGCGGCACGAGGCCATCACACTGCCCGACGGGGCGCCACGCGGCCACGTTGTGGTGACCTGGCAGGGTGCGCCGCTGGGATTCGTGAAGAACATCGGCAACAGGGCGAACAACCTGTTTCCGCAAGAGTGGCGCATCAAGAGCAGCCACCTGCCCGACAGCCCGCCCGGCATCATCCGCCCATACATACTGACGGACAGCGGCACAGAGGCCGCACAATGACACCGCACAACAGCACAACACATCCGACAAGACAAACAGAAGACAATGAAACAATACTTAGACCTACTCAACCGCATCATGACCGAGGGTGTGAAGAAAGGCGACCGCACAGGAACCGGCACCCTCAGCGTGTTCGGCCACCAGATGCGGTTCAACCTGGAGGAGGGATTCCCCCTGCTCACCACCAAGAAACTGCACCTGAAAAGCATCATCTACGAGCTGCTCTGGTTCCTGCAAGGCGACACGAACGTGAGGTTCCTGCAAGAGCACGGTGTGAGAATATGGAACGAATGGGCCGACGAGAACGGCAATCTCGGACCGGTGTACGGCCACCAGTGGCGCGCATGGCCCGACTACCGCGGCGGCGCCATTGACCAAATCAGCAACGTGGTGGAGCAAATCAGGCACAACCCCGACTCGCGCCGCATGATTGTAAGCGCGTGGAACGTGGCCGAGGTCGACCGGATGGCCCTGCCGCCATGCCACACCATGTTCCAGTTTTACGTGGCCGACGGGCGGCTGAGCCTGCAGCTCTACCAGCGCTCGGCCGACACCTTCCTCGGCGTGCCGTTCAACATCGCCTCCTATGCGCTGCTGCTCATGATGATGGCGCAGGTGACGGGGCTGAAGGCCGGCGACTTTGTTCACACCACGGGCGACACACACCTGTACCTCAACCACCTGGAACAGGCCCGGCTCCAGCTCACGCGCACGCCGCGCCAGCTGCCTGCCATGCGCATCAACCCGGACGTGAAGAGCATCTTCGATTTCAAATACGAGGATTTCCGGCTGAAGGACTACGACCCCTGGCCCCATATCAAGGCCGACGTGGCGGTGTAGGCGGCCATTCGTCACCCAACATTTCAAATTCAACATTATCAGAAAAATGCTCTCTATCATTGCAGCCGTGGCCCGCAACCGCGCCATCGGCTACCAGAACAAGCTCATCTACTGGCTGCCAAACGACCTGAAACGCTTCAAGGCACTCACCACAGGCCACACCATCATCATGGGGCGCCACACCTTCGAGAGTCTGCCCAAGGGCGCGCTGCCCAACCGCCGCAACATTGTGCTCAGCCGCACACAGGCCGCTTTTCGCGGATGCGACACCTACCACTCGCTCGGCGAGGCCCTGTCACACTGCAAGCCCGACGAGGATGTTTACATTATCGGCGGCGCAAGGGTGTACGAGCAGGCCCTCCCGCTGGCCGACAGGCTGTGCCTGACCGAGGTGGACGACACGCCGGCGCAGGCCGACACATTCTTCCCGCCTTACGACACATGGAAAGAAACCGCCCGTGAAGAGCACGGCACGGACGAGAGACACGCCTTCCGCTACGCCTTTGCAGACTATGTGAAAGCGTAGGGGCATGGGGAAAAGAATGTAAAATTTGTCCATTTTTTCCGTATTATTCTTAATTTTAAAGACCTTTACAAACTCGGAAAGGCCATTTACTTTGCCGTCTCGCTGAAAAGGCCTACATTTGCAGCGCGTAAAAGCGTGTCAAACCGATTCACATTTTTAGAACTATAAAGTAGCTGACATGAATAAAAAGATTGTTATCCCACTGGCGATTGTCATCCTCCTTCTGGCCGGAGGCGTTGCCTATCTTCTGTTTAGTCTGAGCGAGCAGCGGCAAGCCAACAAAGAGATGCAGGAGCTGGCGGCACTCGACAAGAAAGAGATGGAAAACGAGTACGAGCAGTTCGCCCGCCAGTACAGCGAGATGAAAACCCAGATTAACAACGATTCCATTGTGGCACAGCTCACCCAGGAGCAGCTGCGCACACAGCAACTGCTTGCCGAACTGAAGCAAGTGAAGAGCAGCGACGCCCGCGAGATAGCCCGGCTCAAGAAAGAGCTGGCCACCGTGAGGGCTGTGCTGAGGAGCTATGTGCTGCAGATTGACTCGCTGAACAGGGCCAACCAGAACCTGGCAAGGGAGAACACGCGCATCAAAGGGCAGTATGCACAGGCCACGCAGCAGATACAGGGACTGAGCAGCGAGCGGGCCTCACTGTCGGAAAAGGTGGCCATCGCCGCCCAGCTTGACGCAACCAACATCAGCATGGCCACGAAAAAGAAGAACGGAAAGAGAGCCAAGAAAATCAAAGACTGCAAGACCATAGAGGTGACCTTCAACGTGGCAAAGAACGTGACGGCCGCCAACGGCATGCGCACATTCTACGTCCGCATCGCCAAGCCCACCGGTGAGGTGCTGAGCAACGGCGGCACCTTCAGCTACGAATCGCGCAACATCGCCTACTCCATGAAGAAAAGCGTGGAGTACACCGGCGAGGAAATCAGCGTGACCACCTACTGGAACGTCACCGAATACCTCAGCGCCGGCACCTACCACGTGAGCGTTTTCACAGACGGGAACATGATTGGGTCGCGCACGTTCACGGTGAAATGACACCGCGGCGCACCGCGTCAGCCGCAACAGCCAAACAGAAGAAAGGCAAGGACAAATGAGAACAAGAACAGGAATACACAGTGCCAGCGGCATGGCCATCCTGCTGGCGTTGCTGGCAGCCCCAGCCACAGCCGTGGCACAGCGCCAGCTGTCACTGGACAGCTGCCTGGCCATGGCCATGAGCAACAACAAGCAGCTCGGCACAGCCAAGCTCAAGCAGGAGGCAGCCATGAACCTGCGCAAGTCGGCCCGCACCAAATACCTGCCCCAGGTACAGGTGATGGGCGGCTACCTCTACTCAAGCAAGGAGATTTCCATCCTCACCGACGAGCAGAAGGCGCGCCTCTCGGGCATAGGGACTACCGCCACGCACGGGGTAGCACAGGGGCTCCAGGGCTTCGCACAGTCGCTCACGCCCGAGCAGATAGGCAAGCTTGACAACGCCCTGGCTCCATTCAACACCAACACACAGCAGCTGATGGGCAGCATCCAGGGCCAGGTGGGCAACCTGGCCGGGCGGCTCAACGCCGAGGGACAGAGCATCGCAGACGCCTTCCGCACCGACACGCACAACATGTTCGCCGGTTCGGTGATGCTCACCCAGCCCATCTATATGGGCGGAAGCATTGCGGCCATGAACAAGATGGCCGACCTGGGCGAGCAGCTGGCCGCCAGCAGCGCCGACGCCGCCGCCCAAGCCACACTCTACAATACCGAACAGGCCTACTGGACTGTGGTGTCGCTGAAGCACAAGCGGAAGCTGGCCGAACAGTACCTGGAGCTGGTGAAAAGATTTAACGGCGATGTCAGCAAGATGATTGGCGAGGGCGTGGCCACCCGGTCGGACGGCCTGAGTGTCGCCGTCAGGGTGAACGAGGCCGAGATGGCCCTCACACAGGTGGACAACGGGCTGGCCCTGGCCAAGATGCTGCTGTGCCAGCTGTGCGGGCTTCCGGCAGAAACGCAGATCACACTCGCCGACGAGGACAAGGAGGAACTGGCGGGCAAGAGCGCGGCCGCACTGCCTCAAGACAATGGCAGCGTCACGGTGGACAACCGGCCCGAGCTGAAAATGTTACAGGCCACAGTGGAGCTGAGCGAGCAGGCCACCCGGCTCATCAAGGCAGGAAACCTGCCCAAGGTGGCTCTCGTGGGCGGATACTCCGTCAGCAACCCCAACCTGTTCAACGGGTTCCAACGGAAGTTCAGCGGAATGTGGAACGTAGGGGTGCTGGTTGCCGTGCCCGTGTGGAACTGGGGCGACGTGACCTACAAGGCACGCGCGGCCAGGAACGCCACAGCCATGGCCCGGCTGGAGATGGACGACGCACGCGAGAAGATGGACCTCCAGGTGAGCCAGAGCCGCTTCAAGATGGGAGAGGCCGCCAAGAGGCTGGCCATGGCCCAGGCCAGCACCAGGCAGGCGGAGGAAAACCTGCGCTGCGCCAGCATCGGATTCAAGGAGGGCGTGATGCCCACCACCAACGTGATGGAGGCCCAGACGGCCTGGCTGAAAGCGCAAACCCAGAAGATTGACGCCGAGATAGACGTCAAGCTCAGCGAGTCGAGCATGAGAAAGGCATTGGGAACACTGCATATCGGCAACTAACACATCAGTATCATGTCAACAAAATCACAGAACAGCAATATCCTGATGGCCGCCGCCGGCTTCACGGCTGTGGTCGCCACCGTTGCCGCCATCGGCTACTTCGCCTTGGGTAACGAGGATGAAACCATCCAGGGACAGGTCGAAGTGACCGAATACCGCGTGTCAAGCAAAGTGCCGGGGCGCATCCTCGAGCTCAGGGTCAAGGAGGGCGACTACGTGAGAGTGGGCGACACGCTGGCCATCATCGACGCTCCCGACGTGCGGGCCAAGATGCAACAGGCCCGGAGCGCCGAGGACGCAGCGTCGGCCATGGACGAGATGGCGCGCAACGGCGCGCGCGCCGAGCAGGTGCGCGGCGCCTTCCAGGTGCTCCAGCAGGCCAAGGCCGGGCTGGAGATAGCGGAGAAGTCGTACCGCCGGGTGCAGCGTCTGTTTGACGCCGGGGTGATGAGTGCCCAGAAGCGCGACGAGGCTTTTGCCAACTACAAGGCCCTCGAGGCCCAGGCGAAGGCAGCCCAGAGCCAGTACGACATGGCGCGCAACGGCGCGCGGCTCGAGGAGAAAAAGGCCGCTACCGCACAGGTGAACAGGGCCAGGGGTGCCGTGGCCGAGGTGAGCAGCTATCTCCACGAGACCGTACAGACGGCCCAGATGGAGGGCGAGGTGAGCGAAGTGTACCCCAAGGTGGGCGAGCTCGTGGGCACAGGCTCCCCCATCATGACCGTGTCCGTGCTCAAAGACCTGTGGGGAACGTTCAATGTGCGCGAGGACCAGCTGAACGGCATGAAGGTGGGCGACCGCTTCACGGCCTTTGTCCCGGCCTTCAACAAGGACGTGCAGATGAAAGTCACCGCGGTGAAAGACGAGGGCAGCTACGCCGTTTGGAAGGCCACCAAGGCCAACGGGCAGTATGATCTGAAGACCTTTGAGGTGAAGGCGCTCCCCACCAGCCACATTGACGGACTGCGCCCGGGCATGTCATTGGTGTTGAAAGGCAAAAAATGAGAGCCATACTGACCATAGCCGGCCGGGAGTGCAGGCGCTTGGCGGGCACCCCAATATACACCTTCTGCATGGTGGTGTTCCCCGTGGCAGTCATCTTCTTCTTCACCTCGCTGATGGACAAGGGGCAGCCGACGGATATGCCGGTGGGGGTTGTCGACCTTGACAACACGGCCACAAGCCGCAAGCTGGTGCGCCTGCTCGATGCCATGCAGTCATCGCACGTGGTGGCACACTACCCCTCGGTGGCCGAGGCGCGCAAGGCCATCCAGCGCAACGAGATTTACGCCTTTCTCTATTATCCCAAAGGCACCACCGACAAGCTCCTGTCCTGCCGCCAGCCCCGCATCTCCATTTACTACAGCATGACCTCGCTCACGTCTGGCGCGCTGCTTTTCCGCGACCTGAAGACGGTGAGCACGCTCGGCGGTGCCGGCGTTGGCCAGGCCACACTGACGGCCAAGGGTCTCACAGCCAGGCAGGTGAAGGCCTTTCTTCAGCCCATCACCATCGACCTGCACCAGATTTCCAACCCCTGGGCCAACTACAACATCTACCTGAGCACCATGCTGCTGCCGGGTGTCATCATGCTGTTCATCTTCCTGGTCACCCCCTATTCCATCGGCACCGAGCTGAAAGGCGGCACCAACCGCGAATGGATCAGCTGCGCCAACGGAAGCATGGTCAAGGCGCTCGCGGGAAAGATGCTGCCGCAGACGCTCATCTTCCTCGCCGTTATGTATGCCTACATGTTCTATGTCTTTGACATCCTGCACTTCCCCCACCCCGGAGGCGCCGGCCGCCTGCTGCTGCTGGGACTGCTCTCCGTGCTGGCCTCGCAGGGCTTCGGCATCTTTGCCTTCGCGCTGATGCCGTCACTGCGCTTCAGCATGAGCGTCTGCTCGCTGTGGGGTGTGCTCAGCTTCTCGATTGTAGGCTCGGCCTATCCCGTGCTTTCGATGGACACTCCGCTTCAGGCCTTGTCGTGGCTGTTCCCCCTGCGCCACCATTTCATGGTTTACCAGGTGAGTGTGTTCAACGGCTTTCCCCTTGTCTGCGCGTGGCCCCACGTGGCCGCGCTCGTCGCTTTCGCCCTGCTTCCGCTGCCGTTCCTCTCGCGGCTGAAGCGCGAAGTCACCGAATATGTCTACCTTCCCTGACGCAGGGGAGAACCACTCTAACTCCGTCCGTGATGAAGAACCGTATCAGAATGATTTGCGAAGTCTGGCACAACGAGCTGAAATACACGCTCCGCGACCAGGGTGTGCTCATCTTCTTCATACTCCTGCCGCTGGGCTACCCCCTGGTCTATTCCTGGATATACAACAACGAGGTGGTGCGCGAGGTGCCCGTGGCCGTTGTCGACAACAGCCGCAGCTCAGGCAGCCGCGCCTTTGTGCAGCAGTGTGACGCCTCGCCCGACGTTCGCGTGGCCGCGAGGGTGGCCTCCATGGACGAGGCCAAGCTGCTGATGAGCAAGGGAGAGGTGTATGGCATCTACTACATTCCGTCCGACTTTGCACTGCGGCTCAGCCGTATGGAGCAGACGACCGTGAGCGTTTACTGCAGCATGAGCCTGATGCTCTACTACAAGGCGGTGTTCCAGACAGCCAGCAACGTGGCTTCGGCGATGAACGGCCGGTTGCAGATAGCCCTGGCCGGCAACCAGACCGCCCGCGAGGACGAGCTGACAGCCCATCCGCTGACCATTGACGAGGTGCCCGTTTTCAACCCCACTGGCGGCTATGGCAACTTCATTCTTCCCGGTGTTCTGATACTGATTATCCAGCAGTCGCTCGTGCTCGGCGTGGGACTGGCCGCCGGCACGGCCCGCGAGCGCAACAACTACGGCTTCCTGGTGCCGCTGACGCGCCGCAGCAGGGGCGTGGGCTGCATCGTAGCCGGCAAGGCGCTGTTCTACCTGATGGTGTATGCCGTGATGGGGAGCTACCTCACCATCGTCGTCCCCCGCCTGTTCCACTTTGTCACGCTGGCCGGATGGCGCGAGCTTCTTGGTGTCCTTCTGCCTTTCACCCTGGCCAGCATTTTCTTCGCCATGACCATCTCTTGCCTTGTACGCTACCGCGAGAACGTGCTGCTCCTGGTGGTGTTCTTCTCCGTTCCGCTGCTGTTCATGTCGGGCGTGTCGTGGCCCCAGAGTGACATCCCGGTCTTCTGGCAGTCGTTCTCGTGGCTTTTTCCCTCCACGTTTGGCATCCGCGCCTTTGTGCGCACCAACAGCATGGGGGCCACCCTCAACGATGTGGCCACCGAGTATGTGGCCCTTTGGATTCAAGTGGCCGTGTATGGCCTGCTGGCCTGCGCCGTCTACCGCTACCAGGCGGCCGTCGCCCACCGCTACGCCCTTGGCCGCATCCGTGCCCTCAGGCGCAAGCGCGAGGTGCGTGCGCGGTTCAAGGCCCGGGCCAAGTTGTGACGCGCAGCCCGCGGCCCGCAACCCCTGTCGGTCATCAGGACGAGATACAGACCTGCTTAGGTTAAAGCAGCCAGGGGAGACAGTCGCTTTTTAAAGCCTGTCTCCCCTGGCTGCTTGGATTTCTTTTAGCCTGTGGCGCCCAAGGGGCGCACATCCAGCCCCGCTCAGTCCTCCGCTGTTTCGGCTGCCGGGATGTCCATGATGGGCAGCTGGCGGTCAATGGCCGAGTTGAACGAGATGATGGTCTCGCTGCGCGACAGGCCCAGCGGCTGCAGCTTGTCATGGATGATGTTGAGCAAGTGATGGTTGTTGAGCGCGTAAATCTTGATGAACATGTCAAAGTCGCCTGTGGTGTAGTGGCACTCCACCACCTCGGGGATGTGCCTGAGCTCGTCGACCACCTCGTCAAAACGCTCCGGGTTCTTGAGGTTCAGCCCGATATAGGCACACGTCTCATAGCCTATCTTCTCGGGGTCAATGATAAACTGCGAGCCTTTGAGGATGCCACTGTTGGTCAGTTTCTGGATACGCTGGTGAATGGCCGCGCCACTGACATTACAGACACGGGCCACCTCAAGGAAAGGAATGCGCGCGTCATCAGCGATGAGGCGCAAGATTTGCTTGTCGAGCTTGTCTAATTTCTGGTATGACATAATGTATAGTTTATGCCACAAAGGTACATAAAAAAAATCACACGCACAACAAACCAAAACCAAATCAAATTGTTTCAATTACAGTTTGACATTTTTTTTGCTTCGGTGGGGCCGGTTGTTGCCAGCATTTGCTTTCTGTAAAAAAGTCAGTGCGCCGGCTTGGCCTTCTCGTCAGCGGAGTAATGGACGCGGAGCGCGTTGGCCTGGCGCAGCGCCTGTTTCACCTCGGCGATAACTGCCATGGGTGTCGCGCGGTCGGCGCGGATGCTCACCGTCATTTTCTGCAAGTCCTCCGGAGTCATTCTGGCCCGTTCGGCACTGATGTAGCCCGCTATCTCCCCGGCAGTGGCAAAACGGTCGTTGAGCTGGATGACCGTTTTCCCCGACGCGTCGCCCTCGCGCGTGCCTATGTAGATATAGCTCACGGCCGAGCGCTTTGCCAGCTTGTCCAGCCGCTGCGCCCGGGGTGCCTGGTAGTGTACCTTGACCGGCACCTCGCGGAGGTGGGTGACAATCATGAAGAAAAAGAGCACGGTGAACACCAGGTCGGGCATGGAGGCCGTGTTAAGCCCCGGCATTCTGTTGCTGTTGCGACGGAAAAGGCTCATTTCCCACCCCCTTTCTCTGTCCCCACAGTGTCGGCTATGCGCTGCGGAAACCGCTTGGCCACCGCTTCGCGCTCTTCGTCCGAACAGTCGCTGAGGGTGCGGCCGAAGTGCTTTCGCGCCCACTGTTCACGCAGGTCGCGGTAGGCCGTCACCACCGTGTGTTGCAGCTGGAAATAAGCGGCATACGAAGTCTGCGGCATGGAATGGATGGCAATGACGTTCTTTTCCGGCCTCTGGGCCACAAACTCCATCACCCTGCGGCGCAGCTGCCGGCGGCCGATGGGCTGTCCGTCACAGGTCAGGCGGTCATTGCCGTCAAGCGACAGCGTGAGCACCTGGTCTTTGGTCACCTCGAGGGCGTGCTCCTGTTTCTCGTCGGACAGAGGCGGCAACTTGCGTCCCAGGCCCCGGTCCGTGCCCAGCGAGGTGGTCACCAGGAAGAACACGAGCAACATGAACGAGATGTCGGCCGTCGATGTGGTGTTGAGTTCGGGCATCCGTCTGCGGCGGAAGTTGAATCGCCTGGTCATGCAGTCCGCCTTTTGCGGCCATTCCACCTGCGGTTGAGCCCGGTGGCGGTGAAGACAGCAGCCGCCACAGCCACAACGGCAAGTACGATAGCCGTGTTGATAAACATGTCCGTGAGGCGGAGCCAGACTGCCTCAGTGTAAGTTGCACCGTTGACCTGCAAGGGCTTGTCGGAACCCAGGGCGAGTGTGAGCGCGATGGTGAGCGCCCACAGTCCGGCTACCGTCCAGGCCACGCGCCCGGCAGGCACACCATTAGCGGCCACCGGGCCGCCTCCGCCTGTACGGAGGCTGCGCACCACACTGGCCACCGCCACCACAATGGCGGCGAGCAGCGCGAGGTACATCACCCAGAGCAGGATGTCTACCGGGAAGTCAGCCATTGTGACGCTCCTTATAGTTGGTCAGCGAGTCAAGCAAAGTGATGGCCGACTCCTCCATCTGCGAGGTGAGGTGGTCAATCTTCGAGAGGATAAAGTTGTAGAAGAGTTGCAGTATCAGGGCCACAATGATGCCGAAGATGGTGGTGATAAGGGCCACTTTCATGCCTGCGGCCACAATCGAGGCGTTGATGTCGCCGGCCATGCGGATGTCGTCAAAGGCCATCACCATGCCGATGACGGTGCCCAGGAAGCCGAGCGACGGTGCGATGGTGATGCAGAGCGTAATCCACGAGCACCCCCTGTTGAGGTTGGCCGCCTGGACAGAGCCATACGAGGCGATGCTGCGCTCAATGCTGTCAAGCCGCTCGTGGATGCGTAGCAGCCCCTGGTAGCAGATGGAGGCCACCGGACCCCGGGTGTCACGGCAGAGCGCCTTGGCCCCCTCCACGTCGTCGGCCGCCAGCCTGGCATCTACCTCGCCCAGCAGTTTCTTGGCATTGATTTCGGAGAGCGACAGGTAGACGATGCGCTCGATGCAGAACCCCAGGCCAACGATGAGCGCCATGGCCACGAGCGACATGAACCCTGCGTTGCCCTCGATAAACTTTTCCTTCAGCACTTGGTGGAAGCTCCCGGCGGGCTCTTCGTCCTCAAGGCCGGCCAGCAGGTCGGTGTCGGCCTCGTCAGCGAGGGGCAGCGAGTCGGGCCCAGCCGTTGCTGCTGCCGAAGTGTCGGCGGGAGCAGCAGCCTTGGGTGCCGGCGAAGCGGCCTGCCCCCACACTGCCAGCGTGGCGGCGAGCCAACCGGCAAGGAGCAGCAACATGATTTTTTGTTTCATAACGAATACGCCTTTTCTATCTTTAGTCGGGGGGCAAAGATAGCAATAATAATCCACCCTCGCAAATGCGTTGTGCTTTATTTGCAGTCGTTTGTACTCGTTAATGGCAGACACAAAAAAAGGTTGGAATGACCAACCTTTTCTGTCGGGATGACTGGACTCGAACCAGCGACCTCACGCCCCCCAGACGCGTGCGCTAACCAACTGCGCTACATCCCGATTGCGCCGCTTTCAGCTTTGCGGATGCAAAATTACGCATTTCTTCTGAACGTTCCAAATTTTCCACACTATTTTTTGATTTATGACGAAAATTAGCGCGAGATGCCAAGCGAACCGATGGCAGAGGCCACTCGCTGGCATCCAAAGGACAACCGCCGATGATGAAAGGAATTCAGTTACAGGCATCGACAGATTTAACATTCATAAACGGAAAAGCGGCATTAAATTGTTAAAACGACAGCCGATAACCATTGAAATTCTGCGATTTTACAGATGAGCACAAGTATCTGACTGAAAAATCGGAAAAATTCAACGAAACAGGTAACACGCTGATTATATGCCAATTACACATCATTGCACCACATTTAAAGGAATTAACACTGTTAAAAATGGCCATTTCGCCCCACAATAACGGCCGGATTGGTGGCTAAAACGGCTGGTTTCTCACTGCAAAACGCACGAAATGGCACGCTCAAACCGTGCATCTGAGGCTAAAGAAGCCGCTAATCAGCTATTTTGCACGCCAAAAACCCTACGCAAAAACAAGACATACGGCTTTTCAAGCGGTTTTTCATCTCTAAACGAGCAAGTTTCAAACTGTTAATACAGGTCTGGCATACTGTTAATATAACTAAACACATACACGGAAAATATCGCCTGGCCACCACAGTCATTCACGCCGGAAACAGCAACAGCAGCCATCATTTGCTGATGCTTTTTGGCGGATAGCAGCTGTTCTCTCACCCAAAACCATTAACTTTGCAGTGGTTTCTCACAATATTAAATATTGATATGACTGAAAAGACCCAAGCATACAGCATCTCTGTTCCGCGGCGGCTGAAGGCAACAGTGAGCCTGCCAGCCTCGAAGAGCATCAGCAACCGCGCGCTCGTGATCAGCGCCCTGGCCGGCGGAAAGACCGTGGACAACCTGTCGGACTGCGATGACACAGCAGTCATGGTCAAGGCCCTGGACGGCATGCCCTCCACCATCGACATCGGAGCGGCCGGAACAGCCATGCGCTTTCTCACGGCACTGCTCGCAGTGACCCCGGGCGAGCACACCATCACGGGCACCGAGCGCATGCGCCACCGCCCCATAGGGGTGCTGGTGGATGCGCTGCGCGCCCTCGGGGCCGAGGCTGACTACGCCGGCGAGGAGGGCTTTCCGCCCCTGCACATCAGGGGCAGGCGGCTCAGCGGCGGCACGGTGGACATACCGGGCAGCGTGAGTTCGCAGTACATCTCGGCCCTGCTGATGGTGGCCCCCACCTTCGGCGGCGGACTGACGCTGCACCTCACGGGCGACATCGTGTCGCGCCCCTACATCGACCTGACCCTGGGCATGATGAGGGCGTTCGGTGCGGAGGCCGGATGGGCCTCGGCCGACACGCTCCGCGTGGAGGGCAAGCCCTACGAGGCGCGCCCCTACCGCGTGGAGAGCGACTGGAGCGCGGCCTCCTACTGGTTTGAGATGGTGGCCGTGAGCGCCGACCCGCTGGCCGAGGTCACCCTGACCGGGCTGGCCGAGCAGAGCGGTCAGGGCGACGCGGCGGTGGCCGACATTTTCAGAAAGCTCGGCGTGGGCGCGCAGTTCACTGCCGTCGGCCCCGCCGGCACCCCCACCGTGCGCCTGTTCAAGCAGGGCGCGCCCGTGGCACAGCTAAGCCTTGACTTCGTGGCCTGCCCCGACCTGGCCCAGACGGTGGCAGTCACCTGCGCCCTGCTGGGCGTGCATTTTCACTTCACCGGCCTGCAGTCGCTGAGGATAAAGGAGACCGACCGCATCGAGGCGCTCAAGCGCGAGCTGCGCAAGCTGGGCTGTGTGGCAAGCGACGCCGGCGGCAGCGAGCTGCTGTGGCACGGCGAGCGGTGCAGCGCAGCAGCGCCGCCGGTCATCGACACCTACGAGGACCACCGCATGGCCATGGCCTTCGCCCCGGCGGCGGCGCTCCACCCCGGACTGGTCATCAACCGGCCGATGGTGGTCACCAAGTCGTATCCGCACTTCTGGGACGAGGTGTTCAAAGTGAGGGAGGTGTGAAATGCTGTGGTTAGTGTTGGCCATCGCCCTGCTCGGCGTGATGACCGCCGCCGGCGCAAAGCTGGCCGGGCACGAGGCGGAGAAGCCTGTCAGGCAGTCCAAGGGCTGCGCCACCTGCGACGGCGACAGCGGCAAGTGCGAGCAGGAGTGCATGATGGAAGCGGCCGTGAACGGCGCCAAGTATTTTGACGACGAGGAGCTGGACGCCTTCAAGGGCCGCCCCTCCGACAGCTACACCGACGAGGAGGCCGAGCAGTTCCGCGAGGTGCTCTACACCATGCGGCCCGGCGAGGTGGCGGCATGGTGCCGCAGTCTGACCCTGCGCGGCGTCGAGCTGCCCGACCAGGTGAAGGACGAGGTGATGATGCTCAGGGAGGAGGGCGCGGCCAAGCGCCCCGAGACAAACGGATAGGGAGCGGAGATGGACATACTGAGTTACAGCTTTTTTCAAAACGCGCTGCTGGGCAGCGTGCTGGCCAGCGTGCTCTGCGGCTTTGTGGGCACTTACATTGTGAGCCGCCGCCTGGTGTTTATCAGCGGCGGACTGACCCACGCCTCGCTCGGCGGCATCGGCCTGGGCGTGTTCTTCGGAGCCAGCCCCCTGGTGTCGGCCATGCTCTTTGCCGTGGCCAGTGCCTGCGGCGTGCAGTGGATGTCACAGCGCGGCAGGGTGCGCGAGGACTCGGCCATCGCCCTGTTCTGGACCTTCGGCATGAGCGTGGGCATCATCTGCTGCTTTCTGACCCCCGGCTTCATGTCCGACCTCGGCACCTATCTCTTCGGCAGCATCCTCACCATCGGCCCGGGCGACCTGTGGCTGCTCGGCGTGATGGCCGCGGTGGTGACGGCGCTCTTCGCCCTGCTGGGGCCGGTCATCGTCAGCGTGGCTTTCGACCCCGTGTTCGCCCGGTCGCAGGGGCTGCCGGTCACGGCCATTGAATATCTGATGATGGTGGTCATCGCGCTCACCATCGTGGCCACGCTCCGCATCGTGGGCATTGTGCTGGCCCTCAGCCTGCTCACCGTACCGCAGACCACGGCCTCGCTGTTCACCCACCGCTTCAGGCCCATGGTGACGCTGAGCGTCGCTCTGGGCTGCGCCGGCTGCGTGGCGGGCCTGGCCGTGTCCTACTGGCTCAACGTGCCCTCGGGAGCGGCCATCATCCTTGTGTCCATCGTGATTTATGTGGCGCTCAAGACAATAAAAGGGCTTTGCAAGGAGTTTAAGAAGTAATGGAAACGATGAAAAAGCGGCCTTGCCGCCCGCACTGGCAGTGGCCGGCCCCCGGCAGGAGGCTGGCAGTGGCGGTGTGTGCAGCGGCCGTGGTGCTGGCGGCGGCCACAGGCTGTTCGACCAAGAACAACACCGGCCGCACGCGGTGGTGGCACGCCTTCAACGCGCGCTACAACACCTACTACAACGGGAGCCAGGCGTTCATCGACGGCTCCATTGAGAAGGAGAACGCCAACCAGGACAACTTCACCGACATCATCCCCCTCTACACGGTGGGCAACAAGAACAGCGTGAGCATAGGCCGCGCCAACTTTGACCGCGCCATCGAAAAGTCGGAGAAGGCCATCAAGCTGCACAGCATCAAGCGCCGGCCCGTGTGGGACAAGAGCCGGCGCAAGACGGCCAAGGACATCGAGTGGCTGGGGCGGCGCGAGTACAACCCCTTCCTGTGGAAGGCGTGGCTGCTGATGGGCAAGTCGCAGTTTCAGACGGGGCGGTTCGACGAGGCGGCGGCCACCTTCTCCTACATGGCGCGCCTCTACGCCACGCAGCCGGCCATCAACGGCATTGCCAGGGCATGGCTCGCCAAGAGCTATGTGGAGCTGGGATGGCTCTACGACGCGGAGGATGTCATCACGAAAATGAGGCGCGACACCATGCACTACCGCGCCCGGGCCGACTGGGACTACGCCATGGCCGACTACCATGTGCACTCAGGACACTACGCGGAGGCCATCCCCTACCTGCGGAAAGTCATCAGGCACGAGCGCCGCAGGAAACAGAAGGCGCGCGAATGGTACCTGATGGGGCAGCTCCAGGCCCGGCTCGGGCACCGCGACGAGGCCTACCGCGCGTTCAGGCGGGTGGTGAGGCTGAGCCCGCCCTACCAGCTGGAGTTCAACGCGCGCATCGCACAGACGGAGGTGATGGCGCAGGGGCGGTCGAAACAGATGGTGAGACGGCTGAAGCGCATGGCCGCATCGGACAACAACAAGGAATACCTTGACCAGGTGTACTATGCCATCGGCAACATCTACATGGCACAGAAAGACACGGCGCGCGCCATCGCCGCCTACGAGCAGGGCTGCAAGAAGGCCACGCGCTCGGGCATAGAGAAGGGGGTGCTGCTGCTCCGCCTGGGCGACATCTACTGGGAGCGCGAGCGTTACAGCGACGCCCGGCGGTGCTACGGCGAGGCCATCGGGCTGCTGGACAAGGAGCGGCCCGACTATGCGCAGCTGTCTGAGCGGTCGAAGGTGCTCGACGAGCTGGTGCCCTACACCGACGCGGTGCACCTGCAAGACTCGCTGCAGGCACTGGCGGCCATGCCGGAGGAGGAGCGCAACAAGGCCATCGACCGCGTGATAGAGGCGCTGAAAGAAAAGGAGAAAGAGGAGAGACGCGCCGCACAGGAGGCGGAGGCGGAGAAGGTGCAGCAGCAACAGGGGGCCATGGGCAACCGAAACATCCAGAACACCAACCGGCAGGCCACCCGGCAGAACGCCCGGGAGACCACGTGGTACTTCTACAACCAGATGGCAGTGAACCAGGGCAAGGCGACATTCCAGCAGCAATGGGGCAAGCGCGAGAACGTTGACGACTGGCAGCGCGCGAACCGCACCGTGGTGTCCACACACCACACAGGCCAGGAGGGCGAGGCCGCCGACTCTGCAGCGGTGGCCGGAAACGGCGACGCCAACGCCCGGACTGCCGGCAACGACAGTGTGAAAGCCGAGGGGGCTGCGCCCGACTCGGCGGCAAGCGACCCGCACAGGCGCGAGTACTACCTGGCGCAAATCCCGTTTACCGAGGAGCAGAAGGCCGAGAGCGACAACGCCATCAAGGACGGACTGTTCTACTCGGGCGTCATCTTCAAGGACAAGCTGGGCAACCTGCCGCTGGGCGAGAAGGCACTCACCAGGCTCACCACGCAATATGCCGACTACGCGAAGAACGACGAGGCGTGGTATCACCTGTACCTGCTCTACTCGAGGGAGGGACTCACCGGAAAGGCCGCCGAATGCCTGTCCAAGCTGAAGGGACTGTACCCGGAGAGCAAGTGGACCGCACTGCTGAGCGACCCCTACTTTGAGGAGAACGCAAGGTTTGGCGAGCACATAGAGGACTCGCTCTATGCGGCCACCTACGAGGCGTTCAAGGCGGGCAGGATGCAGGAGGTCAAAGGCAACGCAAGGGTGTCGGCCGACCGCTTCCCCCTGGGGGCCAACCGGGCCAAGTTCGTGTTCATCGACGGACTGGGACTGCTCGGCGAGGGCGACGCCAGGGGTTGCGTGGCCAACATGAAGGAAGTGGTGGAGAAATACCCGGAGAGCGAGGTGGCCACCATGGCGGGCATGATTGTCAAGGGCGTGCAGCAGGGCCGCACGCTCCACGGCGGACGGTTCGACATCGGCGACGTGTGGTCAAGGCGCGCGGCCGGCACTGAAGCCTCCGACTCCGCCGCCACCGACACGCTGAGCCGGGAGCGCAACACGGGATTTGTCTTCATACTGGCTTACAGGCCCGACTCGGTCAACGTGAACCAGCTGCTCTACGAGATGGCCCGCTACAACTTCACCAACTTCATGGTGCGCAACTTCGACATCGCCACCGGCGAGGACAACGGCATCGGACGCATGATGGTGAGCGGATTTCTGAACTATGACGAGGCCCTGCAGTATGCGCGCCAGCTCTATGCCCACAAGGGCATGGCCGGATGGCTGGCCGGATGCCGCCGCATCATCATCAGCGAGGACAACCTGAAGCTGCTGGGCACGAAATACAGCTATGCGGACTACGAGAGATTCTTCGAGAAGTCGCTCGCACCGCTGCACATCAGCAGCGAGAAGCTGCTCAACAACCCGAAGCCGGCGGACATCGTGACAGGCGAGGAGGCTGGTGACAGCGGAGACGGCAGCACGGGAAGCGAAGACAGCGACGGCGGCGACCGGCCCGAAGAGGGCAACGGCGCCGGCACGCAGAACACGGATATTGACTTTGACGACGACTTTTACAGATGACCAACGGACTGTTACTGTGGGCTGACGACGAGATAGAACTGCTCAAGGCCCACCTGATGTTTCTGGAGAAGAAAGGCTACGGGGTGGTGACCGTGAGCAACGGCACCGATGCCATCGAGCAGGTGAGGCAGCACAACTTCGACCTGGTGCTGCTCGACGAGATGATGCCCGGACTGAGCGGGCTGGAGACGCTCCAGCGCATCAAGGAGATCGCCCCGGCCGTGCCGGTGGTGATGGTGACCAAGAGCGAGGAGGAGAACATCATGGACCAGGCCATCGGCTCGAAGATAGCCGACTACCTCATCAAGCCGGTGAACCCGAACCAGATTCTGCTCACACTGAAGAAGAACATACACCGCAGGGAGATTGTGACCGAGGTGACTCAGACGGGCTACCAGCAGAGCTTCCGGCAGATTGCCATGCAGATAGCCGCCTGCCGCAACTGGCGCGACTGGACGGAGGTGTACCGCCGCCTGGTGCACTGGGAGCTGGAGCTGAGCGGGACGGACAGCAACATGACGGAGATGCTGCAGGCGCAGAAGGAGGACGCCAACAACGGCTTCGCCAAGTTTGTGCGCAACAACTATATGCAGTGGGCGGGCGCCATGCAGCCCGGAAACGAGACGGATGACAGACCGATGATGAGCCCCGAGGTGTTCAAGCGAAAGGTGTTCCCCGCGCTCGACGCTGGCGAGCGCGTGTTCCTGCTGGTGCTTGACAACTTCCGCTACGACCAGTGGCGCATGATAGCCAGGGACCTGGGCGACAGCTTCGACATCGACGAAGACCTGTATTTCAGCATCCTGCCCACCGCCACGCAGTACGCCCGCAACGCCATCTTCAGCGGACTGATGCCCAGCAAGATCGCGAAGATGTATCCCGGCCTGTGGGTGGACGAGGACGAGGAGGAGGGGAAAAACCTCAACGAGGGGCCGCTCGTCGGCACCCAGCTGGAACGCTACCGCCGCCACGACACCTACTCGTATCACAAAATCAACGACTCCAACAGGGCGGAACGGCTGCTGCAGCAGCTCAGGCAGATGGAGAAGAACGACCTCAACGTGGTGGTGTTCAACTTCATTGACATGCTGAGCCACGCCCGCACGGAGTCAAAAATGGTGCGCGAACTGGCCAGCAACGAGTCGGCCTACCGCTCGCTCACGCTCAGCTGGTTCCGCCATTCGGTCATCTCGGAGCTGCTCAGGCAGCTGGCACAGACCGGATGCCGGGTGATGATCACGACCGACCACGGCTCCATACGCGCCAGCAAGCCGGTGAAAATCATCGGCGACCGCAACACCAACACCAACCTGCGCTACAAGCTGGGCAAGAACCTGGCCTACGACAGCAAGGATCTGTTTGTCATCAAGGACCCGGGCAAGGCACAGCTGCCCTCGCCCAACCTGAGCACAAGCTATGTGTTTGCCACGGGCAACGCCTTCTTCGCCTATCCCAACAACTACAACTACTATGTGTCATACTACAAGGACACGTTTCAGCACGGCGGCATTTCGATGGAGGAGATGATCATCCCGTTCATCAGCATGAAAGGGAAAAAGCGGTGAAAATGTCAACCTAAAGATATTCAGACAACTATGCAAGAAATCAGAATCAACAGTCTGGAGAACATCCGCGAGGCGGCCCGGGAGTTTGTCAAAGCCATGGGCGGGGCCAAGGTGTTCGCCTTCTACGGCAGCATGGGCGCAGGCAAGACTACCTTTATCAAGGCGGTGTGCGAGGAGATGGGGGTGGAGGATGTCATCACGTCGCCCACCTTTGCCATTGTCAACGAGTATCAGTGCGCGCAGTCGGGCGCGCCGGTCTACCATTTCGACTTCTACCGCATCAAGAAGCTGGAGGAGGTCTACGACATGGGCTACGAGGACTACTTCTTCGGCGGCGCCACGTGCTTCATCGAATGGCCCGAGCTCATCGAGGAGCTGCTGCCCGGGGATGCCGTGCGCGTGACCATCAGGGCCAACGGCGACGGCAGCCGCACGGTGTGCATCGGCTGAACGGAGGGCAGCAGCCGCCAGCCCCGGCCGGCAAGGCAAGAAAAAGGCACTCGCCGCTGCGTTGCGAGTGCCTTTGCTATTGGTTGCGTCACAGTGGGCTATCCGTAAATCACCTTGCCGTTCTCGTCCTCATAGGGGGCGAGATCCTTGGCATACTGGTTCATGGCGCGCAGGCTCATGCCCATCGAAGAGAAGCCGCCGTCGTGGAAAAGGTTCTGCATGGTGACCTTGCGGGTGAAGTCAGAGAACATCATCACGCAATAGTCGGCGCACTCGTCGGCCGAGGCGTTGCCCAGAGGCGACATCTTGTTGGCGAAGTCCATCAGGTTTTCCATGTCCTTGATGCCCTTTCCGGCAGTGGTGGGCGTGGGCGACTGGGAGATGGTGTTGATGCGCACGTTCTTCTCGCGGCCATAGATATAGCCAAAGCTGCGGGCGATACTCTCGAGCAAGCTCTTGGCGTCGGCCATGTCGTTGTAGCCAAAGAAGGTGCGCTGCGAGGCCACATAGGTAAGCGCCACCACCGAGCCATATTCGGCAATGGCATCCTGCTTCTTGGCCACCTGCAGCATCTTGTGGAATGAGACGGCCGAGATGTCAAGCGTCTTCTGCAAATAGTTGTAGTCAAGGTCATCGTAAGTGCGGTGCTTGCGCACATTGAGACTCATGCCGATAGCGTGGAGCACAAAGTCAACCTTGCCGCCAAGGAGCCTCACAGACTCCTCGAAAACTTTCGCCAAATCCTCCACGCTGGTGGCGTCGGCGGCCACAATGGGAGCGCCCAGCTGCTTGCCCAGTTTGTCAAGCTCGCCCATACGCAGGGCCATCGGCGTGTTGCTCAAAGTAATCTTCGCGCCCTCCCCAACGGCTTTCACAGCCACTTTCCAGGCGATAGAGTCTGAGTTAAGCGCGCCAAAGATGATGCCGCGCTTGCCTTTCAATAAATTGTGAGACATTGTTTATTATCCTTTTTTGATTTGTATTTCGGCACAAAATTACAAAAAATGTGCAGTACCGGCAAATCATTCTCCCTGTTTTTGCCACAAAAGGGGGCGTTTTGCGGAATTATGGCTACCTTTGAAACCGGTTAGCCACGGACACCAGCAGTGCCGCAGCGGCCACAGACACACAGCAAAGGCATGACACCAACATCCATATCTCCGGCAGACACCATCTGCGCCTTGGCCACCGCACCGGGCGGCGCCATCGGCATCATCCGCATATCGGGCCCCGGGGCCATCACCATAGCCGACAGCATTTTCACGCCAAAGGGCGGAACAGCGACACTGGCCGCGCGAAAGGCGAACACGGTCACCTTCGGGACGGTGGCCGACACGGACGGCACGGTCATTGACGAGGCGCTGGCAAGCATTTTCCGCAGCCCGCACTCCTACACGGGGGAGGACTGCGTGGAGCTGTCGTGCCACGGCTCGGGCTACATCCTCAGCAGGGTGCTGCAGCGGCTGACCGACAGCGGATGCCGGCAGGCCAGGCCAGGCGAGTACACACAGCGGGCCTTCCTCAACGGCAAGATGGACCTGAGCCAGGCCGAAGCCGTGGCCGACCTCATCGCCGCCACCAACAGGGCCACCCACCACATGGCCATCGGCCAGCTGCGCGGAAACTTCTCAGGCGAACTGTCAGACCTGCGCGGCCAACTGCTGAGACTCACCTCGCTGCTGGAACTGGAACTTGACTTCTCCGACCACGAGGAGCTGGAGTTTGCCGACCGCACAGAGCTGCTCGAAATCTCGCAGGCCATCGAGCGGCGCATCGCCACACTGGCACAGTCGTTCAAGACGGGGCAGGCCGTCAAGCAGGGCATCCCCGTGGCCATCATCGGCAAGACCAACGTGGGCAAAAGCACACTGCTCAACCTGCTGGCGGGCGAGGAGAAGGCCATCGTGAGCGACATCCACGGCACCACGCGCGACGTGATAGAGGACACCATCGACATCGGCGGCGTGGCCTTCAGACTGACCGACACGGCCGGCATCCGCCACACCGACGACCGCATCGAGCAGCTGGGCATCGAGCGCACATACCGGAAAATGGCCGAGGCGGCCATCACACTCTGGATGGTTGACGCACTGCCCTCACAGGACGAAACAGCCGACATCACCAGCCACAGCAGCAACGGAAGCCTCATCGTGGTGAACAACAAGACCGACCTGGCCGACCTCACCCCCACCCTGCGCCAGCTGCTGCCCCAAACGCCCGTTGTGGCCATCAGCGCGCGACAGGCCAAGGGCATCGAACAGCTCAAGTCAGCCCTTCTGACTGCCGCCAACATCCCGCCATTCCGCGAAAACGACGTTGTGGTAACCTCCGCGCGCCACTACCAGGCTCTCCTTCTCGGCCAGGAAAGCATCGCCCGCGTCATCTCAGGCCTCCACGATGGCACCCCCTCCGACCTCATCAGCGAGGACCTCCGCCTCTGCCTTCACCACCTGGCCGAAATCACTGGTGGCGAGATTTCAAGCAAAGAGACCCTCGAAAACATCTTCAAGAACTTCTGCGTGGGGAAATGAAGCGGTTTTTTGGAAAGTGAAGTATAGGGTAAAGGCAGAGTAAAGACTGCAAACAACCACTCTGATTATCATATATGTAGCGAATGTTACTTTATAGCTCTATTTTTGCAGCCTTACCTTTGGCGTTGTCATATTTTTGTTGTTATTTTGTTGCTCGTTAATTCATCAGCAACAAACAGCAACAAAAATATTATATGGCAGATGCAAAAGAACCAATCAGATTAAGAAAGCGTAAAATGGCATCGGGGAACACCTCCCTGTACCTTGACATCTATCTTGATGGCAGACGCTCGTATGAGTATCTCAAACTCTATCTCATTCCCGAGACAAGCAGAAAGGACAAAGAAAAGAACAGACAGACCCTCCGTCTTGCCGAAGCAATCAAGGCAAAGCGAGTGGTTGAAGTTCAGAACGGCAAGTTCGGTTTCGAGAGTGAGTATAAACTTGACACCAACTTCCTTGATTACTATCGCCACCTGTGCGAGCAACGGCATAACACAGAGGGGTCGCTTGGTAATTGGGGCAATTGGTGGAGCGCACTAAAGCACCTCGAAAGGTATTGCCGTGCCGATATGACATTCCGAGAGGTAACGCCCGAATGGGTACAGGGTTTCAAAGATTACCTTGACCACACGGCAAGAGTAAAGGATAAGCGCAAGCACATAACAACGGATTATGACTTAAAACCGCTCTCACAGAACAGCAAGGTCAGTTATTTCAATAAGGTGCGTGCCTGTATCAACCAAGCCTTTGAGGATAGAATAATACCGCACAACCCTCTGCGTGGTGTTGAGGGCTTCAAGACGGAAGAAAAAGAACGTGTTTACCTTACAATAGAAGAGGTCAGAGCCATGGCAGAGGGCGAGTGCCGTTACCCTGTATTGAAACGAGCGTTCCTGTTTTCCTGTCTGACAGGTTTACGAAAGAGCGACATCGAAAAGATGCGTTGGTCAGAGGTCAGACAGGAGGGCAATTTTACGCGCATCATCTTCAAGCAGAAAAAGACAGGCGGACAGGAATACTTGGATATAAGCCCCGAAGCTGTGCCATACCTTGGTCAGAGGGGCGAAGATGACGATTTGGTATTCCGTGGTTTCCAATACTCCGCATACTTGCTGACAGAGTTAAAAGCGTGGGCTATGCGGTGTGGCATCACGAAACCAATAACATTCCATTCGGGACGGCACACATTCGCTGTGCTGATGCTTGACCTTGGGGCGGACATCTATACGGTGCAGAAATTGCTCGGTCATAAAGAGCTTGCCACCACCGAGGTTTACGCCCACATTATGGATAAAAAGAAACAGGCAGCTGTAACAATGATACCACACGTTACGCTGTCTGTTAATCAGTCATCAGACAAAGATGATAAGTAAATCAGAGAGCACAGGGTCGTTATTCGGCTGTCTGTGCGCTTTTCGTATCTTTATTGATAAACATATTACCCTTGCCTGTCAAAAGCCAATTTGCGCTGATACCAAAATCTTCAACAAGATAAGTCAGCCAAGCCGTTTGAAACATATCGCTCGCAGGGTTCTTTTCGACCGTGTTCATATTCCACCGATTGATGCCGTGCATACGAGTGAAAGTCTGCCGACCACGAATAACCTTGGCTTCTTTAAGAAAGTCCAAAGTCTGAAAGAACCGCTTGATTATCCTTTGGGTGTCTTCTGTCTGCATAGACTGTCAGATTTTGCCGTTGCTTGGGCGAATTTGGCGTTTACATTCTCTGTGTGCTCTGCCGATCGTTTCTGTAAATCAGAGAGCGTGTCGGGGCTGAAATTGGGGTAACGACCATTCTTAATTGCTTCCTCGAACTCTCTCACCTCCTCGCCTGTCATCACAGGTATGTATTTGTCAAGGTCAAGCAACGACTGAATATGCGACAGTGCCTGTCTTTGGAGGTCAAACATCATTCCGACTTCTAACATTGAGCCTTGACCAAACAAAAACCACCGAGCGTTGATTTCGGGGAACGCAGACAGGATAGCCAACACAGGCTGTAACCCGAAGTTATCTCCCTTTACCAACTTGGCAAGGTATTGGGGCGACCACCCCATCAGTTCGGCAAAAGCATTCTGTCTGCCGCCTGTCTTATATCTGATTATCTCTAAAAGCCTTTCGTTCATTGTTCTTCTCTTTTAATAAAGTATATAGGTTCTATTGGCATTCTCGCCTTGTCATCTTCTGACATCTTATTGAAATACTTAATCCAAAGTTCAGAGAACTCATACCCATCAATAAGTCGCACATTGAATTGCCGTGCTTCCTGTCTTGCAGGTTCAGCAAAGCGTCCCGAAGTAACCACTATTGCGACATCGTCTTTTGCAACGCCGAAGATGCTTCTTATTACATCAACAGACACAGGGTTATTCAGATTATAATGCTTTACTTGAACTTTGAGTATCGGCTTGGTTGCACCGAGAGGGTCACTGTATGCGATTATATCAATACCTCCGTCCTTACCCTTTGGGGCGATAAAAGGCGTATAATATCCCATTGCCCGAAGCAGGGCTGCAACCATATCTTGAAACTCATACGGTGTCCGTGATTGGATATAGTTCATCAAATCATCATCAGCCTGTGCCTTGATGTCGGCAAAGCGATTTATCTCCGCATCGTCTGTATTATCCGCTCTGACCGTGCCTGTTACGTCTTCCTGTTTCTTTGACCAATCAAGATATGCTTGATGCGCGACATCGTATAACTCCTCCGCATTATGCTTGGATAGAGCATCCTTTCCGTCATCCGTAAGAAACCACCGACCTTTGTTTTTAACGATAAATCCTGCCTTGACAAGGTCTATTGAATAGAAGTGCATATAAGAGAGCCAACGAAAGCCGCCACTCTCGTATTCATGGCTTTCCCATTCGTCAAATGTCAGTCTTTTCTCTATATTCGTTTCAATATCAGCCGACCGCATTTCACCTCCATTCTCATTCAACAAAACAAGAATTTCGTATTCTAACTTGGTCGCAAGCCGTTTGCTTCGTCCTTTTTTATTTTGTTCCATTATATACTGAATAGGTTATATCAGAGAGCGACAGAAACACCCTGTGACTATTAAACTTTAGTTCTGATTACTCAATTTTTCAATCACACCGACAAGTCGTTCCACTTGCTCTAACGCTTTCTCTGTCATTTTGCGTTGAGCAGCCACCTCGTTAATCATTTCTTGAATGGCACGGAACGAGTTTATATCGTTTGCGTTACCACCCACCGCTATGCTGTTATGGGTAGCGTGAACCGAGCGATTGTCTGCGTCCTCAAAGAAGAAACAAGGGCTGACATTGAAGAAGTTGGCTATCTTCTTTAGCGTGCTGATTTCGCAACTATCCCTTGCATACATCTTGCGGACAGCGGTGTCGGTCATATCTATGTATGCGCACAAGTCTTTGACCTTTTTGTTTTGCTCTGTCAAGAGCATTTTAATCCGTTCTTCCAACATACTATAATTCGGTTTATTTCTTAAATAATCTTAAATAACAGATGAAAACAAAACTATTATTATGTTTATTCAGAATTATAGTTTTATCTTTGTCATCAGTTACGGTTTAATAACCGAACAAAGATATAAAATAATAATCAAAATCGGAAATAAACCGATAAGTAAATTTTAAGAAACTGCAAAAATGAACAGATTTATAGTGAAATTGAACGGTGAGAAGATTGGCGCATATTGCTATCAAGTGGCTATGAATTGCGCCTGTAACATCTGCGATGCAATGGCTGACAACAGCGACTTCACAGAGAGTATGGTAACGATTAACAACAAGCCCCTTGCCTTTTGGTTGGGACGATAAACTGCATAGGATATGAAAAGAATAGCATCTATCAAAGCCCCATCATCACAGGGCATCACAATCGCCCACATCATACACGATGACCGCCAAACAGGAGAATATCTGTTACAGGACGATTTCTCTGCACAGGGTGTATGGTTCAAGACACTTGACGACCTCAAAGCCGAATGGCGAAGCGTAGGTTTTATGGTCGCACATTGCCTGTCTGCCAAATGCAACACCCCGACACTTGTATTTACAGGCGAGCAGTTCGGGGGCATCGTCTTGGGCTATCACGAAGAAGAACTAAAATAAATACATTCAAATATGACAGCAGCAATATTGAAAACAGAATGTGCCGAGGCACGTGAAGCACGCGACCTCGCAATTTACAACGATTGGTGCGCCATGACCGCTATTGAGGGTCAGAGCAAAACTCGTGTAACCGAATATCTTATGCAGAAGTACGGAATACACAGCCAAGGAACAATCTATGTTATCAGACAGAGGGTCGCAAAACGGCTCGCTGACCAAAACAAGAAGGAGGGTTAGCCATGAACGAACTGAAAGATATTTTTCCCAAAGGGACTATCAAGCAGTGGTCATGCCTTGCAGCCCTATTTATGACAGCATTCATCGGCTTTCTGATGATGGCAGGTGAAGATGACATAAACAACCCTATGCCTTTCATAAAATGGATAGTCATAAAGACTATTGGAATGGCTCTGTTTGTCTCGTGTTTCAAACTTGGGCAAGTGCTCGAAAAGAAAGGCTTGCTCCCAGAATGTAAAGAAGATTAGGAGGTTAGGTATGAGCAACGATGAATTTACAGCAATCACAGAAAGGCTTGACCGCATCGAGCAGTTGGCTCTGATTAACACCAAGCCAATACTTGACGTGAAAGAAGCCGCCACCTTTACAGGCTTCTCCGTGAAGCACCTTTACCGTCTGACTTCAACCAAGCAGATACCGCACTTCAAGAAGAATGCGAAGTTGCTTTTCAAGAAGTCAGAGTTGGAAAGTTGGCTAACAGAGCATAAGGTGCTGACTGAAAACGAAATCAATCAGAGAGCAACAACTTACACCGTAACCCATAAAATATAGGCGATATGAGCGTAACAGAACTAACAGCAAGATTTGACGCTTGGATAACCAAGGAATACAAGCGACTGCGTGAACGCCTGTCTGTGACAGGGGCTTTTGATGAGGACGCTTTTCACGATGCTTATATCAGTGTTCGGTCGGCTCTCACTGATGAGAGTTTCAGCACGGCATTCTGTCAAGCGTATAAGAAGATAAGCAAACGGCACGTTAGCGAAGCCTTTGCGGTTTACAACCCCGACAGCCTGTTTTTCAATCAGTTGTCAGACAGAGCACCCGAACCAATGGCTGAACCCGAAATACAGCAAGACAGAGGGCTACTTGTCAGTGAGATAAGGCAGCACGTTAAGCGCAACTACTCTCCTATGTATGTGTTGATTTGGGAAAGCCGCACGCTCCGAGATATGAGTTATTCAGACATCAGCGCAATGTCGGGAATGGGTTACAGACGAGTGAAAGCAAGTATAGAAAGTATTAACAGCGATGTGCGAGAGTGTTTCGCATACGCATAAATCATCACAGGTTATGGGAATGAAGATATACGAAAAAGTAAAGCCACAGCCAAGCGGCAGTGTTTCAAAGATACGCCTGTGCAGCATCAACAAGAAATACTCTTATTTCTCATTCAACGTTTGCACAATCCGTGATTTGGGAATGGAGGGTAATATGAGAATGCTCTTTGCCCAAGACAGCGACACAAACGCTTGGTTTTTCGCTTTCGGAGAAACCGACAATATGAAGAATGGCTGTCTGTTAAGACCGTCAACGAAAAACGGACACGTTGTTCAAATGAGAGTTCAAAACAAGGTCGTGATTGATAAGATATGCGAGGAAATCAAGGCTGACCGAGCGACATTCAACATATCAATGCACCCCAAACGTGAGGGTGGCAGAGAATGGTATAGAATAATAACAACGACCCCATACAGGGTTGAAGAATACTAACATATATAAATCCATAAGACAATGGAAACAGAAATCATCGAAGTAAAACAGGCTGATATGCTGACCGCTATCAACCGTGCGGAGGTTGACATTCAGATTGCAACCGCCAAGCAGTACCCAAGGGACTTATCCCGAGTGTTGAACCAAATCAAGACCTATGCCACAATGGATATGGAGACAGCCGAAGACTGCTTCTATGCCTTGCGCAGAGGTCGAGGTAACGATGCAAGCGTCATTGAGGGTATCAGCGTGCGCCTTGCTGAAATCATTGCAGGAGCGTGGGGCAACCTCCGTGTTCAGAGCCGCATCATTGGTAACGATGGGCGCACCATCACCTGTCAAGGCATTTGCCATGACCTCGAAACAAACCTCGCTGTCAGCGTGGAAGTGAAGCGCAAAATCACAGACCGCAACGGCAAGACTTATAGCGAGGATATGCAAGTGGTCACAGGCAATGCAGCATCGGCAATTGCATTCAGAAACGCAGTCTTAAAGGTAGTGCCGAAAGCGGTAACGAAAAAGGTCATCAACGAAATAAAAGAGGTAGCCCTCGGCAAGTCCATTGACCTTGAAACTCGCAGACAGAGAATGGTCGGTTACTTTACACAGATAGGAGTGACACAATCAGAGTTGCTGACCTATTGCGGAGTGAAGTCAATAGAACAGATTGACAATCAGATTGTATTTGAACTCCGAGGTCTCGCCAATGCTATTAAGGAGGGAACAACCACCGTTCAAGAGACATTCAAGGCGCACACCGCTGACAGCAAGAGCATCGCAGACAAGGCTCGTAAGGCTGTGGAAGCCAAACAGAGCAAGGTCGCAGCGGCAATGACACAGGCGGTCGGCTCTGACCAAGCACAGGAAGCTGAAGTGGTTGATGAAGCCACAGGAGAAATCATCACACAGAGTAACACAACATCAAAACAACCCTCAAAATAAAAGATTATGGAGATTGACGTAAAGAACATCAAGGCTGCATACAGAACAGCCACAGAGAGCGAAAGAACCCTGTTATTCACTTTATTTCCCGACCTTCATCTTGGCGAGGAAGAGAAAGACAACCGCCCTGTCACAGAGCGCATCAAGACTTTTGAGGATGCTTGCCGAGAGCTGGGAGAGGACAACCCAATGGTCTGGGCATACTGCTGCATAGAAGATAATATGCCCGACATAACGGCATACATGAAGCTCCGCATCATCACAGCCGCCTTGAATGAGGGGTGGCAACCTCAGTTCACAGAAGAAGAATGGCGTTGGTATCCTTGGTTCTGTCTTTGGACTGATGAAGAGTTGTCAAACAAGAGCGATGAATGGAAGCAGGAACACGCTCTCAAAGACTTTGGTAACTTCCAAGGAGAATGGGCGGGCTTCGCTTCTGCGTCTTCGTCTTACGCTCCCTCGTATTCGCTTGCGCGCTTCGGCTATCGCCTCTGCTATAAGAGCGAAGCGTTAGCCGATTACAGCGGTCGGCAGTTTGCCGACCTGTGGGCTGACTTCTATCTTATCAGAAAATAACAAGTTTAATCCTCAAAACCATGGACGAAATTTGGAAACAGATAAAAGGGCATCCCAACCACTATGTAAGCAACTTGGGACGTGTCAAAAGCATAGACCACATTGTAAACGACAAAGGACATTTATCGCATCGTAAAGGGAAAATTTTTCACCTAACAGCCAGTGGGGGCGGCTATGTTCGTGTTGTGATTGAAAAGAAATGTTATACAGTCCATCGGCTTGTAGCTTTATCTTTTTTACCCTGTGTTCAAGGGAAGACAGAGGTCAATCACAAAAATGGAGTTAAGATGGATAACAGAGTTGAAAACCTTGAATGGGTAACACACTCTGAGAACGGGCTACACGCTCATGCAACAGGTTTGAATGGTATAACAGCTGCAGGAAGAAAAAGATTATCAGATATACACAAAGGCATGAAATTATCAGATGATGCAAAACGAAAAATATCATTGCATCATGCAAAGGGCTATAAACATTCTGAAACCACAAAGCAAAGAATATCACAATCAATCAAAAATTGGCACAATGAGAAAAAGATTAACATTCAATAGTAGAGCCGAATGGCTAACAGCGAGACAAGATGGTATAGGAGCTTCAGAAGTTGCGACAATCCTCGGTTTGAACCCTTGGGAAACGCCTTATCAACTATGGAGACGAAAGAAAGGCCTTGACACCGCCAAGGAGGAGACCTTTGCGATGAAAGCAGGTCATTACCTCGAAGACGCGGTTGCGCAGTTTTGGCATGACGAGACGGGTAACGAAATCATCAAGGCAAGTGTTAAGGACTTTATGTTCGTTAATGAAGCAAAGCCGTATATGCGTGTCAGCCCCGACCGCACCTATTGGCTTGCAGATATGCCAAAAAACGATGACAACAAAGGAATCTTGGAATGCAAGACCACACAGATGCGCATTGATGAAGATGACCTCCCCAAGCATTGGTTCTGTCAGGTTCAAATGAATTTGGGTGTTGCTGAACTGACACAGGGAAGCCTTGCATGGCTCTGTTCGGGCAGGGAGTTCGGCTATAAGGACATCGCATTAGTCCCCGACTTCTTCACTTGGATAGAAGAGGAGATTACCAAGTTTTGGGTTGATAACATACAAGGTAATGTTGAACCCGATGCACAGTCTGTGGCTGATGTCCTATTGAAGTATAACAGACACACAGACGGCAAGGTTATCGAAATATCAGATGACATCTTCACAGCCTGTAACGACCTCAAAGCTCTCAAAGAGCGCATAGCCGAACTTGACGAGCAGAAGAGTGAGTTGGAAGAGAAGATAAAACTCGGCTTCGGTGATGCGGAAGCCATCAGTTACGGAGGTCAGACTATCGCAACGTGGAAAGCCCCCAAGCCATCGGAGAAGTTCGATGCAAAGGCTTTTGCCAAAGCCCACCCCGATATGGCTAAGGAATTCACCACATCATACCAAGGAGCAAGACGCTTCTTGCTTAAAGTATAACACAACATAACAGGTCATCAGACAGAGAGGAAACAATATGTATATTATTAGCAACGCAGATATGAGTAAAGCCATTGAATACATTGAAATGATGATACAGGTGCTGACAAAAACAGATTTGAAGACATACAACAAAAAGCGTATGGCTTCTATCCTATTGCGTAAGTTGAAAGCCAAACAGCCGCTCTCACAAGACTCTTTGTCTGATGACCTTAAAAAACGCTTGCGTCAAAAGTGATTGCGATACAACCGTATAACCATAAAATGAAACAATGATTGAGTTAAGACCAAATCAGACAGAGCCTGTTAGAAAGGCTATTGAGTTTTTCAATGAGAGCAAGCCGAAGCCTTCATTAATAGTATTGCCCACCGCTTGGGGTAAGTCTATTCTGACCGCTTTTGTTGCTAAGAGTTGCACAGACAAAATGATTGTTTTGCAGCCGTCAAAAGAGTTGTTGGAACAGAATTTCTTAAAGTATAGTAACCTGTGCGGTGATTTCGGGCTGAACGCCGGCATTTACAGCGCAAGTTTCGGTCGAAAGGAGATAATGCCTATTACTTATGCAACCATAGGGTCAATAAAGAACCTCGGGGCTGAATTTAAGCGATTGGGTTTTACAAAGATGCTCATAGATGAAGCACACCTTTATCCGAGAGAATCAGATAGTATGCTCGGACACTTCCTTGAAGACAGCGGTATCACGCACGTTTTGGGTATCACCGCCACCCCTGTCAAGTTGCAGACGAACCGAGACAGAGAGGGCGGCACATTTTCAAAACTCGTTATGCTGACATCAAGAAGCAAGAAAGGAAACTTCTTTAAGGACATCATTCACGTTGGGCAGGTCAGCGAAATGGTGCAGTTGGGCTATTGGTCAAAGCTGTTATATCAGACATCAGACTTTGACGATAGTATGCTTGTGTTCAACACATCCAAGTCAGAATACACAGAGGAGAGTGTACAGAGGGCTTACGATGCCAACGGAGGTAACAGCGGTATCATACAGGCTCTCAATGCCCACCCCGAACGCAAGCATATTCTCGCCTTTGCGCCATCTGTTCAAGACGCAATAGAATTATCAGCCAATTATCCCAATTCTGCGGTCATCTATGGCGATATGGATAAGCGAGAGAGGGCTGACATCATAGAGCGGTTCAGACAGGGCGAGATAAGAGTAATCTTCAATGTGCGTGTTCTCTCAACAGGTTTTGACTATACAGGTATTGACTGCATAGTGTTGGGTATCAGCACGGCAAGCATCGCCCTGTATTATCAGATTATCGGACGAGGAACACGTATTGACACATGCAAGGAGGATTGTCTGATTATAGACCTTGGAGGTAATGTTGACCGCTTCGGTAAGGTGGAGGACATCACGTTTGAGAAAGGCAGACAATGGAGAATGTTCGGCACAGAAGGACGGCTGCTGTCGGGTATTCCAATCCATGACATCGGGAACTATACACGAAAAGACACAGAGATAATAGACAGACAGGCAGCGCAGCCAATCACGATAATGCCTTTTGGCAAGTATAAGGGTACTCCCCTGTCACAGATACCAACAAACTATAAGCAATGGATGATACGCAGTTTTGATTGGAACTCACGAAATGAGAAACTGCGCAAGTCAATCGTTGCTTCAATGTAAAAACATCATCACTTATGGCACGACCAAATAAGAACAGCGCAGACTATTTCACACATGATTGTGATATGCGCAACGACATCAAAATTAAGGCTCTAAGACGCAAATTCGGTCATAAGGGCTATGCCGTATGGTGCTTCATTCTTGAGACACTGACAGACAGCGAGGACTTTTACGCTGACTATACGGATATAAGCCAAGAACTGATGGCTGCTGACTTTGATATTAGCGTTGACGACTTACAGACAATCGTTGCGTTCTGTGTCCGCATCAACCTCCTGCAGATGACTGATGACAACCGTCTATACAGCGAAGCCCACCAACGCAGATTTGAGCAAATGGTGGTCAGACGAGAAAGACGGAGACTGCTATCATCAGAAGAGCGCAGCAGGATAAACCGACTGAATGGCATGAAAGGCGGTAACCCAAACTTCCAAAAAGATAAGCCAAATCCGTATTATCAGACAACCGAAAATAAAACAGAGATAACCAAAACATTACCAAACATAACCGAAGATAAGCCTAAATTAGAAGAGAAGAAAAGAGAAGAGAATAGAACAGAAGAAAAGAAAGATAGAGAGATAGTATATCCCTATCGGGACATCAGCCGCCTATGGAATGAGATATGTGGCGGCAAACTCCCAAAGGTAAAGGCTCTCAATGACAGCAGGCGACAGAAAATCAAGTGCCGCCTGTCAGAGAGTGGCGCAAAAACCGCTGATGAGATGACAGCGTGGGCGAAAGAACTCTTTGAGAGAATAGCCGCTTCATCATTCATGTGTGGAGAGAACAACCACCAATGGACGGCAACCTTTGATTGGATTTTCGAGAACGAAAAGAATTGGGTCAAGGTCAGCGAGGGCAACTATGACAATAAGCGTGGCTCAAATACAGGGTTCACAGGGGTTCAAAATAAGTTGGGTGTTGGTGAATACATTACACCCGATGGAAAGCGCACATACGGGTCGGGACGCGCCAATATACCGCTGTCAGCACCGCCACGCCCATCAGAAAAGTATCAATGGAGTGCAGAAAGCCAAAATTGGATAATGTTATGACACAGGAAAAGAAACTCTCGCTCTCAATGAAAGCCAAGATTGCCAACGGACGCAGCCGTGCGTGTGCTAAGTGTAATCATCGCCCCTGTGGGGCTGCTCTGTCAGCAATCTGTTCACAGGCTTTCATTGAGGGGTTCAAAAAGGGTTACAAAACCCACAATAAGGAGATAAACAGATGACAAAAGATTATAGCGATTTCGGTATTCAGATACCATTCGGGAAGCGGTCGGGCAAGGTCAAGACCTATTGCCCCCAATGCCACGAGACACGAAGAGACAAGCGAGATAAGAGCCTGTCCGTTGACCTTGACAAGGGCGTATGGAATTGTCATTATTGCGGTTGGGGAGGAACAATCCACGTTTCAGACTTTGACGACAGCCCCGAGGGGAAGCGCAAGTGGATGGAACAGCAGCCGTGGTATAACCCACACAGACTGCGCAAGCAAAAGCCTGTCTATAAGAAGCCCGAACACAGACAGGTAAACGGCTCTCTGTCTGACAAGGCTCTTGCTTGGTTCAAAGGGCGTGGTATCAGCAAAGAAACCCTTGAAGCCTGTAAAGTCACAGATGGTATGGAGTGGATGCCACAGAAGAACGGGCAGGCTAACACGGTGCAGTTTAACTATTTCTTGAACGGAGAACTGATAAACACCAAGTTTCGCACAGGAGACAAATGCTTCAAACTCTGTTCGGGCGCACAGCTGATACCCTATAACATTGATTGCATTAAAGGACAGAAAGAGTGCATCATCACAGAGGGCGAAATGGACGCTCTCTCATTCTATGAAATTGGCTATCATAACGTGGTCAGCGTTCCAAATGGAGCGAATGCAAATCTTGAATACCTTGATGACTTCATCGAAGATTACTTTGATGACAAGGAAACGATATACATTGCTTCTGACACTGACACCAAGGGAACGGAACTAAGGGATGAGTTGCTTAGGCGGTTCGGTGCGGAGCGTTGCCGTGTGTTGGAATACGGAGAGGGCTGTAAGGACGCTAACGAGCATCTGCAAAAGTTCGGTCGTGAGAGCCTTAAACAGGTCATCACATCAGCCCCCGAAATCAAATTGGAGGGTGTGTTCACGGTCAGCGATTTTGAGGAGAGCCTTGACACGCTGTTTGAACACGGTATGCAAAAAGGTGTTACGATTGGGCATGAAAACTTTGACCGTCTGTGTTCTTTTGAAACGAAACGCTTATGTACCGTGACAGGTATTCCAGGCAGTGGTAAATCAGAATTCATTGACGAGATAGCCGAGCGGTTGAATATGCGGTATGGATGGAGGTTTGCATACTTCTCTCCCGAAAACGCTCCGCTTGCCTATCACGCATCAAAACTGATTGAAAAGTTCACAGGCAAAAAGTTCGACAAACAGCATCTGACATTTGGGGAATACAAGCAAGTCAAGCAACATCTTGAAACCAACTTTTTCTTCATCAGCCCGAAAGACGATTATCGGCTTGACACAATCCTTGAAAAAGCAAAGTTCCTTGTCAGACGAAAAGGCATCAAAGCTCTTGTCATTGACCCATACAACAGGCTTGAAGATGAGAGTGATGGTATGAACGAGACAAAGTATATATCACGACAGCTTGACCGTCTGACCAACTTTGCCCAACAGAACGATGTGCTTGTTATCCTTATGGCACACCCCACCAAGCAGACGAAAAACAAAGACGGTGTGATTGAAGCACCAACACTTTATGACATCAGCGGTTCAGCGCACTTTTACAACAAGACGGACTTCGGTATAGTTGTCCACAGAAACAGGGTTGAGAACACGGTGGAGGTTCACGTTCAAAAGGTTAAGTTCCGACACCTCGGAGAGGTTGGCACAGCCCTGTTTAAATACAACCTCAATAATGGTCGCTATGTTCCATACACAAATGGCATTGAGCCTGTGTGGGACAACACCAACCACATAATAGAAGACTATAAACAGAAAGAGAAAGATGCTATGGAGGCTGCTCAATTTGATTGGGACAACATCTTGGAACAGCCGACAGAGGATTGCCCTTTCTGACATCATAAACCAATAAATTCCACAGACAGATGACACGGAAGATTACAGCAGACGAGGTCAGACACTTCATGGAAGCGTGCGACAAGCAGTTCAGAGAAGCAGGGTTCTTTCTGAATAGTATTCATTTCAAACGAATAAACAACGAAACGCCACCACACATACTACTCAACTATGAGGAAAAAGAAACAGACAGCAACCAAACAGACGAAAACAATACAAGCGAACAAAATATGTAACGCTTGGTTCAAAAGACTCTCTGACATAAAGACTTATCGCAAGCCTTACTGGTATAGAACTCGCTCAAAAACAGACTCTCACAGAGGGTGCAAACGCAAATATTTCAAACCTCGGTATCAGCTTACCGACAATAAAAAATCATAAAGTATGGCAAATTACAGCATTAAGACAGACCTCCTAAAGGTAAAGGGGGCTTTCGTTACGAACATCAAGGGCAAGACCGCCACCAAGCGATGCCTGTGCATCCCGATTGATGACAGCGGATTGTTCCTTGGCAAGCAGGGTTGCTATCTGAATATGACAGCAATCGAAATGCAGAACCCCCAATTCAGCGACACGCATTGTATCAAGGTATCGTATGACAAGGAGGTTTACGAAAAGATGACAGAGGAAGAGAAAAAGGCGCAGCCTATCATCGGAGGGCTTCATCAGTTGGAGCGCAAGCAGGAACAGATGGCGGTCAGTGGCTATATGACACCCGAAGACGAGGACTTGCCGTTCTAACACTCTGGCATCATCACAAGAGAGACTGACAGAACAGGGCGTAACAACCCTGCTCTGTCTTTAAGCGATTTAGAACCCCACATTAAGCGTTCAAGATGACAGACAATAAAACATACACCACACGCAAAAGAACCCGACAGAGCGCAAATTCGCTACAAATAAAGGACGTGTTTACAACTATCTGTAAGACCGACCTCAAAGTGGAGTGCGTGAAAGAGCATAAGTTTCATCCAAAAAGGAAATGGCGGTTTGACTATGCAATACCCGAACACAAGATAGCGCTTGAAGTGGAGGGCGGTGTATGGACAGGCGGTCGGCATATCAGAGCGCAGGGTTTCCTTGGGGATATGGAAAAGTATAACACAGCAACACTGATGGGGTGGCGAGTGTTCAGAACAACGCCCGATGACCTGTATAAGATGGCGACCATTAACTTGCTCCGACAGGCTATCAACGAAGATTACCAACCCGAAAAGTGATTGCAATACAATCGAATAACAGATGACAACAGCAGAGATACTGACAGGCTTACGCCCTGTGACAATGGAGTGCTTCGAGGTATTCGCCCCTTACTATGAGGAACGAGCCAAGCACTATGTTTACCCTCGTTATATGCAGTCCGTGTGCGTTCTGCTTGATATGGGCAAATGCTATTATAACATCATCAGAGCCAACCACGGCAATGTATTGGTGGTGTATAAGCGCACACAGATATTCGGCAAGACAGGAGTGCAAATGCCTATCTGTCCTATCTCTCTGACAGGTTCTATGCAAGACGAACTATCCGTAATGTTGGCGGCTCTCAAAGTCGGCATATCACTCCGTGTTACCACAGAGGACATCGCACGATACAGAATACCACGCAATATCTGTTCAGACGGCACAGGACCTTTTGTTCCTGTCAATAACGAATACTTATACCAAGCACAGAGCGGAGCTGCACAGAGGGGTTCTAAATACCGAAAGCAGCGCAATCTTACCAAGCGCATAACACAGACAAACGGTTACTCTCTGATGACAGGCGCACACCCACAGATAGAGAGCGTTGTGCGTGATTGGGCAAGACGATACAAGGAAGCCTATAAAGAGAGCGCAGACCAAACAAACCTGTGGCACGTTTGCAAGGCTGCACCCGAAGCATACGTTACCACCCGAAGCATTGTCATTGGCAAAACACTGCAATGCTTCTCTGTCTTGGAACGGCTCGCCCCTAAGCAATACATCATCGTGCAGCGTGTGCGCAACTATCACAGCGGACAGAATGATGTCGGGGCTGCAATGCAATGGGTTGATTGTAACGCTGTCAGTGAGAGAGCCAAAGAACCTGTCTATCTGAATATGGGTTTGGCTGACACGGACGGACTTATCCACGCAAAGGAAGCCTTACAGCCCTGCGCCCATCAGAAGATTTATACGGTCAAGACCAACAAAACGAGTGACAAACTAAAAGCATATTTCAAATGAACACAGAAAGCGTAAAACTCTCACAGATAGAAGTGAATAGTGCGAACCCTCGCATCATATCTGATGACAAGTTCCATAAACTTGTAAACTCTATCCTCGCGCTCCCTAAGATGTTGGAGTTGCGACCTATTGTCGTGGATAACACGATGGTTGCCCTCGGTGGCAATATGCGTTATCGTGCATTGATGGCTATTGCTGATATGCAGCCCGATGAATTGAAAGACCGTCTTTCCTCGGTAAAGGACTTTCAGAAAAAGACACAGGCGGAGCAGGAAGCTCTCGTTGAGTATTGGGAGCGTTGGCAAGACAACCCGACAGCCCCTGTCATCAAGGCATCGGAACTGACAGAAGCCGAGCAGCGAGAGTTCATCATCAAGGACAACGTTGGCTTCGGTGAGTGGGATATGGATATGCTCGCCAACGAATGGGACACGGACGAGTTGAAAGATTGGGGTATGGACTTGTGGGACACTAACCCCGATTGGGGTGGCTCTGATGACACAGGCGCAGGGGGCGCAAGCAGCGGCTCTCAACCCCAATCATTGAACGACATATTCATCATACCACCATTCTCAATCCTTGACAGCAGACAGGGCTATTGGCAAGCACGCAAGAAGATGTGGCGCAACACTATCGGAGACATGGGGCAAAGCCGACAGGGAAAACTCGTTCAGAGCGTGGAGTTGCAATACAAAGACCTATACACCAAGACAGCCGTGCATCGAAAGACCCTCGGCATCAGTTTTAAGGAATACTTGGAAAAGTATGTTCCCGAAGAGGTCAAGCAAAAAGAGAGCCAAAAGGTTCTCTCAACAGGCGTGTCGCTCTTCGACCCTGTGTTGGCTGAAATACTCTGCAAGTGGTTCACCCCATACAAAGGGGCAAAGATATTCGACTGCTTTGCAGGAGACACACAGAAAGGCTTGGTGTTCGGTATGTGTGGCTATGAGTTCAAGGGTGTTGAGTTAAGACAGGAACAGGTGGACATCAACAACGAGGTCATTGCCGACCGAGGACTGCCTATCAGTTATGTTTGCGATGATGGTCAGAATGTCGCCAACCACTTTGAACCCGAAAGTCAAGACTTACTCTTCTCCTGTCCGCCATACTTTGACTTGGAGGTTTACTCTGACCTCCCCAACGATGCAAGCAACCAAGGCTCATACGAGGAGTTTATTGACATTCTTGACAGGGCTTTCAAGGCTGCATACACCTGTCTGAAGCCTAACCGCTTCGCTGTCGTTGTGTTGGGTGATGTCCGCAGCAAGGCTAACGGAGTTTACTATGATTTCGGTGGCGATGTGAAGCGCATCTTTAAGGAAGCAGGGGCGCACCTATATAACGAGCTTATCCTTATCGAAATGTCCTCTTCTGTGGCATTGAGAGCGCAGAAATACATGGAGAGCCGTAAGGTCGCCAAGATGCACCAAAACGTGTTGGTATTCTATAAAGGAGACCCAACACAGATACGCAACGAGTTTCCACCTATCGAAATGACAGGTGACGAGCAAAAGGCTCTCAAGGACATCATAGACAACTATATCCCCAAGGAGGAGGACACAGACAATGCAGTTTCTGAATAACATACCGAGCGACTTCAAATTGACGCAGTATTTCAAGACATTCTATGAACTATACAGCGTCAAGACCTTGCCGACACAACTATCTGTGGACAGGGCTTTCGCTCGTGTGTTGAATATCGTAAACGCAAAGGCAAAACAAAAACTGCTTACCGTTGCCCCCGACAGGACTGATACAGACCTGCAATTCGAATTCAGACACCTGTCGGGGTGCAGTGGTAACAAGGCTTTCATCGCTTTCAGTGGCGGAAAAGATTGCCTTGCAACAGCCATACGAGCGGAGCAGGAGGGATATAAGCCAACCCTCGTATATGTGAGTGGTGTGAACAAGTCCTTGCCGTCTGAAAGGCGACACGCATACGCTGTGGCAGAAGCCATTGGCTATTCCATTATGGAAGTCAAGATAAACATCAGCGGAAACAAGGAATACAACGAACACCCACTCAAAAACATTCTCATTCTCTGCCTGTTGATAGACCTTGGCGCAAAGCACGGAGCAACCGCCTTTGGCTTGGGCAACATCTTTGAAGAGAACAGCACCCACGGCTCGCTTGATTACGACCTGTCTGACAGCTTCGATATGATACGAGCGTTCAACCGCTTCTGTAAGGGCATCATACCGCATTATCGGTATCTGACATACATTCACGATAACCTCCAATCCTTTTACACCGTGTATAAGCGCGATAAAGGGTTGGTCACGCTGTTATCAACGTGTATTACACCAGATTATCGTAAGCCGATGATACACCGCTCTAACGTGAGAAAATACGGCTCTGATTGTGTGTTGGACGATTGCTGCGGTTCTTGCTATAAGTGCGCTGACCTGTATCTGTTCCGCAGGGCTTTCGGTATGGTTAGACACAATCAAGCATACGTTCAGCGATGTATGGAAGCTAAGCACACTTTCGACCGACACTATGTTATGGATTTCGACTTTGACCACAAGAAGTATAACAGGTGGGGCGGCTCTGACACAGACGAGGTGCAGGTGCTGTGCGACAGGTGCGGATATTATATCGGTCGGCTGATTTATGACAGAGAGTTATACAGGTGGTTCGTGCAGGACTGCTTCGGCAGCAAGCACTATCCGAGCCGAGCCGTTGCAGAGAAGATATGCAAGCGTTTCAAATCAATCTATAAGTTACGATGAGTAAACCACAGAGAAAGAAACAATCACAGATAAAACTCGCCCGACTTGAAATCGTGGCGGCTATGTATAAGCGAGGTCATTCATACCGACAGATACAGGCGGAGGTAATGAAGCGGCTTGACTTGAAAGCCTATTCGTTGCAAACCATTCATGCCGATGTGAAGACCCTATTGGAAGAGTGGCGTGAGAGCCGACTGAATGACATGGACGATGCCTTGCAGTTGGAGTTGGTGCGCATTGATGACACCGTGAAAGAGCTATGGTCGCAATGGGAGAAATCCAAAGAGGACTATTTCCGCTCAACCAACACAAGACGAGGTGCTCCAAGCAAGAACAAAGACAAAAAGCAGGGTGATAGTTCCATTGAGACATACAGCGTGGAAGAACAGCGCACAAATGTAGTCGGCTTGGGCAACCCTGCCTATATTTCCGAGATACGGCAGCAGTTAGCCGAGCGCAGAAAACTCCTCGGTCTGTATGCGCCCGAAAAGAAAGACATAAGCGGTGGCGTTTCATTCAGTTCCTTCTTGATTGAAAGTGGACTATTAGACGAAGCCGAGCAACAGAGCGGTGGGTAGTCGTGGCATATAGACCCACTAAGGTTTACTTACTCTTACGAGTTTGTAAACCATATAGGGTCTAACTACGAGGGGTGCACTTCCTCTCTGTCTGTTGGTTATAACATCAGACATTAACAACCCCGATTTGCCCGATTATTCGCTCTCTGTTGCGTTTTATATCTGTGCGGTATAAGTTATCACAACCTACAGAGAACGACCCACAGAGAGCCGTAAAATGAGTTTATTCTACGAAAGTTTGACAAATGACACGAAAAAGCGACATAGAACACAAGGCAGGCATAAGTCTGATGAATGCTTGGCGCAAGGATTGGGTGCGCTTCGCACAGGAAGCACTCGGTGTTACTCTTGACACAGAGCAGCAAGCCATTCTTCACTCCGTGCAGTTCAATAGGCGAACATCGGTTGCATCGGGAACAGCGAGAGGAAAGGATTTCGTTGCAGCCTGTGCCGCTATGTGTTTCATGTATCTTACCCCTCGTTGGAGAAGAAACGCCAACGGAGAGATAGAACTTGCCGAGAACACAAAGGTTGCTCTGACAGCGCCGACAGACCGACAGGTTCTGAACATTATGATGCCCGAAATCAGCCGACTATTCAACAGAGCCAAGGCAAAGGGAATTGACCTTATCGGACGGCTCAACGCATACAACATACGCACCGACTATGACGAGTGGTTCCTTACAGGCTTCAAAGCCGATGAACATAACCACGAAGCGTGGTCGGGCTTTCACGCTGTGCATACGATGTTCGTTGTTACAGAAGCGACAGGTATCGGTGACGATACATTCGCTGCTATTGAGGGTAACTTGCAGGGTGACAGCCGTATTCTGCTTGTGTTCAATCCGAACACTCCAGTCGGCTATGCGGCACGCTCTCAAAAGGGCGACCGATGGACGAAGTTCCAACTTAACTCTCTGACAGCACCCAACGTGACAGAGAAACGCTTGGTTATTCCAGGACAAGTGGATTACGAGTGGGTTGTGGATAAGATACACAATTGGTGTACGCCAATATCAGAGAGCGACAGACAAGAAGAGTTGGATGACTTTCAATTTGAGGGTAAGTGGTATCGCCCCGAAGACCTGTTCCGAAAGAAAGTGTTGGGCAAGTTTCCCAAGGTCAGCGATGATGTGCTTATCCCGATGCAGTGGTTGGAGTTGGCGCACGAAAGGTGGCGTTTAGCTTCGGGCAAAGAACCTCTGTCATCAGAGCCAAGGGTTCTCGGTGTTGATGTGGCAGGAATGGGACGAGACAGCACCTGTTATTGCGAGCGCAAAGGTGCTTGGGTTGCTCCTTTCAGTGTTCACAATTCGGGAGGACAGGCTGACCACATGAAAGTGGCAGGTCAGATAGTCCACAGACGCACCTTTGACCCAACTATGTTTGTCAGCATTGATACCATTGGAGAGGGCGCAGGGGTTTACTCTCGCTGCCTTGAATTGGACGATGAACAGCACATCATTTCGTGTAAGTATAGCGAGGGCGCAAAGGCGCATAATGACAGAGAGCTTACCGACCTCACAGGTCAGTATCGCTTTCAGAATATGAGAGCCTATCTGTTTTGGTGTGTCCGTGATTGGCTCAACCCCAAGAACGACGCAGGTGCAATGCTTCCACCCGATGATAGATTTGATGAGGAAGCCACGGAGATAAGGTGGTCATTCCGTTCTGATGGGCGCATACTGATAGAGCCAAAGGACGACATAAAGAAGCGTATCGGACGAAGCCCCGACCTATTCGATGCCCTCGCCAACACGTTCTATCCTGTCAGCACCCGAAAGAAGATAGACCTTGACAGGCTCGCACGAATGGTAAGACGATGACAATAAAACCAAATAATACATTCTGATGACAATCGAAGAAATATTGCAAGCAAGCAACTCTGCGGAACAGAAAATCTCCGCATTGAAAGAGAAGACAATCTGTGTCCCTCTGTGGGGCGGTCGCTATGGGTTGAACCGAGAGTTTGACCCACGCAAACACCCTGTTATGAACAAAGCCAAATACCCCGACATTGTGACAGACGAGGGTGTGGAACACGTTACACGCATCACTTGCGACCTTCAAAGGCTTGCAACAAAGCGTATGACCGAGTTAATCTGCGGTATTCCTGTCAAGCGGATATACAAGCCCGAAAATGACAGACAGAAAGAGATTGCATCATACATTGAAGCCATCTATGACCGCAACCGCATTGACAGCGTGAACAACGAGCGTTGCAATATGCTGTTTGCAGGGTGTGAGGTGCTGACCCTGTGGTATGCCACGGAAGACCGCAACAATCAGTATGGCTTCAACAGCCCGTTGAAGTTCCGCTGCCGCAACTTTTCTCCGATGCTTGGCGATGACCTTTATCCTCTGTTCGATGAATACGGAGATATGACTGCAATGTCGGTGGGTTATACACGCAAGACAGGGCGTAAGTTGGTTCAATACTTCGATACCTATACTGCCGACCGCCACATCAAGTGGTCAACCCTCACAGGTGAGTGGCAAGAGGTAGAGAACGAAACTATCACCCTCGGGAAAATCCCCGCTATCTATGCTTGGAGACCAACGCCAATATGGGAGGACACTTCAAAGACCGTGTATGAGATTGAGTGGGCATTGTCCCGAAACGGCAACTATCTCCGTGAGAACAGCAAGCCTTTGTTTGTCGTGTTTGCTGATGAAGCTATCAACTATGGAGACGAGAAATCGCCCAACAAGGAGTTCCGAAGCATTATGCAATACCCCAAGGGAAGCACGGCTCAATATGTGACTTGGACGCAAGCCGTTGAAAACCTCAAATTCTTTGTTGAGCAACTGCGATCCTTGTTCTTTACCCAACTGCAACTTCCCGATTGGTCATACGACAAGATGTCGCAACAGGCACTATCGGGTGAGAGCCGCAAACAGATGTTCATTGATGCCCAACTCAAAGTAAAGGACGAGAGCGGCAGACTGATTGAGTTCTTTGACCGTGAAATGAACGTGGTCAAGACATTCTTGAAGATTGCGCTCGGTCAGAGTTATGCAGCCGACATTGACGCTCTCAAAGTGGATATGCAGATTACACCTTTCGCCATCACAGATGAAGCGGACGAGATTAACAATCTGATGAATGCAAATGGTGGAGAGCCTATAATGTCGCAGCGAGAGAGTATAGAGCGTTACGGACACTCTGATGATGTGGATAAAACGCTCCAAGAGATTGCCGAGCAGAAGCAAAGCAAGGTTGATATATTCCAACAGATGCCGACAGAGTGATGACCAAGAAGATTTTAACCTGTCTGTTGCTCTGTCTGATGATGGCAGGGTGCAAACATGACAACACAATCAAAGGTGGTGTGTGGGAAAGGAACACAAACCTGCCTATTCGATTGTTCAGCACAACCCAACACGAAGAGTTGTTTATCCCGAAACGTGGAACTTATGGATTGCTGACAGCGTTATGGTTCACCATGTATGCGTTTCAGAGCAAACGTATAACAACATCAGCAAAGGCGAGTATGTAAGACTTAAACATTAAACCAACTATGGCAAGACAGAAACGAGCCGTAAAGAAGACCATTGCTCAATACCATTGCTCCGACTGCAAGCACTCGTATGATTGGCACAGCGAAGCATTGGACGGTCATCTGATTTTGTGTCGCTGTCCGTTCTATTCAAACGGCAAGTGGTGTAAATTCTTGAATGATTGGCAATGCGAGAATTTCGTTAAACGAACCAAGAAAGACGATGCCCCGACTGAATAAATGGGAACGACAGCATCTCAAAAACCTCCTGTCATATCAAGCGATGGTAGACGAGGTTTACAATACAGCCGCTCGCGAGGCGGCTGCTATTGGTGTATCTATACACAAAATCAACCCTAACAGAGCGTTTTCTTTCGCAGACTATCCGTCAACCGCAAGACGCATCAAAACGCTGTTAGAGAGCCTAAAATTGGGGTTACAGGCGGTAATTGTGAATGGTGTGCGCTCTGAATGGACGCTTGCCAATAACAAAAACAACGAATTGTGCAACCAAGTGTTCGGTGACAATGTGGGAAAACTTCCACAGGAAGCATACAAGCGATACTATTCATCGACCCCCGAAGCATTGGAAGCGTTCACGAAACGAAAAGTTGCAGGGTTGCGTCTGTCTGACAGGGTTTGGAACTATACCAACCAATTCAAGGACGAAATAGAGATGGGGCTTGATGTCGGCATCCGTGATGGGCTGTCAGCAGATGAAATGTCGCGACAACTCCGCACGTTTCTTATATATCCCGACAAACTCTTTCGCAGAGTAAGGGATAAGGACGGCAACCTCCAATTATCCAAGCGTGCAGCTGCTTTTCATCCTGGGCAGGGCGTGTATCGAAGCAGTTACAAGAATGCCAGAAGACTTGCTGCCACAGAGAGTAACATTGCATATCGCACGGCTGATTATCTGCGGTGGCAAGAACTTGACTTCGTTGTCGGCATACTGATTGAGCCGTCCAAGACCAATCACGAACCCGACATCTGTGATGACCTCAAAGGGCGTTATCCCAAGGATTTCAAGTGGACGGGGTGGCACCCTCATTGCCGCTGCCATGCTCTCACAATCCTAAAGACGAGAGCGGAAATGAACAGGGACACACAGCGCATCTTACAGGGCAAAGAACCGCTGTCAGAGAGCGAAAACGAAGTGTCTGCCATTCCCGATGTGTTCAACAAATGGATTGACGATAACAGAGAACGAGCCAAGGGGTGGGCATCAATGCCTTACTTCGTTCGAGATAACCCACAATATGTTTCAGACTTCCGTGTCGGGATATATTCAGCTGCAGAAAAGAAGTTTACGAGAGCATACCACACAAGCCCTGCAATGAAACAAAGCCTTGCGCTGTTCCTTGACAAGAAGTACCCCGACATCAAGAATACAGAAAAGGCTGCGCTGATAGAGTACACAAGGGGCGACGTATCAGACTTTCGCCATCTGAACAAAGAACTGATGCAAGACAGCCTGTCAGAGTTCAATGTTGCGTTCTCTGAATTGCTGTCTTCGGCTCTCTCAAAACTCCCAACCGAGGAAGCAACCGTGTATCGCACTATCCGTCTGAATAAGACAAATCTCGAAGCGTGGAAGCAACAGGCGGTCAGCAAAGCCGAGACAACATTTCAAGGGTTCACTTCAACGAGTGATGACCCCAAGGTGGTATTGAAGATGATTGCCGACAAACAGGCAAAACGTAAGAACAACGAAACCGATGTTCTGCTTGTCATAAAGAGCAAGACAGGACATCGGATAAGTGAGTTCTCTATGTTTCCCGAACAGCGAGAGTTGCTATTCGACAAGGGTATGCACTTGAAGTTTGATGGTGTCAGAGAAACAAAAAGCGGACGGATTATTTTTCAGATGACCGAGATTTAGAATTGGTCACAGGGTCACAATCAGTCCAATCTTCCCAAAGCCGAGTGTCTTTTGATTTCTCGGCTTCTTTCTTTTTGTCTTCCTCTGACAATGAGTTCCACCATTCATTGACTTCTTCTTCGGCTTTCTCAATTTTAGCCAAATTTCTATCCATTTCTTCGTCTGTCATATCGTTTTCGTTTTAAGCACCCTGCAAAGGTAATCAAAATATGGCTTATTTGCTCGTTATTTGACCGCTGTCGGCTTTTCCTGTGCAGGATGGTATAAGTTATCACCAAAAAGATTTTCGACCCTCACAGGGGTTCTTTTGCGTTTTTGCCGTTATCTCTTCCTTGGTTATCTGACAGAGTCGCCCCACATAAGGCTGACCCTGCGACACTCCGATGTTCCATAAGCGAGACACCTTGCATCCCACTTGGTCGGGCGTGAATGTGTCGTATATGGCTGACAGGGAGGTAAAGAAGAACTCCGTTCTGTCATCATCAGACAGGGGAGGTGCTTTGAACGCCACTTTGTAAATGCTTGATTTCGTCATTCTTCCTCGTCTGTTATCAGTTCAACATTGCCTGTCATGGGAAAGCCCCAATTAACGACATTCTCATCGCCACTATCCGTGACTTCTCCGAGTGTTGCGCCCATCATGTGTTGCACAAGGCATTCGGCTTTCTCTTGGTCATCAGCCAAGACTTCAACACTGCCCACGAATACAAGCCGTGTCGGAATATAAAACGTTTTCTTTGCCATTTTATTGTGAATTTAGTTGTTCAAAATCGGCTCGCCCAAGTCTTTTTGGGTTTCGCCATCTGTTTTTGGCTCTAACCGCCTCTGACATATTGGCGAACATAACCGAACCCAAGATAAACTCTTGGCGGTGTCGCCATAACCCTGTTAAGGGTTTATATCCTATCTTCTCTTCTACTCTCTTCTACTCTCTTCTACTCTCTTCTATTCTCTTCTCTTCTAAGGGTTATCTTTGCTTATGTTTGCTAATGTCGGTTATCTTTAATTTGGTAATCAACATAAACAAATCGGTTATCGTTTTCGGTTATCTGTGATTATCTGATATAAGGCTTTCGACAGGGTAAAAAGCAGAGAAACGCTTGATGCGTTTTGCGGTGTCCCAACCCCAATAATCAGCAACCAATCTGATTGCGTCCACATCGCCATCATAAGCAATGCAACTCTCATAGTTGTTGTATTCGTAACAATACACCTCCTGTGGGTCGCACTCCTCGGTTATGCGCTTGCTGATGCTGCGAGAGAAAGCCAAATACTTCTCAATGCCATCACGTGTGCCATATACCCCTGTTCCAAAGGCGACATACTTCTCTCCCTCTCTGAGTGGGCGAATAGTCTTGCGGTTCTGTTCAAATTGCTCATTGCTGAAAGCACAGAACATATCGTACTTTGACAGGTCACAGGTGTTGCGAGCGTTGCATAGTTGCATATACAGGGCGATAGTCTTTGCGTTATGCCATTTAAGCATGCCGTCATTCTTCCAATCTTGCTTGAATATGAAATCTTTATTTTCCATTGTGTCTGATGATTAAAAGATGACCCACAGAGCAATTTACAACCCCTCTGTGGGTCGTTGGTGGTGTTATGCGTTTACTCTTACACGATTAAGTAATTGACCCGATAATTCGTGAAGTTCACGGCTTCGCTCGGGGGTGAGTTCTCTTGCGTGGGCTGTGATTGCTTGTGTCAGCTTCCACAGGGTAGCCCCACCTTGCACTCCGTCATCGGGGTTGTTGCGCATCAAAATCTTCTCAACCTCTTTACCCTCCTGTTTCAGAAGTCCTCCGTTGGATGTAAGGCGTTTCAGTTCCCTGTCGAAATCAACCTCAACCTCGCTTGCGCCCTGTATCTCAACAGCCTTTGCCATGAGGTTGTCTTTTGAAAATAAACCCTTGGTAAGGTCTTTGACAGCGGACACCGTAGTCTTTGTATCAAGTTCATAGGTCTGCTGTGAGAGGGCAAGATTATCGGGCAACTTGCTTCCAAGATGCACTTGCTTCATTACGCTCTCTCTGACCATGCCGTTCAAGCATGCTCCGTTCAAGAGGAACGCTCGCATATCAACCGCTCCATCCCCATAGTCAGAAGTGCTGAACCTTGCCCCTGCAAAGATGATGACATCGCCATTGTTCTTGGTTGGCACGGTTATCGGTGTCGGGAGGATTGTTTCAGCCCAAACCTTGGTGTCGTTCATGTAGGCATCACTGATGACAGCCCCTTGCCCTGCTGCTTCCTGCACAAAGGCGGTCAGTATCTCAACAGAGTTCAGTCTGCGGTAACTATCCGAGAGAATACCTCTGACCTGTGTGCCGACCGTGCGAACCAATACACGGCTGCGCTGCGTCCAATCCGAGTGTTGGTTAAGCAGATAAGCAGCGAGGGCTATTGCCCAAGGCTCGCCCGATGCGAGTTGACGGAGGTATCTCTGCGGAATATCCATTCGGTCAGCCATCTGTCCGATAGCGTTGTCATGCATCGTGAACTGCCCATCGGGCATATTCATCGTCAGATGGTTGTCGCCTGTAAAGGTGATGACAGGCTCGTGGTCTTGCGCCTTGAGGTTCACCCCAATAGGTGCGATGTAATCCTGCGCCATCTTGCCCTCGTTGATAAGGCGTTCCATAGTTGCTTGCACACCAACGGCTTTGCCGTCAATCATTCTCTGCACTTTGTTCATTACGACCTCGTTCAAGCCTTGCTGAATGGTCGGCTCTGTCTGAATTGTGTTCATACGCTTGTTATTTGAAAGTTATTGTGAATAAATACTCTTCTGCTTCTCTTAACAGGTCTTCGCCTGTCAGATTATCATTTGATGGTTCAAAACCTGCGAGGTATGCGCCCTCTATCGTTGTGTTGTCTGTAATCATTGTACGTTCCTCCTGTGATTAAAAATTATAGAATGTTACTTTCAAACCTCTGCGCAACTTGCACACCGTCTTATCTTCCCACATTGAGTTCTCAAATGCTCGCTTGATAAACTTGTTTGCGAGTTCCTCTCCGATGAGTTTCACAAGACCGCTGACCCCAACCAAGGTGTTGAGTTTCTTGGTGTCGTTATTAAACCCTGCAACCTTGATTTTGAAGTTGCGGTTAATCTCTGTTGTGCTGTATGCAAGTGTTGCGTTCATTTTCTTATGTTTTAATCGTTGATACTCACTGATTTAACTTTGATGACACAAAGATAAGTGAAGTATTTTACATATAACACACTTTTCAGAAGAAAAATTAACTGTTTGGTTGATTTGTACCCAATTTTAACATTATATAACATTACAGGTTTGAAATGTTAAACAAATATATATATTTCAAGATTAAGAAAGATTTAACGATTGCAATACAAACACTTTGTGGAAAATTTACGATGTTTGCAATGTAAACTATTTAGTTAATTCAAACACATAGCTATGTTCCAAGAAATTCTAAACTCGCTGAAAGCCAAATTTACGGGGGTCAGCGATGCAGTATTAAGCAGGATAGCCAAGAATTTGGCAAAGACTGCAACGACAGCAGAGCAGGTAAAAACCGCTGTGGACGGTGTTACCTTGCAGCAAGTTATTGAAGGCTATGCTGACAGCCGAGCCACGGAAGCCGCACAAACTGCAGTTCACGGCTACGAGACAAAATACGGCTTGAAGGATGGCGCAAAAGTTGATAACACAGGGGGCGAGCAAAAGCCGAACCCTACCATTCCTCCCACAGGAGGGGGTGCAGAACAAACTCCCGAATGGGCAAAGGCTCTATTGGAGCAGAATAAGGCTCTGACAGAGCGTATCGCCAAAATGGAGGGTGCAAACATCACCTCAACCCGAAAGCAGCAAATTTCATCAATCGTTTCAAAGTTGCCCGAGACACTTCGCAAGCCGTATGAGCGTATCTCGCTTGACACGCTGACAGATGACGAGTTTAATACGCTCGTTACAGACATTACGGCAGAGGTGGACGGCATCGCAAACGACATTAACTCGAAAGGTGCTGTGTTCGGCAGACCGTCTGCAAAAGGCGGAAATCAGAATGAGAACGAACTGACAAAGGAGCAACAGGAAGCAATCGCTCATCGTGAGAGCGCACCTGTGGGCGGTCAAGGTCAGCCGTTCTAATCGTTTCACTATCTAAACTCTCTCAATTATGGGAATGACAGTTCAAAGACGTAAGGACACACGAACTCCTCGTGTATTCATGCACAAAATCGCAGACATCAGAGGTGGCGTTTCGGTAAACTCTTCCGAACTCGGCTCTGATTGGTTGCCCGAGGGTGCTGTGATTAGTCAGCCTGTGAACGGCATCTGTCATGTGGTAAAGGTTGCGGAGGTTTCGGCTGCTGTTGATGCAAGCGGCAAGACCATCACCGTAAAGAAAGGCTCTCTCTTCAATGTTGGCGACTTCGTATTGCTCAATGTTGGCGATAAGGCTTCCAAGATTACCGCAATTGACAGGTCGGGAAAGACCGCTGACAAGATTACCATTGATGCCGCTCTCGGAGTTATTGGTATCGGTGGCTTCATCACAGAAGCGAGTGCTGCTTCATCAACCACGACCTCGGCTCTGAAATACGAGCCTTTTGCCGTTGTTGGAACAGGTAAGCCAATCCTCCCGAATGACAACATCAATACCGATGCTTGGGTCATCGGAGTAACCAAGGGCAACCCACTTCCCGAGTGCGTTGCATCTAAACTTAAAGGTATCATCAACTATTAAACAGACGAATTATGGCAACTATCACAAACACCCTTATCCAAGGATTGACAGCGCAGATGGTACAGGCTCGTCTGAATACCGCTGATGCAAAGCCTTTCCTCTTCGCCACCCACTTTCCTGTAAAGAAAGTCAATGGCTTCATTTGGCGCACCTTGCAGAACCAACTCGCAAAGTCCAATGTCGCTGCTGACCTCCACACAGACAATGGTACTATTCTCCGCAAGCGCAGACCAATCTTCGAGAGCGCAAAGGGAGATATTCCTTTTATCTCTATATCGCGCGAGCTGACACGCTCGGAAATCAAGGACTATCAGACAGCCCTTGCTTTCGCACAGGACGATGACGCTATCAAACTTGTGCAGTATTGGGGCGAAGATGTGGACTTCTGTTTCAATGGCGTTCAGTCAGAGTTGGAGTACATCGCTTGGAAACTCTTCTCAAACGCAGGAAAGTTGGAGTTCTCAACCACCAACAATGCCACGTATGCCAACGAGTTCGACCTTGATTACGATGTATATAGCGAACTGAAGTTGAAGACTTCTACCGATTGGAAAGACAGCAATAATGCAGACATCATCGGAGACCTCGTTAAGCTCGTAAAGACAGCAAAGGACTTGAACTTGAACCCCAAGTTCGCTTTCATCAACCTCAATGAGTTGTATAAGATTTGCTCTTCCGAGCAGATTATCAAGGCTTGCGCATCATATCTCGCCAATGCTGTTGGTATGGCACAGACTCCAGACCTTACGCAGGTCAACTCTATGCTTGCAAAACAGGCTTGGCTGAATGGTATTCAGTTGCGAGTTATTGACCAAACCATCACTCGCGAGTTTGCGGACGGCTCTCAAACATCGGGCAACCCATTCGAAGACTGCCGCATCATCATCACAGAGAGCGAGCGACTGGGTACAACTCAGTATGAAATTCTCCAAGAGAATAATGATAGTATCATTCGTGCGGAGCGCGCGCATACCATCATCAAGAAGTATGGTACAGCAGAGCCGCAGTCCGAGGTAACAATCGGACAGGCAGATGCCGTTCCTGTTCTTGATACCGCGTATCGCAATCTGTATATCAAGACAGACGCAACCGATTGGTAACTCTCATTCGTCAGTGGTTATGGCTACAATTCAAAACGCACTCATAGGTATTACGTTATATCCTCTGCCGAGCCGAACAATCGAAGAGATTGCGGCTCGCAGGGGTTGCTCTCTGTCAGAGCAAGCAACACAGAATGTTTTGTCAAGCAGGGCTTTCAACCTTGCCAAGGCTGACCTCCTTATGTGGTTGTCTCTTGCCCCCAACGTGACACAGGGCGGACAATCATATTCTTTCTCTGACGAGCAACGGCTGCAATTCCGAAACCAAGCGAACAGCCTGTATAAGGAATTTGCCGCTGATGACAGCGCAACACCTAAACCTGTTTATGGATATAAAGGAAGCCGACTATGATTATTCCAAATGGAACTATACAAATAAAGCGGAAAGCAAGCGGTGGTGGCATTGACCCCGAGACAGGTTATACCAAACGCCCTGCTTCCGTTGATTGGGACGAGCCTATACCTTGTCAGTATGTGGTAAACAAGTACAACGCACTTGCCACCTCGAACAGCGAGCATATCACATCGGTATCATACCAAGTGCTGATAGACGAGCAACCGTTTGATGGGCAGCAGGTCAGGCTGACGGACAGCGAGGGCAAGGTATTGGGCGACTTCTCAATTATTCAGACAGAGCCATTGGAAGCGGTGTGCGAAATCAGACTTTGGGTGTAAGACGCTCTGTGAGGGTTGAAAAGTTTTGTGGTGATAACTTATACCAACACAGACAGAGAACCCAAAATACAGCGAATTTGCTACAAATAACTGAATACGATGCCTATCACACAATTAACTCCACAAGAAGAGATTGATGCTTACATAGAAGAGCAGATAAAGCGGTGGAAAACCGCTCTGATTAGGTTGCTCGGTTGGGTTGGAGAGGAATGCAGAAATGCTGCCATCACAAGCCACAGATACCAAAATCAGACAGGCAACCTTGAAAGCTCAACTGGGTATGTGATAGCAGACAACGGGCACATCGTAAAGATTGGTGGTTTTAATCCCATATTTGAGGGCAAGAAAGGTGCAACGGAGGGCAAGGCTTATGCTAAATCATTGGTCAGTCAGTTCCCGACAGGTATCTGTCTGATTGTGGTTGCAGGAAAGAACTATGCTTCGTATGTATCAGACAGAGGATTGGACGTATTGGATAGTGCCGAACTCACGGCAAGGCAACTGATATCCGACATTCTTAAACAACTAAACATCTGACATCAGAGGTTATGGCAAAGACATCAAAAAAGATTGAAGGTGACATATACAGACTGCTCCGAGATAGCACCCTTTTCACGATGATTTCGGGGAATGTGTATCGCGAGCGCATGCGCCCAAAGGATAGTGTGTTGGAAGATGCCATTGTGATATTCACGACTGGCTTGCCGACACAAATTCAGACAGGTGTCGTTACCATCAATATTTATGTTCCTGCCAATGACCCTTACGAAGATGGCACGCTGACAGAGGACGGACAGCGTTGTGAAGAGATTGAAGCCCTTGCGCAAGCGTGGGTGGACTCTCTGACAGCAGAAGTCTCCTGTTATCAGTTTGAGTTGTCGCAGACGATACACACAACGTGGAACCCCGACATCAATCAGTCGTTTGTCGTTGTGAAGTTGGCTTACCGATACTTTGGCGATGACAATGAACCGCTGATGACACCGCAACAGGCTATGATTGATGCCACCGATACAGACACAGACAGAGGGTATTTGCCGCTGTTGGAAACGGAAGATGGCGATGAAATCATCATTCAGCCTGTCATTGAGAAGAAGTAATTTTAAATATCACAATCAAATATTTTAGACTATGGCTATATTATCATGGGGTAAAGGTCTTTTGGAGACCACCACATCACAGGATGGTGCGCCCGACAAGTCGGCTACTTGGAAAGCCATTGACACGCCTAAAACCGACACTCTTAAACTGACCCCAACGGCAGGAACGGAGGTAACGGCACAGGAAGAGGGTGGTGACATCGTTGATACACGTGTCGGCAAGACCACCTATCAGTTGGAGTTCGACCTATTCGTAAAGAAAGGTGTTGCCCGACCTTGGGAGGACACGGACGGCATCATCAGTGGCGAACACGCATTCCGCTACACACCCGAAGATGACACCAATGAGGGCTTCCTCATTGAGCGTGCAAACGTGCGCTGCGAGGAGAGTTATTCTGTCGCTGATGGTAAACTCCTCCACTATGTAGTGAAGTGCTTGAAGCCCAAGACAGGCAAGACTGTAAAACAGTACACAAAGACAGGTGGTTAAGAATGATTGACTATTGGTCTTTGCGGCTTAACAATGATGGAACATTAAGACTTAACAATCTGCCGTACACTTTGTGAAGCCGATTTCTCCAAACACAGAGAGCGTGCCACACACGCTGACACGCTCTCGCTATATCGCAGGGTGGAGCAGTTGGTTAGCTCGCCACACTCATCATGTGGAGGTCAGAGGTTCAAGTCCTCTCCCTGCAACTCATATATAATTTCATCATTTGATTATGGACAACAGGACGCTTGAACAAAAGGCTGCTGATACAATCCTCCAAAAGGCAGCGAAAGTGAACATAGGAGGAAAGGAATATGAAGCAGCCCCACCAAGCATAGCAACACTGATACTTGTGTCGGAGGCTGTTTCGCGTTTACCGCACCGCAGACTTGACGATAAGAACCTCGTTTTAGAAAGTCTGAACGTGGCAAAGCATTGTAAGGTTTTGGGTGATGTGGCGGCTATTCTTATACTTGGTGCTCGTCACTTCAATGAAAAGGTTAAGAACCCACAGAAAGCCGAAAAAGGGTGGCTTAGACGGTTATTCAGCCGTAAACCAAAACTGACACAGCACACACAGGGAGAAATACTCTCACAGGAGATATTGGAGACATACTCGCCACAGAAGCTGTATGACCTTATCGCTATGTTATTGCAACGCATGGACTTGTCAGATTTTTTCGCTCTTACCACTTTCCTTACCGAGGTAAATCTTCTGCGACAGACGAAAGTGGAGACCGAAACGACAGTGTTTGGGCAATAGTCGCAGGTGTGGTAAAGGGCTTCCGTTTCCCGATGGACTATGTCCTATACGACCTGTCCTATGCCAACCTAATACTGCTTGGAGCGACCCTGCCGTCTTATAACTCCGAAAAGAGCAAGACCAGTGGCAATATAAGCGACCAAGAGGTCATCAGAGCCGATGACCCAAAGAATAAACAAAAAGTAAAAGACTTCTTCAAATCGGTACATTGATGCAAAGCGATAATGGAAGATTGAACTTCGGAGCGAGAATTGACAACTCACAACTCCGAACAGACGCACAGGAAAGCAGAAACATCTTACATGGTATCGGCACGACCGCCAAGCAAGAGGGTAATAAGATGGACACAGCGATGAAGAACATCGGCAAGTCTATCGCAGGAGTTTTTGCCGTTTCCAAACTCAAAGACTTTGCAAAGCAAGTCGCTGTTGTGCGTGGCGAGTTCCAACAATTGGAGATTGCCTTTCAGACAATGCTCGGAAGCAAAGCCGAAGCCGACAAACTGATGTCGCAACTTGTCCAAACGGCTGTCATCACGCCTTTCAATATGTCCGATGTCGCCAACTCTGCCAAGCAACTCTTGGCTTATGGTGTCGAAGCCGACAAGGTCAATGAAACGCTTATCCGCTTGGGAGACATAGCAGCAGGTCTTTCTATTCCAATCAATGACCTTGCCTATCTGTATGGCACGACAATGGTACAGGGACGAATGTACACGGCAGACCTTAATCAATTCTTGGGTCGTGGTATTCCATTGACCGAGGAGTTGGCTAAGCAGTTCGGTGTGACCAAAAACAAGGTCAAGAGCCTTGTAGAAGAGGGAAAGGTTGGCTTCCCCGAAGTTGAGAAAGCCATTATCTCTCTGACATCAGAGGGTGGCAAGTTCGGTGGACTTATGGAAGCACAGAGCAAGTCTATCACAGGTCAGATTTCCAATATTGAAGACCAAATCGAACAGATGTTCAATGAGATTGGTAAGTCATCAGAGGGGGCTATCGGTGCGGCTCTCAATGGTGTATCAAGTATCATTGACCATTGGAAAGAAATAGGCAAGGTTATTCTGATTGCAGCGACAGCATACGGCACATACAAAGCAGCCCTTATCGCTATGAATGTGATACAGAAGATTAGCAACACCTTGACAGCCGAAGCCGCCTTACAACAAAGGCTTGCTGCTATGTCGGGTATCGCTCTGTCAGAAGCAGAAGCCGTTGCTGTCACCCGTACAACCCTTTTGACTGCCGCTTGGAATGGTCTAAAGGCTGCAATTATGAGCAACCCTATCGGCTTAATTCTTGGTGTCCTCGCAGGGGCAGCGACAGCAATAGGCTTATTCTCTTCTGAAACATCAGAAGCCGTTACAATGTCCGAGAAGTTTGGAGAGAGTGCAGCCAAGGAAATAACTCGTTTAAATACTCTTGCGACAACTTATAAAGGGCTGACAGAGGGAACGAGCACCCATAAGAAAGTCTTGGAAGAGTTGAACGGCATCCTCGAAGAATACGGTATCACCCAAATCAAGGAGGGAGATAACATAGATACCGTAAACGCCAAGCGTGAACAGGCTATTGAACTTATCAAGCGTGAAGCCATTGAAAGGCAGAGAGCCAATAACCTTGACCAAGGCGACCAAGACTATTCATCTGCATTAAGCAATGCAAGAGGAACATTAAAAGATGACCTTGAAAGCACTTGGATTGGAGACAAACTCGGTCTGACAGCCTTGCACAAGGAATTGAAAGCAAACTCTGCCGCTCTGACAACTATCGTTGGAGATTACGTTGAAACAAACATATCCAAGATTGCAGGGAAGACAGGAGAAGAGTACCAAAAGGGCATAAAGGAAATCAACGATGGTATCAAGAAGCAACTCAAAGCAGCAGGGTTTAGTGACTTGGTTGTAAATGAGTTTGACTTGTCGAAAGTCAATTCTACAGGTTGGAACGAATACATTAAGTTGGTAAAGGAAGCAGCCGAAGCCCACGATACTTATACAGACAAAGTAAACAAAGCAGCTGATGCCGAGCGAGCAGCCGCAGAGGACACGATGACATTCTCTGACCGTGTATCAGCCACACAGCGGTCTTTGCAGGGTGCGGCTAATGATGTTCACGGATTGTATAAGCGCATCAAGGAATTGATGTCGAAATACAATCAGAATACTATTGGCTTCACTATCACATTCAATGCTGAAGTTCCAAAGTGGATGACAAATATGAAACTCCCCGAACTGCAACGATTGGCTGCACGTTTCTCTGCGTTGGGCGACCAAGCAGCAAAAAGTGGCAAGGGCGGTTTGAATGTAAACGGCAAATGGTACACCACACAGCAACTATTACAGCGTGGTGCAGACTATTCTCAAGCAGCGGAAAACAAGCAGAATAAAGCCGAGCAAAAACAGCGAGACCTTGACGCAACAGAAAAGGAGCGCAAGCGTAAGGCTGAACAGGAGAAAAAGAAAGCGGCAGAGGAGCAGAAACGCATTGCCGACCAAACCGCTGACCGCAACAAGGCTATTCAAAAATATAAAGAGAGCGTTATTGAGCAAAACAAGCAAGCCGAACTTGACATTGCCCAGCAACAGCTCGAAAATTTGGAGGACGGCTATGAGAAGCAGCGCAAGCAGATTGATATACATTACGAGCGACTGATAGAGGAAAACAAAAAGAGAGAAAAGCAGATGATTGAAGCCCTCGCTGGAAACAAAGTAAACGAGTGGTTAAATGCTAATCCAAAGGCGACAAAGCAACAGCAGGTTGATTATCGCCAATCTCTTCTTGACCCTAAGAGTAAAAGTCATCTAACACGGACAGACCTGTCTGCCGACCAGCAGGAAATGCTCGCTGCATACGAAGACATCGCCGACAAGATAAAAACAAAGGAACTTGAAACCCTTTACGGAACAGGTCAGCAAGCAATGCTTGATTATCTTCAAAAATATGGTTCTTTCCAAGAACAGAAATATGCCATTGCAGCTGAATATGCAGAGAAAATTAAAGCGGTTCAACGGTCGTCTGACACAGAGGAACAGAAAGCATGGAAAATCAAAAATCTGCAAGCCGAGCAGAAAAAGGAAGAGCAGACCATTGAGACCAATGTCATAATGTCGAAGATAGATTGGTATCAAGTCTTTGGTAATGTCGGTGGAATAATGAAAAATACGCTGACACCGCTCCTCGAAGAGTTGAAGTCGTTTACCAAAACAGACAAGTTCCAATCTCTCGAAGCCGACCAACAGAAACAAATTGTGGACGCTATGGAAAAGATACGTTCACAGGTTGGAAGCACCGCAGACCTTGGTTGGAAAGACCTCGCTCGTGACCTTACAGATTATCAGACGGCTTTACAAGACGCAACACAGGCAACTCTTGCATACGAAAAGTTACAGGCTGAATATGCGCCTAAAATTAAGGCTGCACAGGAGAAACTTGATAAGGCTAAGAAGAATAACGATCAAAAGGGGGTTAATGAAGCAAACACGCAGTTGAATGACTTTGTAAAAATCTTATCAGAGGGAGGAGACAAAGTAACACAGGCTAACAAAAAAGTCACAACAAGTGGTCAGCAATTAGCACAGACCACCAAAGGCGTAACGCAGCCTATTGATGACATTCATAATTTCCTGCAAACCACAGGACTTTCTGAATTGCAATCTCTGTGGGATAGCTTCAATCAAATCAAGGGCGCGGTTGATGGAATAAAGGCTCTCAAAGACGTAGCCAATGGAGCAAAAGAAATATCAGAGGGTACGAAAGAGACAGCAGATGCTCTTGGCGATGCAGGAAAGGTTGTTACAGACTCTCTGTCAGAAGGTCTTTCAAAGGCAGGATTCATAGGACAGATAATTGCTGCTATTCTGAAAATTCTTGATGTGCTAAAAGATGGTATCGGACCTATTATTTCATCGTTGATTGATAGTATTCTCGGAGCTGTGGCAGGCATCATTCAGAATATATTGTCGGGTGACTTCTTGAAGCAGATATTCTCTTCACTGATTAAAGGTGTTGGGAATATCATAAACAGCATCATAGGTTCTCTCGGTCATCTGCTCTCATTCGGTGCTTTATCAGGTAATATGGGTGATTGGTTTACAAACTCTAACGCCAAAGAGGTAGCCGAGACTACAGAGCGTTTAACCAATCAGAATGAAGCTCTTCAGCACTCTATTGACAAACTAAAAGATAGCATTGATAAGAGTTATGGCGGCAAGGCTATTTCTGACTATAAAGCAGCCAAGGAAGCGCAAGAACTGAAAAACGAAAACCTCCGAAATATTCTTTCAACACAGCAGGGATATCATGGGGCGCATCATTCCAATGCTTACTATTGGAATATGTCGGATGATTTTACCCAAAAAGTAAACGACTTGTTGGGGACGTCTCTTCGAGGGGATAATTGGGGTGATTGGGCGCAACTGACAGCCGAACAAATGGATAAAATACGAACATATTTACCACAAGTTTGGTTATCCATGCTTGACCAAGGTAAGTATGATAAGAGTGACTATTTTAATCAATACGCAGATGAAGCAGGGAAATTGAAAGAATTGACCGACCAAATCAGAGAGAACCTTTTGAATACATCGTTTGAAAGTTTGCGAGACAGCTTCATAGACAGCCTTATGGATATGTCGAAGTCTGCTGAGGACTTTACAGATGACTTTTCAGAAATGATGCAAAAGGCTCTGTTACGTGCTGCAATCAGTAACAAGTTTGACAAACAAATTAAAGAATGGTATGAGAAGATTACTGATGATATGCAAGACGAGGACGGCAATTATAAGGAACTGACAGAAGAGCAAATCAATTCCTATAAGTCACAATGGGACGCAATGACCAATCAGATGATAGCCGAGCGTGATAGAATTGCATCCATCACAGGTTATACAGGTGATACAGACAGCGAACGTGAGGCTTCATCGAAAGGCATTGCGTCCGCATCACAGGAGAGCATAGACGAACTGAATGGTCGAATGACTGCCATACAGGGGCATACATACAGCCTAAACGAGAACACAAAGATGTTGGTGCAAACCACAAACCTAATACTTAGGAGCGTGCAGAACATTGACAGACACACGGAGGAACTTCCCGACCGCCTGTCATCAATGGAAAGCAACATTAAGAGTGTAAAAGATACGGTCAATGACATTGCTCTGAAAGGCATTAAAATCAAGGCATAATGACAGGTGATTTATACATAGACGGAAAGGATGCCTATACCGTGTATGGTGTTTACATCTTGGAGGGTGGCTATAACGAGTTAATCGCTATGCCGCCCTTGAAGAGTATTGAGACAAACGATTGGCAGGAAGAGGACGGAATAGAAGCCGACCTCTCCGACCCAGTTCTGAATACGAGAGACATTCAGATGCAGATAGCATCGGACAACCGAAGCAATCGCTATTTCTCACTCATTGAAAGGTTGTCAGACGGCTCTTACCACACATTTGATGTGCGGAATATCGGTCGTGTGTATCGCTTGCGCCTTGTATCTGTAACACCATCATCAAGCGTTGGGGACTTTGCTCTGATGACTTTGAAGTTTGCCGATGACTTTCCGTTGAACGATTACCAATACGCTGCGCCTGTCGGCTATTTGTCATCAGACGATAGTTATACCATTGACGGCAAACCGACCACAGATTACAATGTGCGTATCTTGCAAGGTACGCTGTCAGAGATAACAAAAACGCCCGAGGTTAAGGCGAATATGTTACGCAACATAAAAACGGCACAGGGCGCAATCTACGACCCTCATACGGTCACATATAAGAGCAAGGATATTAAGTTATACTGCTTGATGACCGCAAAGGACACAGAAACGCTGTGGCATAATTGGAATGCTCTACTGTATGACCTTGTGCGTCCCGATGAAAGGTTGTTGTGGGTGGATAGCATAGAGCAAGAGTTCCCCTGTTACTATAAGCAGTGTGCCGTGTCGGAGTTCTATGCCGAGGGCAAAATATGGCTGAAGTTTACGCTGACACTGACACTAACCCACGACTTCCGCATATCAGACGATGATGTTGTTCTGTCATCAGAGGACGGCATAACGGTGTTCACGCAGAACAATCTGTATGCTATTGAAATGTTGGAAGAAAGATTCTCTCAAAAGACATTCCGTTTCGTGAACAGCGAGCAGTCGCTTCGCCTGTCATCAGACGGCAATTTCCGATTTAACGATTAACAAACCCCATAAGCAGATGAAAAAGGTAAAGATTTCAGAGTTGCCGTTGCATGATAGTCTGAAAGGGCTATACACCATCGGCACAGATGACCAAAATCGCTCTGTCAAGGTGTCGCTTGAATTTGTGGAAACCAAGACGGAACAGGCGGTAAAGGACACCGAAAAGGCTACGGCTGATGCCATTGCCCAAAACAAGACAGCCACGGACACCGCTGTAAAGAACGCAGAAGCCGCCACTGCAAAGGCTCTCACAGCCAAGGCACAGGCTGACACCGCTACACAGAATGCGACCACAGCCACGCAAAAGGCAGATGCCGCAACAGCAAAAGCCAATACCGCTGCATCCAATGCTGACACGGCAACGAGCAAGACGAACACAGCGACAGACCGAGCCAACGCTTCGGCTGTCAAGGCAGACAAGGCTACCACTGATGCGCAAGACGCAACGAAACAAACGCTTGATGCAAAAGCGAAAACGGAAGAAGCGACAATAAAAGCAACTACCGCAGCAAAAACCGCAAATAATGCAGCAAAAGAAACATTGACCGTAAAACTTGACATCACGGATATGCTTCAACGGCTGATACCCACAGGGTTAGCGGTCTCCAGTATCAAGCGTATAACGGTCAGCAATCCACAGCCTGTGTATATAAAAGCTGTATTAACGCCCACAGACGCTTTACAAAACATCATCTTTATAAGTGATAATAGAGCGTGCTTTGTGACGCAGGACGGGCGAATAAGGGTGCTATCAGAGGGTATTAGCACTATCCAAGTAATACCGACCTGTAACACGGCTCTTGCAAAGACCATCACTATTGAGGTAGGCAAACCGCTCGCTCGTCTGAACACATTGAAGTCGTTGCGTCTGTCATCAGACAGAGCCTTTCGACTGACATAAACGACAAATTGAAACGTATAATATAAACCCATTAAAGATTTTCAAAGATGGCATTCACAAGTGAACAGGAAGAAACCTTGAAGTTGGTGGCTTCCGCTTTTGAGAACGGCAAGCGATTGTCTGACTTGCCTTACGCATCGGGAACGAACCCATACAATATGTTGGTTGAAGTCCTTGATGAAGACGGAGAGAGTAAAAAGGCTGCTCTCGCTTCCCTCCTCCCCTATGCAGAGGACAGTTGCTCATACGGTGTGGAGTTCGATGTTACGGTCAGCTCGCCCTCCTGCACTCGCATTGGTTCAACAGACCTCCATAAGTCGCTGCCTATTCAGAGCCGTATGCGTGGCTGTCTGCTTGACGATGACGGCAAGGTTGTAGAATACCTTGACCCGACAGATTGGACAGGTAATGTGCGTGATGGCTCTCGTGGACAGGTAATGGTGGAAATACCGCTTCACTATCGCAAGTGCGAGACAGACGGTAACAAGCGCAGAGTGCTGTTGTCTGAACTGCCGTTGCCAGGCTATGAGGTAGTGCCTCTCATGTATGTGTCGGCATACGAAGCATCGGTGCAGCGTTCAACCAACAAACTTTGCTCTGTGGTTAATGATGATGTGGACTACCGAGGTGGTAACAATCAGTCAGCCAACGATGCCAAGAGTAACACCTTGCTTGGTCGCCCTGCAACATCAATCGGCCGTACCAATTTCCGTGAATATGCTCGCAAGCGTAAGGCTGACAGCACAGAGTGGAACTGCATGATCTACGATGCTCAAAAGGCTATCTATTGGCTGTTCGTGGTTGAGTATGCAACGCTTAACTCACAGGCGACCTATAACAGCGAGCCGACAGCCGAGGGCTTCCGTCAAGGTGGCTTGGGCGCAGGTGTTACCACAATTGCTGGCGATAAGTGGAACACGTTTAACGGATATAACCCATTTATTCCCTGTGGCTATACCGATGAACTCGGCAACCGCACAGGCGTGGTTGAATACACGATGCCGACCGAGTATAACGAAACAGAAACCAAAGTGAGTGTTCCTCGCTATCGTGGTATTGAAAATCCATTTGGTCATATATGGCAGTGGACAGACGGCATCAACGTGCGCATATCAGCAACCAAGGCTAATGGTAGCGATGACCTGTCACAAGTATTCGTCTGTCACGACCCTGCCAAGTTCAACGACAGCAACTATGAAGGTTATTCTCACGTTGGCAATGAAGCACGCAATGAAGGTTATGTAAAGGAACTTATCTTCGGAGAGGGTGGCGAGATAGTACCAAAGATATGCACAGGCGCAGGTTCAACGACTTATATCTGTGATTATCACTATACGAATATCCCATCATCTGGGGCAGTCCTCCGTGGGCTTTTGTCCGGCGGTGGTGCGACTGACGGTGCGCGCGCGGGCTTCGCTTTTGCGCGCTCGCATCACGCTCCCTCGAATACGTCTGCGTACTTCGGCTCTCGCCTCTGCTTCTTGCCGAAAAGCGAGTAGCCCGATATTCGGGGAGCGTGCGGCTCTGCCGCTCCCCCCCATGACAATGAGTAAACGATAAAGGTTGGTCGCTCTTGTGGGCTTTTGTTCAGCGGTAATGCGAATAACGGTGCGAATGCAGGCTTCGCTTATGCGAACTCGAATAACGCTCCCTCGAATACGAATGCGAACATCGGCTCTCACCTATGCTTAAAATTGTATGAGGACAGGCTTAAAGTCTGACATCATAACAGAGAGCGACAACCCTGCCCCTTGGCAAAAGATTTCAATAACAGAAAGGAGTTGGTAGAAACGCCTGTTGTATGGGCTATCGAAGACCCCGAATAAGTAAAGCAGAGAAAACAATGAAACGTATAGGACATTTATACGACAAAATCATATCAATAGAGAACTTGCAGCGTGCTGATGAAAAGGCACGCTGTGGGAAATCTCATACATACGGTGTCCGTGTTCACGATAAGAACCGAGAAGCGAATATCCTTGCGTTACACGATGCTCTGCTGACAAAGACATTCAAAACCTCGCCTTATGACATCTTCACGATACATGAACCAAAGGAGAGAATAATCTATCGTTTACCATACTATCCCGACCGAATAGTCCATCACGCCATTATGAACGTGTTAGAGCCTATTTGGATAAGGACATTCACATACAACACCTATTCCTGTATCAAGGGTCGTGGTATTGAGGGCTGTGCAAGACGAGTTGAACGGCTGATTAAGAGTTACGAGGGCAGACCGCTCTATTGCTTGAAGATTGACATCAAGAAGTTCTATCCGTCCATTAAGCACCACGTTTTGAAGGGTATCGTAAGACGGAAAATCAAAGACAATGATTTGCTTTGGCTTCTTGACGAAATAATAGACAGCACGGAGGGTTTGCCTATCGGCAACTATCTGTCGCAATTCCTCGCCAATTTGACCTTGTGTTACTTCATGCACGCGGTCAATGAAAAGTTGCATTTGGACAGCACAGAATACGCTGATGACATCATTTTCTTGTCTGACAGCAAAGAGAAGTTGAGAGCCGCCTTTACACAGGTCATCAGACCATACTTTGAACAGGAGTTGGAGTTGCAAGTTAAATCAAACTATCAGATATTCCCGATAGCCAATAGCCGCTACGACAAACACGGCAGAGCATTGGACTATGTGGGGTATAAATTCTATCGCAATCAGAAGTTGATACGCAAGAGCATAAAGCGCAACTTTTGTCTGGCGGTGGTCAAACAAAAGAAACGTGTGCCGCCTGTCAGCCCTGCGGATTTCAAGCAAGGTATCGCTCCGTGGCTCGGTTGGGCGAAGCACAGCAATTCAAGACATTTATTAAATTCAATAATCCCGAAAGAATATGAAAGCATATTACGATGAGAAACCCTCCGTAATCTCGGAGGTCGGTAACGGCTCTATCCTTTACCGCTATGGCATCACAGAAGTTGAAACCACACAAGGTCAGTCACAGACAGACACAGACGAGACCGAAGAACAGACAGAGACCAAGAAGCAGTTTGCCTGTCAAGAGGTGGTTGTGTGGTCGCCTATCACATCGAACCGCATCACTGAAGCAGTCATCACGAACAGATGGGACAGCAACTATGAACAGAAACTTATCAACGAGTTCAACGCTGCCCAGTTGGGCTTGCTTGGTGGGGCTAAGTCATCAGACGAAGCCAAGGCTTGTATTGCCGCCTATACTGATTATCTGACAGAGCGTGCCGCCCTCAAAGCACAAGTGGACGCTGATTGTGTAACCCTCGGTATAGAATAAACTCTGATGGTATGGCAAAGCGTTTTAGCGAACTCGGAGTGACCGTTGACGATGGACGCAAGATATTCAATTGTCAGCAGGTCAGTATCACGGACATTCTCAACAGCGAGATAGAAGTGCTTGACTTCCTCCCCGATGTAAAGACCAAACACGGAGAGGGAAGATTTCTTGTTCATTACCGCACCACAGACGAAAGTGGGGAGGGTAAGTTCTTTACCAACTCACAATCGTTGAAAAGTGCGCTGTCACAGGTCAGCAAAGAGGATTTTCCTTTCATCACTATAATCAAGGCAACCAAGTGTGGTAAAGGCAAAATCTATCAGTTTACTTAAAAATGCGGCTCTCTAAGGGTTGAACTGCTTATGATTGGTATAAGTTATCATCACAGACATGACAACCCGACAGAGAGCGCATTATGCGTTTATTCAACCCTCTATTAAAAACGACACACATTGCGATGATATTTTACAGACAAGACGGAAGCAAACTTATGGAGGTGTTAATGGATGACAACTCCTATCGCTTCAGAGAGATAATGGGCGACAATACGCTGACTCTGTATTTTTCTCTGTCTGAACACGTGGAGATACCATTGGGAGCTTATGTGGACTACCAAGGCGAGCGTTACACGCTTCAAAGACCCGAAGCTCTTAAAATGAACCATACCCGAAACTTTGAATACACGGTAACGCTTGAGAGCGACCAAGCAAAAGCCAAGATATGGAAGTTCCGCTGCATGTATTCCAAGGAGAAACAGGCTCTCACAGACGGCAGACTAAAATTCTCCTTGACCGCCAAGCCAAAGGAGCATCTTCAGATGTTCGTGGATAACATGAACCGCAGAGATACAGGGTGGACTATCGGAGAGTGTATTGACGACACGGAGAAGTGTATCAGTTACGACCACGCCTATTGTTGGGCTGCTCTCGGTCAGATGGCGGACGAGTTCAATACA
>ERZ808286.36-NODE-36-length-106716-cov-5.006863_pt1 | contig 106716 bp, 44 predicted proteins | sample MGYA00521276_ERZ808286 | MGnify/ENA primary metagenome ERZ808286 (study PRJEB31516, sample SAMN03275607) | gut metagenome | biome: mammalia-associated habitat; material: feces | host: Papio cynocephalus | place: Kenya | collected 2012-08-01 ... | reverse complement strand
TTAAAAAAGCATTAAAAAAGCATTAAAAAAGCATTAAAAAAGCATTAAAAAAGCAAAAAATAGCCACCATTGCGTTTGGTGGCTATTTTTTTAAACAAACAAAATTAGTTGTTCGAAGCCAAAATGTCAATAATTTCGTTCATTTCGTCAAAATTAAGAGAGTCAAGTTTGCGATATGCTTCTTGATAAATGTCTTTATATTCTTGTGGGCAATCTTTTTCCATAACTTTATCAAGCATTGTTTTGCCAACAAGCATAACTTCTTCTCTATTTTGATATTTTTTGAAAGTCAACATTTCTTCCAAAACTTTGAAACTGTAATCTATGTCTTTATTCATTTTTTCTCCCCTTTTAGTCCTCGCCCATTCCGCGACCTTCGTCTGAAAGTTCGGCTTCTTTTGTCTTGTTTTTAGAAATTGTCTTTACAACATTTCCTTGAGCGTCATAAGTTGATTTTTCTTGACTTTTTTCCTTTTCATCAACAAGAACCGATTGAACGACAGCACCTTTTTTGTTCAAGTAATATTGCATTGTCTTTCCATCGTCAAGTTTTTCCCTTGTAACCCCAACAGTTTGGTTGCTTTCTTTTTCGATTTTCTTGTTAAGTCTAACCTTTTTCTTGTTTGTTTCAACAATTTGACCTGCGAACTTTTCACATCTAACAACAATGTCTTTTGCATATTCGCTAGCACTTTTCGCGTCGCCTTTTTCAAAGAATCTCTCAACTTCTCTACTAATACTCTTGTAATAGTCAGTTGCAGTATTTTTGAAATGCTTATCAGTCGAACTGAGATCCTCAATTGAAGTTCCAAGTTTTGACAACGCTTCGTCTACCATTTCTTTGCATTCATCGAGCGAAAGCGTGTATTCCTTAGGTTCCGCCACTGTTTTAGTCTCCTTTTCGAACTTTGTCTCAACTGGAGTTGTTTCAACAATTGGTGCGTTTAAAGTTGCTTCTACTGGTTCTTTAACTGGCTCAACTTCTAAGTTCGTTGTGTCAACTGGTTCGACTGCATCTGGAAGTTTTGCTTCGCCAAGTTCGATTTTGTCTTGGTCGTTGTTCATATTTGTGACATCGACTTCATCAAGTTCTTCTTGATTTTGTGCTTGAGCAAATTCAGTACTAAGTTGTTCTTCTGCTATTTTTTGGTCTTTTATTGTTTTAAGAATGTCAACGATTCTACCCGCTTTTTCAACTTTTTCCTTGCTTAAATCTAGTTCTTTGTCAGTTTTTTCTTCGCTTGTTTGTTTTGCAACAGCCTTTTTATTCTTTTCTTTTTTAGTGTTTTCTTTTTTAAGCGTTTCTTTAATTGCCTTTTTATTCTTTTTTACCTTTGAAGTTTTTGAGCCATCTTGCTTAATTGTCGATTCGTAGTCGTTTGAGATGTCGCTCATATACCCTTCTTGGACAGTCAAACTATTATTAAAGTTTTCGCAAAGCATTGAAATTTCATCAAGCGAACTTGCACATTTCATTTTTTTCAATCCCGCCTCAAAATCGACTGTACCACCCATAAGGGCGTCAATTCTATCCGAAAATGATTGTTTTTGTGCTTCGTCAAGAACTTTTGACAACATAATTGTATCTTTGAGGCTATTGAGATTAAGCATATAAGTGTTAAGGTTAATAAAGTTTTCTTCGTACGCTTCTCTTCTCTTTTGAATAACATTATGTGAAATTACACGAAGTTCATCTGGTAAAATCTGACTTACAACTGCGTCTTCAGCCTTAGAATTATCAACTGCTTTTGCGACTTCTTCATTCTTTATGACTTCTTCAGGTGTTGAGACTTCTTCAGGTTTTGCATCTAAGTCAGCAACGACTTTTGCCTTAGGTTCTTCTTGTGTTGCTTGAGCGACTTCTTGTTTTTCGTCACCTTTCTTTACTTCGGAAGAAATCTCTTTCATAATTTCATCAAAATTTGACTTTGTCATCTCAGGTTGAACAATCTCTTTTTGAATTTGTTGCTCTTTTTTAAATGCATATTTATTTCTAAACAATTCTGGATTTGCAAACATCATTTGAGAAATATTTTTCATTGCTTCGTTATATGCTTCTTCATAGATATAGTTTGCAGTGCAGATTTTTGGTTGAACAGGTGCAACTTTTCTTATAAAGTCTTGTACAATAGGGTTAATTGTTTCTTGCTTTTGATTTACATCGACTTTTGCAACGCTTGCTGAGTTTGCTTTTTCAAGTTTAGCTTGGTTTTGAACAATTTGTTCTTTTGCCTTTAAAGTGTAGAACTCATTTGAAATCATTGAATTCCCGACGATAACTTCGTCAAGTTCCAAATTATCAAAGCTCTTGTTGTAACGAGCCTTTAAAGCGTCCTTTATTTTCAAAAACTCTGCTGAAACTTGCTCAACTGGCTTTCCTTCGACCATAACAACGGTTGGTTTTAGAGATTCGACAAAAGCATTCAAATCGCCGTTTGGAACACGAATACTATCAAGAACGTAAGTTTGGTCTTCGTGTCTAATATAAGCAGTCGTGTAAATATTTGGGTCACCATCTTTTGTGCCAAGTTGGGAAATTTCGCTCATTTCTGGGTCAAGATAGTAGTTTTTAAATTTATCTTGTGCACTGACAAAAGTCGCTATTTTTTCAAATTCATCAGTTGTCGTACTTGCAAATGCTCCATTTTCTGCAAGTTCGTCAATCAAATCGTTTGCGATTGATTCAGGAGAAACATCTGTTTTCAATGTTGTACCAAACTTTTGGTAAAATTCTGAAGCACTTTTCTCTACAATCGCACCAAACGCGCCAAGTCTATCCATAGTTTTTGAATATTTATCACCAGGATTTAGAGCAATTAGTTTTTCAAGATCTCTTTTTTGAACTCTATTTAGTTCATTCCACGCTTTGAAGTTGCTACTTGTTGGAAGCGAAATTTCTCTTTTGACAAGGTCTTTTACAAGCAAACTTGTCAACTTTCTTTGTTCTCTATCGATTTTTGCAATATCTTCAAAAGTGTATTGCGAATAGAGCATTTTTGCTCCACGAATTCTATCTTCGTCAAAAATCGAATCTTCCGAAATGACATCTTTAACTGCGTCATAATCTAAGCCAACTTCGCTAAGAATTTTTTGGGCATTTTCCTTGTTAAACAACTTTTGATAGCGTTTAAAATTCTCATAACTTGGTCGTTTTGCTTCATAATAATCTTTAAGATAATAAGCGCCCGACAAAAGTGACAAGAATTGAACACCACTAAGCCCTTTTCCGTTTTTGCTATTCAAAGCCCTAATAGATTGAATGCCGTTTCTCTTATTGTCCACAAAATTAAGAATTTCGTTAAAAAGACTTCCTTCCAATTTGTCGACAAGAATTGTATAATTCGTATTTTCGCTTTCAAGATAAACCTTATCGCTCATTCCTTGTTTCATAATTGCTTTTGACGCATTATCAAAGCCGTTAAAAGTCCTATGCGCGACATTTGGGATTTCCCTTTCCGCGATTTCAACAAAAGGTCTAAAATCTTGTTGTTTTATACATTTGTTGAAAACATCAACAAGTTGCGCCCTATGTTCTTCGTCGAGTCTGTTTAAGAAATTTCTTTCGAAAAGTCCAAGAGATTCAATGTACGCGAAGTTTTTATTTGGAGCAACTTCTTCGTTATTTGCACCTTGCAAATAATTTTTAATAAGTTTTGAAAAAACCATTTTATTAAAATTTATTTTTTCGATGTTTGCCATTTTTACACCCCTTTTCTATTATTTGTAAGTATTTTAGCATAATTCAAAATAAATTTCAATAGTAAAATATAAATTTGTGCATTTGCATATAAAAATAAATAAAGTAATATTTTTTATAGATAATGTAGGCTTTTTTTAAAAAAAATAACGATATTTCAAATAAAAAAGGAAAGAAGATTTTGTGAAGTGAACCCCATTTTTGCGGTGCAAAAATGGGGTTCACTTCATTTGTCTTTCCTTCCTTTTATTATTTATCCTATTTTTTTGTGGCTGTTTTTTTAGAAAATCACGCACTAAGTAGCGTTTTTAGCCAAAAAAGTCGATATTTTTGTGCCAAATGTATTTTTAAATCTTTTAATAATTTTCTTTATCACGCTACGAGAAGAGTCGTACGACTTCTTCGTTTGCTTCAATTTTTACTGATGTACGAGAGAGCGCCCCCGTAATTAAGAACGCTTGTCCGACGCCCGCCGTAACAATATTGTCTTGTTCTTCTTGGTTGATTTCCCCCGCGTTACGATAAAGTTCAATCAAGTCGGTAATATCGTTAGGCGCGAGCGAGAAAATGAATGAGTACTGGCTCGCGTTAATAATAGCGGTCGATTGACGCGCAATTTCTTGTGAACCGACGAAGTCCTTAATGTTTTGGGTAATAACGATTTGCATTCCCGAATATTTACGAATACGCTTTGCCATTTGCGCCATAAATTCTAGAGCGATAGGGTGTTTTGGGTTAATGAAAACGTGAGCCTCGTCGACGGCAACAACAATATGTCTATTTGCCTTGTATTTGTCGTTAAAGTCCTTGTTTTTAATAATTTCATTATCCAAGTATTTGAAAACAAGAAGCATTTGCGCGTTTGCAATGACTTCGTTACGGTTTGCGAGCAACGAACGGAAGTTAAATGTAACAAAATTTTCTTTTGTAGCAATCGACATAGGTCCGTTCCAAAGGTTGGAGTTGCGCCCACCTGTCGCAAATTTTGAAATGTATGTTTCAACCGTTTGCAAAACTCGCTTATGATATTCGTCCGTTGTTGAGTTTAGTTTTCGAACACAAAGGTTGTAAACATCGTCAAAAATTGGGAAATCTTCGGGTTTAAGTTTTGTAAGCGGTGTTTGCGAATTGATGTTTTTTTCTTTATACGCTTCAATAGTAAGAGTATTCAACTCTTCGAACGCTTCCGACGGCATACCAGGCAAAATGATGCTGAAAAACTCTTCCAAGAACTGCAAGTGCGTCGAATAAGAGTCGTCGCTTCCGCCTTCGTCTGCGTCAAGAGTGGTCATAATGTGGAAAGGATTAAACCTACCTTTTTGAGACGACCCGACATCCAAAACCTTCCCTTTCATATTGTAAGATAGTGGCGTATATTCGTCTTCAGGGTCGAGAACGAAAACTTTTGTATTGTCGCAAGCAAGGTTAGTAAGAAGCGTTTTTGTCGCGTAAGATTTACCACCACCCGACTTACCAATAATCATAATGTTACTGTTAGCCCTTTCTCTATCACGCTTGAAAAGGTCGATAAAGACTGGATATTCGTTTGAGCCGATATAAAACCCCTTAGGGTCAAGAAGTGCACCCGAAATAAATGGGAAAATTGACGCAAAAGTTGTTGTCGGAATGTCTCTTTTATAGCCTTTAATTGTATCAAGTGCCGATATGTTTCTACTAACAAAAGCGTCGACTTGTCTACCAAACATCTCAGAAAACTTGTAGCCGTTTTGTTTTAAAATCGCGCGAACTTCCTTTTTTGCATAATCTTCACAGAAAAGGTGAGTATTTACTTCGAAAAGTTGTTCGTTGTTGCCTTTGAGCATTTGAAGAAGGTCTCGCAAGGTTTTTAACTGAATCTCGTTTTCAATTCTTTTACTACTTTTGTAGGTGTTGTTCATTTTGCCTTCCATTTCAATAATGGACTTATCAATGCGCTTTTCACCAACGCCTTTTGGAACAGGTTTAAAATTTACAACGACATTTGTGTTGTCAAGTAAGAAGAACGGCGCACCCCACGCGTTCCCCACTTGAAGTGGATAATCGGTCAAAACAAATGATTTATAATTATGCTTATCTATAACCGTTCGAGTTGTTTTAAAATTGATTTCTTCTGGAATAGCCCAGTTTATGTATTGGTCTCTTGGGATAGTTTCGAGGTCCCTTTCGTCGAAATATCTTCCATAGTTTGCCCTAAGGAAAACCGCGAGTTCCTTACCCTTTAATTTGTGCGACATAATAGGAACAACGCTGTTTCCGAGAGTATCAATCATTCCTTTAATTGTCGTGTCAAGAGTATCTTTATCCTTATCATAAACGACGATGTAGAAAAAGTCTTTGTAAACCTTTTCGTTTTTGTTCATCATATTAAGTTGTGCAACACGCGCTTCAAAAACCCCCGACCTTGCCTCAACTTCCGCTTCGGTCATTTCGTTTTCATATTGAAGTTCCATAAGGTCGTCAAATTTTTTATCTTCGCCTGTGATGTAATCGTCGAAAATAAGAGCCTTACTAACCTTAACTATACTTGCGCTTTGCTCGTTTGAAAGCCTGCGGAGTGCGTTTGCAAACGACCTAATAACAAGTTCTTGCTTGTCACCGTTTAAAAGTCCAAACTCAACGGGTCTAACTTCAATAACTTCAGCGTAGTAGTCTTTATAGTCAATAACTTCTTCCTTAATTATGCCTTCATAAGGAATAATATCCTTAATTTTAAGCCTATTCGTCCTTTTGTCGACATCCGATTTTCGATAGGATTTTTTAAACGCAACGAACCTAATCAAAAGTCCAATCGACGCGTAAAGTCGCAAATCTTCTTCAATAGGCATAAAAAGCATAGCAATAAGACACACCCACGCGAGTGCAAGATACCAGTGATATGGAAGGTTGCTTATAGCAAAAAGTAGCCCGCCGACAAAGCCAATAGCCATAACAATAATGTCTGACAAGGTTATGCCTTTAAAGAACTCCATTTTGACTTTTGTCTTTCTAGGAATATATCTCATTTATATCTCCTTTCGCTTTTTAGCAAGAAATGAAAAGCATATTAAACGCTTTTCACTTCCGCCCTTTTAATTGGTTTTTAGTTTTTTTTCTTTTTTATTGCATCAACAATACTTTGTTCGCCACTATCAATCTTCTGTTTAATGCTCTCAAGATCTGTTCTAACTGCATTGGCAGTTTTATTTCCAATATCTTTAGCCATATCAGATGTATTTTTAACTTTAACATTAAGCTCTGAATTTTTGACTTTTGCTTTAACCTCTTTGTCGTCGTTTGTAACTTTAACAGGCTTACTATCGTCAATTCCCATATGTTTAAATGCATCTTCTTGCGCTGCAGCACGAAGTGCGTCTTTAAATGCATTAAACTCTCTTTGAGTGTCTTCGTTATTGATAATGTCTTGCTTTGTTTTATCTGCATTAACTTCAATGTCGTGTTTTGTTTCAAAATTCTTAATATCAGCGTTTATATTGTCAACACTTGCAGTGTCACCCATTTCCATTGCTCTCTTGCGTTTCTCATAAAGTCCTTTATATTCCGCATATTCATTATCTCCAAGGTTTTTACTAGCATAGAACTGTTTGACAAGGTCCATAATCCTTTGCGCTTGTTCTTCTTGTGCTCTGAGTCTCTCCGCTTCCGCTTCTTTTTCTCTTTCATCCCTTTCGGCTTGTTTTCTCTTGTTGTAAAGATCGTTTTCCGCAGCCGCAGCATCGTTTTTATCTTTTTTCTCTTTTGCTTTGTCAGCAGCCTTCTTTTCAAGTTCACTTTGATAAAGGCTCTTTCTTCCGTCCTTAGTTAAAGCAAGGTTAAGAAGCCCAATCCCCGCTTGGTCTTTTCCTCCAAGCCCAGCCGATAGCCTATCAAGCACCACAGTCCACGTCCTACCGTCCTTATCTTCAGGCAAGAAAATATTTTTAGCAGTCTTTTTGAAGTTGTCAGCCTTTTCATGTGCCTTGTCTTTAATGTTGTTAAGAAGTCCGTTTTGATGTTTTCCGTCCGCATCATTATATCCAACAACTGCTCGGAATGGGTCAGTAACATTTAACTTTTTGTTTTCAGCAAAATTTTCACTCTTTTCTTGAACTTTGCTAATTTTCTCTTTTAGACGCTTTTTATCATCTTCACTAAGATGCTTGTCATTTGCTAACTTGTTTTGCAATTTTTCAAGTTTTTGAGCGGAGCCTTTCTTGGTCACATCACCACTATTTATTTTATCTTGCAAGCCTGCATTTTCGGCGCCAATTTCAGCTTCGCGAGCTTTAAGTCCTCTATATTTTTCCATAACTTCTGGATCATCTGCATGTGGTGCTAACTCGGCGATTTGAGATTTGATAGATTTAAGTTCATCCTTATTTGCCTTCAGTTTTGCTTTTTCTTCCGTTCCAGAGCCACGCCCAATTCCTAATTTATTTCCAACGCCCTTAACTACTGCTGCCGTTCCATGGAAAACCGTTCCAGCCGCTCGACCCGCCATTGCAGTCCCTGCTGCGACACCTGCGGTGACCATAGTTGCGCGTTTAACAGCGCCACCGACCTTGCCCATAACATCTGAACCCTCAGTGAGCAAATCTTTTACACCAAGGTAGCCACTAAGCATAGTCGACGCACTCTTTAAAAGTCCCGTCCCCACAATCAAACAAAGTGTTTGCAAGAATATATCCATAAGAATTCTAAGTGCATTCGGGAAACTTCTTGATAGTAATGTTGTATCACCTATTACATTAAACACTGCAATTTTATTTATCATTGGAAGCAATGTTAAGAACACATTAAAGCCAAAAACAGGTCCAATTATAGCAACAAGCCTAGAATAAATATCCTTTTTCCACGAGTTATAGGCGTTTCCGCCGTCAAGTGGCGCCATACAAATGACCGCTGGCGACATAAGGAATAAAATTACCATTTCAAACAAGCGTTTTAGTAGCCCTAAGCACAATGTAAGCATAGTCCAACCAATAACCGCGCCACAGCCTATAGCCAGCACGAAATCAAACTCTTTAAAGTCGTAAAAATAATTTACGAGAGTGGTATTCCTATAAGGTAACATTCCCATATCGGCATTTTGTTGTTTCTTAGGAGTTCCGTTCATATAAGTTTGCCAAGGAGCATAATATTTTTTGTCTTCTATTTGCCAATTTTTACCAGACAAATCCGTCCCCGACGAATTCCCATAATTTATTACATTATTTCCCGAAGAATACTTCCCATCTTTCCATAGCTTATAAAGATTATCGGTTGAAAAAACATTAAAAACTAATTCGTTAATTGTAAACCCTTCAATTTGTGTATTGCTATCAAGGGTATAAGTCTTTTTAATTTTAACACTATCCGTACTAGTAGAACCGCTTGACAACCCCGAATCCCCAGGGATTCCCGTCATGAGAGCGTCTACATAATTAGCAATCATATCTTGAGTCATATTGTTTCCTGCAAAAGGATTAACTTGATTTGGGGTATCTGCATCCAAATAATAGCCCTGCTTTAAGAAACTTGCAAACTGGGCGTCGTTTCGTGCCCGATTTGCATTATAAGCCCCCACTTTAAAACAAGTGGCTGAAATTGAAGCGTTATCACTCCCCGTCGTAAACGCCCAAACGGTTTTCGTAAGAGCATTTGACGCAACAACCCCAATTAAAACAAAGACTGGAACGATGAAAAATTGTAAAATTGCTTTAAACGACCTTGCAAGAATAGGTCCCTTTGCAGCGGTTTTAGTGTCAATAGTAAATTCCGCTTTCACCATAGCAATAATAGTGAAAATAACAAGCATAACAATAGAAAATCCAAGCACAGCGAAGAAAGTGTTTTGAACAGTAGGGTCAGTTAAAAAAGCAAAAAGCAAGTCAGTACTTGTCCCATTTCCCCCATAAATTGTGCCGTCAAAGCTTAAAGAAGAAATACCTGCGAGTGCCTTAAAAAGGTCTTCTGCAAATTGAATAACAAAAAGAATTGCTCTAACTATGTTATAGAACAATATGCCTATAAGTTTGGTACCAATATTGTTGATACCAAAGTTAACAAGCGCTTCAAATTCTGAAACTATGCTCCACCCGAGAAAATTTCTCAACCCCATTTTATCTCCTTTTGTTTTTCTTCTTTAAGCAAAAACCTACTTAGTTTTTTGCATATTTTAAACCGCACATTTTTTTTACTTTTTAATCACTTTTTGACAAAAAAGGTCAAGTTTATGTATTTTTTTATTTCACGTACTCACTTTTAAGCCTTATTTTCTATGACGCGACATTCTTAGGTAAATTTTGTACAACTAGCCCCATATTTGTAGTATAATCATATTATAACAAATTACTTTAAATTTGTACAATAAATTACTCTTTTTCTTGCTAAAAATCTAAAATTCTTTCCTTTCCGCCACCCAAAAAGTGCTAAAAAGATATTAAAATTGCAAAAGTTTTGTTATTTTTATCAATCACTTCTACATTTAAAGTCAAAATCAACATTTTTATATGTTTTTATTCTATACATTCAATGTTTATTTTGACCGCTTTAAGCAAAAATCGTCTCAATGCTAAATTCAACTCTATTTACTTCACTATCAACACCAAAAATAATTTGGACAAACTCTTCTTCTAGACCTGGCGTTTTATCAACGCGCCCTTTATATGCAAAAGCGCTCCCATTATTTGAAAATTCGTATATTTTTTTGTCAATTGAAGGCTCAAAAGGTGATTTTTTCATTTTTTGTTGGTCAGAAAACATTAAAGAACCTGGCGTTTTCCCAGATGTGTTTTTAGCGTTAGCGAAATCAAATAAAAGCAAACCACTTTCAACACCGCTATCTTCAAAAACTTTTGAGTCAAACTCCCATTCAGAAAAGACCCCATTTCTATATTGTTGAACAGTAAAAGAGTAATGTTCTGCAAAAATCTTCCACGCGTCAGACTGCACACCAGCCGACTCTTCTTCTTCGGTCAAAAACCTAATTTTAACGGCGAAATAGTCTATCATATAATCCCCACCCCACGCTTCAAAAGCAAAGGAATGATATTTATATTTTTTTGGTGAGAAAAAGCCAAATTCTGTTTTGTTACTTTCGTCGCTGATATCTTCAAATTTTAAATACGACATCTCGACAACTTCCTGCGTCCTTACATCGCTAACAAGGATAGTTCTATCAACACAAACAGGTGCCAAAATAGGCCAAAGCGTTTTTTCAGCCACGCGGTTATTCGTTTGAGTTATAACTTTTAATTCTGAACTTAAGAAATCTTTATACGATTTGCCGGTTGGAGCACCTTCATTTGATATTGCCTTTACACCTATGCAAGTTCCCAAAACAGCATCCGCGACCTCGTCGATTTTTGAATCTTCAAAGCCATAAATTCCGTTTAAAAATTGGTAAGAAAAATCGACAAAAAGCGTAGCATAATTTTTAATCCACACCGCTTGCTTTGCAGTTGTCACCGCCTCTGAATCGCCTTCCTCAATATCTTGCCCATTAACAACAATAGTATCATATTTACCGTTTGAGCCAGCCGATATCGTTCTTGATTTTGGGTCGTGCATTTTGTCATAAAGGTTACCTAAACTAATAGCAGTTATATTTCCTACCAAAACCCCTTCCTCTTCATCCATTTCTTCATTTGCAAATGTCAAAGACTCAAAGGCACCCGTTCCAAGTCTATATGACGTCGACAAGATTCCAGTTGGGTAACACCTATAAATAACGCTGTCCCTAGACGATTTTGAATCAAAAAATACATTTTTTATTATTTCCGCTGCAAGAACATATCTAATTAGTTCGTTATTTTCAAAGTCACCAAAATATTTTCCATAATAATTTCCAAACCAACCACTTGTACGGAACTCCGAAAGGTATTCCACATTTTCTTTAAAATAGACGGCTGATGTCTCATTAAAAAAGACATAGTGATTCATCTTATCATAATTTGTTTTGTACAATTTCTTAATAAACGACTTCGCTCGTCCCGCAAGATTTGACCCGTCGCCGAGTTGCTGACTTTGATTGTAATTCCCTATTATAATTAAGGCACGCCTTCCTTGCGCAAGTGGGTTATTTGGATTCCCAACTTGAAGATAAAAAACCTTATATCCAGACTGCCCTTGTCTAAACATCTCATCGCCTTTGCCCAGTTTTTCCGACAAGTCGTCCGTGTAACTTACAATTCGCCCAGTGTCAAGCAGACTTCCAATAGCCGTTTTATATACATATGTAGAAGATGCTTCGCTTTCTTTTTCGCACACAACATATTTTGTATTAAGTTTAAGTGCCCCCGAGCCATTTTCTGGGTCACCACTTGGCGCCAATACACTCCACTCATTATTAGTTGTTTGATCATCAGTCAAAACAAGCGTATAACACCCATAGCCATCGGTATGCAACGAACAGTGAGTAAAATTTGCTAAATTTTGAGCAATTTCCTGCTTTGACGACAAGTCCATTGAGTAAAGTGCGTTAAAAAGTCCCTTGTAATCTGGCAAATAGTCCGTTCTATTTTTAATTTCGGCATACACAATCCCATTTTCGCTCGTTGTTTTATTTCTATCTCCAAACTTAGAACTGTTGCCATATTCGTCAATAAGTCCATTTATTATTTGACTAGCATAGTCTTCCCACTTCACCCTATACGCTTCAAGAGCATTCGCTTCCGCATAAACCCTTTCCGTATTTCTTACAGCCCCCACATAAAATGTTGGTTCTTCTCCCCCGTCCGTTTCAAGAAACAACTCAATACAGCCCGTAAAAAGAAGAGGGGTTAAAATTAGACAAAAAACCAAAAAATAACTAATGATTTTCTTGGTAATTTTCTTCATTTTTAACCCCCTTTTCCTTAGTTTGTCAAAATTAAAAAAATCTATTTACGCTTTTAAAAGTTAATGTTTGTGAAAATAATTTACTTCTATTCTTTGCTTATTTATAAATGTGGATTATGGAAAGTGATTTTTTTAGACGAACCAAAATTTGTATTGGTACGCTCATAAAGGCTATATATTTATTTAAACAATCAATAGACCACACTAAAGTAAACTATTGGGCACAACTTTGATATATTTAATTTTACCGCGATTGAATCTGCCTCTGCCTACGGAAATTCTCGGAAACACCCCCAACAAATCAAACCATTTTTCCTTTGAAACCCTACTCTCTTATAGTGCAAAATTTACCTTTTTTGCGTTTAGAAACCTACTTACGACCCTTTGGCTTCACTAAATCCGCTCATAACAGGAGCCTTAAACGCGTTTATAATGTCTGGAAGAGCAGTAAACAACCAGCCAAGTAGCCACACTAGCGCTAAACATATAAGCATCGTCCCCGCAATTTGGAACATTCTTTTTCTAAACTCTTTTTGCTTTGCTGGGTCGTCCGTTTTCATTGTCATAAAGAGCAAAACTATAACAAACACAGCCGCGAGCGCAACCAAAAATATGGTTATTGGAATAAGATATTGGTTCAAAAACCTAATAATTTCTTGTATCCAACCATAATTGCTATCAATTTTGCTTCCATCAAAAATACCTTTTAAATATGGATCATTAGCACTTGACGCTTCACCCGCGAGTAAAAAATTAAAAATACCCAAAATTTTGTCCCCCACAACACTTTTGTTATTATATAATATAATACCACAAAATATATAATAAGACAAATAAATAACCAAAAAAGTTACTAAAAACAACAAAAATTGTGATTTTTCAGTCCAATATCATCTAGCACACCTTTTACACAACAACTAATTTGACTTTTTGTTCTATATTTGCTAAAAAACGAAATTTTTAGCAAAACCAAATCATTTTAAAAAAACTAAATTTTTAAAAAGCAAAAATTAAAACTTTTGGTAAAAACAAATTATACAGAGCCCAAAGAATACATAATCGACAAAAATTTGACTTACTAAGCTTAGAGTAATAATTTAATCAAATTTGTCCACAATATACACAAAAGCAAAAAGCCTAGCATAAAACTAGGCTAAAAATACAATTTATATTCTTTGCAAAAAATACACAAAACTCAACTAAATCCTTGGTAATGTAAAGCAAAGATCCTCATTCACCAATAATTAACTATTTGAAGAGAATGGATTGTTGTTTGATATCCAACCCGGAACTGCTGACGCAAACCAAGTGAGCAACCAAATTAGTACTAAAACGCTTACAAGTGCAATAGCGACATTGATAAGTGCTTTTTTTGCTTCTTTTTGCTTACTATCATCTTCCGCCTTTGCGAGTTTGACGCCAAGCCAGATAATCCAAATTGCACCCGCAATGAATGCAATGATAGTGATAGGCCAAATCAAATTATCCAACACTTCAACAACTGGCTTAAACCAAGATGTTGCATTATCTGAAAAGTTTTCTGAAATTTGATTTGCAAATGGTCCCGCTAAAAAATTAAACATATTTCCCCCTATGTATTTAAATCTAAGATAAGACTATCACATTTTTTTTAAATATCAAAACGATTTTTACAAAAAAAATATTTTTTTTAATTTTTTTTCTTAATTATGCCTTAAAAAATATTTCTTCCAATTTTACCATGTCAAAACAAAAATTTTAAAACATTTTTGCGTGAAAGATTTGTCAAATAGGTTATAAATATATATAATGGGTTTATAGGTAAAATAAAATGAACAAAACACTCAAAAGACTTTTATTATTTATTCCAGTCCTTTTGCTTTGCGCGGCAGCGGGGCTTGCGCTATCCTACTACATGGGCGGAAAAGGCGAGTTTGATATTGCAAAACTATCTCAAAGTAGTTATTTTCTTCTTCCTGTCGTTGTGGGCGGTGGGCTTTATGCTATTTATTTTTTAAACAAACTAGGAACGGACAAGCCAAAAGAAGTCAAAACTGGTTCAAAAACAAAAGAAGGCAAAGAACTTGCCCAGTTTTTTGATTCGCGCTGGGTAACTGAAAAAGAGCTTAAAACGGAAAAGAAATTTATGTACACAACTTGGCGCGACTTGCACACGAGTAACGACGGCATTTTGCTTAGGAGCGAAGTTTCGGGGAACAATCTTCTTATCAATATGTATAAACCAATTCACGCGCTCATTATTGGTACGACAGGTACTGGTAAAACTCAAAAGTTTATTGAGCCAACCATTCAAATTATGTCGTCGACAAAGAGTAAGCCAAGTTTTGTAATAGCCGACCCAAAAGGCGAACTTTACGAAAAAAACTGCCATAAACTAAAAGCGGAAGGCTATGATGTAAAGGTTTTCAACCTTCGTGTTCCCTTCTCTTCAAACAGGTGGAACCCGCTAGACAACGCATATATGCTTTATCACAAAGCATTCACATTGCACAACGATGTAAAGACGCACGTCGGAGTCAACCCAGCGGACTTGGGGCTAAAAATCATTGCAAACGAGTACAACAACGAGTGGTACGAATATGACGGCGTTGCCTATCCATATAAAGAAATTTTAGACCAAGATTTGGAGTCGAAAAAGAACGAACTTATTGACCGCGCGGAAAATGATTTGCGTGAAATAGCAAACATTCTTTGCCCTATCAAGGCGCAAAACGATAGAACTTGGGAACAAGGCGCGCAATCATTTATTTATGGTACCCTTCTTGCAATGCTTGAAGATAGCCTTGACCCTAGACTTAATATGACGCGCGAAAAATTCAATTTTTACAACTTAACGCGTATCGCGACATATAAAGATCCAGACCCAGAAAATCCATATAAGACACTTAGAGCATATTACACGGGTAGAAGTGAGTATAGCAAGGTTCTTCCACTTGTATCAGGCGCTATCAACAACGCACCCGGAACAACAAAGTCGTTTATGGGTATTGTCTCCGCGTCACTTTCCATTTTCAACGACAGCGGTATGTGCTACGCGACAAGCCTAAATGAAATGGAATTTGACTCATTTGCTGATAGACCTACCGCACTATTTATCGTTTACCCAGAAGAAAAAGAGTCAAGACACGGCATTGTTACTATGATGGTGTCGCAACTTTACAACAAACTTGTCGACCTTGCAAACGGATACAAGAATATGCAACTTCCACGCGCGGTCTACTTCCTACTCGACGAGTTTGCAAACCTTCCAAAAATTGAAAAAATTGACTCTATGATTACGGTTAGCCGTAGTAGAAATATCTTCTTTGCGCTCGTTATTCAATCATATAGCCAACTTAATGCCAAGTATGGTGACGACATTGCGGAAACAGTTAAAGGTAACTGCCCTATCAAGATATTCATTGGTACGGACGACGCAAAAACTTGCGAAGAATTTAGTAAGTTGTGCGGAAACATAACTCTTCAAACAACATCTACAAGCGAAAGCAAGCAAAAGGACGATAAAGGAAAGGACAGCCCAAACAAAACAACAAGTTTTTCCGCCACATCGCGTCCACTTATCTACCCAGACGAACTTGGACACCTTGGAAGCCAAGGCGGAACGGGCGAAATTATTGTTAAAATTCTTAACGAGTTCCCTATCAAAGTCAAATCGACCTTTGCTTATGCAACGCCAATGTTTGATAAAATGAAAGCATCAAGCACATACGTTCCAGCAAAACCACTTGACGAAACAAAAGTTGCATATAACATCGCAACACGCAACTCAATTGTTTTAAAGCCAAAGAACACAATCGACATCGACGATTTTTAATAAATAATTTAGACGAAAAATAAAAGGAGTTTTACAAATTTGTAAGACTCTTTTTTTGTAGATTTTATATCCTTTTAATCTCAATAATTTTACCTGTTTATTTTTGAGGCTTAGTTCTTTACTAGATTTTTGTCAATTTAGTTTTAAAATCGCTATTTTTTGGCTTTTAAGACTTTTTTTAATAAATAATTCTAAATCTGCTTTTTTATCATTTTTGTTTTAAAAGTTTTTTTTAAAAACGATTTTTTCTTTTTCTTAGCACGACTTAAAACTAAACAAAAAAATCAAAATATTTTACCTTTCAACCTAGCAAAAATTTGTTGTCAAAAAAGCAAAAATTATGTCAAATTATTTTGAGAAACCACCCTATATATGTTACTATATATATTGTATATAAAATAGTAAATATTATATGCCATTTTGGCAAACAATAATTACAGGACTAACCTTTGCGACAAAACTCTATTTAAAAAAGGAGTCAAATATGAAAAAAGGAAAATTATTATCTATTTGTTTAGCGCTTGGTGCAATAATAGCAAGTTTTTGCTTTATTTTTTTGCCACTTGGTGGCGGAAACGGCTCGCCTAACGGCACAGGAGAAAAAGAAGTCTATTCTTCTTACTCACGTGGAGATTCCTACGCGTCGACGCAAGAAAATAGCAAAAAGTTTACAAATTTAAAAAAGAGTAACATTCCTTTTTCTCTTTATACGTCCTATTTGCCAACTGGCGATGACGCATATCAAATCACCGACTATTATCCAGACGCCGAAGAGACGGAACATAGTTACATAATGGGGGTTGAATCCGCCCCATATATTTTGTTGTCGAGTAGAAAAGGAACAGCGGACTCAATTTTGAACGAACTTTACAACACTAATTTAACATTTAAGTTTAACGACACCGCATCAAAAAACGACCCAACCAAAAACTACGCAACCATTCCTTTTTCGTATTTTGCGACATACACAATTACTCTTCAAAACGCATACAGTACCGACCCAATCAAAATTAGGTCACAAGATTATCTTCTATCAAACACTGACGATTATAGTTTTGAATTTAAACTTAACCTAAAAGAATATGACGAAGATAATCCAGAACAAAAAGGCTACTGCCCTGTTATGGAAGATGGTAGCGTTCTTGGTGGAGCAACAAACAATAATGCTTCATATAGGACGGGACTTTACACAATCAATTTGACATACAACTACCGCTTGGACGGAAAGACTGTTGGTCTTGAAACATTCAAGATTTCATTTTATATCATTGATTACAGCGACTATATATCAACTGGCGACACTGCACCGCTCACTATATCAAACGCGTCAAAATTTGAACCAACACTTGAAGGACAAACTTTGACAAACGACTACTACTTGTACAATTACGATTTCGACGATGCCCCAACGGTAGGCTTTGACGCATCGAAATTTGCACTTAATTTTAAATATTATGTTGGAAGCAACGAAGATAGTTATTATGAATTTTTGTATAAAGGCTTTACAGTTTCGTCAAATCCAAACTACACAGGCTATGCCACAATAGAATGCGCAAAACTCAACAAATCTTATCACATTTATACTCATAGTAAAACTTTTGAAGCAACCGAATTTGACCCAGAAAAAACTGTGCAATATTACGCGACATTTGACTTGCAAGATTTTGAACAAAACTTTATTTTGCCAAACAGTGACGCTATGCAAACATCTGTTTTCCAAGGAAAATATATGTTTTCTCTTGATGTCTTGACCGCTGGAAAGAGTGATAGCGTGTTCGTAAAAGTAAACAAAGAATTGTTTGGAGATGAAGTTCAAAGAAATTTGTCTTTCCAAAACCTTGTCATATTTGGTTATGATTTAAGATACACCGATAATGACCAAACTTCCGCCACCTACGGCAAGAATTTGAATTTGATAAAAGAGAACATCACTCACACAAATGTTTTGTCGTTTAACCAAGAAACAGACAACAAGCATTTTACAATTCCAAACAAAATTGCCACAACCAACCTTGCCCCACTTAGATTTCATAGTTATGGTGACCTTGCAACGGGTGAAGAAAAGTATAAAGCAAAATATGTTTTAATTAACGACTTAAATTCAAGCAAAGAAACGGAGATTTTGCAAGCGCTACAAGACGCGGAAACAAATGGAACTTTTGACATCTTAAACACAACTTATTTCCAAAATAAAACAACCGCGACTTACTCGCAATTTGCCAACTTTACAAGTGAAGGCATTTATCTTGTTAATTTAAAATATACAATCAGCCTAAACACAACCGTTCAAAAAGAAGTGGACGGCAAAGTTGAATACGAAATTATCGCAAATAAAATCGAAGGCACACAATATGTTCTTTTTGAAATTGACAATTCAACGCAAGGGCTATACATTCACGCAATTGAAAGAACAAGTGACGGACTTTTTGCGTATGACTTTAACAATTACACAAATAAAAATGTCCGTGTCGCAGTAGAAGAAAGAGATAACCTTTTCTCCGCTTCAACTAGTGTAGTTTATACATTGTCTCAAACCTTTGACTCTACAATTTCTTCTTCTGGTGCTCTTACATTGAAGCGCGACGCAGACGGAAACGCAGTGAGTTATGTAATAAACGGCAAAAGTTACAACTACTATGTTTTATACCCTGATGTTGACTATACCTTTTCAGCAAGCGGAAGTTACAATGTAAGCGTTAGAAGAAACAACAGCAATTATCCAAGATATACATTCAAAATCGACAAATTGGGTTATTCGGATGTTGTAGTAAACGAAGCACTACTCACAAGATATGACACATACATTAAAGGCAACAAACTAAGTGCAAGCAACATTTCAAGTGGTGGATTTATCGACAAAAACCTTTATGTGACTAGTGGCGCGTTCACTCTTGGCTGGGCAGAAAAGACTAGTGGTGCAAAAACGAGCGTTTATGTCGCTTTAATGCAACTTAAAGAAGATACAACAAAATCCTCTTCCCTAATTAAGCAACATGACGGCTCCGAATACTGGCTTACTAACAACTACTATTTGACCGACACAATGCTTAACGCGGACACAACATATCAAAATAGTTATAACCTTACAAATCTTAACATTAACAACTATTTTGACAAGGAGGGATTGTACTACTTCTTTATTTATGACCAAGCGGGCAACTACACTTCGGTGGCGGTTCTTATTGACTCTTCCCTTCCAGCAATCGCACAAGGCGAATGGTCGGGAAGCGTAGAAAACAGTACTTGGATCAACACATTTAATCCTAGCGACAACCCAAATAATTTTGTAAACACAAACACCTATTTGTATTTTGGAACACACAAAGCAATCGGGTTTAGTTCAGACATTAACGGCACGTCTCCTATCCAAATTGAAATTGACAACAGAAGTTGCCTTAGTGCGTACGACCTTGATAACGGCGGGGTTTTGTCAACAGTTTCAAACATCGAATTTGATTTTAAGCAAGATGTTCTCTTCAAACTTAGCGACTATATAAAACTCAATCAAGGCGAAAACCTTTTCTATGCGGGAAGTGACAACTACTACCTAGTCATTGCAAACCAAAGATACGATTATGTTTATGCACCAACTTCAATTAACAATAAAACGGGCGAAACAGGTTCACAAGTAATAAATAGCGGAAACTATAATGTCGGAATTTACAAGCAAGACGAGCCTGAACTTTTGAGAAAATTCTCGGGCGAAGCAAATTATGAGTTCACAATTGTAAATCATAGCGACCTTTCGTTTACACGTAGAATAAATATGAATTTTGAAAAAGTCAAAACGGCATTCTACGCATACAATCAACCAGACCAACCAATTTACATTGAGAAGGGCGCTGGAACAAATTTAAGCACTCTTAGATTTGAATACGAACTAATAAACGACGAAATTGAAGCAAAATATTATCAAATCGCAAGCCTAACCTACACTTATTATCCTTTTGCTCTATCCCCTACCGACGCAGGATATGACCAAAACACATATCCATTTTCAAAACTAGCGGACGGCGAAAGTATTGATATGCTTGCCCGCCAAGAAAAAAAGAGCAACAATGTTTATGTAATCGACGGCATAAATATGAACACTCTTGGTGAGACAAAACCAGGAAAATATGTCGTCACAAGAAGATATATCGGTGGCGAGTACGACTACGACGGCGTGGATTCAAACGGCAATCCACAATATAAATATGTTGGGACAGGCGGAACATATTATAAGACAGAGACTGACACATACATTAACCTTTTCACTTTTGATAGAATTGAAAGAACATATGAAGTTTATGTCGACAACAACAAGGTTATTGACAAAACAAAAGGCGTTGGTAACGAAATTTCACTCACTCTTGGAGATGAAAGCCCTTGGACTTTTGTTGATTTTGACAAAATGAGTACTGGTATTGATAAACTTGTCACAAACCTTGTTCCAGTTAAAATAAATGTTCCATTCAGCAAGTACATTCTTAAAACTTCTAGCGGATATATTGCTAGCAAATTTGATTTTTCTTATCTTAACTTCTCAATCGAATTTACAAGCAAAAATAATGCTGTAACAACTTTTGTCGCAGACGGTTTTGATAGCACAAGTGGCTTGCTCACTTGCTCTAAACTTGTTTCAACTACAAACCCACAAGGATTTTTTGTACTAAAAGAAGAAGGCGACTATACCCTAACCATTTCAGACAACACGGGATATACTCTAAGTTCAAGCACAAGCGTTTTATACAATCAAAATCCTACTCAAATGACGTTCTCATTTTCAATATCCTACTCTTCCCTTTCGGCTGACGGATATAGTTATATCGGAGACGCAAAAACTGGAAAATTTAACACAACAAAACTTACAACAGAAAAAGAAGGCTTCTATTCCACAAACGCAACTGCAATTTCAAGTGCAAATGAAGATGACAATAAACTTAACAAAATTTTCCTTGCTTTTGAAGATAGTAAGACGCCATATCTTGCAAAAGTAAGCCTAATTAACATCTATTCAAAACTTAAAAACGATTTCTTTTCTATAAATACTCTTGGTGAAGAAAAGTTAAAAGCAATGGCGACTGACGGCAGTGTCCTTGCAATTGTTAACTCTTCCGCTCAAGGTTACATCCTTCAAACTTTAACAAAAACTGAACTCGCAACAAGAGATTATTTGTGTTATTTAGAAGTAAATTTCTATGACGAAAATAGTTCATATGAAACATTTGACGGAAAAGATTATTATAGATTTACTTACAAACTTTACTTCACTTTACTTAATGAAGACGAGTACACGGTTGACTTGCTTACTTCTTCCGACTCTGATAACCAAAGTTTTGGGTCATCGACATATGTCTTAACAGTCGATAGAACAAAGCCAAATACAAATCTTGATTCACTTTTAGTAGAAGAAAGATTTATCAATCAAAACTATAGTACGGAAAACTTTAAGGACGAAAATATATTCAAAGCGGACGATACAGACATTACATCAATTTTCTATAAAAGCCCTAATAACCTTACCTATTCTTTTGGCATTTCAAATACTTATACGCTAACCTACAACGAAAACGAGACCGTGCCTTACTTCTATGTTAGAAGTTACAACAAATATAATGGCGAATATCCAAGCATTACACCTGATATGATAGGAAGCATTTACTCAACAAGTCAAGAGTTCGCAAGTTATCCTAGATTTAGCGAACTTACGCTCATTAACGGCATTATAAACATCGGCTCGTCAACTTGGTACAAAGTAAATTATTCAAGCGACTCCTTGTACAATCAAATTTTAACTGCAACCGCCCTTACTCCACAAGGTCACTACGAAATTATTGAAAAGGACAATGCTGGAAATTATAGAACATTCACGGTTTATTTTGCGACAAATGAGCCACTTATTGTTATCGACGGAATTGATAGCGACAATAAAACTTATGAAGAAAGTACAGACGATAATTTGACGGCAAATATCACATTCCAAATAAATAAACTTGCGTCAAAACTTGGCTGGGGCATTGTAACACTTAGAAACGAAACTTTGGGCGTTAACTTTGAAAAAAATATCACTCTCGTTCCTGACAATAACATTTTAATAAACGAATTAAGATATTCAATTAACGAATTTATGAACGCGCAAACCGTAAACAGCAGATTCTCGTTCACTCTTCAACCATATAACTATTCATTCCCTGCTTCAAGTAGGTCTATTAGCATTATAACAAACAAATCAACCGCAAAACTTAGCGCGCCTGTTGTAAAAGAAGAAACGATTATGGCAACAAACACAAAAATTTATAAACTTGTGTTCCCTGCTTACTCTGAAAAAACCGTTCTTTATCTTACAAATCTTACCCTTATGCAATACGCAAAAGACATAGGCTCGTGGCGAACAGTTTTAAATCTTACTAATAAAGACGACATTAGAGAAGTTAACGACAACGGAAAAGGTTATCGCGTCGATAAAGGCATTTATAAGGCAATATATAAGGATAATTACAATGCAACAACCTATGAATACAACCTTTATGTTGGAGAATATCTTATAAACGACTTTGATAAAGAATTTTCGTTTGAGAATGAATATTTGCTCGACAACACAACAAATACCTACTACACTGGCGGGTCAGTCGATGTAACATATGAAGCAAATATTTACACAATTTTGGTTAACGGAAAACCTGTCACAAATGTTAGGAATTCTTCCACGCTTGCCGACAAAAATTGTAAAACATTTACACTTTCATCTTCATTTGACTTTTCAAATGCGACTGCAAAAGATAGAATTGGCGGTGCAACACAATTTATTATAGATTATGTTGACATCACAAATACCGTCCAAAAAAGCGTAAAAATCGTAATTTTTGACGAGTTACCAGAGATTTTGCTCACAAACGGCAACGACGACAGCGTTGAAATCGGTTCAACCACTTTTGAAAGCACTTCTCAAATTACTAACAGTATTGTAAGAGTCGGCTGGGGACAAATAACAGACTGCGACTTTGAACTATTAAACGACAGCGAGTCGCGTCAAGTTACTCAAGCGATTTTGTACACAAGAAGTAACGACGGGACATACTCTTTCAAGGAAAATCTCCAAAACGGCTCAGTCATCGTCGACGAAGGGTTTTATATGTTAGAACTTAAAAATTCCCTTCTTGGCAACTCGCGTTATGTTTATTTTGCGATACAATTTGGCGAATTCCCACTCTACACCGTTGTAAGTAACAATGAAGAAATCCTCCCAAGTTCACTTGAAAGGCTTGACATTACAACGACCTACAAGGAAGGCACTGAGCAAAGACTTCTTGACCTTATTTACGACAAATTGACCGAAAATAAGGACAAAACGGCGCTCAGTCAAATTGTTGATAGAGACAAGAGCGCATATAGAGTTCTTCTCGAAGCGTTCGGATTTAGAATAAACTCGCTCGGGCAATATGTTTTCTCGCCAAATGACATCGGCATCGCAAACGTCACAAACCTTAACCACTACTACTCAATAAGCGATATGGAAATTGTTTATAATAGCAACATCGACCTTGATATTATTGAGTTCTTGTTCGAAAATGACGAGTTGATTGATTGCTACATAAAAGGCGAAAATAGACGTAATATCAATTATTCTTATGCAACCAATTATTATACAACAATTTATCTTGTTTACAGTTTGAAAAGAACAACAAAAATCGAACTTTTCGCAACAACTCGCGTTCCAACTCTCGCGAACTCTTCCCTTCTTGGAAGCGCACTATTCTATGGAACAAACAGCCGTATCGATCTTACAATGGACAGAACTTCAAAAGAACTCACTAACAGCCCAGACGTTAAAGACGACAAAATTGTGATTGGTTTTGATAGCTTCAAATATGGCAGTGAACTTAAATGGTACAATCAAGGCAACTACATCTATTGCTTAGAACAATATGGAATGGATGACGGTTACACTATTGTTGACTTTACATCGACTACAAGCGCTTACAATTATGTAACTTTAAAAGGCGCAGGCACACATAAACTCAAATTTATGGACCTTGCGGGCAATGTTCACAAATTTACAACGAATTCTTTTGACACAGAGCCAGAAGTTTATACTCTATACATCATAACAAAAGTTGTCTATTATATTAGGTATAATGATAATCTAATAAATCCAATAGAAAGCGCGATTTACAACGACAGCGTTTCACTTGAGCTAGATAGTGACTACACAAAGAGAAGTGGATTTACTTATAACATCAGCGTCATTAGAAATGGACAAAAATATGAAAATTATGAGTTTACAAGAGAAAGCAATTTGTACACATTCAGCGAAGCGGGGCGTTATGTAGTGACATTTAGCGGGTCGTATAAAAATGTCGAACTTGAAAATGCAGTTTATAATTTCACTATTTTATCCACGACATCTGCAAGACTTGCCTACGAGTTCTCTGAAATCGCGGGCTACGAAATCGTCAAGGTTATGAGAAATAATGTTGACATTACATCAAATTTCAAAAAAGACGGCAAAATCACTTCCCTATTTATCTCTTCTAGCGACAGCCGTAGCGGAAATGGTTATTACACCGTGACACTAAAATATGGAGACAAAGCGACCGACCAACTTACCTACTCGTTCCTTATTAACGACTATGTCCCATCAATTTCGTGTAGCATTCCATATGGTGAAACGACGACATCAAATATTGACGTTTCTTACAATCCAAGTTACATCTATAACCAACTCGGAAGGTGCTATATCGTAGTTTATGTCTACAATACAGACTCAAACGCGTTCTATGAATTTGCAAGATTTGCTATCGACGAAAATGAAACATCATCAATCTCGACCTTCACTCTTACAAGGTCATATTCATACTTCATTCAAGTAAAAACTGAGACTGGCAACACAATTTCATCGTTTAGAGTCAACAAAACCGACCCGCTTAACACATTTGCAATCATCATTATTATTGTCTCAGTCGTAGCGGTTACAGTGCTTATAATTGTTATCATTAAACTTCGTACTCGTATGAGAGTAAAATAGGCTTTACCTAAAAAAGTAAGAATAAAAGCAAAAATATTCTTAAAAGGATAAAATATACAAAAAACACATTAGATTGTTAAAACCTAATGTGTTTTTTATTACAAACCTATCTTTACACTAAAATTTAAATTTTTAGCTATAACTAAAAAGTAACGCCTTTAAATATAAGAAAAATGATGACCTTTTAAAAACACAAAAAACGCATTAGATTATCACAAATCTAATGCGTTTTTTATCATTTTTTAATTTTTTTGCTATTATTTTTAAAAAAATCAATATTCTTCGTAAATTTTGCAATTCATATTCTCTAGTTCGTTTAAAAGATAATCGCCACATTGCGAAACTTTATCATTTTTAACGATTGCAAAAATAGTAACCGTTGCACCATTTTCGTAAGCACCAGCAAGTTTAATTAAACTTAAAACACTTGAAAAAGAACTCGTCCTAACCGAACCATAATCATAGCCATACAAATAATTTTGAAATTTAACAATTTTTAAAAGTTCGTTAATACAAAGGACAACATTTTTGCCTTCTTCGACAAGCCTTTTAACTCTGTCGGTTGCGAGTTTAACAATCATTGTGTTTTTACTTGTCGAGTCACCCGCATATGAACGCATTGTTTCAACTTCCGAATAATCATCTTCAACAAGCGAGTCAAGAACAAGATTTAAGACAGTACAATCTTTAACTTGTGAATTGATTTTTTTCACGGCATCAGGATAATCACTAAAATTGTTGACTTTTACAATGATTTTGTCCCCAAGTTTGACCTTTTTAGACAAAATTTCGATAGGTTTAGTTGGAATAATACGCTTAATACTATCAAAAAATGGTCTTTCCGCTTCGAATTCAGGCATATTCTTGATTTTGTTACAAACCATAAATCGACAATTTTCCGAATACTTATACAAGCACTTAACCAAGTCCCCCGACCTTAAAGCTGGCGTTGGTTCAACCGCTTTTGGTAAAAGAATCGCGTAATCACGACCATAATTGTTTTCAAAAGGAAAGACATAAAGTCTATCATTTACAAAGTTAACATACCCTTCACCATCACGAAAGTCAAATTTATTATCATAAATGCCACTTTTTTCCGCATTGTCACAAAAAAGCCATTTTGCTTCTTCTGGACTAAACTCAATTTTAACTTCCTTATCGTTAAAAATAGCGTTTAAATCTTCATCTTCTTTCGAGACTGTGATTTTTGCCCTATTTTTAGGTGGTCGCCCTTGTCTACTTTTTGGAATTTCAGGGACGATTTCTCCCGACATTATTTTCATAATTTGGTCAATAAGTTGCTCTTTTTTTAGTACTGTTGGGCATTTAACACCGACATTACGCGCTATATCACGCAAAGCAAAGATGCTAAGATGTCTCATAGATGCTTCGTTTAAATTTTCCACTATTTGTCACCCCTAGTTAAGGATAGTATAAACTACATCAAAAAAAAAGTAAAGCAATAATTATTTTGAAAATTTTTCAAAATAAAATCAAAAAAAATTTTTTAAATTAAGAAAAACTCGAATTTTTTAGGTGATTTGAGTTCTCTATCTTCTTTTTTTCTACAATTTTTTCATATTTTAACACAAAAAACCCCGCTTTACACCGTAAAACAGGATTTTTTATCCATTATTTAGTTGTTTTGAAAATTTTTTACAAAACAAGCTCGCCTTCGTTTGTTTGGATGACTCTAAGGACTCTTACTTGGTCGCCCGTATACGCGTCGATATACAAATAATATTTATAGCCTTCGTAGTCTCCCGAGAATTCATACGCCAATGTTTCACCGACAAAGTCTAGCGGTATAACGCACAATTTTTGGTCATCAATAGTTAAATTTGAACTAACTTTCTTTTTTGCGTCTGTAGAACTTAACGTCGCGACCAAATCTTCCCTTTCAACATGGTTATATGCGTAACTTGACGCTTCCCAACCTACTATTGTTTCATCCGTCAAATCAACTTTTACCTTAATTAGGTCAGGATACATAATTATATCATCAATAACAGGTGCAAGGTTGACATATGCCGTTTTATTTGAACTCGCCGACCATACGCATTCCATATCTTTAAGACCTCTTTCTTTTGCGAACTTGGTTGCCAAATCAATTGCGCGGTCATTTGCCGAAGTTTTTGCATCAATTTGACTTATTTTTATACTTTCATCAACATCCGTACTAGGCTTACTTCCACTATCAGTCCCCGATTGTGCTTGCTCATTTGATTGAGATGGCTCCGTAACATTTGCACTTACAGTCAATAAAAATCCGCCCTTTTTGGTAATTTGAACAAAATAGGTCTTATCATTTAACTTAACTTGATAGTCATAAGTTTCAAAACGCCCCTTCGTTTCGTTTTTGAAGGAAATTTCTGCGTTATTGCCATAAATTTCTTGTACTTTTAAAGTCGCTTGCTCTTGCGAAATATTTTCGCCCACAAGCCCCTTAATTGATTTGTTATTAAGGCTATCCGAGAATGGTCCATCATAAATTAAACTTGGGTATGCAATTGTGTCGTTTGAAAAAGAAGAGAAATTTGCGCTAAAATTATCATTTTCGACGCCTTGACCGCCCAAATTGTCAGAGATTCTATAACCCATCATTATTTTTTCCATAACGGAATTTAATTCTTGTTTTATGCTTGCAATACTTTTCATAACTTGCGACAACGCGACATAATCTTCATCTTCAATTTTTCCTTGTTTGTAAGTTATAAGCGACGAACAATATCCGTTTAGTTTATTCATAAATTGGGTTGTTTCCATAAGAACATCACTCGACACTGGAAGATAACTTAAAGTCCCTTCCGCGTCACTTGATTGCTGTTTTAGATTACTCAAAATTTTCTGTTGACTTGTGGAGTCATTTGAGACCATAAGCTTGCTCACTTCAACTTCCATATTATTAACATTTGCAACCAAATCATAGAAATTTCTTTGATAAATGCTTTCTAAACTCGCCGAAGTCGATGTCAAATTAGTCGTTGTAAGTGAAAGAGCAACAATTAGTCCCACGATTACAACGCTTAAAATTGAAACAGTTATTATAAATGCTTTTTTCATTTTAAACTCCTTTTAAAGTGCAAAGACGTGGTCGCCAATAGTCGTCACAACCTGCCTAGAATAAATCCACTTGCTCGTCGTTTTGGCTGGATTGTAGTAAAACAAACTTCCATAGGTTGGGTCCCATCCGTTCATAGCGTCACGCGCCGCGTTGTAAGCTGATTTGTCTGGTTCAAGGTTAATTTGCCCGTCAGTTACCGCCGTAAAAGCGTAAGGCTGATAGATTACGCCAGCAATTGTGTTCGGAAATTGAGAACTTTTTACCCTATTTAAAATAACCGCAGCAACAGCAACTTTCCCCACGTAAGGCTCTCCGCGCGCTTCAGCGTGGACACACTTCGCAAGAAGATAAAGGTCGGACGATGATTGCTTTGTGTTTGACGATGAAATGGTTATTCCAAGCGCCTTAGCCGTGTTTTTACCTACAATTCCGTCGACTTTCAAGCCATAATCCTTTTGAAATTTTTTAATTGCCTTCAAACTTTGCGAACCGATTATGCCGTCGATTTTTCCTTTGTAGTAACCAAGTTGTTTTAATTTTTTCTGAATTGCCTTGTTTTCTGATGTCGTTGCGGTATAGGTGACAACTGGGCTAGTTTGTGGCAAAAGATATGATGTCACAGCAAACGACACACCCACAATAAGTAGCAAACACATACACAAGACCAACAAATACCTTTTCATTTACCCTCCAAAAAACTTTCTTATAGTTTCTAGAAGTCGGCTTTTATAGACATAGGTCGTATTTGAATTTACAAAACACAACGGTGGATAGACAACACACCACCAATTGTCTCCCTTCCCCGAACCAAGATTAACTATGAGCGCGTCATAATATCCGCTATCCAATGTCAAATTCCCATAGGTTCTAACTGGGAAATATTCATTCGTGAGTTTTGCCGAACTTCTATAATCAAGGTTATTGTGTGCAAGAATTTCGTTTGCTATTCGTGTAATTTGTGATAAATTTTGATTTATTTTTTCTTCAAACTCGTCTTTTGTCGTGCAAGAAGATATAACTGGGGTCAAAAAGTCCACAATTTGGTCCTTAATTATATATTTTATATCTTGGTCGACGGCACTATTACTATCCGCTCTAATATGTATCCTTAAATATTCTGTGTGACTCGATTCTGTTTCTCTTGTTCCTAAAAAAATCAACCCACCCACCAAAAATAAACAAAAAAATATGGCAATAAACTTTTTCATTTTAACTCCCTACGAAAAAATTATTGACCATATTTTTATTTTTAAACTATTTTAGTGCTTACCTTTATAAAAAGGTCTTAAAAGGCATTTTTTGGTGATTTTTAAGGAATTTACTTGTTTTGTTTTAAAAAACATATAACTCTTCATTTTCTAAAAACGCCATTTTCATTTTTTATTTTTTTCTAAAAAGCGTCCACTTGTATGCTTTTAAAGCGGTTTTAAACAATTTTCAGCCTTTTTTAATAATCTTGCGTAAGCCTATTATATGCAATGATTTTTTGACCGTCTTTTAGCGGAAGAGACAACTCTCCATTTTGAGATAAAAGGTCAGCAATAGTGATATTAAGTTTTTTAGCAACATCCCATAATGTTTCTTCTTCTCTTGCGACATATATTTCTAGAGCGCAATCTTTTGGCGGTTTTTCTTCGCCTAAAGTAATTTCAGTTGTAACAGTTGAAATGTTTTGACTTGCAATAGAATAATTAAGTTTGAGTTCGCAAAGAATTTCGAGCTCTCTACCGTGTCTAGCCTTTACATTTATGTCTCCAAACGAAAGTGCAAGTCTCACGCTATCAGTTTCTTTTGTGTCCATAGTTCCAAAGTTGACAGAATATGGGACCTCAATATCAACCGAATTTAAGATGTTATTTCCATCGTCGTCTTCGTGGTTATAAACGATGTTGACGCTCGCAATGCCTTCGACCAATGTTTCATTACATTTTATGTCATAATTTACAATTTGCAAATTTAGTGGCACAACCGCCAAAATTTTGTCAATTGACACAATGTCATTTGAAAGAGTAAAGTTTGTAAGCAAATTTTCTTCGGCAAGTTTGGTTGTCGAAAAATCGTCTTTAACGAGAGAAGATGTAGTCAAATTAACTTCATTTGTCAAACTGTACGCGTCACATACACATTTAGTTTGGTTTCTATTGTACGCCGTAAAACTAATAGAATATGGAAGGTCAAAAATAAATGTATTACCTTCAGCATTTTCACTAACAGTCGTTTCAAGCATATGAATGTTTGCTTGAATATTTGAATCCTTATTCACGCCTTTTGCTTCGACTTCTTCACTAAATGACGTTTCGCGCGTTGTTGTCTTAATTTGCCCTTCTTCTGATTGAGTGACAATCGTTGTGTAAATATCGCCCGTTATTGCAAAGTAGTCATTTGAAGGCAAAATTGACTTAATAGACGCAAAACTGCGTACAAAAAGGATTTTGCTAACCTTGTTATCCTTTTGGATGTCAATTGTAGTCGAGCCTTCATATTCCCCGTTTGCGACAAGTGAGTCAAAACAAATTTCTTCTTCGCGAGTCATAACACCTTCTGGCGGAACAGCGCACGCAAGGTCGGAATTTGTTTCAACAATGTATGCCGTAAACTCCACAACCGACGCATATTCGCCATTTTGCGTACTGTTTACTTCAACCACATGAAAGGCTAAACTAACAGGCATTCCCTCTTTTACAAGAGAGTCTTCTATGCTACCTTCAAATTTTGCTCTCTCGCTATAAGGCGCCACTTCGCCATTTTCTAAGACGACCATAAAATCATAGCAAATCTCGCCGTCAAATCTGACCGCCCCCGACGCGCTGACCACATTCGAAACAACGGGTCTAACACTAGCAGTCAATACCTTTGTAATTTTGGCGTCGCCCACAAAGTTCACTGACACAGAAGTTCTGACTTGTGTCTCTCCTAATTTTGTTCTTGTGGCTACGTCAAGTTTGTCAGTATTTTCCAAAATTCTACCCCCTTAGCCAAAAAGCATTAAAAAAATTGCCTTTTGTTCATTTGATATATGAATACAAAGCAATTTTCATTTTTATGATAAAATTTTAGATTTTTTTTAGAAATGTAAACCTTTTTCTACATTTTTTCGCTTATAAGGACATCACCGCATAAAACATCGGAATACGAGCAAGTTACATTTTTAAGTTGTCTATCATTAAAAATTTTGACGGTAAAAACAGATGGATAAATATTCTCGACCACCCCGCTAAATCTGTCATATTTTTTTCGTCCGCGGTTTATTGTAATGTCTATATCTTTGCCCTTAATTGCCAAAATCTTATCCTTAATCTCGTTTAAGTTTAATATCCCCTTTCTCATATAACTCTCCTTAAAGCAATTTTTGCCAAAAGAAAAGTTTTTAATCAAAATTTATTGAGCATGAGACACAGTTCAAAACATTACAAAATACTTTATCTTTTAAAAAGCCAAAAATCGTGTCGGCATCTAAAACGACAGCAAAACCAATGGCTATTTAAAAACAAGAATTTGCCTCGTGAACGCACTGGCACACGTTTTGAGCTTGTTTAACAAATCATTCAATTTATTTTAGTTTAGTTAAAATAACAAAAGAAAAAAGGATGGGCACAATCAAGAAAACAAATAAGTTGACGCGAAAATTGAATTTATTTTCTTTTTAAAGTTTTAGACACATCTAAAAGGATGCAAAAGAGTTAACTATTTGCACTACTAGTTAAAATAATTAAAATTTGAAAATAAATATTTAATATGATGTCTATATATAAATATTTAAAGATTATTCTTCGTCATCTTCGTCGTCAGTCTCGTCAAAGTCGCCGTCTAAATCGTCTTCGCCATCTTCGTCTTCATCAAGGCTTTCTTCGTCCTCGTCGTCAAGAGATAAGTCCATATCGTCATCGCCTGAAATCCCCGTGTCATCTAATCCTTCAAGGGATTCAAGGTCGTCATCATCATCTTTATCGTCATAAACAGGGTCGTCGTCAGCAAGTGGAGTAAAGTTGTTCCAAAGTCCATCTTCTCCCTTTTCGTCCTCGTTTTCCTCGAATTCGCGTTCTCTCGCACACGACGCGCACATTTCTTCGTCAGGTCCAATGTAATTTGTCTTGCAAATTGGGCAAATTTCAAGGTCAGTATTTTCTTCTGCACCCAAAGTGCCAAGCGCTTTCATTTCCATTTTGCAAACATTGCAAAATTTATCTTTTTTTAGAATATAATTTAGTTCACATCTAGGGCATCTGATATAGGTTTGATTTTTCATAACAACTCCATTTGTAATAATGTTACAACGAAAAAGTAGCACATAATTACAAATTAGACAAGCAATTTTAACAAAAAAAATTGTCTTTTTTGAAATTTTTTTATTTTTTTATTTTAAATATGCTTTTTACATACTTTTTGTTCTTTTTTAAGGCATTTTTAAAGAAAAAAGTCCTATAAATTTGCGACATAAAAGAAATCAAAAATTAACTGGGATTTTATTTTAAAATACCTTAAATGGCAATTTACTACACCTTGTTTTCCTTTTTTTAAATCGTACTGGTATATTTTATAACTCAATTTTACGAATTTAGGCATATTTTAATTTATGCAACTATTTTCCCCTTTCATATTTTTTAAGCCCATCATTTCAAGCATAAAAAAGGATAGTTAATTTTAACTACCCTTTCATTTTGTGTTTTTACTAGGTCAAAAATGTTCCCATTTTTGCATTTTTCTACGCCCCTTCAAAGAGCATTTTATCCGCAACAAGTGCAATAAACTCGCCGTTTGTTGGCTTTTCGTTCGCGTTGTAAATTTGGATTCCAAAAATTGAATTGATATTTTCAATTTTTCCGCGATTCCACGCGACCTCTATTGCATGCCTTATTGCCCGCTCGACCTTGCTCGCACTTGTGGAAAATTGAGTCGCTATGGATGGATACAACTCTCCTGTGATGGAATTTATTATGCTTGGCTCTTTCATAGCAAGTTTAATTGCTTCCCTTAAAAATTGGTAGCCTTTAATGTGCGCTGGGATGCCAATTGTGATGAAAATATTACTTAATTTTTCTTCAATTGCGCGCACTTTGGCGTTCTTTTGTATAGATAAATCTCTTTCCGAAACCGGATTTTCAAACAACTCTCTTGCGCGTTTGACAAGCAAATCGGAAATTGTTGGTTTCACCATATAATATGATGCTCCAAGGTCAACCGCCTTTTGAATAAATCCGTCGTTTTTAAGCGACGAAACTACAAAGATTTTTGAGTCAACCTTCTCTTCTTTAAGTTTTTCCAAGAGTTCAAAGCCATCAAAACTTTCAAGCACCAAATCCATAACAATCAAATTTGGTTGTCCGCGTTTTATGATTTCGAGCCCCTTTTGTCCGTCTGTTGCTTCTCCGACAATCTCAAAATTGCCGTCCTTCATAAAGGCTTCTTTGTAATTGGTTCTTTCTACCAAACTTTCGTCAAGTAAAACAACTTTATAGGTGTCCATTTTTTCTCCTTATTTTTTTTATTGATACTTAAATGATAGCACAAAGAAAGAAGATATTTATAGTTTAACCTTGTCGAATTTTGTCTTAAAATGTAGAAAAAGGTACTATTTTCACAAAAATTATCGAATTTATTATATATTTTTAATTTTATCAAATGTTTTGTCTTAATTACAAAAAAAATGTATGACTTTTATTGACCTCTTGTCCCTAAAATCACACATTTTTTACTATTTTTTTTACCAGCCCTTTTAATTTTTGAATTAAAATAAAAGTGACTTACTTATTCCCGATATATTGCCCAACAAGATTTTCTCCATCTTTAAAAGCAAAATCTACATTTGTCATATACATTGTAAGATAACTATAAATTGAATTGTCGACTTGTTCATAGACATAAATTCTGTCGTTGTCAAAGTCAAACATTGTTTTATCGCTTACTGTTGAAGAAAATTTCGTTGCAATTTTTGTTGTTGAATAATTTTCAACCCTATAAACGCCCGACACGACATCAAAGTTCAAATCACATCTATAAAGTGCGTCATCTCCGCTTATTTGATAAAAGAAATGATTTTCTTGTGAAGCGATAAGTGTAACATCCTTTGACTTGTCGTCCGAAAGTTCGATTTCTCTTGAATATGTGCTATTAAAATATGTTACATAATAGTTTGAATCATTTTTAAGAACACCTATAACACCTCTATCCAAATTCCCAAGTGTACCGTCCAAAACAAGATAACTTGAAATTGAACTTACGCTACTACTATCCGAAGCCGTTGAAATATCCGAATACTTTTTGACAAGGTTACTATCAATTCTTGAATACAACTTACCACCTTCAGTATAATAAACCCTATCATTTCTAACTTCTTTCACGACAATTTCATCCGCCCCGCCACGCATAAAGACTTCACTTTCTTTTGTAAAGAAATTCGCCCTATACATTACGTACTCGTCGTTTTCTTTTAAGACATAATAAATGTATTTGTTGACATCAGAAACTTTGTTATCCTTATCGATATTTTTTTGGTCAAAAACTGCATACGATTCAATCGATGTCGCAATTGAAGAAGTCTTAACATTTTTCCTTGCGTCGACAGAAATAAGTTTTATTTCTTTGTCTTTTGTCTTATAAACAATAAAAACATTTCCGTCAATGTAAACCATTTTGTATTCGCATTCGCTTGTGTAGTCGTCCGCTTTATAAACAATTTCGTGTCCCGTGCCGTCAAGAGCAACTCTTTCAAACCTCACACGACCTCTCTTTGTTTCGTTACTGCTAGTTGTATTTGAATATGGAGTTGTGTAGTACAAATAGTTCCCAAAAATGTAAAGTCCCGCATATTCATATCCCCCGATATTGTAAGTCAAAAGTTCCGCTTTTTCAGGGACGCCTTCATCGTTTAGAACAACTCTTCCCGCGCTGTTAAGTTTTGTTCTATAAATTGCATATGGCGTAAATTCGCTCTTTTTATCGTACACATTGTCGCCATTATTAAGCAAATTGTAGTCAATAAAAGCATTTGCAAAATATAGATAGTCGCCCTTAACAACTGCTGATCCGCCGTTTCCGTAGACAGGGTCAGTTGAACTTGGGCCGTTTGACAAATGAATGGAACTACATCCAAAAAGCACAAGAGCGAACATAAAAACAAATGATAGAACCGCTAAAAATTTCTTTTTCAAAGTCTAAACCTCTTTTAAATGTAAAATGTTGTGTAAAAACCACCTTTAAGCCTTATATAAAAGCAATTTTTGGGGTTTATTCGTCTTTTTAAAGCAAAAACTTCCCCTTATGGTCATTTACAACAAGAATACTATCAAAATTCTATCCATTTGTCAATTATTTAGACTAAAAATAACTATTTATATGTTGTTTTAATTAAAAAAAGTTTTCGTGACTTAAAAAAGCATTAGATAACGCTTAAAAAGTAGACATTTAAAACTATCTTAATTTTGCACTAATTTACTTTCGCCAACCACAATTGTATGTAAACAAATTTTAGTCACGCTTAAAATAAATCCTAGCAATTGTATTTTACATCAAATCTATTTTCAGAGTGCGCCCCGTTTCGCCGTCTTGGCACACGACGAAATACCCTTCGCCGTCAGGTTCTTGGGCATTTTTAGGAATAAATCCCGCGTATTCTTCAAGTTCGTCTGGCGGAGTATTTGAGTTCCTTGCGGGCATTCCATAGCAAATATACAAAACATTGCCACTTTCGTCAAAAATCAGCCCTAAGACATAAAAATTATTATCCTTGTCGTAAATAATTTTGACCCATTTAGAATATGGAATCATATTGCAAAGGTCGTCACAAGGCTCGTATTTATTAAAAAGCGCGTCAATTTGCGGTTTAACTTGGTCATAAAAAGACCTTGACTCTTCTTCTCTATTTTCTTCGTGATTTAAAGAATCATCACTAGTTTTTTCTTCTTTTATGACATCTTTTTCAAAATTTTGGTTTGGTTTATGCTCTTTTTGAGATAAAATTTGAGTATCACTTTTCTCACCTTGTTTTACCACACTTTCATCGTGGCTTGGCGTCTTTCTGTAACACATACTTCCGCCTTCCTTATAAAAGGCTTCTCTATATTTGCAGTGTGCGCACGCGTCAAAATATGTTGTTTTCGCGTCATCTTCCAAGTTCTTATCAATCAATTTCTCAATATCATTGTCACTTGTTTCTTCGTAAAGAACGGACGCGTCATCGGGTTTTCCTTGCACAAATGCATTTTCGATGTTGGAATTGACCACACTTGAATTTTGGCTTCCACTAAGCAAAATCTCAGGACAAAATGGGTTTGAAATATCAACCACGGCACACAATAATTTGTTCGACAAATCGACATCGCCCAAATCAAATTTTCCCGCATTCTCTTTTATGTCTAGCGGAATTTTAACAATTTTTTTGTCTTGTTTTATGCCAATAGCGAGGCTCCTTGGCAAACTATTTTTGCCAAAAAACTTTATGCTAGATTTTTCCTTCTTTTTTAAACTCACGATAGCCTTGAAAGCACCGTCGTGGTCGTTATTTAGAATAAGAGTTTTTGCAAGTTCTTGCACATTACACCTTCCTAAAGTTTTTTATATAATAACAAAATTTTTTACAAAATTCTTTCCGCCTTTTGTCAAAAAAAGACGACTTTTGTAAAACTATGTTATTTATATGTGAATTTCCTTTTGAAAGTGTGTTTTTTATATTATTTTGAATAAATCATTTTGTAAAGTTTTACATAATTTTCACAAGAAACTTCTTCTGGCCGTACATTTTCTTTTAGATTAAGCCCCAAAATCAACTCTTTTGCTGCTTTTTTATCAATTCCCGACATACAAAGATTATTATACAAAGTCTTTCTTTTAGCGACAAAACACGCACTTACAAATTTATGGTATTGAGATGGTAAGTCAATATCAAATTTGTTCTTATTTAGGCTGATTTTAATAATACACGAATCAACTTTTGGCGGTGGGGTAAACAATTTTCTACCCACATTTTTAACGATGCTAGTTTCCCCAAAAGTGTTTAAAATAACAGTCGGAACACCGTAATCTTTTGACCCAACTTCCCCACAAAAACGCACACCAACCTCTTTTTGTACCATAACAAACATTTCAAGTAGATTATTTGTTTCAAGCAAAAATTTAAAAATTATAGGTGAAGTAATGTAATAAGGAAGATTTGCAATAAGAAAATATTTTTCGCCACCAAAAATGTCGTCAATTTTATTTATGTTTTCCTTTAAAACATCTTGGAAAACAAAATGCAAATTGCCGTGTCTACTTTCAACTTTTCCCAAATGCTCCGTCAAAGTTTTGTCAATTTCAAAACTAACAACTCTTTTAAAATTCTCTGCCAAACATTCGCTTAATGTTCCCATTCCAGCGCCAATTTCTAAGATATTTGACTTTGGGTCTAAAGAAAAAGATTTCACAAGAGATGACAAAAAGACTTTATCAAAGATAAAGTTTTGCCCAAATTCTTTTTTAAATTTAAAATTTTTATCTTGCATTTTGTTCTTCCCTTTTTTAATTTAAAGTTATCCACAGTAACGCATTTTTTGTGGATAACACTCATTTTTACATCAAAAAATGGCTAATTTTGTGCCAGTCAAATTAAATGCTAAAAAGCTTTTTTGCGTTGTTTTCAGTTTGTGTTATCACTTTTTCTACGCTTTCGCCCTTGATTTCAGCAATCTTTTGTGCCACAAAATAGACATATTCGGGTCTATTTGTCTCTCCACGATGTGGAACGGGCGTTAAATATGGACTGTCTGTTTCTATAAGCATTTTTTCAAGTGGAACAAATTTTATAACATCTAAAATCTTGCCCGCATTTTTAAAGGTTGCTATTCCATTTATGGAAATATATAAACCCATATCAAGATAGAATTTTGCAGTCTCAATGCTCCCGCTAAACGAATGAATCATCGAAGGTCGTTTAAAATATTTTTTATTCTCTTTAAGAATATTTATAAAATCTTCTGTTGCTTCGCGAATGTGAAAAACGCAAGGTTTATTTACCTCATCCGCAAATTTAATTTGTTTCACAAGGACTTCTTTTTGCTTTTCTTTTATGTCTTTATCATAATAATAATCAAGCCCAATTTCCCCAACAGCAACAACTTTTTTGCTTTTTAACATTTCCCGATAAATGTCTAAATCGGAATCTAAAAATTGTTCTACTTCGTGTGGATGTGTGCCAACAGTAGCGTAGATAAAATCGTATTTTTGGGCAAGTTCGACACTTTTTTTACTATTTTCGACGTTGTCGCTACTACAAATGCAAATTTGTCCAGTTTGCGACAAATTTTTTAGTATTTCGTCTCTTTTATCGTCTAATTTTGAGTCATAAATATGACAATGTGCATCTAACATATTTGTATTATATCACGGGACAACTTTTTTTGCATAGTCTTTTTTGAAAAAACATAAGTATTATTATGAATAAAATTTGGTTTTGGCTCATTGTAGTGTCCATATGTATTTTGCTATATATTAACCCCGAAATCGTCCTTCCGTCCATGCTAGAAGCAAGTGAAAGCACATTAAAACTTTGTCTTAGCCTTTGCGCCATTTATTCCGTGTGGCTTGGGATTTTACAGGTTATGGAGGACAGCGGAATGAATAAAAAATTGTCAAAATTTTTGACGCCAGTTACTAGAAAAATTTTTGGAAATTTGGACGAAGAAACAAACGAACTTATTTGTATGAACATTTCCTGTAATATTTTAGGTATGGGTGGCGCTGCAACTCCACTAGGAATGCGCGCTATGAAACGTCTTGACGACGGTAGCGGTGACGCCAATAGACCTATGATGATGCTTATAATTTTCGCGTCAACTTCAATGCAAATTTTGCCGACGACCGTTATAGGTCTTAGAATAACGGCAGGAAGTGCTAGTGCAAGTAGCATAATCCTTCCGACAATCATTTCAGCAATTTTGACGACAGTAGTAGGCATAGCGCTTGCACTTTTATGCGAAAAATATAGAAAAAAAAGAGCAAAAAAATGAGATATTTAATTGCATTTATAAACATTTCTCTTTTTGTCACTTTAAAAATTTTTAGTAGTCTTACAAAAGATTGCATTTTAAAAATAAAGGCTCAAAAACCTTCAAAAAATAAAGGATTCAAATGAGTATATATCTTCTTCCCGTTTTAATACTTTTCACTTTTGTTTATGCAAAAATGAAAAAAGTCAATGTTTATAGTTCTTTTATTGGTGGCGCAAAACAAAGCATCCCGCTTGTTGTAAGCATTTTTCCCTATCTTGTCACAATAATGATTATGGTGCAATTTATTAGAATAAGTGGACTAGCTTCCCTTATTGCACATTTTATTTCGCCCGCATTTAACTTAATTGGTATCCCTAGTGAACTTTGTGAACTTGTGCTTCTAAAGCCCTTTTCTGGGAATGGCAGTCTTGCAATTTTAAATGACATTTTCTCAACTTATGGTGTGGATAGTTATATAGGGAGATGTGCAAGCGTCATTGTCGGAAGTTGCGACACGGTATTTTATGTAACAACACTTTACCTTTCACAAGTAAAAGTCAAACGCCTTTTTTATGCCGTCCCTTGTGCACTAATTGCAACCCTTGCAGGAACGGTTATAAGTTGTCTATTATGTAGATTTATGTAAAAAAAATAAGTAAAAGTTGTTACACTTCTACTTAAATTTTTTAAAAAAACTTTTTTATAATTGGAGTATAAAAGGTAAAATTTACTCACTCCCTGAAAAATAAGCAAAATTATTCGATTTTCACGCCATATTTACCATTTTTTACAAACTTGGCAAGCATAATGTTGTTGTTTGATTCTTTTATAAATTTGATCTTTTTTAAGCATAAGTTATTTTCTTTTGCGACAACGCACAGTTCTTGAAGCCTATCCACTCTATAACTCATAAAAAGTTTTCCATTAGTTTTTAAAATATCACTTGCACTTTTAAGTAAATTTTCTAAATTCAATTCAACTTCATACTTTGCGCGCTCATTTTGACAAATTGTGTTTGTTGGAAGATTTTTGTAGTAAGGTGGGTTGCAAGTAATAACATCGACACTTCCCTTTTTAAAGAAATTTGTTGCAAGTTTCACATCTCCGTTTATAAAGTCAACATTATCAAACTTGTTGTACATCTTAGACCTATTAGCCATATCTACAAACTCACTATCGATTTCAAGCCCAACAATTTTATAGGGATTTTTGTTAATTTTAACCAAAAAGGCTACAATTCCACTTCCTGAGCAAAAATCAACAACAAAATCACTTTTCTTAATTTCGCAAAAGTCCGCCAAAAGAACACTATCACGTGAAAATCTATATTTTTTGCTACTTTGCAAAATTTTATAATCACCAATCAAGAGTGGTTCTAACTTTTCGTCATCTTTTATATAAAATTGGTTTTGATTTATATCAACCATTATTTGCTCTCTTTGCCCAAATGAAATTTCTTTCTATTTGGTTTCTTTTGATTAAAATTGACCTTTTTATCTGTTTTATTTGGTTTCGCGTCCTTTTCTTGCGTTTTAACATTATTATGTTTTTCGCTTGTTTTACCTGGGTTTTGGTTGCTTTTACTTGTTTTTTGGTCAATTTTTGTTGATTTATTTATATTTTTTGCACTTTTTTGTAAATTTTCTTTATTTTCAACTTGTTTTCTGTTTTCTTCTTTTGCACTTAAAACCGTTTCATTTGAAGGCTTAACTTGCGACTTAAATTTTATATCCTTTAAATTGTAGTCCTTTATTGTTGTTGTTCCGTCATTATCAACAAACTTCACTGAAACAGTTTCCTTTAACATATTTTGATAAACTACAGTTCCTTTTCCGTCATTTGTCTCAACTTCGCTATTGATTTTTGGCATATTTTTTGACATATCCGAATAAAATTCGTTTTCGTAACTAAGGCAACACATAAGTCGTCCGCACGCGCCACTAATTTTTTGTGGATTAAGTGCAAGTCCTTGAACTTTTGCCATTTTAATTGACACCTTTTCAAAATCCTTTAAATATGAGCTACAACAACAAGGACGTCCGCAGATTCCGATTCCACCTACAATTTTTGCCTGCTCGCGAATGCCGATTTGTTTAAGTTCGATTCTTGTTTTAAGTGTAGATACGAGTTCTTTTATAAGGTCGCGAAAATCAACTCTATCTTCCGCAATAAAATCTATAACAACTTTTGACAAATCAAAAGAATATTCCGCGTTAACGACATTCATTTCAAGACCAAGTCTTTTTACAAGTTCTTCCGTTGTTTTAACCGCTTCACGCGATTTTTGGACAACATCTTCGTAATGTTTTGCGTCCGCTTCGTTTGCAATTCTTAAAATATTTTTTGCGTCATCTGGCAACTTCTCGTGAAAATCTTTCACACATTCAACTTGTCCGTAACTTTCCCCAACAGCACTTTCGCACACGACAAAATCGCCCTTTTTAAGGTCAAATTTGTTGTTAAAAAGAGTATATAATCTACTATCGAATTTCAATCTAACTTCTACAATTTGCATAAATATTTTACCTCCAAAATGTACAACAAAAGGTTGTCAATTAGATAACTTTCATTGCAATTAAAATCAACCGCGCGTTTAACTTCGTAAAGTTTTTTTATAATTTTATCGATAGCGTCGGCGTCGTAATCTAGCGAAATTGTTTTTAATTCTAATAAAATATTTTGATTTTTGACAAGGCTCTCTTGCCCTAATCTAATTAAAAGCATATCGCGATAAAAAGACTCTAAAATGGTAAGAACAGTCCCTATTTCGCCCTTTTTACTCACGAGCCTAGTGCTAAAATTAAGCACCATTTTACTGTCTTTCATATTTTTTAATGTATCAAGGCAAGCTTTGTAAGTTTCAACAAAATACGTATCTTTTGAAAAGTTTAGCGCCTTAGTTAAATCCCCCGTCGCGAGGTCAACGACACTGTCTGTCGCTTTGTCTTTTAGCGCCAAAACAATTTCATCGTCACTAAGTTTGTTTAATCTAATTTTTTTGCACCTAGAAAAAATCGTTGGCAAGACTTTACTTTCGTTTGTTACATTTAAAATTATATAAACATTTCTAGGTGGTTCTTCGAGAATTTTAAGCAATTTATTTTGCGATTGTATGGTCGCAAGCGAAAAATTGTTCAAAACAAACACCTTTTTGTCACTTTCAACAGGCGAAAGATATACATTATCAATCAAATTTTTAATATCTTCGACCAATATCCCCTTGTGGTTTTTAGGATAAATAATAAGGTCGCTATGAGATAAAAGGTCAACTTTTTTGCAATTTTCACATAATCCGCAAGGTTTATTTTCGCTCGAGCAAAGTAAAAACTTTGCAAACATATACGAAAAATTTGTCACCAACACCTCATCTGGCGACGAAAACAAAAAAGACGCACAGTTTTGCGTTTGCGAAATAAGTTCTTTATATTGAATATTTTTACTAATTAAATCGCTAAATTCTATCATTTTTTTTTCAAAATAGGTCTTTTTACAAGGTTTTATCCCCATACGCCTATTCTACATATCATAATATCACAAAAAAAAATATTTGAAAAGTTTTTTAATAACCACAATTTTAAACTTTTTTTCTAAAATCAACTTTATTACAAAGAAGCGCATCTAAACGATACGCTTCTTTTTATGGTTTTAACTTTATAAACAATTTTTACGCTTTAATGTCAAGGATTTCAAGGCGAATTGTTGCGTTGTTGTTTTGTGGAAGGATAACCATAACTTTGTCACACTTTTTCTTACCAAGAAGAGCCTTGCCTACTGGCGACTCGTTGGAGATAATTCCTTTTGAAGGGTCGCTCTCTGTCGAGCCAACAATCTTATATTCAAACTCATCGTCAAAATCAAGGTCTTTAAGTCTGACCGTACAACCAGCGTTTACTACGCTAGTATCAATAGTCTTTTTGTCAATAACTTTGCCAAATCTGAGTTTATTTTCAATTTCCAAAATCTCTTGTTCGAGTTGTGCTTGTTCTTCCTTTGCTGCATCATATTCTGAATTCTCGCTAAGGTCGCCAAATTCTCTTGCAATACCGATTCTTTTTGAGACTTCGTCCCTTTTTGTTGATTTAAGGTAATCGAGCCTTTCTTGTAAAGCCTTGTAGCCTTCCTTTGTTAGATAAATTTCGTTTTCCATTTTTACCTCCTGGTTTAAGTTTTAAAAAAAATGCAATACCGCCTTTTTAAGCAATACAACATCTCAAATTTCACATATTCTCTTAAACTCGCAACGACAATTATAGTTGATTATATATTTTATGTCAAGAAAATTCTTTTAATTCATAAAATTTGTTTTTTATTAAAATTATTTTATTATTTTTTTAATTATGACTTATTTTAAGAATAGTTTTGAAATCTAAAAGTGACTTATATACAAGACAAAACTCTTATTATTTTTATTTACTTTTCCCTTTTTAATTCAACCATCTTTTATTGTCTTTTTTTACTATTTCCCATTACTCAATCAAATATTGATATACTATTTTATGAAAAAGTAAAATAGTTGTTAAAAATAAATAGCGCAAAAATAAAATGTTTGCTATAATAAATGAAATGTTTTAGCACTAAAAAGGAGAAATTATGGTCAGAATTTGGGCAAAAGTTATGAAAAATGAAAAAATAATCAAAGACACGGTCTATGAAGACGCGTCCACTTTTGATATTTATAAATTTTTTGACTATTTAACTCCAATGTGCGAAAAGTTGGACATTGCGACTCCAATTGTCGTTACAAAACATCTTGCACACTTTTTACAATTTAGAAACACAACTTTCACCCCAAGCGATTTTCCCGAAAGCGTAAGATTTGACAAACTTGTAATTGAAGATATGTCAAGATAGTTTTTTTAACAAACATTATAAAAGTGTTTTTGACAATAAAAGAAAAATATCTAATTATGCACTCTTAACTAGATATTTTTTTGTAAAATAATACTTTTAATAAGTTTTAGCCAAATTTTATTTTGTTACAACTTTAAAAAAAATTAAGTGCTTGTCTTTAAAATTTTCGCACTAATTCTTTTCGTTTAACGAATAGAAAAGTTGCAAAAGGTCGTAATTGAAATTATATTCGCTTTTTAGTGCGTCACTTAAATCCATATCAAATGCAACATCGTCTTTATAGCCAATTGCGCGGTTAAATATGCCTTTTTCAATCAAATTGACCGCTTTAACTGCGAATTGCATTGCAAGAGCTTTATCTAGAACGGAAGGTGCGCCCCCGCGTTGAATGTAGCCAACAATTGAATATTTAAAGTCGACGCCCGTCTCCTTGGTAAGTTTTTTAGACAAATCAACGACGTCAAATTGATGCTCTGCAACAACAATTGTAGGCGCTTTATTTGTTCTTTTTATGTGAAGTTTAACCTTTTCAATGATTTCTTTTTCAGTCGTTGGTTTTTCAGGAACGGCAATTAAGTCGCACGCTGTCGAACAAGCGCTATAAAGCGCTATATCTCCGCAATATCTTCCCATGACTTCAAATACAACACCGCGGCTTAAAGCGTCCATTGTTTGTTTTACATCTTCTATATACTTGCAAGAATTGTTGACTGCCGTGTCAAATCCAAGACAACGCGACGTATATCTAAGGTCATTATCAATTGTCGCTGGGATACAAATTACATTCACTCCTTCTTTAACAAGGTCTAGTGCTCCCTTATATGACCCGTCACCGCCAAGCACGATAAGTGCGTCGATGTTGCGTGCTTTTAAATTTTCTGCTGATTTTTTTACGACAGAAGGATTCTTAAAGTCTACAAATCTTGACGTTTTAAGAAAACTTCCGCCCATAAAGCCGATATTTTCAACTATTTGCTCGTCAAGTTGAACAAATTGGTCATTAAAAAGTCCCTTATATCCTTCCAAAACACCATAAACCCAAATTCGTCTTGCGCGCGCCACTCTAACAATAATGTTTATTGCAGTGTTCATCCCTTGCGCGTCGCCACCACTTGTTAAAACTGCGATATTTTTTACTTCCATTTTCTCTTTCCTTTTTAACTATTTCCTAGAAAAATTTTATTTAAACAATATTATTTATTAAGTAAGCACGCTAAATCAACTTTATATTTTCTTCATCAAGAAGAGAATAAAGTTCCGTCATAAGAAGGTCACTCACCGAAATACTTACCCCCAACTTAAACGCTCTATTGTAGTATGTGCATTTTACGATGACGGGCACATTGCCTGGATAACTTTTCAAAATTGCAAGCACATTATTGTGAACAATTCCATTTTGAGTATCGTATTTTAAATACAATGTTTTTTGGTGCGCTTTTTGTTGAGTTTCCGCTTCAGCGTGTTGTCCCATAGGTTCAATTCTATCCGCCAAAATCGTCACGTCACCACCGTCACGAATAGAGACTTTTCCGTGGATTTTAATTAGGCTATCTTCGACAAGAAGCGACCTATATCTATCAAAAAGTTTTGGGAAAAACATAACTTCAAATGTCCCGTAAAGGTCTTCAACTGATACAATTGCCATTTCTTTATTGGTTGATTTTGAGAAAAGTTTTCTAACTTCTTCAATCGACCCGCCACAAACGACTGGCATTTCGTTTTTAAGCCCGCTATCGTCTTCGACTTGGTCGTTTTCCATATCTTCTTCGTCTTCTTCGACATCTTGTTCATCGCCCTTTGAAATCATCGACGCATTAAAGGTAAAGTTATTAAATTCGTCCATATAGTTGTCAAGTGGGTGACCCGACAAATACATTCCTAAAACTTGTTTTTCAAATTTTAATTTTGTTGACTTTGTGTACTCCGCCATTTCAGGAAGTTTAACTTTTTTAGTGGACACCATTGACATATCGTCAAACAAACTAAATTGACCTGTTGCCCTATTCTTAATGTCCTTTGCAACGACTTCAATAACACTTTCATAGACGCTCATAAGTTGCGACCTATGCGCCCCGAAGCCATCGAAAGCGCCTGCCAAAATCAGGCTTTCAATACAACGCTTATTTACGCCCTTTGTTTGCGTTCTTTCCACAAAGTCGTGTAAATCTGTATAATTTCCGCGTTCTTCTCTATCTTTAATTATTTCTTCAACGACACCAATTCCCACATTTTTAATCGCCGCAAGACCAAAACGAATTTTGCCGTCTTCAACGCTAAAATATGTTTCTGATTTATTGATGTCTGGTGGCAAAACTTCTATTCCTTGCCCGCGCGCATAAATGATATATTTTTTAATTTCGTCGATTGATGTGATTCTATTATTCAAAACCGCAACAATAAATTCGACTTCATAATAGCACTTTAAGTACGCCGTTTGATAGGATAAATAGGCATATGCAGCAGCGTGAGATTTGTTGAAAGCGTATTTTGCGAAATCTTCCATATCCGCAAAGACTTTTCTTGCAATATCTTCTGGAACTCCGCGTTTTAATGCACCTTCAATACTCTTTTCACCTTTAGGGTCTTGCCAGCCATAAATAAATTTTTCTTTTTCGGCAGCCATTTTTTCGACCTTTTTCTTACCCATAATACGACGAACCATATCGGCTTGCCCTAGCGAATATCCCGCCATTGCTTGAACAATCTGCATAACTTGCTCTTGATAAACAATAATTCCATATGTTGCTTCAAGAATAGGTTTTAAACATGGATGGTCATATTTTATCCCCGCTGGATTGTGTTTGTTTTTAACATATGAATCAATATATTTCATAGGGCCTGGACGATAAAGAGAAATTCCAGCGATAATATCTTCCAAGTTGTCGGGCTTCAACTTTTTCATAAAGGACTTCATGCCTCCACCTTCAAGTTGGAAAATGGCATCCGTGTTCCCCGACGAAATGAGTTTAAAGACATTTGCGTCGTTATATTCCATATTGTAAAAGTCTATATCGACATTATGGATTCGTTTTATAAGTTTAAGCGCCTTATCAATATCAGTAAGAGTCCTAAGTCCCAAAAAGTCCATTTTAAGAAGTCCCAAATCTTCGAGCTCAATCATCGAATATTGGGTCGCAATTTCTTCGCCGTTTCTTAAAAGTGGAACATATGTGTCAACTGGTTCTGGAGCAATCAAAATTCCGCACGCGTGTGTTGAAGTCTGCCTTGGCATACCTTCAAGTTTAATTGACATATCGATAACTCGTTTTACGCGGTCGTCCTCATCATAAAGTTTTTTGAGTGTTGGAATAATATATTTTTCATCTTCTTCCTTGCCCGTTCTTCCAAAATAATATTTCAAAACAGGTGGCTTTTTTATGCCTTCTGGAAGTTTTGCTGGGATTTCCTTGCAAATTTTTCCCACTTCAGCAAGCGGAAATCTAAGTACTCTTGCAACATCACGAATGGCGTTTTTGGCAGCCATCGTACCAAATGTGCCAATATAAGCGACATTGTCTTTTCCATATTTTCTCTTCGCATACTCAATAACTTCTGGTCTTCTATCATAACAAAAGTCGACGTCGAAATCGGGCATCGAAACACGTTCACGGTGAATAAATCTTTCAAAAAGAAGGTTATATTTAATAGGGTCAACACGCGTAATTCCGCTCGTGTACGCAACAATACTTCCCGCCCCACTTCCACGCCCAGGGCCAACTGGAATATTGTGTTGTCTAGCGTAGTTTATATAGTCCCAAACAACAAGGAAGTACTCGACAAAGCCTTGCTCCCTAATAATATCAAGTTCATAGTCCGCCCTTTTTTGAATTTCTGGCGTAATAACAGGATATCTATCTTTCAAGCCGTCATAGCAAAGTTTTTTAAGAAATTCGTAAGTTGTCATTCCTTCAACTGTGTATTTTGGAATAAAGTTTTCATTGTCACGCAAGGTGCAATTGTCAGGAAGATTAGGGATATCCTTATGAGACTTTGCCTTAATTGTGACAAAACACTTGTCCGCAATTTCTTGTGTTGTATCAAGCGCTTCTGGGTACGCGCCTAAAACTTCTTCCATTTCTTCTCGCGTCTTTACATAAAATTCGTCGGTTGAAAAACGAAGCCTATCCGTATCGTCAAGAAATTTTCCCATCTGGATACACATCAAAACATCTTGCATTTCGGCATCCTCGCGCTTAATGTAGTGAGCGTCATTTGTGGCGACCGTCTTAACACCGAGTTTTTTTGCTAGTTCATTTAGTGGCTCCAAAATTTCCATTTGTTCTGGCAAGTGGTGATTTTGAAGTTCAATGTAAAAATCACCTTCATCAAACATATTTTTGAGCCTAAGTCCCAACTTATATGCTTCGTCAAATTCTCTTTTCAAAAGATATTGTGGAATGTGTCCCGCAAGACAAGCAGAAAGGCAAATAAGTCCTTTTGAGTGTTGTTCCAAGACATCATAGTCAATTCTTGGCTTATAATAAAACCCTTCTTTCGCCGCAATAGCGTTGAGTTTTAAAAGATTGTGATAGCCTTCGTTGTTTTTTGCAATCAAAATCAAATGTCCGTTGTCCGGTTTCCCTTGCTTATATGTCCTATCCATTGCGACATAAAACTCGCACCCGATAATAGGCTTAATTCCGTTTTTGTAGCATTCGGCAAAAAAAACAAGCGCACCCGCCATTGTCCCGTGGTCAGTTATAGCGACAGCGTTCGCCCCTTGTTCCTTTACAGTTTTTACAAGGTCCTTAACTTTTGCCGCTCCGTCAAGCAAACTATATTCGGTATGGATATGCAAATGCACAAAATTCTTCATTTTCGCCCTTCTTTTGATTTTCTAACTTGTTTTTTATATCAAGTTTTAGTTTTGCTAAGCTCCCCACAAAACATAAACAATTTTAAACTGGTTTTTTATAAAGTAAAATAGCCAAACAAATTGCTTTTGGTTTGATTTTCGAGTTTTACAATTTATTGTTTTCAATTTTATCTGCTATTTTTATTAACCTATTAAACTGGTGGTTTATGCCACTTTTAGTTATAGTAGTTGAAAGCAGTTTTGTCAAGTTGTCAAGCGACTCTTCGGGATTCGCAAGACGCACAAGACAAAGTTCGCGCAAATTGGCTGGCAAACTTTCAAACCCTATTGTGTCTTGGATTTTGTTTATTGCGTTAACTTGCCTTAGACTCGCATTTACAGTCTTAGTTATATTTGCGTTCAAACAATTGTTTTGCCTATTTATGTTGTTTCTCACTTCGCGGATTGCCATTTCATTTTGAAGTCTAAGAAGCCCTTTGTACGCACCAACAAGCGCAAAAAGGTCACTAACCTTGTCCGCTTCTTTTATGTACAAAACAAAGAGATTTTTTCGCTTACTTTTTTTGTTCGTTATGCCGAGTTTAAAAAGCAAACTTGAAAAGTCATCACAAAAACGCTCATCAACAAAATTAAATTCCCAATGATAACCGCTAAAAGTTCTATTTTTGCCCTTTTCGTCGTTTAAAACAATATTTGAAGTAGAAGCGGTCGCAAAAACGCCCTTAACATAACTTCTCTCACAACATTCACTTTCCAAAATATGCTCGTCCAAACCCACCCAAAGCGAAAATTCGTTGTCAAGATTAAATTTTGCAATCCCGCAGTCAAAAAGAATCCTTTTTGTGACATTTATTGGGAGAGTTATAATAAAGCGGTCGAGTTTATTTATATTGTTATCTTCATCCCTTTCAATCGTCGCTTTTTCGCCATAAAGCGTAGACAAACATTCATTTACCTTTGGGAACAATTCTTCCATATCCGTTTTAAGCACGACAAAAATATCTTTCCCACGCTTAATTAGTTCCCCGCAAGAATGAATGACAGCCGACAAAAACGCTAATTTACAGCACTCATTTTCGATATTTGCGTTTAAAACTTCTTGTTTAACTTCATGTGCAAACGACATACTTCTCCTTAAATGTGCCCCAACCTAAAAAATCACGCCACGCAAAATTTAGGCTCACACCTTTCCATTGTAAGCATTATATCATTTATTTTTTATTTTGTCCTAAAATATGCAATACTTTTCACAATTTTTTATGTGTTTTTTAGAACACTAAAATCTTTTCATTTTAAAATAACAATCTCTTCTTCAAGTTTAACTTTAAACTCTCTAAAAACCACTCTTTTTGTGCGTTTTAAAAGCGAGTAAACATCTCTAAATTTGGCATTTCCGTTTAAATTTACAATAAATCCACAATGTTTTGTGGAAATTTGAGCGTCCCCCATAATTAAACCTTTCAAATTACACTTTTCAATTAAAATGGGCGCAAAAGTACCAAGCGGTCTTTTAAAAACACTTCCCGCACTTCTTTTTTCGTATGGTTGAAGAGCCTTTTTCTTTTCAAAATTATTTTCGCACAACATTTTTATTTCTTCTTTTTCTTTCGATGATAAATTTAAAACAACACGCAAAATAACATAGTTTTTATTAGAAAAATAACTTTTTCTATAGCTAAAATTTAACTCTTCTCCGCTTTTTCTATATAAATGTTCCCCGTCCGTGTAATAAACATATTGTACAACTTTTCCCATTTCTCCGCCAAAACTTCCCGCATTTCCATAAACAGCCCCACCAACACTACCAGGAATACCATAACTCCATTCAAGTCCAGAAAGTCCATTTTCGCACGCAAAAGTATTTAGTCTAAATAAATTTACCCCCGCGCCACACACGATTTTGTTATTAAAGCAAAAAAGTTCGTTAAAGTTAATATGAATGACAAAAAGGTCGTGAAAAGTATCCCCCGCAAGCAAATTGCTTCCACGTCCAAGAATAAAATATTTGACTCTATATAACTTTAAAAGTCTAAGAAGTTTAAACAAAACTTTTCGGTCGTCTATTTTTACGTAAGCGCCGATTTTTCCACCTATGCCAAAAGTTGTAAGCTCGCTAAATTTCTTTTTTTTACTTACAACAACTTCTGGCATCTCATTTTTTAAAATTGGTAAAAAATATTTAATTTTCACACTATTTTTTATGTTTTTTTAGCTTTTTTTGCTTATTTTTCAAAAACATTTCTTGATTTTAAACTTTTTATTAACTCATTTTCAAAATCTAAATAATCGCCTGACGAATAAATATTTTTTCCGTTCGTCGAAAAAAGCCCATAATTTGCTAGGTCGTTTTGGCAGTTGTCTGTCGTCAAAAATTTTGCAAAAAGGTCGCTATAATATTCTTTATAGTCATTTCCGCTTTTTGTCACTCCCACATATTGCACAAGGTCACTAAAACCACCTAAATAGTTGTATCTTATTGCTGAAATTCCCCCATTTTCTTCGCGGTTTTTGAGTCTTGCAAAATCTCTATTCGTTCCAAGCAGACTTACACTTTTCTTTTTTAAAAAATTTTGATAGGCTTCATAAGACGAAGGAAAAACTGTCGCGTCCGCGTCTAAAAGAGAAATGTTGTTTACCTTTAAAACTTCGAGTCCTTGTGTTCCACTACTGAGACTTAACCCAACATACTCTTTTTTGCCCACCTTTTTTGTCTTGACTAAATCGTCTAGCCTTTCATCTTCGCCCGCCAAATTGTCATAAGAAAACAAGACATAACCTGATAAAATGTATGGATAAGCGAGCAGTTTTCCGCCTATTTTGCCATAGTCTTTAAGGTCGTCACGAGTATTATTGTTTTTATCAAGCTCTTTAAGTAGCCCCGCGATATAAGCCCCCGCTCCGCATGAAAAAGAATAGATGTCCGCTTTATTATTGTCCGCCAAGTTCATTTCAAGTTCGTGTAAAGACAAAGTTTTTACAACAATGTAGCAATTTTTGAATTGTTTATTAAACTTACTTGCTTGCCTTTCAAGATATTTTCCGCGACTAAAACTTCCGCCTTCAAAGGTCTCAATATGAAATAAATTTAAGACGCATTTGGGGCTATCTGAACTTTCATAGATTTTATTTATATTCAACTTATAATTTGATTCATTAAAAACAACCAAGGGCATAAATATCAAAAAGCACACAAATCCCATGCAAAAAACCACGCTCCAAAAAGCGCTATGAAACTTTTTAGACTTAAAAAAACCTAAACGCATAGTTATTTTTATGCGTTTAGGCTCTAAATTAAAACAGTTTGGACAAGTTTTTAATATTCTTCTAGTTTTGAAATTATTTCGCTCGCTATTTTAGGCGTAATTCCGCTAACAGTTATAAGGTCTTCCGCGGACGCTTTTTTAAGTTTTCTTACGCTCTTAAATTTTTCGATAAGCGCTTCCTTTTTAATTTTTCCAAGTCCTTCGATGTCGTCAAGGACGCTCTCAATTTGTTTCTTTTTTCTTAGACTTCTATGAAACGTTATTGCAAAGTGGTGGGCTTCGTCACGCAACTTTTGAAGAAGTTTGAGTTCGTCGCTATCTTTTGAAAGCTTAACCGAAACTGGGCAGTCCTCAACAAAAATTTCTTCTTCTCTTTTGGCTAAGCTTATCACATCTATATTTTCGTCGTAAGATTTTATAAGGTCATGACAAGTGTTTATTTGTCCTTTTCCGCCGTCAATAACAATAAGGTCTGGACGAGAAGAAAAGCTCATATCGTCGCTTTTTAACTTTTCGAGACGCCTTGTAATACTTTCCTTTAAGCTCTCAAAATCGTTTGGACCTACAACATTTTTAATTTTAAATTTTCTATAATGTTTTGACGCTTTAAGACCGTTTAAGAAAACGACCATACTACACACGGAGTTTGTGCCAGAGATGTTTGAAATATCGTAGCATTCCATCCTAAGTGGCAAATTCCTTAATCCCAAAATATCTTGAAGATTGGTCAAAGTGTCCATTCTTTTGCGTTTTTTTCTTGAATTTAACTCGCAATTTTTATTGAGATACTCTTCCGCATTTTTGTTTGCTTGCGAAACGAGTTGCTTATTCACACCCTTTTGTGGCGTCAAAACTTCAAGCTTCTTGCCAAGCGACGCACTGATAGACTTAAAAAGTGCGTCATCTGGGTCGACATTTAGCGGAAGAAGAATTTTATCTGGAAAAAGTTTGTTTATTTGATAATATTGAGTCAAAAATGATTCAAGCATAAGGTCGCCGTCTATGTTTGAGTTGTCAAAACTATAATTTTTACAGCCCATCATCTTGCCTTGCCTTATGATAAGCACGGAAAATACAACAAAAAAGTCGCTTTGAGCCATTCCAAAGACATCAATATTGTCCGTTTTTGTGAGTGCCGTAACGGCGCGTTCGCGAAGTTTAACAAGCATAAATTTAAGGTCGCGAAGTTTAATTGCGAGTTCAAAATTTTCGACTTCAACCGCTTGTTCCATTTTTTTGCAAATTATGTTGTAAACAGTGTCGTCCTTGCCCGACAAAAAGTCACACACTTTTGGGATGTAACTTGCGTATTCTTCTTTTGTAATTCTATGCATACAAGGACCAGCGCAAATACCTAAATCATAATTTAAGCAACCCTTTTGAAGTTTGCCGTGTTCCTTGATCTTTTTATCGCAAGTTCGAATTGGATAAGCGTAACTTACGGCAGAAACGATTTCGTTTGGACTTATTCCAAAATATGGTCCAAAATATTTTGCGTTCCCCTTTTTGATTTTCCTAACAACTTCAAGTTTTGGGAAATCTTCGTCTAAATCGAGTTTGATATAAGGATAACTTTTGCCGTCTTTGAGTAAAATATTGTAAAAAGGTTGATGTTTTTTTATTAAATTACATTCAAGAACAAGCGCATCAAGTTCACTATTTGTCAAAATATAATCAAAATCGGCGACTTGCGACACCATACTTTTGACTTTTTCGGCATGATTTTTGTTTAAAAAATATTGGCTAACCCTATTTTTTAGTCGTTTAGCCTTTCCGATATAAATAATGTTGCCAAATTTGTCCTTCATAATGTAAACACCTGGACTGAGTGGCAAATCTTTCAACTTATCTTTTATTTCCATAATAAATCCCTTGCTAAGATATTTTAACATATCATAACAAAAAAAACTATTTTTTTTATCTCTTTTTCTTCATTTTTTTGTGTTTTAAGTAAAAAAAATTAAAAGGTAGTATAAAAACTAATTTTAAAAGTCTTAAAAAATGTTTTATTAAAAGTTTTGTTGAACACTATATTAAGTGTTTTAAATGTTATTTTTTTAATTGTGATTTTAATAAGTCATTTTAAAAGGTCTTTCTAAAAATAAATACTATTTTAAAAATTTTTTAAAAAAACATCATTTTAAACGGTCATTTTAAAATAAAGTCAACCCCACGCGATAAAATTTCCGAAATAATATCGTCTTTCAACTTGTAAACTATTATTTTTCCATATCTCTTATATGTAACCGCTCCAATATCTTTCAGAAGTCGCAACTGGTGGCTCAAGGTTGTTTGGTTGAGTTTAAGGTATCTCGACAATTCTCCAACGCACATAGGACTTAGTGCAAGCGCGGACAAAATTTCTAGTCGTGTTTTGTCCGAAAACGCACTAAAAGCATTTGCAAGTTGTCGCAAAGTTGTTTGCTCTGGCATATAATACTGCAAATTAAAAAGCGTTGCATTGTCTATCGCGAGATATTGTTCGCTCATTTTTCACCCCCACTTTTTCACTTTCAGTATATCAAAATTTTTTTTACTAAAAAAGAAGATTTTTAAAAAAAATAGCGAAATATAGACAAAAAGGCTTTGTTTTATCGAATGTGGCGCTTTTATTTTTTTTAATGGCTATTACAACATTTTCGTTTTTACAAAATTAAGGACCTAAAATCGTTGTTCTTTTTATACAACAAGTTTTTCTTGTTTTTTTTGTGTACTTAAATTTCTATCAAAATAAATGTAAAAAGTTAAACATACACAAAAAGCACTTGGTTTTTCATAAAATACTATCGCATAAAAAAATTTTGTTATTAAAAGGGGGTTCTATGGATACAAATTATTTTTTACTCGTTTTGCTTTTGTCAATTTTCACATCGGCGACAGACACAAACCTAAACACAAACACCAACTTTTTACTTCTACTACTCCTAGCACTTATGGGACAAAACACACAAACAACAACTTGCCAAAATTGCCGAAATTGTAGCAGAACAAGTCTATTTTAAGATACATACCCAAGATAACAAAATTAAAAAGTTTATAGCTACGCGAGCAAAATGTTTTTCATATTAAAAGAAATGCTATTTAGCGATTATAACATAATTTTAACATAAAAACACGAAGTTTAAAAAAACAAATTAAAAAGTAACGCAATCTTTTAAAACTACTTTAAAAAAAATCACAACAACTATTTTTTTAAAAAAAAGTCAAAAAATGCTAACCTTCGATAAAAAGAAAGTTAGCATTTTTTTAAGTCTAATGGAGCCTAGTTAAGCCCGTTACAAAAATATAATTTATTTTTTTGTAATAAAGCAAACAATTACGTCGTCCGCAAGCCCCGATCCCAAGTGGTTTAAAATAGATATTTCACTCGCGTCGTCCGCAGTCAAATCAGTCTCAAAGTAGACATAGGAAAGCGTGCCATTTTGCGTTTCGCCCATAACATATACAATCCCAATTTTTCCACTTGAAACGCCACGAAGCATAAGTGTATTTAGGTCGTCAATTGTAATTCCCGCTGGAGTATCCACACCACCAGGCGCAAGAAGAGACTTGAAGTCCGCTTCGCCAGTGCCAGTTATTGCGTCAAAAGATTCTTTTCCGCCACCCATAACAAAAATCTTTTTGCAATTAAGAACTCCACCCGTACCCCAAAGTTCCGAACTAAACCCGTTGTCCTTTGTTACTTCGCCAGAACCGATTTTATAGACATCTTTGTCTGCCGTTGATGAACCATCAGCGTTTTCGATTTTTCCAACAGGATTTGCTTTTTCAGTTGAACCAAACCCGCTTGAAGTGGAGTTAATGTAAACGGAAATTTCGTCGTTTGCAAACGATTTATATCTTGCAAGCCCAATAATTGCACCCGCCGAATAGTCTTTATTTGAAGCATTTGTGATTGTCGTTCCCTTGTCGGTAAAGCAAGAAGAAACAACCCCGCCGTCGCAAATTCCGACAATTCCGCCGACATACGACCAAATTTGTCCCGCTAGCCTTCCGTCCGATGACCTTGGTTCAACGTAGCCGTCAAATTTACAATTCTTAATTTCACCATTTTCGTTGTAGCCAGCAATTCCACCTACCGAGTCAAATCTATTTGAATATGATTTTGCCTTTGCCGTATCAGGAACATAGCACGCATCAAGTTTTACAAGGTCTGCGCCATATCCTAGAACGCCACCGACCCCTACATGAGCGGTTGTAAGTTGAGACATCGAAAGACCGATAACGACCGTGTTTACTGTTGCGTAACTTACAAGACTTGTAATTTTTGATTTTTCATCTTCGTCTTTTGCCGTCGCAACCGCGTAGCCTACAACGCCACCGACATATGTTCCGCCATCTACCGAGAAGCCCGCAATGCTTACCTCGCCTTCTTGAATGCTTTTTTCGGTAATTTGACTTTTGTATTCACCTAGGTCGACATGGGTTGACGAACCGTATACGCGAACATTATTTATTCCGCAAGTGGTCTTTGATTTTGTGTAATATCCAACCACACCGCCAACATATGTCCCGCCACTACTTGAAATTGTAAGGCAAGTCGAAACAACCATATTTTTGATATTTGTGTTTTCTGCAAAGCCAACAAGCGCCCCTGCGTACGCTTTCATATTTGGCACATTAGCCCTAATTTTGATAAAGGCATTTGTTAGATATCCATTTATGATAAGCGCATTTTGTGTGTAACCAAAGAGTCCCGAATAAACAAAGTTAGAATCAATAGTTAATCCCTTAATCACATGTCCGTTGAAGTTGAAAATTCCGTTGAATGAGTATGTCCTATTAAGCCCAATTGGAGTGAAATATCTTCCACTTAAATCAAGGTCTTTTAACAACATAAACTCAACACCCGATGTCAAAAGATTTCCATTATTGACATTGTTCGCAACCCAAACAAGGTCTTCTTCACTTGTGATAAGATAAATTTTTCTGACAACCGCGTCATAGAAACTATCTTTTGCGAAGTTAGGAAGCGAATATTCAAGTTTGCCCGATGTCAAAACGCCTTCATCGTTATAAACTTTCTTTATGCTATCAATGTAGTTATAAATAGGTTGTTTGTTCGTGCCATCATAATCAAAACTTATAAGTGCTTCGCTTGGAGAGTTTTTCCATTCTCTATTAAGACCGCTAAGAGAAGGATAATTTGCCACCGCCGATGGGTTCAAGCTATATTCTTTTGTCCAAATTTCGCTCTTTGGATTGTCAACATAATCTTCCAAAATATCAAAAGAAAGTGTTTCTTCCGTTTTGTAAACCTTGCCGTCTTCAAGCGACAATCTATAAAGCGCAGGTCCGTTATCAACAGAATTACCTTTTAAGGAATTAAGTTTTGGTGAAAGATTGAAAACATTTCCGATTTTACTGTCTTTGTCTGCCCTTCCGATAACGACTCCACCTGCCGAAGTTCCAGAATCAGTAACAGTCACAACGCCGTAGTAGTTGTTGTAGCAGTTATAGGTGAAACTTGCAACCATTTCGCCTACAAGTCCGCCCACTTTTGAAGCATTTTCCGCGCCCGCTAAAACATAGACATTGTTGTAACTATTGTAAAGTCCCTTTTTGACATTGCCGAAGTCTTTGCTATTTATAAGTGAACACACTATTCCACCCGCGCCAAAAGTCCCTTCAATCTTACTTGGAGATGTCGTAAGACTTGACTCCGCACTATCAGTATACAAGCTGACAAGCGAACTGTTCGTTGCTTGAGATACAACGCCCGACGCATACAAAACTTCTTGAACAACAGGATTTTCGATGCCAAGATTTTTGATTGTTGCGCCATTTGTTACACCAAACAAGCCACCAAAATCGTTAGAAAAACTTTCGTTTCCGTTCGATTCGACATACTTACTATCGCCGTCAATTGTTAAGTTCTTTATTTCGTAGAAACCGCCATCAAATGTACCTCTAAACGGATTATTTGTTGTGCCAATAGGTGTAAAGAACTTATTTGACAAATCAATTGATTTAGTTAGGCGAATTGTGATGTTTGAACTTGCAAGTTCGCCACTATTTATCATTTTTGCCATATATGACAACTCATCTGCTGTCGAAATATTGTAAACTGTTGATGATGTTACAACTTCTTTTGCATTATCTATCCAGTAAGATGTATTCTTATTTCTCTTCAAGGTTGGATACCAAGTACCATATTTTTGTTCCCAAATGTTATCAAAATCATAGGCAAAACTTGTATCTTCCGTCTCACTCTTTTTTCTCATTTCAAAACTTGCTTTTAATTTAAGGTCAGTTGAAGAGAGTGATTTCGAGAAGAAGAATTTGCTATCTTCTTTATAGAAACTATCGTCAACAACTTCGCTTGCTGGGTCAAATGTCCCGTCGCTAGTTTTTACTGAGTAACCAGTGAAAACCTTGCTTCCGCTATACGCGCTACCAGACAAATAGAAGTTGTTTAGGTCAAATGAGACTCTATCTAGTACATTTTCGCTACTAAAATCGCCATATGGGTTAACTAGAAGGCAATTTGCTGACGAACCAATGATTGCGCCAAGCGCGTTTCTTGTCCCCACATAATCATAAATTGTTACATATCCAATATTTATGTTGTTTTGGAGCATAACACATTCGCCAAGCGATACTGTTTTTTCGTTATAAGCATACCCAGCAACGCCACCCATGTAGACAAAACAAACGCTGTCGCTTGAAAGTGAACCTGAATTGTAGTTGTTTGATATAATAACGATTGGGTCACTAAACGAAGCAAAAGTTGACTTGTTTAAATCAATTGTTCCAACAACGCCACCGATCCCAAATGTAGTCGAATTCGTGGATGTAGATTCTATACTTCCAGAATTGTAAGATTCACTAACTGTTAGTTTATTATCAATAACATTTTTTAACCTTCCCACAATTCCGCCTAACGAAATATGCGAAGAATTTGTCGACATTGCGTCAAATTTAATTGACGACAAATTTGACAAAAGGCTAAGCGAATTGCTTGATAATCCAACAACGCCACCGACATCAACTGTCGAATAAATGTATTCTCCGTTTTCCACTTTGTCAAGAGCAGTGTTTTCAAGCACCGAATGCGTCTCTTGATAAACGCCAGAATGAGAAACATCAAGTTGTCCGTTATTTTTGACATCGTGAACGGTGCCATTTTCCGTTTCGCCTACTGCTCCACCAATGTACAGCTTATGTGCGTTTGTTTGAACCTTAATCAGCCCCGAATTTTGCGCGTATGATAGTGTTGTATTTGTCATTTTGCCGACAAGTCCGCCGACATGCAAGTTAACAAGACTATTTGTTGCAATGTAACTTGTATATGTTGAAATCGCAGTAATTTTGCCCGAATTTGAAACGACATTATGTTCATCATTACCAATTGTTGTATCTTTCGCTTGTCCCACAAGCCCACCAGCATACAAATCAAGTGCGTCAACGCTTGATAGTGTGACTAGTGCATAATTGTTGCTATTTGTCAAACTTCCGCCCACAAGTTCGCCCACTATTCCACCAGCAACTTCAAGTCCAAAAGCGCTATTTCTATTTAAGATGTTTGAAATTGTGCTATTTTCCGCCCTTCCGACTAGTCCGCCAGAAACAAGTCCCGCGACTTCCCCTCCAAGGATTGAAAGGTCGTGAATGTTTGCACCACTAATTACACCAAAAAGCCCCGAATAATCTAAGTAATTTTGAGTTGGCTCATATTTGACATTGCCAGTGCTATCAAAAGTTACACCATTTGAATTTTGATTTACGGATACATATTGAATACTCTTCCCGTTGCCGTCAAACTCGCCCTTAAATGGATGTTCAAGCGTTCCAATTGGAATCCAATATTTTCCACTCAAATCAATGTCATTTTCAAGAGTCAATGTTATTCCTTCATAACTATTTTTCCCGCTATTGACATTACTTGCAACTCTTGCTAAATCTTCTGCTGACCTAATTGACTCGCCGACATCGTTTGAAGCAAATCTACTCCAAATGTAAGTCTCAGCAATCTCAAGGTTTGTTGGATATTTTGTTGCAAGAGAGAAATCGTCTGAGTAGAAGTTATCATCAAATGACCAGTAGCCGTTTTCGTAGGCGTTATAAATGACGCGTTTTGTCGAAACTTTTAGTTCGTACGCAGTCGCTTCACCACGAGAGGACGACTCAAGATAAGTTAAACCTTTTTTATTTAGTGGAACATTTGTAAGAGAATAAGTTATTTCAACATTATTAACAACAAATGTAACCGCCGAATTTTCAAGGGTTTCCTTAGTCACTTCAAAAACAAGTTTTGATACAACGCACCCGTTTGGAAGAGTCAAATTTGGATAGGAAGTGTATGTTCCGTTTAAAAACTCTTTGTCTTCCCCTTCACCTTGCGTTACTTCTACATAGTCTCCTTCATTGAATGTTATAGGAATTTGAACGCCGTTTATTATAATTGCCGTTTGTTTTTTAATTTCGTCAAGGTTGTTATATGTGTAGCCGTTTACTTTATCCTTGCTTTCGCCAGTGAAAGAAATTTCGCTATTAGTGTTTGTAAACTTTCTTGAATAATCAAAATGTTCCACAACTGGGCTTGAAATATAGTAAATTTTTACGAAAATATCTTTAGAAACTTCATAGAAATTCATAAAGTTTTCTCTTTCAGTGTCAGTTACTTGGATATACTCGCCGTATTCGCTAGTTGTATCGTTTGTCGTTACGATGTTTTCGCCCACTTTCTTATAATAGAACTTTCCAAAACGCGCTTTGTACCAGTCGTAGGAGCGGTTTTTGTATTCAGTATTCCAATCACCGTCTTTGTCGTAGTTAATTTCGGTATAAAGTTCGGAAGAATTTTTTATTGATTCGTGCGAGTATGAAACAAATTCGTAAATTGTATCAATAATCTTGTCGTGTTCACTTGAAATGACTGGGCTGTCGATTCCTTCTTGAGTGTTGGTGTATTTTTTAATTGAATAAGAAACACCCGATTGTTGTGACTCGTAGTAGAAATCTTGCACTCTGTATGGATAAACCATTTGCTCGCCGTCATTGCCCAAAATGTTTGTTTCGCTCGTTTTGCTAAACAAAATATCAAGTTTTGATGAATAATAGGTTGAATTTAGATATTTTGAAACGGTACTTGTGTTTTGAGAACTATAAAGTGTGTTCACAAAATAACTCTTATTGCCATACATAATCGCATCTTTGCAATTTGGACTTATTGCATCATTTTCTGAATAAAACGCGATAATTCCAATAAATCCAGCAAAGGCGTATTCATTTGAAATAAGTAAATTATTTAGTGCATAATAGTCGCTTGACAAATAGTTATTACCCGCAACGCAAGACGAAATAAGTGTTGTGACATTATCTGGCAAAGTATTTCCGCCCATATAAACGCTTCTTGCATTAAAATTCTTTTTAACCGTAGAATTTGTGAAGTCAAGGAAAGCATTTTTGTTGTAGCCCGCTTCGGTCGTTGTTAAAATGTCTCTATCATTGACTGAGCCAATAAACCCGCCAACAACTTTGCTACCAAGAACCGCGCCCGTCGCAACGACATTTATAAGTCCGCCACCAACCATTCTTCCTACCGCGCCACCGACAACGACAGATGTTTTGTTTCTAACATTTAGGGTCGAAATGGAATTTGAAATAAATCCACCGTTATTGAGCCCCACAAGTCCACCGAGTCCCGAAATGGTGTTGTTTGGTGTTTCAAAGAAAATATTATCCGCCGTGTCAAGCCTTGGAGCGATATCCATTGTCATTGACTCTTGACCAAGATACTTTACAGAAGAACTTATAATTCTTCCCCTATTTTCACCCACTAAACCGCCTGCATAGACAGTTGCTTTAATGTAAGAATTGCTTTCCAAGTCAAACTCAACATTTACATAATTCACAATTGCATTTTCGCCAACAAGTCCAAACGCCGAGCCGACGATGTTGCCTTGATAAACACGCGAAGAGTCAATTTTCACATTACTTGCGTTATAGTTTTTAAGGGTTGAAGGGTCAACGACTTCCGTAACATCGAAAATTCCTACAACTCCGCCCGCATAAGACACCTTGTCAGTCGAAGCCCCGCGAATGTACAGCATGTCTTTTTTGTTTAGCAGTGCATTATATGTCGCATTTACAGACGCCGACACGTTAATATCTTTTATAATAACATTCCCCGTTGCAAACCCTGACAACGCACCAACTGCGTTTTTGCCAGCAAGATAAGTGTTGCTATCTCCAACAATGTTTATGTTGTTTAGGAAAATCTTTTTAGAGCCATTGCCACCAAGGAGTCTACCTGATAAAGCACCAACATATTTGTGTGAATTTGAAATAACTTCCGACACATTTAATGTAATATTACTGATAACCGTATCTTGCATTGACGCCTTTGTTGCCGTTGCAATCTCCGCAAAAAGTCCGAATGACTCTTGATTTAGATGCATATCTTCCACTTTTTCTTGGTTATTAAAGTAGGAAATTGCAAGATTACTCAAAGTCATATGATTGCCTTGTAAAACGCCCCTAAATGTCTTTGAAGATGTCTTAACAAAAGAGTTTCCTAAATCAATATCTCTAACAAGTCTATAGAACTTTCCGTCCGTATCTTCCGACAATGTCTCAACAAAAGACTCATAATCATAAAGTAGATATGGATTTGTCCTTGTTCCTTTAAGCTCAGACACATCCTTTACATTTTCAGAATAGTAATAGGACGCGCTTTGAAGAGTTTTAAGAGTAATTCTTGAAATGTCGCCCGCGTCATTGGTTTCAATAACGACAGTGTCATTTGCCCTAAAATTGTCATCTTGGTCAATGTAGATATTATCTTTTGACAAAACCTTTATATCCAAAATTTGTTTTTCACCGTTGCCATATTCTGCTGACGAAAATTTTAAGCCTTCCGCCGTCTCACTTGCCACAAGTTTCAATGAATAGTCATTATCCAACTTATATTCAAAAGTGCTTTGAGCAAGCGATTTGTTGTATAGTTTTGTGAAAACAACATCTTTTTCATTATAAACGCCGTCAGTATTTTCAATAAAGTACTTTGTAAGGGTCAAATTATTTTCTAGCCCAACGTCCGTGCTTTCAGTGTGGAATTTTGTCCCTTCAGTCAAATTATACAGAACTTGGTCATCAAGATAGTAATTTTTCTTTTTACCAATGTAACTATGCATACTTATTGTATCCGTTAATGTTGAGACAATAAGTGGTTTTCCGCCAATAATCACCCAGGTGTAGCCGTCGACATAATAATATTGCTTGTATGCGACAGTTACTGTGTTTGGTTTTAACGACATATCAAAATTAGCAAAACTATCGTGCGTCGCAAAGTCGTCAACTTCAAGCCCAAACGCCTTTTTATTGTCTGGAGTTTGATAAGCTGAAGTAGTTTGGCTAGACGATGTGTAGAACAAGTCAGTTGCCCAATAGCCACTTGTTTTGACTGTTAAGTAGTAGCAATTGTTTAGCGTTCCATTGACAACAACTCTTGGTGGAATATCGTCGCCATTTGGTCCAACAAAAGGATAAATAGCCGTTGTATTGTCGCCCGAAGCCTTGTAGAAGATTGAATAGCACCTACTTATAACGCTCGAACCACTATCAGTATAAACAAAGCCCGATTTATTTTTACTTGTTGAAGCCAAAATGTTTGTATAACAATCACTGATTGTTGCGTTATTTGCATAAACAAACGCACCAATGTTGCCACCGAGACGGCTAATAATTCCGCTACCAGTATTTCTTATGTCGCTATCGGTCGTTGCCCTTGCGCCTTGTACAAAACTTTCGGAAATTGAGCCTGAGTTTTCATAAACAAACCCACCAATATCGCAATTTGCTGAAAGCCCAAGGATTTGGCTATTTTCAAAAGCGCTCGATACAATCATTCCGTCGTTCTTTCCAACAAAACCGCCGATTTGTCCGCTTGCGGTAAAGTTAAAGTCAATAACCTTTGAATTTGTAATAAAACCTGAACTAGCGTTGCTACTTACAAGTCCGCCCATAAGATTAGAAGAAGATGAAGCACGCGTAGAATCGATTGAAACAGCCCCCGACACCTTACAATTTGTGATAACGCCATTATTTGTAACGCTTAGCCCGCCAAATCTAACTGACGAGTAAGCCGAAATGTCAAGTGTCATTGGAGTTGAACGTGGCACATAGCCTTGAATTCTACTATCATAATCCACCCTACTTGTGTAGTAGACTGTCGTATTGCAAATCATTGTGCTTGATGAAATGTTTGTGAAAAGCCCAAAACTGCCCGACGATGACTCGTTTGATGTATCCGCAAAACTCAAAATATAAATTTTATAATTATTACCGTCAAAACTCTTAAATTTTGCTTCAAAAGGTCTAAAATCCGTCAAAATAAGGTCAGAAATAAGCCTATAATCACCGCTTTCGTCATTTTCAAGTTCCATAAATTCTTTTACGCTCGACACAGGTGTTGGATTATAGAATGAAAGTGCCGAAACAAAGTTTAAGATGAAATCTTGCGAGAAAGTAAATACACTTGAATAGACAGACGCATCGTAATTGTAATTTTCGACATTTGGAATGCCCCTATATGTAACCGAGTCTTTTCTATTTGAGTAAGAAAGTCTAACATTCAAAGACAAACTCGAATTAACATCTTCTTCATATCCATAAATTGCAACGTAACCTTCATAATTTTCGACGCCAAATGTTTTGTTATTATAAGTCGAACCACATCTTAATGCACTAAGCGTTCCTTCCGCATTTTTGTATAGCCAAACGCCAGATACAAAGGCGGAATCGTCTTTTGCTTTTGAATCAAAACTTGCTTTCGTTACCTTTTCTTGCAAACTTGCAATATAATCCGCAAAGTTCTCTCTAATTGAATAACCGCTATTTGTCAAAAGTTGATAAAGAGAGTCAGAATTATCTTCCCCGAACTTGTTAAACCAAGTTGTGTACCAGTTATTTGCGCTAGTCACGACGCTTTCGTCGTAAACTGCTTCAATATCTACAAGAAGTGGAGTCGTTGTGGAATTTTTAACCGACATATATCCGTCAGTCACGCCGTTTGCTGAGATGTTTGTTACAGTAAAGAGTGACAAGTTGAATAAAATAGATTTTGCATCTGCCGTTTTTCCGCTATCAAGAGTCAACGTAAGTTTAATTGTCTTTCCTATAAGGTCAGTTGAGAACTCGTTTTTGCTAAAATTCATAGTGTTGACATAATATGCTCCATTTTCAAGGTATGGAGTGAAAATTTCCTTTTGTCTTTGTGTCAAGACTACATCCGTTGACGAAACTTCCCAATTTGCCGTCTCATAATTATTTGTTGTTACAACATCAAGTTTTTGTTTTGTGTTGACTGGAAGATAGTATGTTTCATCAGCGCCCTTAAACCTTTCATCAAATTTAAGGTCGACTTCCGTTTTTGAAAGTGTGTTTAAAACAATTGGTTGCGAGAATACTATATTTCCCTTACTATCCACGACATCGACAATCAAATTATACACTGATTTATCAGCCGTATCACTTGGAATGAGAAGGCTAAAGAAGAAGAATCTACTGTAAGAATACACGCCGTTGCCGTTCCCTACATAGACATCTTGCGCACTTTCCTTTCTCACAATGAGTGCTCCCGTGCTATCATATTCCGCACCGTAATTTAGGTTGACGCTAAACATATTGCCCGACCCCGCTTGCGAAGCGTTATATTCAAGTTGCGTAATTGAAAGTGCTTTTGTTGAAGAAGTCAAATACCTAAGTCTAAGCGTTGTGAAATCCGCTAGATATGGATACGCTTCAAGAGTTAAAAGTGCAGGACGCCCGTTATATATAATATTGTTTTGGCTTGGTGATTGTGGGAAGTCTTTATCTCTTTCTGAGTATACACGCGAAGAAATGCTGTTCAAATCTTTTTGTGGCGTAATTGTTATTGTAATTTGCTTAGTCGAAAGTGGGTTCGATGACGCATAGAACTCAAATGTGTAATATAAGGATTCTTTTAAAGGTTCAAGTTTATTCACATAGAAGAATGTGAATGTATATGAAATTTGACCGTTAGAAGAAGATTTTTTAACACTTGAGACATCAATTGTCGTGCCATCAAGCACTTTGTCGCAATAATACTCAATTGTATCTCCCGCAACATCTGTATAAGCGGTAATAACAAATGAGAATTTTTCAAGTTGTCCCATAACAACATTTGGGTCGACATTATTTTCAATAACAATGTTTGTTGCCCCACTCTTAATAATAAGGTCAAATTCGCCTTTTAATTTGTCAAGAAGAATAGTTGTTAAAACGCCAGAAACAGTTTTTCTTATGAAAGGAATGTAGGAAATTGCAATTGCATTTTCTTGTGCAAGTTTAGCAATAAGAGTTATATTTGTAGAATCTTCAATGTCGACGAACTGATAATCAAGTTCTGGCAAGTTTTCCCAGCCGACATTATTAAAGGCAAGAATTGCGTTTAGATTGTCCTTGTATTCCGCTGGGATGTTCGTTTTGTCAATCATAAATCTTACACCTATTCCCTTGCTAGACGCCCTAAATGAAATATTTTTTCCGTCAAGTGTTCTATCATATGTTGCCCTAGAATATAGCGTTTGTGGACTATTTTTGACAACTTCCATAGTTGAGCCTGAAATGTCACGCAAAACAGAGTCGTTTGAGTAAACCTTTACATCAGACACGCCTTTCATAACAATAATTTCGATTTCCGTATTTGACAATGTCGTAAGTTTAGACGCTATTTTAAGAGTTACATTGCCTTCTTTTTTAAGGACAATTTTGCCGTCACTAATTGTCAAAATGTCAGTTGGCTTTGTTGTACTAATTGAAATTTTTGATGTCTTATATGTCAATGGGTCAATATCAATATCAAAGATGTCTCCGACATCAATTGTGTTGAGTCTCTCGATTTGTTCGTTAGTGTATACACCACTACTATCTTCTACAAGGAACAAAACAACCGCTTTTTGCCCTGTGACACCAATAAATCTTTCGTAACTTTCAACTTCTTTTACCGTTGCGTCAATTGTAGGTGAAACAGCCATAAGTGGCTTGCCATCTTTTAGAAGATAATATGGGATTAAACTTCCTTCTTCCGCCTTTTTCCAATAATTGTTTTCAGTTATTGAAATAGAATCAATTGTTTTATTCTCGACATTATTAACATACAACTTATTGTCTTCATTAACATTGTAAAAGATTATATAAAGTTGGTTTGTGTTGTAGTCGGAAACTGCAAAACCTAGATTTCTTGTTGTCAAATTTTTGCCATATCCATACGCAAAAGAGTTTTGCGCTGAAACACCGCTTGACATTGCAATAAATAGTCCGCCATTTGTTCCGCCTGCCCCAACTTCAACATTTATGAAACTTGCGCATTGAGAAACGCTTATATTTTGTGCGTTGCCAATAAATCCGCCAACAAGCCTGTCTCCTTCGATATCAAAACTATTTTCGTCAAATTTGTAATAACTTGCAACATAGGAATATTCAAATTTTGAATACATTGCACGACCGACAAGTCCACCGACATAATCTTTCCCGCGTACAAATACGCGAGTTGCATAAGACATCGTATCGTAATTTTCAGCACTAACGTTATATACCTTAACTGCTAAATTTGAATCCCTACCAAATGTTTGTCCAATTACCCCGCCGACATACGACCTGCCTTGGACACGAGCAATCGAATAACTATCTTTTAAGGCATATCCGTCGTCCTCAACTTGAAGTTCGCCATATTCAATATAACCTACAATTCCGCCGACATTGTCCATTTTTGAAGCACTAATTCTACCGTTAATAGCGAAATTTGATATAAGTCCGATTGATTTTCCAGCCACAAGTCCGATGCTTGATTTGTTTGAATCTTCCCCGTTTTGCGATTGGTCTTGAACACTCAAAATAAGGTTACAATCAAATCCTAGGTCGTCGTACGCAATATCAAATGAGTCAACGACTTTATTTGAACCAATAACTACGCCCTTATTTTCGCCAACAAAACCGCCGATTAAAAGTTCTGCGTTTTGTTTTGAAGAGTCAATCATAATCGTGCCTGTCGTTTTTGCGCTATTTCTAATGGTCGAATTATCAAAAGTGCCATAGTTTACGCCAATGATTCCGCCAAGTGTCAAATTTTCTTCAGTTTTAATAAAATAGCCGTCAAATGTTACGCTAATATTTTCAATTCGCCCAAAATTTGTTGCAACAAGTCCGCCGACAACATTTGTCACTTCTTCTCCGCCCGCATTCGAAGCAAAACTCATATTATATGTGTCAAAAACAAGTCCTAAATCACTAATTTTGCCATTTTCGCCAAGTCTTGCAAAAATTCCGTCTACATTTGAAGGGTTAACTCCTTCATAATTTATTCCTGTCAAATCATAGTATCTTATTATGTCGTCACCTTTTAAACTTGGAATAACATATTTCCCAGTAAAAGTGCCGTTAAATCCGTATGCATAATAGACATTGTCTTCATCATAATTTGACGCAACAACAAACGAGCCATCAACATTTATGTAATATGTGTCAACTCTATTTGTAAATTGTTCTTCGGTCAAATTTACGTGATAATAATTTCCGATTGGAGCAAAATTTTTATTCCCGATTTCAATATCTTTTGTCAAAATATAGTTTTTTGTAACCGATTCTTGACTTTCACCAATAGATAAAAGGTCGTCTAATGTTGAAATATGATATGGAATACTAAGCCCGTCGCTGACAGAGAAATTTACAACCGCCATGTCATTATACACAGACGAAAGAACATCTCTATCAACAACGCGAAGATAATAATTCCTATTTTCTTCATAACTATGTGCCAAAACATAATTATTTTCGTTGTCCAAAATGTAAAACATTCTTGGGACAAACTCTTCTAAGGTTAAATCACTAATTGTAACAAAACTAAAATTAAAGAAATTGTCAAAATTTTCCTTTGTCGTCACCTTATCTTGTGGGACAAAAATTGCAAAACCTTGACCAATAAAGGTCGAATAAACGCTAAGAGTATAATCTTTTGCAGTTAAGTCCGCACCAGACAAAGAAAGACTAAAGAGTCCGTCAGTGCCATCACTTTCAAAATAGTAAGTTTGGTTTCTAAAATTTTTTATTCCAATAACTTTTGTTAAAAGATTGTCATTCTTTATTTTGTCGCCCGCTAGCGCAACTTGAAATTCCGCAGGCTTTGTTTGCCCTTGTTTAAAATTGATGTCAGTAGTTGAAGGTGTAAGTCCTAAAACTTGCGAAACTGGCAATATGTCGATTTTTGTCGATTTTTCAATGACCTTATTAGGATTGCCAAATTGTTCAATTCCCGCAGTCACAAGAACACTTCCTATTGAATTTTGGCTCTTATATTCTTCTTGCAACCTAAAAATATAGTATGTGTCGCCCGACTCAAATCTTATTGGGCTAAGGCTAAGCGCCTTAACTTTTGTTCCGAGTCCCAAACTCCCGCTAGTTAGTGTTCCGTCTTGAATTTTATATGTTGTTTCTTTTTGACCGTCAATAGAAATCGTTATATATCCATTATTTTGGAACGTATAAGTAGGATTTTTATCACCTTTTCCAGTCAAATTAACTTTTACACCAAAAACGCTTTCGTCAAGTAGTAAACTTTTTTCATTTATTACGTTATTTAGAACTTTATTTTCATAATAGATATTATTTGCATCATATATTGATGATCTAAAACTAGAAACTTCCATTGTTGCAACAGGAACATAAGAAGAAAGAGTTATTTCCCTTTTGATAATCGTTCCGTTTGCGTTTATGATTGACAAAACAAGAATGTATGATTCTTTTGTGTCATCAACAAATGAAAATCCAAAATCATGTGCGTCAAACGAGAATTTCGAATCGTTTATAAGCCCGCTATTTACGCCATTTATGACACTCATCGTTAGATCACTATATTCACAAGTTAAACTCCCGACCAAATTGTCGTCCGCTTTCGACGCTCTATAAACATCGTACTTTATCTCATATTTCTTTGAAACAGGTTGGATAGAAACAGAGAGATCATATCTTTTTTGATACTCGACAATTGCAGACTTAACATCCCCATTTTCGTTAACTATAAGAGCTGTGCCCTTTGGGTCGTTTAAAGTTACATTTAACTTATTTATCGCGGTGTAAACCTTGACTCTTATTCTATAAATATCAACCAAGTTGCTTGCAGTTATTTCAATAATTGCGTCCCCGCCTTCACTTGTAACTTTTTGTGGTACAATGACAAACGCGTTATCTTCACCTGCTCTCACGACTTGAACAAGGCTTGTATTTTTTGAAACAACAGATAAGTTGCTAAGTTTTGCCGTAACTGGCGTGTAACTAAGTGTCACATACGCTGAAACATTTTCGACATCACTATCAAGGTTGATAGTTTTTTCGCTTTCATAGATATGTTCGTCTACTTTAACAAAATTTGACGAATCTGTCACCGTGTCGACGATTCTATTTCCATCATTATCTAAAACATAGTCGCCGTCACCAATTTGAAATTGATTAAATGAGTAGTCGATTTTAGAGATATTTTCAATCCCTTCACAAACATTTAGAAAGCAAAAAGCAACCGCCTGTTCTTCGGCTGGTTTTTGCGCCCTAAAAGCCATATATATTTTGTCGCCCGCACGCAAAGTCGACCCTTCACTTGGTTTAACATAAAAGGTTGTCTCTTTATTAAACGCCAAGACGCCAAAATCGTTATTCTCTAATGTAACAACTCTTTGAGAATTTTTTTCTTGATAGGAAACAGTAAGATAATCGTTCACTCTCTCAAGTTTTGCCCTATCTTTGTCATAGAACTCGACAAAAAACTTTGAATTTTCTTGCAATATTGTTGGTTGGTCGTAAATTTCAACAAAAAACTTTTCTCCCGCAACAACTGAAGAATTGAAGAAAATATCTTGTTCGAGCGCGTCGGAAAAAGTCAACGCACCCTTTACATTATTAACTTTAAAAGCCTTAATTAAGTCATACGCCTTAGTTTTTATAGTATTAAAAAGCGGATAACTTGGAACAGTATAGTCAGCATACTCGCAAGAAATTACAAGGTTATATGACCTATCTTCACCATACTTAGTCTTATCTTCTGTATTTTTACTTGCGACAACTCGCACGACTTGATAAGCATATGTTGCCTTATCATAGGTCGTTGAAACTAAACTCGCCGTCAAATACTTAACTTCGGAAATTTCAATATCGGTCGTAAATGGGAAAGTCTCGTTTTGCGACAAATCAAATTTGACTTTTTCGCCATTAGATTTTGCGACTAAAACTAAATCCTTATAACTTCCGTCTGTCAAATTGGAATAAAATTCAAGAAGAGACTCCGAATTTATGCGGTTATTTTCATTTTTTGTATCTTCAAAAGATTGACCCGCGTAAATATTGAAATCTGTAATGTCGTTTAAAAATCTTATTCTTGTTTCCGCTTGCAAATTATCGCCAATAGGGCTAGTGTAAATTGCTAAAACATCAAGTGTTGAAAGAGTCGTTTTTCTATCAAGCGACAACTCTCCCGTCGATTTATCAAAACTTAGACCATATGTAGATGACAAAGTACTTGAATCGTATTCTGTAAAATTTTCACCATTTTTTACACCAAACTTAAAAGTCAAATTTGTTGTATCGTTTGTTGAAAGGTAGCTTAAAAGATTGATTTTACTATTCTCGCTTGAAACATTCGCAAAAGCAATGTTGTTTTGTGAAAAGGCTAAACTACTTGCAACGCCTTTAACATCGACATATATTTTTTGCGACCTTCCCGTTTCATTGTTAAGAACAGTTAACTCGCTTTGCCCCACGCCACAAACAGTAATGTCTAAATAAGCGTCATCCCCTGATTTTCTTGAACTAATAGCGTTTGATAAAACTTCCGTGTTACTTGACGACGCAGTCGCCCCGAAATTAAAGTCACTTGGATAACCAGAATAGGAAACTTTTAAAGTTGCTTTTGGGAATTTGTTTTGAGAAACGTCTTTTTGGGATAAATAGAATGTATAGTTGCCATCCAACTTTTCGTCGAAAACAAGCCCAGTCGTTTTGACCCTTCTTGTCCCATCACTTAATATTTCTACTGTGTCAGTTTGGGAATAGGAAAAAGATAGCGAAAATTTAAGATCGCTATATTTGTCGCCACATCCAATAAATGAAAAACAGCATAGAACAAATATAAATGCTAAAACGCTTTTGAAAAACCTTTTCATTTTTTTCCTTTTCCTTTTATTATTTTACCCTAAACTCACAAATTTTTAAAAGAATATCCCAAAAAATCCTTTTAAAAATATTTTTTATTTGATTTTATAAGTATTTTCTAATTGCAAAACTAAAAATTGTTTTGTTTTTGCTACAAGGGACAAATTTTGAAAACTTTTAAATCTAAATGTCTTAAAAGAAATTCTACTAAAATTTTTCTAATTTGCCCCTTATTAAGCAAAATCTTTTCTAGGCTTCGCCCTAGCCTAGTAAAGTTGAATGAATTTTAAAATCTGAATCTAGTGCTTCAAGAATTGTTAGATAGGCTGTGTCATTCATTTTGTATAGCACATCAAGTAACAACGCTTTTTGTGCTTGGTCAGACATAAATCCTTTCTTATACCTAGCATTTCTTGTCATTTCAATGTCTCCGCCACAATATTGCATTGCTTCGTACTTTCCGCCAACAAACACACTCAAAGTAGTTAATTCACAAGTTATTGTAGTAAACATATACTCCTCGTAGTCTTCATTTGGTCCTTTTTCGTCTTTATTGCTAAAAAAAGATCCTGATTTGAATTTTATATTATCTGTAACATCGACAACGACTGCTCCATTATCAGTTTGATTTGTTAAGCAATCTTCCAAAGCCTTTATTTGAGCATGGGTTTTTATAAGCTTTTCACTAGGCTCTGCCTCCCCGCATTCGTATTGTTCGGTATAACCTTCAGTTATTGGATTAAACTGCCTACCTTCTTCCAATGTTGTGATATGTTTAATATCGTTAGAAACAGATTTCTTTAAATAAATAGTATATTTATCTTGGACAGATTCAACAGTTTTATCATTGACTTGCGAGAATGTATGAAATTTTGTTAAAAGTTTGTATCCAACGACATAAGCTTTTTCTTTTAAGCTCTCGTCATCAATTTCTTTATTTCTATCTTTCCATTGTGCAGAAGTTGCATAAATGTAATCTGCACTAAGCGTTGTTTTGACTAAGTCATCAACATTTGTAGAAAGCAACTTGATTATGCCTTCTGCGGATGTCAATTGTTTAAGGTCAAATGACGCTACCGATTCACGTTTGACTTCTGCATCACCCATATCGACATTTGAAAGTTTATCTACTGAGCCAATATATTGTCCACGCTTATCAGCAATGTGAGTTGTGTGTACTTCGTCGCCAGCAACACTTCTATCTTCAATTTTTTCACTATCGTTTCCATAGAAGTAGAAGCCCCTAACTGCACCATTAACCTCGCAATTTTTTATTTCAGCAGTTGAAACAAATTTGTCAATTGACGAGAAGTCAGTTGTCGTAAGAATAGTTGAAAGTGCAAATTTCGTAGATTTTCCAGCGATTCCGCCGATAGAACCTTTATCATAACCTGCATCTTTGAAAATCTTGTAACTCTTAATTGGCTTTCCGTCTTGACCGTACACATTTGTAGAATTGCCCTTTGAAGATACTTGACTCCAAGGAGTTGTGTTTGACGCTGAGCCCCTTGTGCCGTTATCATTCTTAGAAATCAAACTTAATGAAGCCGAATTTTGACAATCAAGAATTTTTCCGCCAGCGAGCAAGCCGACAATTCCGCCGACAGTCGATTTGTGCCCTGCTTCAATAGAAATTGCGTTCTTAACATTACCTATTTCGCCCGAATCAAGCACGCCTGCGACGCCACCGATAGTTGTTTCTTTTACTGTGTCCATATCAATTTGATTTCTCTCATCTCTTTCCGCGCCAAATGGATAGCCGTCCGCTGAAATTGTATGCCCGTTACCAGTAATCTTTCCTTTTACAATACCAACAAGTCCGCCAGAATAGCCTTTTTCAAATGGCGTATTTAATGAACCATCAACCTTGAAATCGCACCCCAAAACTAATTCGGAATCATCAAGCACTGCACCGACCGCACCACCGACAGACATCGCGCTAAGAGTTGCACCAAAGTTAGTTGGCATATTAAGTGTAACCTTTGAAGGCTCAAATGTAATATCCCCACCAGCGGCAAATTTACTATTACTTGTAATCGCGCCAACAAGTCCACCAGCACCTTTAACCGCTCCAAGAGCATTTGTCCTAAATTTTTCGAGCAAGCCCGCAGTTATTTTCTTTGTATTGACATCAATTGAAGCTTTACCACTAATTCTACCAACAAGCGTACCAGCGTAACTTAACGTACCGCCAATCACTTGAAGTTTAACATCTTTTGAATCTGTTGGAACTGAAATTAAGTTTGAAGTCAAATCAGCATTATGAAGATGTCCGATGTAACCGCCAGCAAAATACTTGTCAAGAACAATATCCGCGTCAACTGAAAGCCCAAGTACAGGCATTGGGTCCATACCCGTATTTTTAATTTCGCCTTGTCCTGTGTAGTAGCCAACAAGCCCACCAAGAGATGTTTTAACGATAGACATAATGTCTGTTTCATCATCTTCGGTTGTTCCGTCGCCAGTTTCTTCGCCCGTTGTCAAATCTTCATCATCGTCTTTACTCATTGCGTCATCAATAATTTTGATTGTGTCTCCACTTAGTGCTATGACACCGTTTGTGTTTACATTAAATATGCTGTAATTTTTTACGCCTCTAATGTGCGATTCTCCATCGCCGTCCACAAAGCCAACAACACCGCCCGCGTATATTTCACCGCGTACAAGCAGTGCAGTCGTTCCGCCCTCAATCTTTGCTTTATTAGAAAGTTTTCCGACTAAACCACCAGCTGACCAGCCACTTACTATACCAGCACCCTGCAAGTAACCTTCAGTTAGACCTCGTGAGCCAAAGATATCCTTTAAGATATCTACAACTTGATTCCAGAAAGATGTCTCATCTGAAGCGCTCATTCCAACGGTAGCAAATTCAGTCGCCGTTCCGACCACGCCACCGACAGCGCCAACGCCGTCAATGTTACCAAACTTGTCACCGAACAAATCCATTATGTCGCCACCATAGGAAGCAAGAACCATACGTTTTAAATCTTCAAGTTTATTCTTTTTGTCAACTTCCGTTGCAACCTTCACAAGCATTCCCGCTTTGCCCGACGCAAGATGTGAATGGCCTCTTAGTACGCCCACAAATCCGCCAACGCTCATACTTCCAGTAATTGATTGCAAGCCGTCGTTTTCGCCCACACCAAAAAATTCTTTAAGGTCTTTCAACGAAATTTCTTCTTCCGATGAAGTGCCAAGGTCAAGAACCAAAAGTGCATCGTCATACATATAGATTTTTCTTTCTTCTCCTAAGACATTAAACACTTTTCTCTTTGCCGAAGTCGATGTGCCGTCTTCATTGAGAACTGATTTGATAAGACTTAATCCGCCAGCTTTTACGCCGTCTGAGACAAGGAGTTCTCTTCCGACATAAACGTTTGCAATGTTTGGCGAATCATTCTTCATCGTTTGACCTGATTTCATATCTTCTTGATAAGTTTCCGCAAGTCCTACAATTCCGCCCGCGTTACCCGCACGAAGAATTGAACCAAAGTTGTAGCATTGTGTGACCCTAGTTTTACCTATCATATGTCCTACAATACCACCTGTATTACCGCCACCTTGCATATTAGCATACATAACGCAATTTGAAATAATTGCTATGTTATGTCCGCCACCTGTCTTGTTCCCGCTTATTCTTCCAGCAATACCGCCGACATAAGATTCGGAAAGGATTCTCGACCAAACAAGCGAACCGCCATTTGACCATGAAGAATCACCTGTAAAGTAATTTTTCAAAGCAGTCTTTGCATCTTCATTTGAGATTACTGAGTTTGTTAAATTAAACAAGTAATCAGGATTTCCTTTCTTATCCTTTGTATCCCAGTCAATAGAAAGGACTTCCTTTTTATTGCCTTTAGAATCTTTAACTTCCTTTCTTGTAAGTTGTGAGACAACACAATTTGAAATTGTACCGCCTCTAAGCCACCCTACAATTCCGCCCATTGTTGAGCCTCTACTTCCGATAATCTTTGCGCAAGACAAAACATTTTTAATAGTACTGTTTTCAAGGTAACCTATAATTCCGCCACAAATTGTTCCAGCATTACCTTTAATAATCAATCTCTTGTTGTCAGTTGTTTTAAGTTTTCCACTATTGTCATACTCAAGAACCGTTCCAACAATATAAGGATTATCCGTTTCAGAAGAACCAAGGTTAAGTCCAATGTTTTTGTTACTCATAATTCTACCGAAAACACCGCCCGTAAACAAACCGTTTGAAACAACCGCCGAATTTTCAACAAAACCTACCGTCCTTATTGCTTCCGCCGTCGTTGCACCCGGAACAGCATATCCACCAATCACACCACCAACATAAGGAATAATAAAGTTTTCCGTCAAGCCAAACATCGTTGAGTGTCCTACTGAAATCGCAACTTTTTGAACAACACCATTATTTTCATAAGTTGTTCCTAAAATTCCGCCAGCCATAATACCAACAACACCGCCAGCGAATCCGCCCGTATATTTTGGTTTGTTATTCTCTAAATATTTTGCCTTTTCGCTATCGGTCATATTTTCTGTATTTGGGTCATAGAAGTGTGCAGAAATCTTAATTTTTATTGATACTGCGTCATTTGTGCCGACCCTACAACTTCCACCAATAACACCATCATCCAAATAGCCAACAAGTCCGCCAGCATATGGAGCGCTTATATAGAAGCAAGGTGCGTTGTTTCCTGTTGTTCTGTTTTCAGGGTTAAGAATATTCCAATCTTCTATAGCGTTTATTGAATCAACAACACTCGTGCAAGAGCTCAAATTTCCAAGAAGTCTAAACCAATTTCCACTTGTTTTAGCGTTGTAGAAGCCAGAATTTCCTGTCGAATACCCTGCAATTCCGCCAGCAAATCTATTACTAAACACACTACCAGAGTTGATTACCGAAAGGATGTTTGCATTTCCAAGTTTACTAAGATTTATACCATCGAGGATGGTTTCCCAATCATCTGGAAGTATATTGTTGCCATTAACATCAACATAAATTCCTAAACTGTGATCTCTATAGAAGAGTTCTTCCATTTCGGGAGAGTTAATCATTGCACCATTTGCGTATCCATAGATACCGCCAGCAAAGAGTGAACCATTAACCATACCAGCATTCATAACAGATCCATAACATACGCTTGGTCTACTTGATTCGTCAACGCCCATAATCGCGTTTATTATTTCAGTGAAAATGTGTTTAAATTCAGTTTCACTAGTTGCGCCCCCTTGATATGACAAGACCTTAACCTTATCATTTCCAAGTCCTACAATTCCGCCCGCCATACGAGCTAAAACATTTGTAAAGTTAAAGGACGATGTAACAATTGTTGGAGAACCCGCAACGCCGACGATACCGCCTGCGATACCATTTGAAGTGATGACACTTGAAGCAAATGCTCCTGTCATAATTCCAGTGAATGTCCAACTCAATGTAAGATTGATTGTAAGTTCGCCAGTACTCTTGTAACCGTTAATCATACCAACGATACCGCCTGACGCGCCAAAACCTTTTATAGTTGGCTCAATCCATACTTTTGAGCCTTCATTATCGTCGCCTTCTGTCAAGGAAATCGCTGTTGGGTAAAAATCTTTAAATACGATAAGACCTTTATCTTTTGCGTCTTCAAGATCTTTATTGGTCAAATTTTTTGGCTCGTTATTTACAATCTTACAAATTTTTTCGTCATCTCTTATAAGTCCATTCGAAACAACGCCATTATCACCGACCTTCATATCCGACAACTTCCAATTTGGGTTGTGATGATACTTAAATACCGTTATTCCTTCAACCAAATCAAGGATGTCTTGCGCAATTTCAACTTCTGAATGAAGCAATGTGTTATTTTCGTCCAAACTTATTGGGAAGAGACTTTCAAGTCCCGCACCCATAAAGATGTCAAGTAAAGATACTTTTTCGCCATCAATGACAAATCCCGCTGAGAATGTCGCTTGGCTCAAGCCATCTTCAATTGAACTTTGAATATCATCCATTTCCGCGTGCTTCCAGTCAAACTGAGCAATATAGTCATTCATAACAGTGTCAAAGTTTGAATCACTTAATCCTGCAAGCATTTCAATTAAAACCGCTGAATTATTCATTTTGCTTGCATTTTCATTGAATAAGACCATTTTTGCCATTGTCTTGACTGAAGCCCAAGCTGACATTATTCCAGTGTACACCCTACCAAGATTTATACAACCTGAAAGTGATTTTCTACTGCTTGTAGCCATATTGTTTGTATCATAATAACCTACGATACCACCAGCAACTTGTCCAAAAACCATTCCAAGGTAGTTGTTTATCATAAATCCTAGTTCAATGCCATTTTCGTTTAAGCCTAGTGTACGCTTGCATTCATCTTCAAAAGCGTTTTTGAAGTTTTCCCAATTCTTTTCTGCGTCACCCGCACCAAAAGCACTAGAAGCAAGCCTAATAGTTGTACCTAAAATATCTGCAATTCTGAAATTGGAGTTTTGATAGCCAACAATTTCCACATCAGCACCGCTAACCACACCAAATAGTCCGCCCGCAATGCCGTAAAGAGAATAAACAATTCCGTTGTTTTGCATTATACCAAACTCGTATTGTTCGATTTCCTTTCCGTCTTTTTTGACCACTTTAATTTCTTGTGGCGTAAATGTTCCGCCCGCTGCGACGCCAACGATACCGCCAGCAACACGAACACCTAGAACAAATGACATCTTAAAACCAAATGTGTTAAAGTCGCATTCGCCAGTTGAGCATGCCCTTACGACACCGTCTTCACAATATCCTACGATACCGCCTGAAATATTTGGAATGCCAACAAGCATATTTGCAATTCCGTCAAGAATATTCTTCCAAGCATCATTATTTGCTGAATTGTCTGGCGCTAATGAGAACATATTTCCTATTGTCTCAAACGCATCACCAAATGAAGCATAAGACACACAATTGTAAACTGTTCCAGTATTTAAATATCCTACTGTTCCGCCTGCGAATGATTTGAGTAAATATCCGCGAAGAAGAGAAGAACTTGTGCAATTTTTAATCATTGTATGCTTATTTCTTCCCGATGTGTCGGAAACAAGACCTACAATTCCGCCAACATATGTGGCAAGTGCGCTACCAACCGAACCGTGAGTTGCACAGTCTGAAACGGTAATCAATTCTTCATTAGTCCAAGTAGTATCTTGATATTTAATATATCCAACAATACCGCCTGCGCTTGATTTGGAAAGTCCAAGTCCGAAAATTCCATAAAGAGAAACATTGCTAAGGCTTGCTATTGAATCTGCGTCGATAACAAGTTTCATATCATCTTTAAAAGCTTTCGCGACAACATCATCAATATTTGCGTATGCATTAGACGAAACATAGGTATATGTTTGACCTTTTATAACAAAGGAAATTGTACCTGCGCTGAAAACGCTAATATTGCTTCCGACTTCAATATGTTTAACCGAAACTGGGTCGCCGTTGTACACAATTTTTCCTACAACACCGCCAGAAGATTCGGTTGAATATATCCTAGCTTTTCCAAATTTAATATATCCTGTATATTCCGTTCCTTCTGGATATGAACCGTCAACTTGTTTATTGTAGTCACCTTCAAGTTCTCCGCTTATAAGTTTACCTACAACACCACCCGCCATCGCGTTTTGTGCGGTGAAGCTAAGTTGAGCCAAACCTTTTACTTCGCACGCTGCTTTCCAGTAGTTGTCATCACCAAATTCTATAATTGCTTTATAAATTGTTTTGGTGTAATCCCAAACATTCTTTGAGTCACTCCAGTTATCCTTAACACTTTGAATATATTTTTCAAAAGCACTTTGTGCTTGGTCTGAATTTCTGATAAATGAACTGCCGTTTGCCCAGTCAATATAACCACTTGCTTTTGCTGAGAGTTCAGTTGAAGTTGCTCTAATTTCAATAGTTGACTCTTCTCCACCAACCGTAACATTTTGAACAGTTCCTTTTCTCATACGGCCAATAACTCCGCCAACAATAATTTCAACTGCCCCTTGAACATTGATTGAGCCTCTACTTTCAACATTGGTTATAACAACCGATTGATCGCTAGAATTGCTTTCATAACTCTCACCAACTATTCCGCCGACCATAATGTTTCCGTAGCCACTAAGCTTGGTCGTTTGCATATGCATTGCTGACTCTTTATCAAATTTACAATATGAAATTGTTCCGCTATAAATAGCCCCCGCAATTCCCCCTACATATATGTCGTTTATAAGGATTGTGACCTTATGTTTTTCGCCGCTATTTGAGAAGAAATCACCTTCCACAACAGATTCAACTCCACCTAGATTTCCACCACTCAAATCTTCAAGAGTAAGGTTAATGCTCTTATTGCTACCTTCTTCTACTCTTGTCCATTTGCCATAGCCGACTCTAAGTTTGTTTGCGTCATTGTTCGTTGATTGAAGGTTGTATGAGCAAGCAAGAACTTTTCCGCCATCAACAATTCCCGCAAATCCACCTAAACTCATCATTCCATACAAGGAAATTGCTGTTTTATCAGAATCATCATCATATTTTTGCTCGAATGAAATGTTGCTAATAACAGGAATATTTGTGTTGTCTTTTTCTTTTCCGATATAACCCACAATTCCGCCTACATATGAATATGGTTGCAAATATTGTTGGTCATCAAACGATGTCGCGACTGTAAGTTTTCTTACAACAATGTCACCACTACCGCCCAAAATATCAACGCCGTTATTTTCTGTCTTATCTGTAGCTAAAATGTAACCATTTCTTATGACATTTTGTGTGCCTTTAATTTCACCACCAGTCATTATTCCGACCAATCCACCCGCGTAGGTGATGTCGTCATTATACATACTTGTGTCACTTGTGATATTTACATTGTAACCATTTTCTTTTGTGAAAAGTTTACTTGCAATGCCGACACGGTTATACGCCATAATGTTAAGACCGTTAATCTCAATGTCAGTAATCAATCCGTCCGTCATGTAACCTACAAGTCCGCCAGCAAAAACAGTCGCTTGACCATTAAGCCTATTCTTGCCCATAAATCTCTTTGTTGTAGTTACATTATTTTCTTTGACTGTTATTTCGGTAATAGACGCTTTTAAACTGTTCATTGCGCGATCAGACATAAGTTTTGCCGATTCCACGCCGTCAACCTTTGTATCAAAAAGGTTGCCGTTATAAACATAGTTAACACCCGTGCGCCCCAAATAAGAGTCAAGAACCTTTATTCCCGAAATCTCGCCACCGCCCATATAACCAGCGACAAGCCCTGTCTTTGAGTAGGAGCCGTTAAAGACGATGTTTCTAACCTTTGTCACAAGCCCTGTGTTGCCCGCATTCGGAATTGCACGGACAAGCCCATAGGTTGAGAACATATCTGAAACAAGTTTTCCGTCACCGTCAAGGTCACCAATGAAAACTGCGTTGTTAAGATCCCAACTTTCTGACCAATAGGTCAAACCATTGTATTTTTTAAGGCTGATGTTTCTTGTGAACAAATAGTGTCTATAAATAGGTTCGCTAAGCAAACAATTTTCCGTCACAAGCATATCAAGAAGTCCACCGTGTTTAATGCTATATGGTTGGTCTAAGAAACCTTTGACCGTGCTCGTTTTTGCGCCCGTAATATTTTCTTTACTTGCTAACCCGTTGCCCGAATAAAGCATTTGGAAATATTTTGAAGCATTATTCCCTACATAAACTCGACTTAAATCTTTTGAAATGTATCCATAGTTAAACCAAGTGTTGTCAAGGTGCTTTCTCGCGTCATCCGCGTTTGCAGTGTCTTCGAGTGAGCAAACTTTTTCAACAAATGTTTCAATTAAGATGTTTTTATTTGCTTGACCAATCCAGTTTGTTTGGAACAAATCAGTCATACTCTTTGTAACAGTGTTAACTAAATTGTTCAAGTTTTCGTCATTGTCCGAGCCTTCAAGTCGTTTTGTTATGTCGCCTGAGAAAGTTGTTGTCCAAACATAAATTCCGCCAACAGTCAAGAAACTCTTGTTTGTTGAATCAGTGTTTGCAATACTTCTTGTTCTTTCAACACCATTTACTGTTCCCTCAAAGTCACCAAGGTAAGCAATGTAGTCATAGAACGTACGATAAAGATTTTGTTTTGGATTTTCCGCAAAATCAACTTGCATAATAGGATAAATATTAGTTACTTTTGAAGTGTCAATGTCAGCCATTGTGTAACTGTTGGACATAACTCCATAGTAACTTTGAAGTGCAATCCCTGCAAAAACGCTATCTCCAGAAACCGCCTTATCAACAATTGACCCTGTGAAGAATGAGTCGTAAATATTTCCTACTTTTTCTTTCGCTTCTTCCTTACCATTGTACGCAACAAGACCAAATCCGCCGTCAGATACGATTTCTGCTGTCGAGAACGACCTTGAAATAACACCAAGGTTGTTATAAACAAGTGAAGTCAACGCCCTTGCTGGTTGTTGAGGATTCTCATCGTTTGCTATCTTACCCGACACGCCACAAGAGAATATAAATCCGTTATTTGTATCCGCTATCGCCGAGAAATTATCAACAACATTATCAGTTACAGTAACAAGCATTCCGACAACTGCCGAATTTTCAGTAACTTCGCTAAACGCCGAAACAGCAAGTCCCTTATCATTTCTAACCTTTATTGCAAAACCTCTGCAATTTATGACCCAGCCTGTGTAAACATCGCTTCCGTTTACCGCTGAAATGCTACTACTTAATGTCAAATCACTTTCCAAAACATAGTAAGTATTATTTGTAGGATTTCCGCCTTCAAATTTTTGTGGAGCAAGTTTTGAACCAACAACTGGTTCTTTATCAACTGCCCTATAATAGTTGTTAAAGAATGTTGTTGATGTGCCTTCGACATAAGTAATTGATTGTGGCACAATGCCCGAAGAATATGTGAAGTTCGAGAGCATATCCTTAAACAATGTAATAAGCGAGTCATCTTGGTCAATAGATGTAAAGTCGTCCGCACTCGCGACAATTTGTCCTGTCGCAAGAGTACTGAGATTTACAACATTGTTGTTTGCTACAAGTGAAATATTTTCGTTGTAGTAAACTTTGAAAAGTGGACCCGAGAAATTGATTTTGCTCAAATTTCCGCCGATAACACTCCCTTCATACACTTCAAGTTTTTGACCTATCGCATAATCTCTAATTGTTGATAAAATAAGGTTTTCTTGATTTGAATTGTCAGTCAAAACCGCAAATGATGTTTCAACATTCCCGATAAATCCGCCGACATTATATCTCGACGCTTCGTCAAGATAGAAGTAACTGTCTTTATCGACGCCCATTCCACGACGAAGAAGAATGTTCCCTAAAACAATTGCATTCGCTGTCGAAATTGTCCCAACATTTCCGATTGCGCCACCAATAGTCATTTCCCTATCTTGGCTAGCCACAATGTCAACTGTTGACAAAATGTTTCTAACTTCAAGAGATGAAGCACTTGCAACAACGCCACCAATGACGACATAATCAAGATTGTCATAGCCATCATCTTTCTTAATCTTGTCAAGCGTTATCGCTTTTGCGTCACTCACGACATTTCTAAGTGCCATAGTTGAAGTTGTTTGTCCCAAAATACCGCCCACATAAAGTGAAGCATATGCTGAACTTATAGTGTTAATTGAAAGGTTGGAATAAACATCACTAAGTGCCGATGTTGTATTTTCGCCGACAACACCGCCTAAAACATTCTTTGCTGAGCCGTTGTCAATATGAGCAACAATGCCCGACGAAGTGCTACTTGAGAGATTTCTAATATAAATTCCAGAAATTGTCGCGACATTTCTAGCCACAACACCACCAACGGTGAGTTGTCCTTTAACTGTCGTTTCAATTCTGATATTTGTGACATTTATTTCGCTCAAACTTCCACTTGTGTAGTCTTTGCTTGCAGTAAATGTGCTTGCGCTTCCGACCACACCACCAATATACGCGCCACCTGACGCACTTTCTCTTGGAGTGTTGACAATAAACGCTTTTTCGCTCTTACTCCCTATTGGATTTCCGCCAACCGTAATTGTCAAGTTGTCAATATAAATGTAGTCAAGTTCGCCTTTGAAGAATCCTGCAATACCGCCAACATACATATTTTCAACATCTTTATATGCACCCGTTGGGTTGTAACTTGATTGAACGGACAACTTTGTCCCCGTTTCGCCAGACGCAGTCGACCTTCTAATTTTGCCATTACCTTCGCCGATAATTGCGCCGTAGTAAGCGTTGTTGAGTTTCTTTGTTACAACGATTTCAACATCGATATTTGAGCTACAATTTTCAATAACAACCGTACTTTCGCCCGTTGAAGCAATAAGTCCACCAAAATATTCCGCGTTTGTCTTAATTTTTGCCGTCTTTACTGGAATATTTGCTATTTCACTTACTGGAGTGGACGAACCATCTTCCGCCGTGACTGATTGAATAACAAAACTATTAACATCTATATTACCTTGTTTTCCGACATATTGATAAAGTCTTGTTTCGTTATTATATTTTGTTCTTAAATACGCGCTACTTGCTTGAGTATATTTCCCCGTCTCAGAATCAACCGCCAAACCTTGCGTAACGCTATAATCGCCACTAAACGATGACGCATATGACAATTTTGACGCGACAGTCGAGACTTTCCCAAGAAGTGAACTATAAACATTGACATTTGAAAGCGTTACGCCTTCCGCTAGAGCAATAAGGGCTGACGCTTTTGCCGTTGTTGAAAGGTCAGATCTAAAATTGACATCGTAATTCTTAACGACAATGTTAAGATTTGAAATCGTCGCGTTGCTCGCGTGTTCGAATAACGCGTAAGAACTTCTCGTTGCCGATTCCGCATTCAAGGAATAATCAAGATTGAACAAAATTGGATATCTTGAATATGTCACACCGTCCACAACATATTGAACGCTACTTCCGATGATTCTTCCGCCAAAAGTCTTGTTAATTGGAGTAAATGCTATGGTACTGAAATCAAGGTCGTTCATAATAAGATATGTCATTTCGGAGTTGTTAGATGAAGAAACTTCGTCGATAAATTCTTGCGCTGTGTAAATTCTTCTTACACTCGTCTTATATCCATAATCAAGTGTTGGAAGAATTTGAGCATCGTTATAAGACCACACATCTCTCGACCATTTAAGTGGACCAAAGTATGTATTTCTAAGTGGAGCACAGTCTGGATTACCGTCATTTTTCAAGAACCTATAAAGTTGATGTGGTTGAATAACATAGTAACTCGACCCTTCCATATAGTTAGCTAAATATTTATCATAAAGATTTATAGAACTTGCAGTCTTGCACGCACCCCAAAGGTTAATAAGAGATGTTGTGCCCTTTTCAGTAATATATGTGCCAACATTAAACGTTGAGTCTCTTCCCGCTTGGAAAACTTCGCTTCCGTCATATGTCCTTAACGCATATTGGTTAAAGTAAACTCTTGCGCCTTGGTCAATTCTCACAATTCCTTGTGTCCCGTCCGCTTTAAGATTTATATATTTTCCATAAAGCGCGCCAATCGCCCCGTCATTGTGTGTTACAAATTCGTACAAAAGGTCAAAGTCGCTTTCGCTATATATATTCATAGCGACAATGTTGCTAAGATTTAAAACCTTGTTTCCGCTAGCGGTTTCTACAAAGAAATTTTCGGTTGGTCTATCAAAAATTCTTCCGACTATTCCGCCGATATATACGGTTTCAGTTGCATTAGTGTTGCCAAGCAAACTTGCTGTTGTGTAAACATTTCTAAGTTCACCGACATAACTTCCGCCGACGATTCCGCCAACTGCAATAGAGCCAGGATTTCTCACATCAACTCTATTATATGAATCAATAATACTACCTGAGTTGTTAACCAAACTTCCCGCGTTAATTCCGACAAGTCCGCCAATATATCTTGGAGTGTATTCGCTACTCTTTGAATACAAAGACGAATTGATTTGAATAGCATCATTCCCGCCGTCCATATAGCTTGTAAGTGCTTCGTCAACACTTTGGTTGTTGTCTTTGTTGTGCGCTACAAATGATTTTGAGATCATTCCGTAGTTAAACGCTGAAAGTCCGCCCGCAACCTTGTAAGCCGACAAAGAACTATCTTCGTCAACGATAAATTCCGACCTAGCAACCATTGTTTGCGAACCTATCATTCCAAACAATCCACCGACATAGTTGGACAAAATTTTAACCGAATTACTAAATGCTGAAGAAGAAATAATAGATGTAGTTGGAGTGAATTCGCCGACATGGATGTTATATGCTACTTCTTTTGAAATAACTGCCGAACTTCCACTCGTTACATAGTCTTGTCTAAGGTCGATAACACCCGCGACGCCACCAGCGTATGCGACATTTGTGTTAAGGTTGTTAAGCCTTAAATTGCCCGCTGATGAAGAAACACCGCTAATGTCTGAAACTGGACTAATATCTTGCCAAATTCTAAATGCCGTCGTAAGAGATGACGACGCGTCAATACCTTGGTCACTCTTAATTGAAAGTGTGGAATTGATGTTAGAAATGTAGTACAATTTGTCCTTATCTTCGTCGATTCTACTTGCTGGGTCACTTGAAGTGATAATTCCAGCTAGAGCACCAACATAATTTCTTCCGAATATTTCGCCCTTTCCGCCATCTGCTGGAACAAGAGAAACGTTTGAAATGTTACTATCTACAATAACACCTGCAAGTCCACCGACCGCCGTTGTTGAGCCCGCCGAGATTTCGGAAATGCCAAGAGTTAAGTTCTTAACCCCCGCGCGATAAATACCTTTAAAGAGACCAAATGCGTAACTGCCTTCGTTGGTGTCTTGCAAGGAAAGCCCCGTCATAGTAAGGTAGTTTCCATCGAAAAGCGAAATTTGTCCTGTGATTGAAGTAAATTCAATCGATGTAGATTTAACTTCAAGCCCACTAAAATTAAGGTTGTTAATAAGTCTTATATTTGAAACATACTTTGAACCCGTATTCTCATATTCCAAATTATCCGCATAGTCGCTGAAAATTTTGTTGTATTGTTCCGCTGTGCTAATTAGATATGGGTTATTTAAAGAACCAAGTTCGTAGTCGACAATATAAGTAAAGAATTTCTTTTGAGTGCCGTCCGTTTTTGAAGTGTTCAAAATTCTACTTGATAATGCAATTGTGCTTGCGCTTATAAGTTCTGGATAACCACTTCCGCTTTCACCTTTTCTTATAGCCCACACGCCACCCGAACTTTGACCTGAGAAGTTGCTAAAATCATCAATTTCAGGGTCAAATGAGAAGCCGTTAAAACTACTTGTTAATGCAAATTGGTTAATTCCCGACAAAGTTGTTGCCTCAGAGTCAACGACCGCATTGTCTGAAAGCTCTTTTGCTCTTTCAAAGTTGCTTGGAAAATCTTCCCTTTCTTCTCTTAGATAGTAGCAATTTTCAATTGTGCCAAGTTGAGTGCTGTTTGTGTTGAGTTGAACGCCGATTGGGCTTTCAAATGGCCCGTAACTGCTGTTTGATTTGATTTTGCTAAGTGAATATGATGTCTTAACAATAGATTTTTCGTCCTTAACATACACAAATCCCGCAACCGCTGGCGACGATGACACATCGGTCAAATCTTTGTCATGCAAAACTCTTTCCGATTGAAGAGCAAATTCGTAATTTCCGCTAAGATTGATATTTGAATAGCAATCCGCAATGTAATTTTCGTTATTAAACACAAATCCAGATACAAGACCGTTAGAGAAAATACCGCCACCAAGTTTTCTTGAAACTGAGTAGTTGCCTGTTACACCTTCTTCTGGTCCACTTGCATAAGAGCCATAGATGTAACCAGAGTTTATAACTGCAAATCCAGCTGTCTTAATAGGAGATGTTCCGCTTGCGCTATAAACTTCAAGTTGCAAATTGTCAACATAACTTGACGAGATTGTTCCCGCGTTTACACCAACAAATCCGCCGACATTTCCGCCACCATAAAGCGCCATAATGAAGTTTGTTGTGTTTTGAAGTCGCGTTTTTGACGCAACTACCGAACCAACATAACTTGTTCTTAAAATGTCAACTTCTTTTCTTCCAACACGCGAATTGGTGATAATTCCGCTTGAACTGTTTGTTCCAACGAGTCCACCAACATTAACTGACGATGGAGCGGTTGTCAAGAAGTTCGCAACATAACCATTTTCAAGGTTAGATTTTATTGCAACCACGTCACAGTTTGTGATAATTCCGTTGTTTATACCCGCAATTCCGCCGAAATTGACCGACGAATATGCTTCAAGATTTGTAATATATTGTCTTGTGGAGCCGTTTTCGTAAATTCCGCGTTTACTATTTGGAATCGCAACGATAAGGTTTTTCACAATTGTTCCCGATGAAATTGTGCTAAACAAACCAATATTTGCCTTATTTGACGTAAGTCTTGGGTCTGGAAGAGAGAAATTCTTGATTGTAATAACCTTATTATTTCCGTCAAAAGACTCAAATTTTGCTTCAAATGGTTCGTAATTTTCAATTTCCAAATCATTTGTCAAAATGAAATGTCCACCAGTAACATTTTTAAGTTTATTGTAATCTTCAATTGTTGAAATAGCGACCAAATCTTCTTCCTCGTCACCTGATACAACGTGAACTGAGAATTTAAGTTTTGCGCCAAATTCGCTTGACAATTCAGCATTAAGTGGGATAAGTTGCAATCTTCCACTGCTATAAACATATGAGAACTCAACCATAAGGTTTGCCGTTCCTGCATTGATAAGCCCTTCAAGGTAAATTGTGTTGTAACTCATCTTATAACTTATTGCCGAACCGCTTGCGCCCAAATTATCACTATTTGCCGTAAGTTCGTCCGCTTGGTCACCAGTTGAAAGTTGATTGACTGAGAATGGAATATCCGTCAAATTCTTTGCGTTAGATAACTTTGTATATTCGCCCGCAACCGCTGGATTTTCAATAAACCAATAATATGGGACAGCAAAACTATCTTCACCTGCAACCGCCCTTGAAATTTTGTTTTCAATTGCTTGCAAGTTTTCATTTGTGCCGTAGCCGTTAACTTTAACTCTAAGTTGTTTTGATGACGAAATCGTCATATTAAAAATGCCATTATCGTCAAGTCCGTTGATTGAAATACCCGTCACAACCGCGTCAACAACGGTGATTGTGTCGACAAAAACTTGAGTCGTCTTGCCATCTTCTGTACTTATTTCAACAGTCAACTTAATTGTTATAACATCGCCAATCTTTGCATTTTTGCCAAGTTTCAAGGAGTAAGCGCCGTTTAATTCTTCCAAAATTGCATAATCCGCGTTTTCTCCCCTATCTTTTCCGTCACTTGTTACATTGTAACTAAGTGAATACTTAAACCCAGAGTCAACCTTTGGAACGATATTTAGATAGTCAGGAGTTGTCGCGTTTTCAGTACCCGTAGCCGTGTATGCGATAATTTTTCTATCTTGCCCGTCGTGCGAAATCTCAATTGACGCCATAGGTGGTTCAACAACTTCAAGTTGATGTTCTTTTCTTGCTTCAAGTTCAGTATAGCGCCCGCTTGGGTCAAAGCCCATATACTTGATTTTGACAATAATGCTAAGTTTATCGCCCGTCACAAGTGAACTTGGCGCGATTGTTCTAACATAAAGTCTGCCCACATCTTCGTCATCCGCTTCCTTACCAAAACTAAATGAATATGGATCACCGATAAGAACGCTTGTGCCATCTTGATGGTCAAGAAGAGCATCTTTCATTAAGGAAATAAGTCTAAGTGACACGCTTCCGTCCGCGTTAACTTCGTTGCTTGGTCCAGCCAAATAGTACATTGTATCTGCGTTGTTCTTGTCTCTAACTTTTACAAGTTGAACAAAAGAAAGTCCGTTTTCCTTCGTAGATTCAATGGTAACTGATGTAATGTTTGCATAGTATGGAAGAAGGTCAATAACAAATAGCCCGCCCATTCCACTTATAATCGAATTTCTCTTCGTCTTAGAATATGAGTAGAATGTCGATGTTTCGCCTGTTTGGTCGTTTGCTTTAACTAGTTTTGACACTTCACTTGTGTATGAATAGTGAGATGTTTCAACATCTTTAATTGGAGAAGGAGAAACATATACTCTAAAATCGTCTTGCAAGTCGTCTTGCCCTTCGACCGAGCAAGTTACAATGTATTCGCTCACTTCATCTCTAATGAATGCGTCTTTTTTAAGTCTCAATTCAAGGCTATATCTATATGTCTTGCCTTGTGGTGTTTGTGAAGGGACAAGAATGATTTGGAAAGGACTATTCGCTAAATCATAGATGAAACTTCCTTCATTCTCATCATAAACTTTTGATTCAAGTCTACTTGTTAAAGGGCTTCCGTCGACATCTCTTGTGATAGAAATGTTAAGTTTTGGAGCTCCAGCAAGTTCGCTTTGCGTGTAGACAAACACTGCTACACGTTCTGAACTTTCTGAACCCGATAACTTCACATCAGCGACATTTACGCCAATATCGACAATGTTTTCCTTTGATTCAACAAAGAATGTCCAATTGTTGTTAGTTATTCTATATTTTACGCCCGCAACTTCAAACAAAACCGCGACCGATAACTTATAAAGTCCTATCTTGTTAAACCTTATAGTTTTTGCTCCCATATTAAGATATTGCGTGTCTAAAAGGTCAATTTCCGCATAGTCCGCGTCGCTATTCTCTTTATAGGATATAGTATATTTGAGCGTATAATTAGTATAATTACTTATTTCTTTATTCTTGCCATTTACAACTTCAACAAAATCATAATTAAAGTTGACAAGTTCGCCATTCTTGACTTGGCTTGCATTTTCTTCGTCCGCACTATCCAAATACGAGACCGACATACTTCCATTTGGTGACAAGCGAAGGCTATCAAAATTTTCAACCACAACAAGTGTCACTTGTGCGTTAATTGAAGTATCTTCTTTAACCGCAAAATTAAGTGTTGTAACGCCAGTTTTTAGAATGACAAGTTCGCCCGCTTCACTTATTTTAACGACTCCGCCACCATTTTCACTTACAATAAGGTTGATTTTGCTAACCGCATTTGCCGTTTTAACAACAAAAATGTCGTTAAGATTGTAAGTATTTAGTTGTTCGCCAAGCCCTAAAATTAAAACATTTTGACTATTTCCATTGCCGTCTTCTGTCTCATAATGATAATATTTTGAGCCAAAAGTCATAACAAATGTATCGTCACTTAATACCGCATTTTCACCATTTCCAACAATACTTATTTTTGAAGGAATGTCATATAAAAGGTCCGTATGTTTTTCAACTTGTACGAGCGATTCTGTCAAACTTGGGTAATATTCAAATAAAATGTTTGGATTTTCTTCATTTCCAATGCCATCGCTTACAAAACGACCTATAAAGCAATTCTTTTCCGTTCCGTTTTCAAGGTCATCTTTGTCCGCGTAGCTTAAAACATAGTAGAATTTTGTATTGTTTAGCCCAAGGACTACGCTTGCATCACTTAGAGCATCAAAACTCGTCGAAATCACACCAACATAGAAGCACCCATTCCCACTTGCATTGTAAGAGCCATTTCCGCCAATAAGCCCCTTTACTAATAATGAATTGTTTTCTGACACAATATTAAATGTAGAGAATACTGTTCCGATTTCTATATTGCTTCCAACCCTTCCTACAAGTCCGCCCGCATTTGCATTAGTGCCGTAAACAAGCATATCACCAAGAGTCACATAAATATTTTCAAATTTGTGCGCATATCCATGCGAATATGAATTTGAAAGAGAAACATAATCCGCTTCGCCAATAAGTCCACCTACATTTGTTTCACCAACAACCATTGGGTAATATGTTGATGAATATGTGTCATAATTTTGCACTTTTACATTTGAAACAACCGTTGTGTAATTAGTTAAAAGATTGTTTTCCGCCTTTGACACACCGACCGCACCACCGACATTCTTTTTGCCAGCAACTTTAACTGATGTCAAAATATTATCAATAACGCCGTATTCTGTAATACTTGTGTTGTAGTTTGCACCCGCGACACCACCGACATTGTTTAATGTGTATGATTGCGCCTTACTATTTTCCCTATCGTAAGCACCAATATTTCCTTCAATAGCAAAATTAAGGATTCTTCCATAGTTTACGCCCGCAACGCCACCAACAGCAGAATTTTCGTTAAGCAAACTTCCGCCTTGCGTGTTAATGTTTACATAAGCGTCGACATCTTTTTGGTTATATATGACATAATTTACATTTCCGCTACCTTTCGTTTGAAGCCCATAATAACCGTCGATAACGCCCCTATTTACACCTACAATTCCGCCGACATAGCTTTCTTGTTCAGAAGATATCACTATCGATGATCCGTTTGAATAGTTAAGAGCTATCGCACTCCCAACTATTGCATTGCTTCTAAAGTTGCCATTTACAACTTGCGAATAAATTGCTGTACTTCCGCCCGAAAAATATTTTTCGTTTCTATTTTCGTCGTCCGTATAGTTTAATTCGACACCATAGTTCAAAATTACGCCATTATTTTGTCCAGCAAAACTTCCGATATTGAGTTTATTTGCCGTGCAATTTGCCAAAATATTTGTATATTTTACTGCAACGTTCAAAATTATACCATTATTTACACCAGCAACGATGCCTGCGCTTACAGTTTCAAGAGTCGAATTGTTAATATTGATTGACGCGTCTTTAATTATAAGGTTATAAACCGCACCATAATAAAGAGTTGTGTCTTCTTTGTGTGTTGTGATTTCACCAAACAAGCCAACTGTGCCGTTTTCACTAATTGTCCCAAGTTTCAAACTGCTAATAGAATATCCATTTCCATTCAAAACACCCGAGAAACTACTTATTGGAGTCCAGTTTTCGTCAAGGAAAATGTCGTTTGCAAGTTGATAATTCTTACTTGGCTCGTTCTCAATCGCTTTAAGTTGAGAGGACGTTCTAATTGTGTACGCGTGTTTAACGCCGTCCTCAATTACAACCTTTATCCTCTTATATGTCTTATATGTCGTTTCATTAGTATAACTATCTTTAGCAATAATAACTAAATAGAATTCGCCTGAATTGTCATATGTTTCAAGGAAGAAATTTTCCCCACCATTCAAGTCAAGTTTATAATTTTTAGTGCCATTCCTTTTGTAAAGCGCACCAAAAGCCATTTCCTCATCTTGCGCTGATTCATATCCATTACTATCAGCCTTTGCTACATAAGCAAGGAGCCTATTATCTCTTATTGTTTCGTTTGCTATTGTACCATTTAAAAGAGTCGCAAGGTCAATTGTCGAGTTTTTTCTGACACTGATTTCGTCAAAAGATTCTTTTTCTTCGACAATAATATTGGTCGAAACGCCATCAATCACAGTAGATGCCTTAATTTCAATATCTTTAACTTGACAGGCCTTTGAAATCTTAATTTGGCAAGGAATTGGGTCATTTTGCAAACCAAATTCGTCAATATAAACATAAATATTTATAGTCCTCTCTTGTGTCGTGTAATCTCCAAGGGTTACCCAGCCCGAGAAAGTATCCCCATAAATTTCATTGTTGTTAACAAATGAACCAGACAATGAGTGGATATACATAATATCAAATGTATCTACAACGACAAATTTTACTCTTGTATTTCTTTCCTTATAAATAGTTGACTCATTATTTATCGTTAAATGGAATCTAAATGTCGCTTGAGGAACATTGTCATATGAGACCGTGTTATAATCAAAAATCGATTCAACTTGAGTATTTATTTCCCAAACACCTTTAATAAACACATTAAGGTCAAAGGATAATGTTTCTTCACTTATTTTCCAACCAAAAAAGTTGTTGGTCATTGTCGAAAATTCATAATATCTTACAACTGCCGAAATCGTCACTCTTCCTTCGGTTTTTGCGTTTATTTCACCGTTTGGCGTAATTGACGCAATATCAGATTCAGTAGAAGAATAAGTTACACCAATAATTTGTCCGGCATTTTCAAGAGAAAGTCTTAATTTCCCGCCTTGGATAACACTTGCATAGTTCTTTGTAGAGTCGTTAATGTAGTTTTCAGTGAGTTTTTCTTGCGCACTTTCGTCGACGAGATTCATTCTGCGCGACGATGAAGTTTGAACAACAACCACATCAATTGTTTTATAAAAACCATTTTTTGCCGAGAAAGTTATTGTCGACTTGCCAAGTTTAACACCGTTTATTTGGATAACTCCGCCAAGTTGAAGAGTATTTTTATCATAAGCAGTATCAAAAACATTTTGGATTGATGTATTTGACACTTTTGACATATTAACTATACCGTTTTCTTCAATAACTGAAATATCGTCTACAAGATCTTTATCGTAGAAGAAAGCAATAATTGAACCTGTTGAATTTCCATATTCAAGGACTAATTTATCATAAACTTCATCATTTTTTGCCGTCAAATCATAGAAAACTTGTGCGCCATCACTTTCAATAACATTTTTAACAACTATTTGGCTTACACCTTTCGCCGTCAAAACAGTTATATCTAGTTTTTGTCCGCCGAGCCCGTCTTCACTATCAATTGACTCAACTTCAGTTCTATCCGCAAGTACGATTTTTGATTTAACCAAATTTTTAAAGATAAATCCAAATTGATTATCGGAAGCAATAGTTGCGCCATTTGCTTTAGCATAGAACACTTTATTTTGTGCGTTTGCGCCGATGTCAAGGTCAAAATAATATTCATCACCAGCACTTACAATATTAACTCTTTGCTTGTTTATATCATAAATTTCAAAGAATTGACCAAGATTTGATAGGTTTTTACTTGTTTTGTTCACAATTTGGACACGAATTGTTCTGTCTAACTCGTTTGAATCTTTCATTCCTTCAAGGTCGAGTTCGAATTTTGTCATTCCATCAATAAAACTTTCGCCATAACTATCGTAAATTGTGATCACTTGTTCTTTTTGAAGAGACTTCCCATCTTGAGTAACTTTAACTGACCTTGGAAGAGAATAAACTGTCACTTCAACATTGTCGTTCTCCAAGTCCTTGTTTACCGAAGTGTTTAACCCTTGTACAAAGTCTGGATTTGCTTCCTTATACGCACTATACATGTCACTCAAAACAAATTCGACTTCGTTTGCAAACTTGTATTTTACGACAAAATCAATATGTGATGTGCCATTGTTTTTTGCTTCAAAAACAAATGTCGTTGTCGCGCCTTCTTGAACAGATGTAGCAACTTTAATTGCGTCACCAGTTATTATAGGCTCAACAGTGTAATCCTCTTGAGTGTTGACCGTTACAGCAATTTGTTCCTTAGAATATAAATATGCTTGTCCATTTAAGACATATTTCGCATTGGTTGGGAAAGAGTAAAGAGTCATTCCAAGTTTAATTTTTTGTCCCGATTGACCAATCCCATAAAAAGATGTTTGGTTACTTGAAAAACTGATATCATTAAGTTTAAGCGGTGCAACAACTTTTATTGATGTTGTAGTTTTTAATTTCAAATTCGCTTCACTGCTATCATCTTCAACAAATTTATTCGATTTTGCTGTTACATTAAGTTTACCTTTTAAAGTGTCATCAAGGACAACAAGGAAAGAATTGCCAGTTTTTTCATTCTTTTCGACCTTAAAAGCAGGTTTTTCAGCCAAATAATAAATATCATTTTCTATTTTACTAAAAGTTAAGGTGTTGTTTTCGCTATCTATGTAGGAGTCAAGTGAAACTGCGATTTGCTTTTCTTCCTTATCAAATTCAAATCCGCTTCCGTAGGAACTTGTAAATTTGATTGAGTCTGTCAAGTCAAGTGGCTTTCCTGACATAACGCCAAGGTTGTCCGCCTTAAAATCAATTTGCGTAACAGGAAGCAAAACCTTGAAATACAAACTAAGCGTCCCCTTATTTAACATCTCTATTGACGAGACATCAATCTTAAACTTTTCTCCATGAGAAGGTTTAAGCGGTTTAAACTTTGCCGTTGTATCCGTCTCGCCATACATTTGGAAAGCGCCATCGCTCTCCGCATTAAAAACAAGACGTTTTATTGTCACAGCATCAGAATTAACTTTCGCCGAAACAGTAAAGTCTTTTCCATAAAAAACTTGATAGCAATTACTTTCGCTATCATAAGGGAGCGCGCTCCCAGTCTCGTTATCAACGACCGAGACAAGTTCGACTTTTAGGTTGTCGTACTTGTTATCTTCACCGCACGCAAAAAGCACGCCCGATAAAGAAAGCATAAGAATCACTAGAAATAAAAACACCTTTTTCATATTTCACCTACTCCTTATTATGTCAAAAAAAATACAAAAATATAATCAAGTCAAATTATTATGATTTATTATAAAATATATTGTAGATTTTTGTCAAATAAATAGGTGAAAAAAATCTCAAAAAATGAACGGAATTTTGCACAAATTTTTATGCTATTTTTTTCATTTTTTTTGCAAATTTTTTTGTGAGTTTTTTTCAAAAAATAACAGCATTTTTTGCAAAAAAATAATAGTTTTGAAATTTGTTTTTCAAAAACATTTTAAATATTTTTTCGCCTTTTTACACGGAAAACGGCCAAAAACACACTTTTTTTGATGTCTTTTAGCATTTTTTAGCATATTTTTAGTCATCTTGTTTTTCAAAAATTATAAAAATTTATCTTGTTAAAAATAATCTAAAATTATTCAAAATTATTCAAAATTATTTTGCATTTTCTTTCCCTTTTTCTTGCATTTTTTAACTGTTTTTTTATACAAAAAGCACATCTTTTTTAACGAATTTTATTTTAATTTTTTAGTGGCTTTTCTCCTTAAAATTTCATAGTGTTTTTTAGTCGCCTCCCCACCCCGCTTATGTCTTTCTTGCAAATTAACTTTAAGTATTTTTTGCACTTCTTTATAAAGTGCAAAATTTATTTTTCTTAATCTCACAGACAAATCAAAATGAACTGTACTCTTTGAAATCCCAAAATTCTTTGCAACGCTTCTCACTGTCCCATTTGTATCTAAAAGTTTATACGCCTCCTTTACAACTCTATATTCAATACTTTCTTTCATAAATCACCCCTTTGTAAAATTTATGAAAGATAAGTGTCGAAATATGTCAAAATTTGTTTGTTTATATATAAAAATTAGATTAACACGACGCTTATTTGACCAAGTCAAAAAAAATCATCTCTCAAAAACAATTTGCTATTTTCAATTTAGCAAGGCAAATTTCATAAGAAATATATCTTAAAGCCAACTTGCTATTAAGATAGTTTTATATATTATCTAAACCCCAAACTTTAAAGTTAAAGGTGCTATTATATTTTTATTTGAAACTTTTTTTCAACAAATAATCTTGCATTTTTTCAATTTAATTTAGTTACAAATTTTTAGTTTGTTTTCATCGCAAATAAAAAAAGGAGAAAACACAACAAATGTGAATCCCCTTTAATTTGTTAAAGATTTTAATCAAACCTTACTTCGTCTCTTCATCGATATAGTTTGCAATATCTTCGACAGTTTTAAGTTCGTCCGCCTTTTCATCTGGAACAGTAATGCCAAATTCATCTTCAAGAGCCATAAGCATTTCGATATTGTCCAAACTGTCAGCACCCAAATCTTCTACAATTCTTGAAGTAGGCTTAATTTTATCCACTTCAATGTTGAGTTGATTTGCAAGCATTTCCTTAACCTTATCAATTGTCATAATTTCCTCCAACAAATACAAATCTTGTGTATATTTTACACCTTTTAAAAAATGATGTAAAGCAATTTGACACGATTATTTGTTGCTATTTGGAAGATAAAGATTTGGATCGGTTTTAACATCGTTTAGCAAAACTTCAAAATGAAGGTGTGCGCCATCTTTTGCTTCACCCTTTGCCGAGGTTGAAACTTTGCCAATAACATCGCCAGTATTTACTCTGTCACCGACTTTAACTGAGACATCGTCATCAAGCGACGCATAAACGGTTTTTAATTTTCCCGTGTGAGCAATAGTAACAATTGTTCCGCGCAAATAATCGCTTTCAACTGAAACAACTTCGCCTGGATAGACCGCTAGAACATTTGCGTCGTCTGCGCCCTTTATATCAACCGCCTTATGTGCTTCCCATTGTTTTAATGTTGCATTGTACTTTAAAGCCGTATTTGAATAATCCTTTATCACAACCCCTTCCTTTATTGGCATAATAAAGGAAATTGAAGTAGGATTATTTGTTTGAACCGTTTTATCATCCGTAATCGCTGTTTTTGACGATTTAAGAGCAACAACACTTATAAGCAAAACCGCCACAAAACAACATGACAATGTAAGTAACAATCTTTTGTGTCTTTTAAAAAAATATCTAATAGAATCTTTCATACTCCCTCCTGTCACAAATTATTGCCAACATTTAGAGCCTTAAACATTTTTTTAAAAAAATTATTGTCCCATTTAAAAAAGCAACAAAAATAAAGTTTTATTATTGGAAATTAAGTCGGAACGCTTGTCTTTTCTGCGGGGCTGATGATTATTTAAATTGGAAACGCAAAGCGAATGCTTTGCGTGGGTGCTTGCACAAAGTTTGAAACAAGTTCAAAATTTACTATCTATGATTTATTTTTTTTAACAACTATTACTAAAAGAACCTATTTTAAATTTAAAAAGCGCCAAAAATCATTGGATAACCAATAGTTACAGTTTGGTCATTTATTGCAAATTGAAAATTTATTTTCGCGTTCCCCACACAAATAGATTTTGCAAAATTAGGCGAGTACCCATATATGATAGAAATACCATTTACATATTCGCGTTTTGTTATGGAAATGTTAAGGTTTTCTAATACGCTTTTTTCGTCAAAATTATGCAAAGGAAAACTCACTTGTTTATACTTAATATCAGCACCTACAAAATCATCCTTTGTCTTATTAAAATACACAAATTGACAGTTCATAGTACTAACAATTCTCACATCCTTTTTATCCGTAAAATTGTCATTTACTACATAACAAAATTCAGCATTTTCTATTCGCGAAAAATAGCCAAAAAAGTTGTCGCTATTTTTATGTTGAACAACAAAAAGTGTGCTAATTATAACAAAAATTACAGCCAAAAATAAATAACAAAAATTTGCAAAAAATTTACAATCTTTTTTAAAAAATTTATCAATTTTTGTGCATTTATTTTTGCTACTTTTTTTATATATTTTTTCTTTATTTTTTATGCGCTTTTCCCCATAATTTTTATATGTATTTTGTGAGTATTTTTTGTCATATTTTTTGGTGATCTTTTCACTAAAAGTTAGATGGTTTTTATTTTCAATTTTGCAATTTTCCATACAAAAATTATTGACGATAATTTCATTCTTAAACTAAAATATTTACATTGATTTAAAAAAACATTTAAAGTTATTTTTTAACATTTGCGCCACAAATACGCTCTGTAATTATATATTATATTTCATTGAAAATATGTAATAATTTAAGAAATACAAAATAATTTTTTTATCAAACCGCTAAATCGTTTACATAAAATACATCCGACCATACGGTCGGATGTATAAATTAAGTCTATAAAAGTTGCATAAATAAAGGAAATGCGTAAACGACTTATCGGTCGGAAATAAATTCTTTCATTCTTCCTTCGCGTCTAACTTTTGCACGTTCTCTAAGCGGTAACTTCCAAAACTCTTTATATTTGTCAAGCCTTCTATTACCTATTACATAATCATAACTGACGACAAAGAAGCCTTGCAAAATGTAGATGTAGTAGAAGATAAATCTCCAAATGAGAAGTGCCCAAACCTGAGCGCCTTTTGTCGCAAAGAATGTTGCAAAAAACGCTGTAAATGATAAGTCTGCAGTCCCAGTTCCCATTGGAATAGGGTTAAAGGCAGATGATAAGTCAACCATAATTGACATTGTAATTATTTGTATCCATGCCTCTGGGTGCCAGCCCTCAAACGCACAAAATATAAAGAATGGCATTGAATAAAGAGTAAAAAAATAACCTATAGCACATACGACATTTGTTATTAAAACAAGCGGTGATTTGATTGCGTTTTTGGTTGTTTTTTGCCAAACATTTACCGTACGCATAACACTTTGGAATGATTTTTTATAGTCTTTGATAAGCCTAAACTTTCCTATTCTAATTTTGCTAAGTAGTTTTAAAATCCCCACAACAAATCCAGCACCTGCTCGTTTGTTTAAGGAAATAAATGTAACGACAAAAATTACAACAGCAAGGACAGAATAGCCTATCCAACTGAATGTTGATGCCAACCCAGTTGCAAAGCCCGACACGCCACCGTTTGCAGAGACTATAAGATTTCTAAATAAGAAAAAGGTCGCACCAATAAATAAAACAATTTGATTTAAAATGTATTTCGTCATAACGACGGAAATGCCTTCACCAGCCTTAACACCGTATCTATTTAAATACAAGACTTGAAATGGTTGACCGCCAGTTGAAAGTGGAGTTATAACATCATAATATCTTCCTAGCGCACCAATTTTATAGGACAAATTGAACCTAAACGCGCCCGTTGATTTATGTATTAGAACCGCATATCTAACCTGGTCTAAAATCATTCCCAGTGCAAATGTTCCAAGAGCAGCCAAAATAAACCACCAATTGACACCAAAAATTGTAGACAATTGCTCTCTTGGGTCGGTTTCGCCAGAAAGTTGTAGCCACAAAACGATACCAATAACTATGATATTTAGCCCAAAATAAAGAAGGTTCAGCAATTTCTTCTTCTTTTTGTTTGGGGCTTTTGCTTGCGTCGTTTCAATGTACTTCTCGGCTTTTTCTTCGCTATCACTTTTTATTTCTTGCTTTGACAAAGGTGCGATATAAAATCTTGTATATTCAGCGACATTTGCGCCATAATTCCTAAGATATCGCGACACTTTGCCACGCTTATATCTCATAAATTTAAGTAAAGGCGTTGACAAAACATGCCGTTTTTTCGGCGTTGTTTTGCTTTTTTGCGACATATTTTCTCCTCCTTTTTAGAGATAAAAACAGACAAAAGCAAGAAAAATCTTGCTTAATATCCATTAGTAAAGGTCAGAATAATTCCCTTTATTATAAGTTGTAGCTTGCCCGTTCTTTTGTGAGTCAATTAAATTAGCTTTAATTGTATTGTAATTGTCTGTAACAACTGCATCATAGAAATAATCAAACAAATTTTCATTATAACTAAGAGAGGTTTTTACTTTACTTAATACATCATAAACATTATATAACGACAAACTTTCGACCTCTTTTGAGTTATTATAAAGGTTATTTAAAGTTCCCGTATACATAACAATGTGATAACCGCTATAATTATCGTTTGATTCATAAACCATTCCGATACTACCCACAGTGCCTTTTCCGTCATTATAAAGGTCTCTCACAAGGTTTGTAAATGTCTCGACCATTTGAGAATTTTTTGTCCCAACAACATAGTCATATTTTGCATTGATAATACCCTTATCAACATTATATTTATATAAATAATCGTTAAAAATTGATACTCTTTCTTCTAAATCGGTCACATTTTTAAGTGATTCTTGGATATTTTCATATAACTTTGTAACTGAAATACCCTCATTATCCACAACTTCGCCAGTTTCTAAACTTCTCTCAAACGCAGGAGTATTGTCTGCAGATTCTTCAAGAGCTTTTGCAATTTCTAGTTTTTCACCAGAATATTTATTCTTTAACGCTGAAATATTCGCTGTTTGAGTGTCGCTAAGTTTAATCAAAATGTGAGTGCAAGTAATCATTGTCTCTTCACTTTGGTTTCCATAGTAAACAAAGTTGTCTCTATAACTTGTGGTCGAAAGCGCCTTATAATAGTTGTTTTTATCTTTAAAACTATTATAAAGAGAAACATTTTCATCATACTTTTTAGCGTATTTTTCCGCTATTTTGGTCAAAGTTGTATCAAGTGGAACATATTTTCCAAGAGTTGCATCATATTTTAGCCCATTATGGTCTTTTACTCTTTCTTGGAATTTTGTAATTTTTTGCGAGTCAAGGTTGCTTAAAAAAATCTTTTCTATTTGACGAGTTATAACGGCCGAATCTGACATATCGCTATATTTATAACTCTTTTGCGCACTTTTAAGCGCACTAATAAATCTTTTCCAAGTTCTTGTTTTTAAATCTTTATTTGTTGTATCAATATGTTTTTCATATTCATCAATATATGTCAAAGCAAACGCCTTTGCGTCATCTTCGCCAGTAAAAGTCCTGTTAAAACGTTTTTCTTTTTCAGCATCGGTCTCTTTATAGACAATTTTTCCGTCAAGAGTAGTAAATTTTGACACATAACCTGCTTTCACAGCGTATTCTGGGTCCTCACTCTTCTCTTCTTCGCTTTCTTCTACAACTTCAATATCAAGTTCTTGCTTTACAACGTTCAAGTAGGATTTTAAACCACTGTCAAGATATTCCCAAGTATTAGCAACAACTTCACTATAATCATCACTTGTTAAAGCATATTCAGGTTGAGAATCAAGGTAGTCAATAAGATATTTTTGATCTAAAAGTTCATCAATAGTCTTTTGCAACGCTTCTTCTTGCGAATATCCATATGAATAAGCATAATAATATCCGCCGTTGTTGTAGGCGTTAATAAGTTCTTCCCTTGTCACAGTGTACTTACCGTTTGACGCGACGATAGAATTTAAAGACATTGAGTTGTCTTTATTGAACAAGTTGCACCCCGTCAAAACGCAAAGGGCTGAAAACATAAGTAATACAAATGTAGCAATTTTTTTCTTCACTTTTTCGCTCCAATAATAAAGTCATTTTTTTAGAGTTTTCACGCTTCTTTTAAAAACGATCAAAGCTCACAAAAGGTTACAAACCTAAAACAGGATAGACTTCTAAGCAAAGCCTATGGAAGTATTATACATTATAAAACAATAAAAATCAATTATTTAATCGGGGTTTTTGCAAGGAAAGTTGTTTATTTTTCCACAAAAACAAATATTTTTAAAAACTTCTCTTTTTGTATTCAAATTTTGTGTAAAAATAAATTACACTTTTGTCTTTAAACGCGTAAGAAATCTTTATTAGATAGCTTTTCCCGCCTTGTTTTGAGTATCTTAAACAAATTAGTCCGCATTGGCAAATTTTTCCAAAAATTTTAGCAAATTTTGCTCGGAGTCAAAAACATTTTCTTCTCGCTTAATACTAATTATTGGCAATTTGTCGTCCATTAAACAAAAAAGCACGCTTTTTTCGCTAAATTTTTTAAAAAAATCCATATTTTTTGCGTCATCATAAAAGTAAATCTTTGTTCCAAACGAATTTAAAACAATTTTACTAACAAGCAATTTTTGTGCAAGATTTTTTATAAGTCCAACAAGACAAAGTTGTTTTACAGGGCTTGGCACAACGCCATAAGCGGTTTTAATTTCATTTAAAAGTGTCTGCATTTCATCTCGCGAACTGATCCTACTCACTTTTGAATAAATGTCAATTCTCTCTTCAGAACTTTCAATAAAGCCCGCTGGAATAAAGGCGTCAATATCAATATTTATTTTGATTTCTCGCCTTTCTTCGACCTTTTCTCCACGCATTTCACGCACTGCCTCGTTCAAAAGTTTTACATATAAATCGTACCCGACTTGTTGCATATGTCCGTGCTGATTTCGTCCCAAAATGTCGCCCGCGCCACGAATTTCAAGGTCGCGCATCGCAATTTTGTAACCACTTCCAAAATCGGAAAACTCCATAATTGCGTCCAGTCTTTTGTAACTATCAACCGTCAAAGTTTTGTCTTTTGAAAAACTAAAATAGGCATAGGCTTCGATGTTGCTTCGACCGACACGCCCGCGAAGTTGGTAGAGTTGTGAAAGTCCTAACTTGTCCGCATCAACAACAAAAAGAGTGTTCGCGTAAGGCAAATCAATTCCATTTTCAATTAAAACTGTACTAATCAAAATTTGGGTTTTTCTGGAATAAAGGTCGTAAATCGCTTTCTCCAAGGTTTTACTATCCATTTGCCCGTGTGCAAAACCAATTTTTGCGTCAGGCAAAAGAGATTTTACATGCGAATAAAAATTTGTTATCGACGCAACTTTGTTATACACAATTAAAACTTGTCCGTCGCGGTCGAGTTCTTTTTTGCACGCACTTAAAAGAAGCGAGTCCGAATAATCAATAACCTGTGTGACAATCTTTTTTCGTTGTCTAGGCGCAGTTGACAAGAAACTGACGTCTCTAATTCCGACAAGTGACATATAAAGCGTTCTTGGAATTGGAGTTGCGGAAAGTGACAAAACATCAACCGACTTTTTGATGTTTTTCAATTTATCCTTGTCATCGACACCAAATCTTTGCTCTTCGTCGATTATAATAAGTCCTAAATCTTTAAATTTAACATCTCGCCCAAGCAACTTATGTGTGCCGACGATAAGGTCAATTTTTCCGTCTTTAAGGTCGGATTTGATTTGTTTTTGCTCTTTTTCACTCTTAAAACGATTAAGACAAGCAACTCTTACCATAAAATTTGAAAGACGCGACATACAAGTTGCATAATGTTGCTCACAAAGAATTGTTGTCGGGCAAATAAACGCCACTTGTTTGCCGTCCTGAATTGCTTTAAAAGCGGTTGCGAGTGCGACTTCCGTCTTTCCAAAGCCGACATCTCCGCAAAGAAGCCTATCCATAATGCGGTCACTTTCCATATCCCGCTTAATTTCAACGAGTGCTTTCTTTTGGTCATCCGTATATTCATAAGGAAAAGACTTTTCAAAAGTTTCTTGAAGATAAGTATCTTTTGAATATTTAAAGCCTTTTGTGTTTAGCCTTTCGCCATAAACTTTGACTAAATCAAAAGTCATTTGTTTGAGCGAATTTTTGACTTTTTGCTTTATTTTGTAAAACTCTGTTCCGCCTATTTTATTGCATTTTGGTTCAGATTCACCCGAAAAAGCAGATAAAAGGTCTGTATTTTCACTTGGGACATACAATTTATCGCCGTCACGATATTCTATTATTATATAGTCGCGCGAAACGGAAGTTAGACGCAGTTTTTCAATTCCAATACACTTTCCTATTCCGTGAATTTCGTGAACGACATAGTCGCCAACCTTTGGCAAAAATTTTGATTTAACATTCTCTTTTGTTTCAACTTTTGTTGTTTGAACATGCGTTAAAAGTTCCTTTTCGCCAACAATAAGTAGACGTTCCATTTCAAAATTAACGGAAGAAATTAAACCCTTTTCTAAGATTCCGACAACTTCCTTTTTTAGTTCCGTTAAGGTCTTACAAAAAGAATATTTTATCCCCATTTCATCCAAAATATTTTTCATTTTGTTTTGATGAAGGCTATCACCTAAAGACAAGGCGATTGTATAATTATTCGACAAATAATCCTTAATTTGATTTGCAAGTTCTATATAATTATCAACAAATTTTGGAACATGCGGACAAATAAAGTTTACGATTTTTTTGCTTTCAAAAAATTTGTTTTGAGAAACTAGTCTAGCGTATGCGATTTTGTTAAAATTGCTAATTTTTTCAAGGATTTCCTTAAAAGTAAAATAAAAATCCATATTTTTTGGCAAAAATTCGCCCGACATTGAAAGGTCAAGAAAACTCTCTACATTTTCGCTATTTATTGAGCCAAGTTTGTCATAAATAAGTTTTGGTTCGTCAAAAAGAATGGTTGCACCTTTTGCGTAATCTAAAATTCCCATCAAAAAATAGTCTAAATATGGCGCGAAAAAGACTGACGAAAAATTGCTTTTAGCACGCAAATACTCTAGTTGCGTCGATACTATTTCGCTAATTCTTAACATATTTTCATCTTTTAGTTTCAAAGTACTCAAATCTTTCTTGATTTTTTTCTCAATATCATCAAAGTCAATTTCATTTAGGTCAATAAAAGAATTGCAATAGATTGTCTCTGTCTTTTTGTCGTCTAAAAGTTTAAAGTTTTCTATATCATAAGTTTTTATACTTTCTATTTCGTCATCAAAAAAACTAATTTTGATTGGACTACTTTTGCCCACTGGAAAAATATCTACAATATCGCCTTTGATTGAAAAGTCACCAGCATCTAAAACAACATCTTGCCTTTTATACCCCATTGAAACAAGTTTGTTTGAAAGGTCGTCAAAATTATATTCACCCCCGACATTAAACTCTAAATTATGAGACAACAAAAAATCTTTTGTCGGCACCTTTTGAAAAAGTGCAGATGGTGATAAAAGTAAAACATCCCAATCATTTTGGGCAAGTTTTGAAAGTGAAATATAATAATCTTTAAATTCTTTTGAGTTTTTCTCGGAAATAGTAACAAGAAGTGGAAGTTTTTCTTCAAAAACGACCACTTTTTTATTAAGTCGCGTCAAAGTCTCTTTATACAATAAAAGCCCTTCTTCGCT
>ERZ808286.35-NODE-35-length-107072-cov-4.565714_pt1 | contig 107072 bp, 83 predicted proteins | sample MGYA00521276_ERZ808286 | MGnify/ENA primary metagenome ERZ808286 (study PRJEB31516, sample SAMN03275607) | gut metagenome | biome: mammalia-associated habitat; material: feces | host: Papio cynocephalus | place: Kenya | collected 2012-08-01 ... | reverse complement strand
CGTCAGCCCCTATGACGCCAAGGCTTTCAAGGTTGTGGTGAAAAACGACCGCAACACATTTCGCCAGGAGGTCGTCGAGCTTGATGCCGCCACGGTTTTTGCCAGATTGGGCATACGCGGCGGCCGCCAGTTCAAGGTCATCAACGCGTGCGGACAGGAGGTGCCCTATCAGCTTACGCACGATGGCTTGCTGCTGGTTGAGGCGAGTGTGCGCCCCCAAGGCTCCGCATCGTTTACGCTCATGAAAGGGACACCGTCTGTTTTCCACAACACTTGTTACGGACGGATGTACCCCGAGCGTGTCGATGACATTGCGTGGGAGAACGACCGTTCGGCCTACCGCTGCTATGGTCCCGCCCTTCAGCTTACAGGTGAGCGTGCCTTCGGCAATGACGTGTGGCTGAAGAACACGCCGGATTTGGTTGTGGAGCAACGCTATTTCACCGAGGATGTCAACAAGCCTGTTATTGCGAAGTTAAGGAAGAGTGACCCTGCGGCCGCAGACGCACTCAACATGAAGACCAGTTACCATTTTGACCATGGGAACGGTCTGGACTGTTACAAGGTCGGGCCTACGCTTGGCTGTGGCACACCGGCGCTGCTTGACGGCGACAGCATCGTCTATCCTTATTGCTACAAGGACTACGAGATTCTGGACAACGGTCCCTTGCGCTTTACTGTCAGCCTCACCTATCATCCCACTGAATATCAGGGTGGTAAGGTTGTTGAACACCGAATCCTGAGCTTGGACAAGGGCTCCAACTTCAATAAGATGACCGTTTGGTACGAGGGGCTTGCCAAGCCTGCTGATGTGGTCGCCGGAGTGGTGATTCACAGTGAGGACACGATGCGTGTTGTCCTTGGCAAAGACTATGTGCAGTATGCCGACCCGACAGACGCACCCGACAGGCAGAATTTCCAGATTTATGTGGCTGCCCTGTTCCCCTATGGCGTTAGCCAGACCGTGAAGCGGATATTTGCCCATCCGTCGAATGGCAACGCCGGCCATGCGCTTGGCATCATGCGCCAGGTGAGGGACAGCCAGCGTGTCACCTACTGTTTTGGTTCGGCCTGGAGCAAGTATGACTGCAAGAGCCAGCAGGAGTGGCAGGCGCGCATCGACGGTTATATGGATGCCTTGCGCAATCCGCTTGTGGTCGAGTTTCTACGTTAACGGTCTGTGCCTATGAAGATTTTGAAATGGGGCTTCATCGGCTGCGGTGAGGTGACTGAAAAGAAAAGCGGGCCGGCTTTCGGCGCTGTTGAAGGCTCGATGGTCGAGGCTGTGATGAGCCGGAGCGAAGAGAAGGCGCGCCGCTATGCCGAGAACCACCATGTGCCCAAATGGTACACGGACCCGCTGGAACTCATTGACGACCCCGACATCAATGCCATCTATATTGCCACCCCGCCGTCCAGTCATGCCACCTTTGCCATTATGGCCATGAACGCGGGAAAGCCGGTGTATGTGGAAAAGCCTCTGGCTGCAAACTATGAGGACTGTGCCAGGGTCAACCGTGTCAGTGTGGCCACGGGCGTTCCGTGCTTCGTGGCCTATTACCGGCGCTATCTGCCCTATTTCAAGAAAGTGAAAGACATTGTTGACCAGGGGGGCATTGGCAAGTTGCTTAACGTGCAGGTACGGTTGTCCGTACCTGCACCCGAGCTTGACTACCATTCTGCCAATCTCCCGTGGCGCTTACAGCCTGACATTGCCGGCGGTGGCTTCTTTTATGACCTTGCGCCCCACCAGCTTGACCTCTTGCAGTACATTTTCGGAATCATCATCGAGGCCAACGGAATCTGTGCCAACCGTGGTGGCCTTTATAAGGCTGAGGATTCTGTGAGTGCCTGTTTCCGCTTTGAGAGCGGGTTGCCGGGCAGCGGCTCTTGGTGCTTTGTGGCCCACGACTCTGCCCGGGAAGACCGTATCGAGGTGATTGGAGACCGGGGGGAGCTCAGCTTTTCTGTCTTCACCTACGAGCCGATTGTCCTGCAGACCAGCGCCGGACAGCAGCGCATCACAGTGCCCAACCCTCCTTATGTCCAGTATCCCTTGATAAAAAGTGTCATTGAGCATCTCCAGGGGCATGGCGTCTGTACCTGCACCAGTGTCTCGGCGACTCCTGTCAACTGGGTGATGGACCGAATCCTTGGCAAAATCTAATGTTGTGGGCGAGGTGGTGCTGATAGGACGATGGCTGCTGGTGTCTGCCGCGCTGCTCTGCGCGTCTGCTGTCTGGGGCGACGGCCGCGAGCTGGGAAAGTTGCGCCGGGTGGTGCGCGGCTTCAGTGCGATTGACACCAACTATATTGAGCCTCAGCACTACAACTTCACGGTCATGCTTCAGACCACTTACAACTATGAGTATTACCGGCTGTCAAGTGACAAGGGCCAGTCGGTCGGCTTGTCTCCTGACGTTGTCATGAAGGTCGGCCCCTATGTCGGGTGGCGTTGGTTCTTCTTGGGTTACACCTTTGAGCTGAAGAACATCGGCTTTTCCAGTGGCAAGCTCAAAAAAGAGCTTGAACTGAGTGTTTACAGCTCGCAGGTTGGCTTTGACATCTTCTTTAGGCGCACTGGCAGTGACTATAAGATAAGGAGAGCCCGTCTCGGTGGCCAGGCCATCAGCCAGCTGCTGGAGAATGTTCCTTTTGACGGAATCAATGTTGGCATTGCCGGAGCCAGTGTCTACTATATTTTCAACCACCGGCGTTTCTCCTATCCGGCGGCGTTCTCGCAAAGTACTTGCCAGAAGAGGAGTTGCGGCTCATGGATTGCCGGCCTGGGTGGCACCGCCAACAGCCTGAAGTTTGACTACCGCAAGCTGGAGCAGACGGTGGCCGACCGCTGTGGTGTCAAGAACTTCAAGGTAGACAGCGGCCTTCATTTCAACCAGGTGCGCTACTATGACATCAACCTCTCGGGCGGCTATGCCTACAACTGGGTCTTCGCGCGCCACTGGCTGTTCTGTGCCAGCGCGCAGCTGGCCCTTGCCTACAAGCGTTCGCATGGCGACACTGACAGTGATGCCGATGCCAGCCGGTTTTCTTTCGACCGCATCAATGCCGACGGTATAGGCCGTTTCGGACTTGTGTTCAACAACACGCGCTGGTATGCCGGCCTCAGTGCCATCGTCCGTTCCTACAACTATCACAGGGAGCGCTTTGCGACGAACAATGTCTACGGAACGTTCAATGTGTATGTGGGATATAACTTTGGTAAGAAAAAGCGTTATCGCAAATGAAATTTCTTGGTTATAGCGTCCTTCTGGCGCTTTTGCTTGTCCTGCCCTGCCAGCTTTATGGCCAGCGGCATCCCTCTTTGGTCTATGCGAAGGCCGACAGCCTGTGGGTGACGGGTGTGCTCCGACAGGCGCAGCGGTGCCAGCCGGGCACCTGCATGCCGCTCTTTTTCGCCCGCCAGCTCGTAGGCCGCCCCTACGTCGGGCACACCTTGGAGGGGCATGGCGGCGAGCCGCTTGTTGTCAACACGCGCCAGCTTGACTGTACCACGCTTGTCGAGACCGTCACGGCCCTTGTGCTGTGCGTGCAGAGCGGGCAGTCTTCTTTTTCAGACTTTGCGGCCAACCTCTGCCGGCTGCGCTATCGCCGGGGTGTCCGGCAGGGCTACACGAGCCGCCTCCACTATTTTACCGACTGGATTCTGGACAACGAGCAGCTGGGGCTGGTCAGGGAGCATAGCTCCAAGTGCCCTCCTTTCAACGCCGTTCAGACTGTCCGTGTCAGTTACATGAGCGCGCATCCGCAGAAATATATCGCGCTCAGAAGCCATCCCGAGGATGTCGCGGTGATTGCCCGGACGGAGCGGGCCGTTAGCGGGCGCAGGTTCCGCTATATTCCCAAGGGGGCCTTGACCAACAGCAGGGCGGTGCGCAACGCGGTGCACGACGGAGACATCATCGCCATCACCTGCAACCGCAAGGGGCTTGACATCGCCCATGTTGGCTTTGCCGTTTGGAAGCGCGACGGACTTCACCTGCTCAATGCCTCGTCCGTTCACAAGAAGGTGGTTGAAGAGCCCATGACATTGCGCCGCTACCTTTTCAAGCACCCCTCTCACACGGGCATTCGCGTTGTTCGCATCAAACAGTAAACATCTAAATTATCTCAATGATTATACAGCTATGGAACTACCTGACTTTATGAGTTATGCAAGCAAATTCTCTCAGAGTGAATTTGTCGAAAAGGTGTCGCGCGTGGCCAAGCGCGCCGGTGCCAAGATGGTTTATGCCGCGTTGATACTCTTCTATACGTTGCAGAGTGACAAGGTGTCCAAGTCGGACAAGGCCATTATTGTCGGTGCCCTTGGCTACTTGATCAGTCCCCTTGATGTCATTCCTGATGCCATTCCCATTGCCGGACTGACAGACGACCTCGCCGTTCTTGTTTTTGTGCTCAAGAAAGTGTGGGGCGACGTTGAGCCCGAGGTCAAGGAGAAGGCAAAGGAGCGGTTGGCCAAGTGGTTTGATGAGGATGAGATTGCCGAGGCCGACGAACTCCTGAAACTCTGACAGCGCTGGCGCAGCGCTTTCGAAAATGAAAGGCCTGGCGCATTTTCCCGCTGTGCGGGAGATGCGCCAGGCCTTCCTTTGCACCCGGTCCGGTGACCGTTTAGGGGCGGTTTTAGAAGTTCACGCCGATATTGATGTAGAAGCATCTGTTGCGCGACGACTCAAAGTCATCGTGGCTGATGTTGGTCAGGCCAAGGTCGTAGGCGGCTTCTGCGTAAATCAGTTCGTATTCGAAGCCGCAGCCCAGGCGCAGCCCGCCGTCAAACCGTTCGAAGAAATTGCTGGAGAACGACGATGTCGTTGTACGCTCGCCATAGTCCTTCACCTTTCCCCCCACGCCCATGGCAACATAGCCGCCGGCAAAGGGCTGTACGGATATGTCGGAGTCCAGCTCGTAGCGGTATTTGGCGATGATGGGCATTTCCAGATAGTTGAGCGAATAGGTGAATTTCTTGCCTTCAACATAGCCCTTGCCGCCTTTCTCCGTGTAGGTCAGCCCCGACTCCAGGTAGACCGGGTAGACCGGTGACAGCTGGAAGCCGATGACACCGCCCAGGTTCAGTCCCGCCTGGCACGACCCTCCGTCTAATCGCGCATCGTCCGAGTTGACGGTGGCAAGGGCCAGTCCGAGCCGCAAGCCATAGTAGATACTGTGGTCTTCAGTGAACAGCGAGCTTGCCGTCTTTCCGTATTCCTGCCCGTATCGCTGTGCCATTGCTGGCATCATCAGTGTGAGCGCGAGCAGTGTCATTGCTGTTTTTTTCATTTCCATTTGCACGTTTAATGTTCTTTTTGTTGGGTTGTTTGCTGCATGAGGAACCGCTCGGCCTCTATTGCTGCCTGGCAGCCGCTCCCGGCGGCGCTGACAGCCTGGCGGTAGACGGGGTCTGCCACGTCGCCGGCCACAAACACGCCGGGAACCTTGGTGCGCGGCGTGCCATCAATCTTCTTGAGGTAGCCGGCCTCGTCGGTGTCCAGCCATTTCTTGAACAGCTCGCTGTTTGGCTTGTGGCCGATGGCCAGGAAGAACCCGTCGATGGCGATGTCCACCTTCTCCTCGTCGGGCTTGCCCATCCGTCTGACCAGGTGCGCCCCCTCCACGCCGTCCTTTCCGTAGAGGCCCACCGCGTTGTGCTCGAATAGAATTTCAATGTTGGCTGTTTCCATCACGCGTCTCTGCATCACCTTTGATGCGCGCAGGTAGTCTTTGCGCACGATGAGATACACTTTCTTGGCCAGGCCTGCCAGGTAGAGCGCGTCTTCGCATGCCGTGTCGCCGCCCCCCACAACGGCCACCACCTTTTTGCGGTAGAAGAAGCCGTCGCAGGTGGCACAGGCCGACACACCCATGCCACTGTATTTGCGCTCGTCGTCCAGCCCCAGGTATTTGGCCGAGGCTCCCGTGGCCACAATCACGCTCTCTGCCGCTATGCGGGTGCCGTCCTCGGCTGTGACGAGGTATGGGCACTTGGAAAAGTCCACTTCGGTGATAGACCCGTCACGGATGTCCGTGCCAAAGCGCGCGGCCTGTTCCCTGATGTCGGCCATCATCTGGCTGCCGTCAACGCCCTTCGGGTAGCCGGGGAAGTTTTCCACCTCGGTTGTTTGCGTCAGCTGCCCTCCGGGCTGCAAACCGCAGTACTCGATGGGCTTCAGGTTGGCTCTTGAGGCATAGATGGCCGCCGTAAACCCGGCCGGCCCGCTGCCGATAATCAGACATTTGGTTTGTTCCATAGCTGTGGGCGTTTACTTGAGCAGCTCCTCTATCCGCAGGGCGATGTTCTCCAGCTTTTCTGTCGGCTCGAAGCGTGCCACCACCACGCCGCGCTTGTTGACGAGAAATTTTGTGAAGTTCCACTTGATGTCCGCTTTCTCTTTGTAGTCTGGGTCTTGCTTGGTGAGCATTTCGTCAAGCACCTTGGCGAGTGGGTGGCTCATGTCCCATCCGGCAAAGCCTTTCTGCTCCTTGAGAAACTTGTAGAGCGGGTCGGCGTCGTCTCCGTTGACCTTGATTTTCTTAAAGCGCGGGAACTCTGTGCCATACGTCAGCTTGCAGAAGCTATGGATGGCCTCGTCTGTTCCCGGTGCCTGCTGTCCGAACTGGTTACAGGGAAAGTCCAGTATCTCGAACCCCTGACTGTGATATTTCTCGTAAAGTTTCTCAAGTTCCTCATACTGGGGGGTGAACCCGCACTTTGTGGCTGTGTTGACGATGAGCAGCACTTCGTTGGCATACTCTCTCAGCGAAACCTCTTTTCCTTTTCTGTCTTTTACCGAGAAGTCGTAAATGGTCTTCATTTTTTATGTCTTGTTGTTCGTCTGGTTTATAAACTAAGGCAAAAATACGCTTTTTCCACGTTTCTCACAAATGTTTTTGGCTTTATTGAAGTTTTTTGCGTTAAAACGCTCCGACGCGCCCCGCGGGGTGCGCCCTTTTTTGACCTAAATCAAAAAGACGTGTTTTTATGCTATAAAACATATCCCGGACGAACGGGTTGCTCCAAATCGTTGTAATTTTGCAGGCAGAAAAAGGAAACCAGCGGAAGAGTTTGAGAGAGCACACTTCCAACAGATATATAATAGGTATAAAGGGTAAGAATGTTTTTAAGGTAAAAAAGAGGTTTTTTAAGGATAAGGCTCTGCGCGAGCAGAGGTGTGATTAGTTTTAATGGTTAGTAGTTAGTAGTTAATAGTTAAATTTGATTGGGACTTCCATCATCCGATGGAAGTCCTTTTCTTTTTCTTTTTTTTGCGGGCAATTCCTGACTTTAATAATGGTGGCTACTTTGGCTTGTCCTGTCAGTGGGCGAATCCGCTTGCTGTAAGCGGTGCGCAATGTTATTACAAATTGATAATTCCATTGAAATCACTTTTCTTTGTTTGGGATTTGTTGTTCTGCTTTTTCCGCCGAAAACGAAAACAGTCCTTGATAGCTCCGTTTTCTTGGGAAATGCTTAAGGATTGATTACTATAATTTTATAACATAACGTTTTTATGGTTAAACAATTAAGATTTCTAATGCTCGTTCTCATGGTCATGATCTTGGGGAGCGCAGCTCTGGCTCAGGAGGTAACGCTTGACTTCACCGAAAACACGTGGGGGCTGTCAACTGCCTACACAAAGGCTGCCGCCACTTACTCCGATGGAACCCATGAGATTTCATGGCGGTGCAGAATATGGAGACAGAGTCGCTCATGGCCGCCTCAACCCTTGGTATACACAACGAGGTTAGTACCAGCGGCCAGCTCGCCAAGCCCTCTTTCAACGGAGACCAAGGCCCGGGCAACGGTGCCGGCTTTTGGGATGACGAAGAAGTAGAGGAGTAATTCGGTTGCCGACCGCGCCCAGCGCGCGGCGGCACGCCATGATAAATGCTGTGACTGCACGAGGCAGTCACGGCCTATTTTGCTGTGTGCGCCCGGCAAGTCCGGCACCAGGTGCAACACACCTAACTTCGCTGTCCGCCGCCATTCGGCCTGTCTCAGTCGCCCGGATGGCCCATATCGCACGCCCGTTCGGGCCGTTTGGCCATGCAAGACGAACCGTTTGGCCGTGCAGGACGAACCGTTTGGCGCCACTGGGGGCCTACCCGGACTTTTGCTGGCACTGGCTTACCCGCTCCCTGTTTTTGTTGACAAAGTCTTTCCATCCCCTGTAATGGGCATCCGTTTGCGGTATGCCAGCCTGCAAGTGGTGGCAGTAAGCCGCCGCAAGCGCGTCTGTCGCATCCATAAACTGCCCCATGTCACCGTCGCTGATGCGCAGCAGCCGCTGGAGCATGGCCGCCACCTGTTCCTTTGAGGCCTGTCCCTGTCCGGTGATGGCCATCTTGATTTTCATTGGAGCATACTCATGGATGGGCACGCCTCTGTTGACAGCCGCTGCAATGGCGGTGCCCTGCGCCCGTCCCAGCTTGAGCATTGACTGCACATTCTTGCCGAAGAACGGCGCCTCGATGGCCATCTCGTCAGGGCTGAAGCCGTCAATGAGGGCCGTCACCCGCTTGAAGATGTGTCCCAGCTTGAGATAGGGGTCAGCCGCTTTGCGCAAGTCAATGACACCCATCGACATCATCGACACCTTGCCGCCGGCGACCTTGAGCAGGCCATACCCCATGATGTTCGTTCCGGGGTCGATGCCAAGTATTACCTTTTCCATGTGTCTATTGTTAGAGGGATGGCGCTTTCGCCAATCATGCGCACGGTGCCGTTACGCTTGGTGAACAGTGCCAGGCGGTGGCTGCCCCCCTTGCGTTGCAGACTTCTCACCGTGTAGATGCCGTCGGGCACCGGCCCTGCGTCAACCCGGCCATTGCGACACGGCAGGGTGGCCGTGATTTGCCCTTGCAGCGTGACCACGGCAACAAACCCACTGTAACCGCTGCCCCCCGGCGTGACTTTTGCCCCAGGTGAAGCCTCCGCCCTGCCTGTACCGCGCTCGGGGCAGAACACAGGCTCGCTTTCCCGACCGTACCTGTCCATTGCCGTCACCGCGTAGTGGTACTTGCGCGCTGAAGCCGGTTGGCAGTGCTGCCCGCCGCGCTTTATGCAAATGAAATTGGTGCGCAGCCGCATGGCGACAAGGTAGCGTGCGTCATACCAGTCGGGCTGTCCGTCGGGCGAAGCGTAAACGTTATAGAGGACATAGGGAGCCCCCGAATGGTTCTCAGCCGCTGCCCACGTCAGATAGTCCGCGCTGTCAGTGCGGACGACCGAGAGCGAGGGTGGGGCGGCGGGGGGTGACGTCTGGGTGGAAGGCATAGGCGGAGGCAATGCGGGCGCCGTGTTCCACACGTCAGTCAGATAGCGGTAAAGCCCTTTGGTGTTGTCCGTCAGGAAGCGCGAGCGGAAGAATGCCATGCCAGCGCCGTGCCGCCGCGCCACCCCCAGCTGTCTCACAATGTCGTCGAGTGGCCAGTCGCGCTCCTTGGCTGAAAGCATGTAGGCGCCGATGCCCGCCACGACCTGGCAGCTGTGCCGTTGCTCGATCCAGTCGAACAGGAAGGGGAAGAACTGGCGGTCTCTGAAATACATCATCGGGTAGAGCTGGTCGGTGATGCCCTCGGCCGCCCATTGCTGTGCCGGCTGGAACACCCTGTCGTAGGCGTTCCACCCGCCACTGGAGTAGCGTGCCAGGTCGGCATGCTTGCCGACGGGCGAGCAGCTCACCTTCACCCACGGCCTGAGCCTCTTCACCCCGTTGCACACCGCCCTCACGATGCGCGTGATGTTGGCCCTTCGCCGCTCCGCATCGGCGCTATTCCTGCCCCCAGGCCAGCTTTCGGGGTACCTGATGTAGTCCAAGTGAATGCCGTCGACATCGTAGTTGCCGGCAATTTCACCGCAAAGCCGTGCCAGGTAGCCCGCCACCTCCCCGCTCTCCGGGTTCATAAATCCGTCGCTGCCTATGCGCCGCACCATCCCCGGGTGCAGCCGTCGCAGCCTGCGGCACCCAGCCTGGTTCCATCTTCCAACCGGCACCGTCACGATCCAGGCGTGAAGCTCCATCCCCCTCTTGTGGCACTCGTCAATGGCATAGCGGAGTGCGTCATAGCCGGGAGACCGGCCTGGGATGCCCGACAGGCATCCGTCCCAAGGCTCCAGGGCAGAGGGGTAGATGGTGGTCGCCCTGACGCGTGTCTGCAAGAGAACGGTGTTGATGCCCGCGCTCTTGAGCCGGTCAAGAATGTCGCACAGCTCCCGCTGCTGCCTGTGTGCCGATGCCTGTGACCGGCTGTATGAGTGCGGCCAGTCCAGCCCTCCGATGGTGGTGAGCCAGACAGCCCGCACCTCATGCTTGGGTGTGGGCTGCGGCAAGGCTGCGGCAAACAGTGACGGGGCTGCAAGTGCCATGCAGACGAGGCAGAGGACACGGCGCCCAAGGTGGGGAAAACGCATTGTGGGATGGTTTGGAACGCTCTAAAATCATGCAAAGTTAGGATTATTTTTTCATTTTCAAATAAAAATACTTACTTTTGCAAGGTCATAAACGAAAAGAAATATAAACACCTGCTTCATGAAGAATAAACTCGTTACACTGGCTGTGGCCCTGTTGGCGGCCACCGGCGCGTCTGCACAGTTCGAGCGCGGCAAGGCCTATGTTGCCGCTTCCCTGTCGGGGGTCGGCGTGAAATACAACGGCGCGGACAAGGGCAGTCTGGGCTTCCTGGCCAAGGGGGGCTACCTGTTTGCCGACGACATGATGGTTACGGCCCAGCTGGGCTATGACAAGCAGAACGGCGTGCCGGCCAGCTATTCGCTGGGGGCCGGGTTCCGCTACTACATCGTGCAGAACGGACTTTACCTCGGGGCCTCGGCCAGCTACAAGCGCAGCACCAAAGACTTCGACGACTTCATGCCAAGTGTCCAGGCCGGTTACGCCTTCTTTCTCAGCCAGACCGTGACAGTCGAACCAGAGGTCTATTACGAGCAGTCGTTCAAGAACCACAGCGATTACAGCACGATAGGCTTCCGCATCGGCGTCGGTGTTTATCTGTGACAGTCCTCAGGGCTGTCTGCGTGGGGGCTATGGATTGTCTAACCTTATTTAATAAATAGCGAATAACGATGTTAAGTGTTAATGAATTGACGGATAGGCTGATTGACCTTTCCTTTGCCGAGGATATCGGTGATGGCGACCACACCACGCTCTGTTGCATCCCCGAGGATGCCATGGGCAAGTCAAAGCTGCTGATCAAGGAAGACGGTATCCTTGCCGGCGTCGAGGTGGCCAAAGAGGTGTTCCGCCGGTTTGACCCCGACTTGCAGGTCGAGGTGCTTATAGGCGACGGGCAGCCGGTGCGCAAGGGTGACGTGGCGATGGTGGTGAGCGGGCGTGTCAGGTCGCTGCTCCAGACGGAGCGGCTCATGCTGAACATCATGCAGCGCATGAGCGGCATTGCCACCATGACCCACCGCTATGTAAAGCGGCTGGAGGGCACGCACACGCGTGTGCTCGACACCCGCAAGACCACCCCCGGTATGCGCATGCTGGAGAAGCAGGCCGTCAAGATAGGCGGCGGCTGCAATCACCGCATAGGACTGTTTGACATGATTCTCCTGAAAGACAACCATGTTGACTTTGCCGGCGGCATCAGCCAGGCCATCCACCGCTGCCATGACTATCTGAAGGCCAAGAACCTGGACTTGAAGATAGAGATTGAGGTGCGCAACCTCGGTGAGCTTCAGCAAGTGCTCGACTGCGGGGGCGTGGACCGTGTGATGTTAGACAATTTCAGTGTGGCCGACACGCGCAAGGCCGTCCGGATGGTCAACGGCAGGTTCGAGACAGAGTCAAGCGGCGGGATAACCCTTGACACCATACGCGACTACGCTGAGTGTGGCGTTGACTTTGTCTCTGTCGGGGCGCTTACACATTCCGTCAAGGGGCTTGACATGAGCTTCAAGGCTTGTTAGGCCGGCGGACAAAAAATACAGACGACATGGGCAAACAAAGTCTATCTTATCTCAGCGTCAAAAAGGCCGGGGGCCTTTTTGCAGCGGCGCTGCTGCTCGGCGGGGCGCTGCCAGGCGCCGCCTGTACCAATTTTATTGTGGGGAAGAAGGCGAGTGCCGATGGGTCGGTGATGTGCTCCTACAGCGCCGATGACTACGGAATGTTCCAGAATTTGTGCCACTACCCCGCCGCAAGGCACGCCAAGGGAGCCTTGCGCAAGATATACAACTGGGACTCAAACAAGTTTCAGGGCACGATACCCGAAGCGGCGGAGACCTACAATGTGATTGGAAACATCAACGAGTACCAGGTGACCATAGCGGAAACGACATTTGGCGGCCGCGCGGAAATGGTCGACTCGACCGGCCTTATCGATTACGGCTCGCTCATCTACATCGCCCTCCAGCGGTCGCGCACGGCCCGCGAGGCCATCAGGGTGATGACAGCCCTTGTCTCCACATACGGCTATTGCAGCGAGGGCGAGACATTCACCGTGTGCGACCCCAATGAGGCGTGGATTATGGAGATGATGGGCTGCGGCCCGGGCAGCCGCCAGGCGGTGTGGGTTGCTCTGCGCATACCCGACGACGCGATATGCGCCCATGCCAACCAGAGCAGGATACGCACATTCAACATGAAGGACAAGGCCAACGTGATGTATTCGCCCAACGTCGTCAAGTTTGCGCGCAGCAAGGGCTGGTACAGCGGAAAGGACGCAGACTTCAGCTTCTGCGACACCTACGCCAAGCCCGACTTCGGCGGCCGCCGCTATTGCGAGGCACGCGTATGGGCGTTTTTCAACCACTTCACCACGGACATGGCGCGCTATGTGGACTATGCCGCCGGCAAGGTTGCCAACGCAGAGCCTATGCCGCTGTGGGTCAAGCCCGGCAGGAAGGTGTCGCTTGCTGACATGGAGGCGTGCATGCGCGACCATTACGAGAACACGCCCTTTGCCCTTGACACGGACATTGGCGGTGGAATATGGCAGATGCCCTACCGTCCGACACCGCTGTCTTTCAAGGTGGGCGGCAAGAGCTACTTCAACGAGCGACCTGTCAGCACACAGCAGTCGGGATTTGTCTTTGTGAGCCAGATGCGCTCGTGGCTGCCGCGCGAGATTGGCGGCGTGCTGTGGTTTGGCAACGACGACGCTAACATGGTGCCGTTCACGCCGGTCTACTGCTGTACGCCAAAGGCACCGCGCTGCTATGACACCCCGGGCGCTGATGCCCTTACTTTCAGCATGGACAATGCCTATTGGGTGTGCAACTGGGTGAGCAACATGGTCTATCCCCGGTACAGTCAGATGTTCGGCAGTCTCTGCACGGTGCGCGATTCACTCGACAGCTCTTATCGCAAGCTCCAGCCAGCGGTAGAGGACACGGCGCGAGCCCTTTACGACGCCTCGCCGGCAAAGGCAGTGAGCTACCTCAGCGAATACACGGCGCTGAAGGCAGCCCAGATGCTTGACCGCTGGAAGCAGCTGGCCACCTACCTCATTGTCAAGTACAACGACATGGTTGTCAAGCCCGAGAAGAACGGACGCTTTGAGCGCACGCCCTACGGCCTCGGGGCGCGTGTCAGCCGTCCCGGCTACCCCGACGCCTATGCCAAGGAGCTTGTCAGACAGACAGGAACCAAGTTTGAGGTGCCGGCCGAGTGACGCGGCCATCCCCCCGCTTGTCATTAAAACGCGATATGCGCCAGTGGCAGTGCCACTGGCGCATATCGCGTTTTATGAAAAAAATGAAATAATTTCGTCAGGTAAAATTAAATCATTACCTTTGCATAGTAAAGGCGAAAAGCCGTCAAAACGAAAGGAACAGGTCTTAAACGCAATTTCCGCCGTGAACGGCAGAGTGAGAACCAAACGAACAATCAATACAATCAATGGACCAAACAGTAGATCAAGACAGAATCATCAAAATCAACATCGAGGAGGAGATGAAGTCCTCCTATATCGACTACTCCATGTCGGTTATCGTTGCAAGAGCGCTTCCAGATGTGAGGGACGGGTTCAAGCCCGTTCACCGGCGCATCCTTTACGGAATGCTGGGTATCGGCAACACCAGTGACAAGCCCTACAAAAAATGCGCGCGCGTTGTCGGCGAGGTGCTCGGCAAGTACCACCCCCACGGCGACAGCTCCGTCTATGGCGCACTGGTGCGCATGGCGCAGGACTGGGCCATGCGCTACACGCTGGTTGACGGGCAGGGAAACTTCGGGTCGGTTGACGGCGACTCGCCGGCCGCCATGCGTTACACTGAGTGCCGCCTGGCCAAGATGGGCGAGCACATCATGGACGACCTGGAGAAAGACACTGTTGACATGGCCCCCAACTTTGACGACTCGCTGCAAGAGCCAACCGTCATGCCCACGAAGATTCCCAACCTGCTCGTGAATGGCGGCAACGGAATAGCCGTGGGTATGGCGACCAATATCCCCACCCACAACCTCGGGGAGGTGATTGACGGCTGCTGCGCCTACATCGACAATCCCGACATTGATACCGACGGCCTGATGGAACACATCAAGGCTCCCGACTTCCCCACAGGGGCATACATCTACGGCATCCAGGGGGTGAGAGATGCCTACGAGACCGGCCGCGGACGGATTGTGATGCGCGCCAAGGCGGAAATAGAGACGGGCGACACGCACGACAAGATTGTGGTGACCGAGATTCCATACGGCGTGAACAAGGCCGACCTGGTGAAGTATATCGCCGACCTGGCCACCGAGAAGAAGATTGAGGGCATCACCAATGTGAATGACGAGTCGGGGCGGCAGGGCATGCGCATTGTGGTTGACGTGCGCCGCGACGCCAATGCGAACGTCATCCTGAACAAGCTCTTCAAGATGACAGCCCTTCAGAGCTCGTTCTCGGTCAACTGCATCGCACTGGTGCATGGCCGTCCGAAACTCCTGACCCTGAAGGACTGCGTGCGCCATTTCGTTGACCACCGCCACGACGTGACAATCCGCCGCACCAAGTATGACCTGAAAAAGTCGCAGGACCGCGCCCATATCCTTGAGGCGCTGATTGTGGCCTGCGACAACATCGACGAGGTGGTGCACATCATCAGAGCGTCAAGAAACCCGCAGGAGGCCATTGACAACTTGATGAAGCGTTTTGACTTTGACGACATCCAGGCCCGGGCCATCGTGGACATGCGCCTGCGCCAGCTCACCGGTCTGCAGATGGACCAGCTGCACCAGGAGTATGACGAGCTGATGAAGCTCATCCAGCACCTCCAGCAGATTCTCGACGACCCCGAGCTGTGCAAACAGGTGATGAAAGACGAGCTGAATGAAGTCAAGGAGAAATACAACGACGGGCGCCGCACGGAAATCAAATATTCCAGCGAGGAATTCAACGCCGAGGACTTCTACCCGGACGACCCCGTGGTGATCACCATCAGTCATCTGGGCTATATCAAGCGCACAGCGCTGACCGAATTCCGCGAGCAGAGCAGGGGAGGCGTTGGCAGCAAGGGAGCACACACCCGCGAAGAGGACTTTGCCGAGTACATCTATCCAGCTACCATGCACAACACCCTGCTGTTCTTCACACAGAAGGGGCGTTGCTACTGGCTGAAGTGCTACGAGATTCCAGAGGGAGCCAAGAACGCCAAGGGCAGGGCCATACAGAACCTGCTGAACATCGAGGCCGACGACGCCATCAACGCCGTGCTGCGCATCAAGAACTTTGCCGACCCGGAATTCCTGCGCTCGCACTACGTGATCTTTGCCACCAAGAACGGCATCATCAAGAAGACGTGCCTGGAGGCTTATAGCCGTCCACGCGCCAACGGAGTGATTGCCATCAACATAGCCGAGGGCGACCAGGTGGTTGGCGTGCGCCTGACCAACGGTAGCAACGAACTGCTGATGGCCAACCGCAACGGGCGCGCCATCCGCTTCAACGAGCTGGAGGTGCGCACCATGGGCCGCGTGTCTGCGGGTGTGCGCGGCATGCGACTTGACGGTGGCGATGACGAGGTGGTCGGCATGGTTTGCGTGAACAACCCCGAGAAAGAGACCATTATGGTGGTGAGCGAAAACGGCTACGGCAAGCGGAGCGAGATTGAAGACTACCGCAAGACAGCGCGTGGCGCCAAGGGTGTCAAGACGTTGAGCGTCACTGAAAAGACCGGACGGCTCGTGGCTATCAAGGTGGTGACCGATGACAACGACCTGATGATTATCAACAAGAGCGGCATCCTGATCCGCCTCAAGGTGGCCGACGTGAGAGTGATGGGCCGGGCCACACAGGGCGTGCGCCTGATTAACCTCACCAAGAAGAACGACACCATTGCCAGCGTGTGCAAGGTGATGACCGCCTCGGAGGAGGACAAGGTTGCACAGGAGGGCGCTGACGAGACGGTGTTGGCGGAAGAGTGAACGAATGTCTAATTTTAAACAGATAGAATGATGATGACAAAGAAAATGTTTGTGGTGATGGCCATGGTATCAATGGCCACATCAACCTTTGCGCAGACGGCCAAGGAAGAGGCTGACAAGTGGAACGACGAGGCCAAAAAACAGCTTGAGCTTTTCCAGAAGCAGCAGAATGTGCAGACGCAGAACGCAGTGGAAAAGAAAAACGTTCCGTTTGACACCCTGGCCATGTACACCGCTGCCTACGCAGCGCTTGACGCTATCTTGAAATGTGACCAATATGACGCGCAGCCCAACGAAAAGGGAAAGGTGAAAATCAGACACCGCCAGGCCAACGCGCCTATTGCCAACAATCTGCGTATAGCTGCCATACAGGGCGGCGAGCACTTCAGGCAGATGAAAGACTACAAGAACGCGCTCACGGGCTACAAGCTGTATGTCAACTCTTACGCCAGTCCTCTTTTCGAGGGCACTGAGTTCGTGAAGAGCGACCCGTACGTTGGCCAGATAGCCTACATCGCCGCCTTCCTGGACTACCAGCAGTTCAAAAACTACGACGAGGCCATCAAATTTGCCGAGCTGAGCAAGAAGTATGACTCTGACAGTGCCAGCGTGAGCAATGCTGACGAGATCATCCTCTTTGCCAAGAAAGACCGGTGCAAGACACCTGCGGACAGTCTCGCATTCATCAACGAGGTGATGGAGATGCACAAGGCTGACCTAGGCAACCAGCGCTATTTCAACATGATGTACACGTACTACAATGAACATCCCGACAAAAAGCTGGCTTGGCTTACCGAGGAAACGAAAATCAACCCCGGCAACAAGATGGCCTGGGCCTACAAGGGCGAGATGGAGATGTTTGCCGAGAAGTATGATGACGCCATTGCATCCTACAAGAAGGCCGCTGAGCTTGACCCCACTTTTGTGCAGGTGTTCTTCAACATCGGAACCTGCCTGAACTCAAAGGCCGTGCTGCTGAACGACAAACTCGCAGACAAGAAGACGGGAACCATCACCAAGGCCAACAAGGACAAGGTGAGGGCCTTGCTCGAAGAGGCCAAGAGCTACCTGCTGAAAGCCAAGGAGCTGGATCCGAATCGCGAAAAGGTGAACTGGGCCTACGCACTGGGACGTGTTTACTACTCGCTCGAGGACAAGGTGAACTACAAGGCTATGGAAGACTTGCAGAAGAAATGAACAACACCGGGTTCCACCCCACCGTGGCTCTTGATGCCGGTGGGGTGGAACTGCTATCAAAAACACATGGCATGACGGATGCAGTCATGCCAAAACAAACATCGCAGGATAATGTTAAGGGCACTGATCTTATTGATATTCTTGACTTTTTCTCTTGCCCATGCCGAGGCTCAAAAAAAGGAACTGGCGCAGGCCAAGGTCAGTCTGAAAACGGGAAGAGACCTTGACCAATCGCAGAAAGCGCTTGAAAAACTGCTGAAGGACAGCGTGAACCGCAGGAAGGCCAAGGTGTGGACCACTCTTTTCAGGGTGATGAAGAAGAAATATGAAGATGGCAACGAGAAGCTATACCTTAAACAAAAGACAGACACGGCAGCACTGTTTGACATCACCAAGGAGATGTTCGGCCTGCTCTTCGCATACGATTCTATCGATGCTTTCCCCAACCGCAAAGGACAAGTCAGACCTGCTTACAGAAAGAGGCACGCTGAGGAACTGTGCGGTTTCAGGGCCAACCTGTACAATGGGGGGACTTTCTTTGTGAGAAAGGCCAATTTCGCTCACGCCTACGATTTCTTTGACACCTATCTGGACTGTGCTAGCCAGCCGCTGTTTGAGGGCTACGATTTTCGTAGCGGCAAGTCAGGGAGGCAGCTGGCCGAGGCGGCATACTGGGCCACTTACTGTGGCTATAAAACCCGGAACGTGCCGAAAACCCTCAAATACGCGCTCCTTGCGCAAACTGACACGTCGAAACTGCCGTACACGCTTCAATATATCGCCGAAGCCTACAGCCAGCAAGGAGACTCGGCTGACTATCTTCAAACCCTTGAGCGCGGCTTCACTGCCTATCCGTTGCACCACTACTTCTTCCCCAGGCTGATAGACGGTCTTACAGCCCAGAACAAGCTGGAGGCCGCTGTTGACGTGACCAACAGGGCACTGGCGTGTGACAGCACGAACCTGCTGTTCCTTTACGCCAAGGCCACTCTGCTGCTTAACCTCGGAAGAAACGAGGAGTGCATTGCGCTGAGCGACCGGATGACGGCCTTGAATGACACGCTGGACACCCCCTATTTCAACAAGGGAACAGCGCTGCTCAACCAGGCAACCGAACTTGAGCGCAGAGACGACGGCAGAAAGATGAAGGCAGCCTTGCGGCGCATCTACGAGCAGGCACGCCCCTGTTTTGAACGGTACCGCAAGCTTGCTCCCGACCAAAAGGAGAAGTGGGGCATACCCCTGTACCGTATCTATTTCAAGCTGAACATGGGCAAACAGTTCGAGGAGATAGACAGCCTGTTAAAGAAATAAGCCCCAATGGCCGCCTTTTCGTTCTGATGACCGATTTGGGTTAAACCCCTTGTACAGCTTTCTGCTTCTTTCTGCTCCTTGCTGTACCTTGCAGCTCCTTGCAGCACAACAGCTGGCATATTACAGACTTCCGCCATACGGCGGTAGTCTTTTTTTTTGGAGGGTGTGGGCACTAAAAGTGCCCTAACACGTATCCCATGTTTGGAATACGGTTAGGGCACAATGCAAACTTAATGTCAGTTTTTACCAATTACTGCCTCTTGCTATTTTTCGGCAGGAAGGTCGGCAACCGTCGGCCAGTAGGGGTTCTGGTAAAGAGGCGACAGATCGACAGAGGCATGGTCAGATGCAGTCAGCATCATCTGTTTGATGGGCATGGGTTGCAGATAGTGAGCCATGCGCCATGTGTAGCCGTCCTTAAAGAGATTGCCATCCTGCATATTCTTCTGATACGGACGGAGATACTCACTGAGTGACGGAGCGGAAACGCCGGCGTCAGCCGAACCGTTATAATCCTTTTCCGTAAAGTTGTACCATCCCGCCATAGGCGTATTCCACAAGTGGATGCCCTCGACATGATACCGCTTGGTAATCATCTGGTCCAGGGAACGCCAGCGTATAAGGTCAAACCAACGCAGCCCCTCTGCCATCAGCTCGCAGCGGCGCTCACGGCGTATGTTGAACAGGATGCGGTCTTCCAGGAGTTTACCTGCGGTATAGGCACCCCAGTCAAGCACTTCCTTGTCCATTTCTGTGGCATTGATGGTTGTCATCGGGTCAATGGCCGCACCTTTGAAGCCTGCCTTCTCACGGATTATTTTCCAATATTCAAGGATTTTCCCTGCGTTAATATCCTTTGTGAGCATATATTCAGCCTCGATGTAATTGAGGAGGGCCTCAGTGGCACGGTAGGTTATTGAGGCTGTCCAACCGGAATGGTTTCCAGCCATCGCCTTGTCAAAGCAGCCTCCTTTGCGAAGTGCGTAGCCGGTTGTGTAATACTTGTCGTCGGCACCGTCTGTAAGGTATGGCTTTGGCTCTTCTTCCCAAAACATATTTCCTTCGGAATTGTCCATATTGAGGAAGCAGTTAACCTGTCCCGGTTCCTTTAGGAAAATGACGAGACGCGGGTCTCTGTTCATGCGCACGTCGTGGATAGTCTGGTCGGAATACACATATCCGTCATGTTTGGCATATATGGGCTTGCCGTCAGCCATGACAAATGACTCGACAAGGCTTCGGGTGGGGCCGCATCCATAGTTATTCCGCTGGGTGGCAGTCTCAACAGCGTTCTTAATACCGAGGGAGTTGCTGTATTCACGCCAAAGGAGCACCTCTTTGTAACCGCTCATATCCGTATTGCCGAACATCTTGAAATAGGGGTTGACTGGGTCTTTCGCTGACTGCGGAATTTCGCCGGTGTTCTGGGAAAGCTCATTCTTATACTTGTCGGCTACGGTCTCGGCTGCCTTTGCAGCCACTTCAAAAAAGTAGCTGGCCTCTTTCTCGATGCTTCCGGTCTGAAATTTGTAGTTGGCATTGTAGTCTTTCTTCTTGCCCGGCCAGCCCTCGCCGTTGGGTACGAAGGGAGTGCCCTTGAAGTTGGTGAGCCATGACCCCTCGAAGAGTGCCACACGCGACTTGACAAGCTGTGCCACGTCTGCCGACACGCGTGTATGGCGAGCGTCAAAATTCTGGTTCGCATACTCGGTCATCATGCTGATAGCGTTGTCAAGGTCTTCAAGGATGAATCGGGCAACTTCGTTGCGGGGCATGCGCTTGCTTGCAGCGACAAGGACAGCCTCATTGTCAGGAAGCACCTGTTTCACAACCGGGAGGTCACCCATGGCTTGCAACATACTGAAATATTTGAGTGCGCGGAAGAAATAAATCTCACCGATGTACTGGCGAATCTTCACGTCATTCCCCGCAATCTCATGCTTCTCGTATTTGGAAAGGATAGTGTTCAGCTGGTAATTCAGCTCGCGGATGCTGCTCCACGAATAGTTGCTGTTGTCAAGGCCCACTTTCCACACGCCGACAGCATATTTGTTGTCTGCGCCTTTCCAGGCCTGGTCATCGGTATGCCCGTTAGACTGAAATGTGCCATACTGTCCGCCGTGTGACGGAAGGAAGTCTGTGTAGAACTTGTTTGCACAGGCCTCGATTTGCGACTCTTGCTTGTAATAGTCCTCGGGGACTATGTAGGACATTGGTTGCTTGTCAAGATAGTCATCGCAAGATGCCATGCCCGCGCCTATTGCGAGCAGACACAATATTCTGTTGAATTTAATGTTGAGTTTCATCTTAAATAAATGTTAGAAGTTAACGCTTAAACCAAAAGCTAATGTTCGCGAGAGGGGATAGCCGTTGCCGCTCCATGAGTCAATGGTTTCGGGATCAAACTGCTTGCGGAGCTTGGTGCCGGTCCACAAATTCTCACCCGAAAGGTAGATGCGGAGCTGCTGCACGCAGAATCGCTTCGTTATGCTTTGCGGAAGCGTGTATCCTATCTGAACATTTTTCAGGCGGATGTAAGAAGCATTCTGAAGGTACTTGGTCTGGCATGTAATATTCTTGCTGCCGGCAAGCCGTGGAAGATAAGCGTCCGTATTGACATCCATGTATCCATTCTGGACAGACCATGTGTTCTCGTCACGGTAATAGTCTTCTACACCCATGATACCCGCTGCTCCCCAGATGTATCCGGTATATCCGAACATATATGTTGAGCCTTGCCAATAGTCACGTTTCATAACGCCCTGGAAGAAAACACGGAGGTCAAAACCTTTCCATGCGGCGTTGAGCTCAAGACCAAAGCGATAGCGAGGGGTGCTGTTTCCGATAACTCTCTTGTCGCCGGTGTCGCCTATCGTCTCGCTACCCTTTGTGATGCGACCGTCACCGTCAAGGTCGCGATACATCATGTCACCGGCATGCCAGTTGGTACCAAGGTTATTCTGACCTGACAGCGGCACTTCGGGCGCATGCCCGTTAACTTGCTCGTAGGTCTTGTCAAGGGCCTGAAGGTGAGCCTGCATTTCTTCCTCAGTGCGGGCGATGTCAATGGATTCATATCCCCATATCTCGCCGGTGTAATGGCCTTCAAGCGGTGAATAGATATAGTTCGTGGGATTGTTCGGATACTTGGTGATTTTTATGCGGGAATCCGAAAGGTTGAATTTTGCCGAATAGGTAAGACCGCAGGCCAGACGGTCACGCCACTGCACGGACAACTCCCAACCATTTGCACGAAGGTTCGTGTTGTTTGTTGACGGTACGCTCGGTCCGAAAATATTGGGCAGCTCGGGAGACTTGCCAATCATATCTTTGGTGGTGCGGGTGTAGTAGTCGAACGAGCCGGTGAGCCGGTTGTTGAACAGTCCCCAGTCAATACCGATATTGTAAGTCTCTATTTTTTCCCATGTCAGTGACTCGGAAACGAGTGAAGGGGTGTAGGCCAAGGCCGGCTTGGCTCCGTTCTGTAGCCACCCTCCAGAGTTTGGCGTTGCGGTAAGTGTCTGGTAGGTGAAATACCAGTTGTACGTGTTCTGATTGCCGAGGCTGCCGTATGAGCCGCGCAGTTTAAGCGTGTTTACCGTTGAAGCAAGATCCTTGAAGAACGCTTCCTTGGCAATGTTCCATCCCAGTGATATGGATGGGAATGTTTTCCACTGGTGGCCAGTGCGGAAACGCGACGAGCCGTCCGCGCGGACATTCGCTTCGAAAAGATAGCGTCCCTTGTAGTCGTAGTTGAACCGTCCGAAGAAACCTGCAACCGACCATTCATTACGATAACCGAAAACAGATGGTGTAACTGGTTTGCCATCGCTGCCGTTGCCTGTGGTCAAATCGAGTTCAGGCTTTGTGCTGATGAGAATACCGTTCCGTTCTGCCCCGAAAGACAGTTCTTTGAGATTTTCAGCTTGGAAACCTGCAAGCACATGAAAATTGTGAACATCATTGATGGACAGTGAGTATTCGGTACGTACATTCAAGTTATAGTAGTTGGTCTTGTACAATTGCTCGTGGACATTTGAAGTGTTTCGGTGTATCACATGAGGAGTGCCGTTGATGTCATGATTGTAGATGACCTGCTGGTCCCAATGTCTGGTGATGTTTTGAATACGGTAGCCAAAGTCGACATAGGTGTTCCAGTTTTTGACAGGCTCTATTTTCAGACCGGTCTGGAAATAGAAGTTGTCACTCTGTTTTTTGTCCGAACCTCCGTCAGCAAGGCTTGCCACAGATTTACCGTCATTATGCACCAAATAGCCGTTGCGGTCGTAGAGTGGCAGCAAAGGCCAGCTCTTACAGGCCATATCTTCGTATAGGCCGTCAGTCAAATCAGCCGGACGTTTGTAGTCTTCACGGGTAAAGCGCATATTGAGGTTAAGGCGCAGTATCGGGGTGAGCTGTGAATTGATTTTGGCTGTCGCGGTAAAGCGCTTGAGGTTCTCTTCGCCCATCTTGATCAGGCCGTTATTCCCGTAAAAGCTGCCTGATGCATAGTAGTTTAATTTTTCTGTACCGCCGGTGGCACTTACGTTGTGCTCCTGCGAGAAGTTCCAGTCCTTATAGACAACATCATAGTAGTCCACGTCATCGCAGCCTGTGGAGAAGCCGCCAAGCCATTGTCCAGATTCGTTTGGCTCAACCGAATAGATTATCCGGCCATCAGCGGTCTTCCGCTGACCCGGTGCGATTGGCGTTGCATTGTGCCAGTCTACAATGCGTTTCATAAAGTCGCCACTGTATCTTGGTGAACCGCCATTTGTTGTCAATGCATCGTTAACCCATGATGCAAACATCACGGAGTTCATCATGTGTTTTTTGTTGATGGGGTTGCTGAAACGGAAACTGTTGTTATAGTTAATCGTGGTTTTTCCGTCTTTAGAGCCGCTCTTTGTGGTAATCAGGATTACACCGAAAGGCGCGCGAGAACCGTAAATTGACGATGCGGCAGCATCTTTCAGAACCGAGATATTTTCGATGTCCTGCGGATTGACACTGTTGAGGTCTGCCTCCATGCCGTCAATCAAGATGAGGGGGGAATAATTGGAGCCTTCGCCGATAGTCCCTTGGCCACGGACGTTGATGGTTGGTGTCTTTTCGAGCGAGCCGCTGCTTACATCAATGTTAAGGCCGGGAACCAACCCCTGGAGCGCTTCGGTTGCATTGGACACCGGCCGCTCCTTAAGATCCTTTGCTGTTGCCACACCGACAGAACCGGTAAGGTTGACTTTTTTCTGCGTGCCGAAACCTACGACCACAACCTCGTCAAGTTCCGCGGTGTTCGACTTGAGATTAACTGTCAACGGACGGCCAGCGACGGCTTTCACCTCCTGAGTCTCTGCTCCGATGTAACTGATAATTAATGTGGCTCCGGCGGGAACAGACAAGGAGAAATGTCCAGAGAGGTCAGTCACTGTCCCGTTTTTTCTGTTGGCCTTTTCAAACACTGATGCCCCGATGACAGGCCCCTCTGCATCATTGACCACTCCCGTTGCTGTGATTCGGTGCCCTTGTGTTACTTTTGTGCCCACTTTACCTTGCGCATTCATGGTATTTGGTGCCAAGGCAATGAAACTCGCACAAAGTAACAGCGAAGCATACAGCTTACTGCTTAGCAAAAAATATGAGTTCATTGTTTTTAAATTGGTTAATAAAAGTTGTTAGTTGTAATTGTGTTTCAAAAGTAGATATGTTAAAACAAATAAAGCATGAAAAATTGTTCATAAAGGCCAACAAATATTTCAATGAACTATTCAAAGGCTATTTTGACCTAAGTGCCACGTTTCCTATTTGTACCATAATGTTTCTCATGTGTATTGGAAATAGTGACTGATTGTTCGTAAATTGGTATAAACAGTTCATTTTGACTGATATGCCTGTCGTTGCCATAGTTCCATGCGACAACGCACTGCCGCTGCAAACTGTCGGAAACAAACAGCAACTTGGAACGAAAGCAGGTGGCCGATTTGGCTCAGATGCGTATTTGGGGATAATTTTTTAGATGAAACGGTGAGTTTTATAGATTTTTGCTTATCTTTGCCGTGTCAGGTTAATTCATTTGAGTAATGGCAGCACTAAAATAAGTGAATCCCCTGACCTGTGCAAGCTGTGTGCGAATAGGTGGTCTATGGCTTGCTTTCCAGTAAAAAAAGTTAAGTCTGCTGATTTGAGGAAATATGAGTACATTGCTGATTGTAATTACCCCCCCCATATGGTTGGCATGGTATGCAAAACTCTTCTATCTGCTAATGGCCGTGGGATGTGTCTGTTTCATAATCAAGGTATATAGGCACAGGCTCTTGCTGAAAGGGCCGTTGGAAATGGAGCGGCGCAGAAACGGCGGTGCGCAGCAGCTATGCGACGAACATCGGCATTTCTTTTCAAAAATAAAGTATGAACTCCGCACACCTCTGACACATATTCTCGGCCAGTTGGACGAGCTTGCTGCTGACAAGCAGTTGCCGGAAAACTATAAGAAAAGGGTTGAAATGATCCATACAAGTTATGTAGGACTTTTTAATCGGATAGATGAGATTCTTGAATCTCGCAAAACGGAAGCCCGGAATGGGCGATTGGTTGACGCAAAAGGGCAGCGTGAAACTGTAGAGGCTGCCGTCTCAGCAAGGCCTTGCGAGCGCGCGTCTGGCCTGGCTGAAGCTAACGGCACTGGCCAGACACTGAAACGCAGCAAGGTTGATGATGAGTTTGTCCAAAAAATTACAAGGATTGTGGAAGACAACCTTACCTCGCAGGAACTTGACATGACCTTTATGCAAGAGGCTCTAAATATGAGTCATTCCACCCTTTACAGAAAAATCAAGGGGCTTACTGGTATGTCTGGCAATGAATTTATCCGTAAAGTAAGACTGGAAAGAGGGTGTGAGTTGCTTAAGGACGGATGCAATGTCTCTGAAGCAGCATATTCTGCAGGGTTCAACGATGTGGGATATTTCCGCATCTGCTTCAAGAATGAATACGGAATGTCTCCCTCCAAATTCATTAAGCAACTCAGGAAATAGGGAACATGATGCGGTTCTATAAAAAAGATGTGCCAGTGTATATGCAACTACACTGACACACCTTTAATCTTTTGACAGGTCTTTATCTTATTTCTTGGCTGCCTTACCGTAGCGGCTCATGAACTTGTCTACACGGCCGGCTGTGTCAACCAGCTTGTTCTTGCCTGTGTAGAAGGGGTGCGATGAGCTCGAGATTTCTACTTTTACCACAGGGTAAGTTTCGCCTTCAAATTCTACCGTGTCATTGGTCTTGCAGGTAGAACGGGACAGGAACATATCGCCGTTGGACATATCCTTGAATACGACGGGGCGATAGTTCTCAGGATGAATACCTTTTTTCATTTTATTGTTTGTTGTTTAAATAGATATGGTTTGGGTGATTCTGCAGGGATTCGAACCCTGGACCCACGCCTTAGAAGGGCGTTGCTCTAATCCAACTGAGCTACAGAACCGTCAAACTGGGTGCAAAGTTAACCAAAAAAAGTGGGATAAACAATTTTTATCCCACTTTTTATACACGCTATTTGTTGAGATTGTGGTGATTACTTCCCACCTTTCTCCATTTTCTCTTTGAGCTGTGCAAGCACGTCAATGTCACCAAGCGTGGTGGCTGCGGGCTGGTTCTCAATCTTGATGTTCGTGTCCTCTTTCTTGGCACGAGACTTCTTAGCTGCTTTCTTCTCTTCGCGCTGTGCATCTTCGAATGTGCGGCTGTGAGAGAGAATGATGCGCTTGCTGTCCTTGTTAAATTCAATAACCTTGAAAGGAAGTGTCTCGCCAAGGGTTGCCTGGGTGCCGTCCTCTTTAACAAGGTGCTTTGGTGTGGCAAAGCCTTCTACACCCTTGTCCAGTGAAATGACGGCGCCTTTCTCCAGCATTTCTACTATCTTGCCCTGGTGGATGCTGCCAACAGTGTATATTGTCGCGAACACATCCCAAGGATTGTCCTCAAGCTGCTTGTGGCCAAGGCTCAGACGGCGGTTGTCCTTGTCAATGTCAAGCACAACAACGTCAATGTTGGCGCCAACCTGGGTGAACTCGGAAGGATGCTTAACCTTCTTGGTCCAAGACAGGTCACTGATGTGAATCAGACCGTCAACACCCTCCTCAAGTTCAACAAACACACCAAAGTTGGTGAAATTGCGAACTCGCGCTGTGTGCTTGCTGCCAACAGGATACTTCACTTCAATGGTCTCCCATGGGTCTTCTTTCAGCTGCTTGATGCCAAGGCTCATCTTGCGCTCGTCGCGGTCAAGGGTGAGGATGACAGCTTCAACTTCGTCGCCAACTTTCAAGAAATCCTGGGCAGAGCGCAGGTGCTGGCTCCATGACATTTCTGATACATGGATAAGGCCCTCAACGCCAGGCTGGATTTCAACAAAGGCACCATAATCTGCAATAACGACAACCTTACCCTTCACATGATCGCCAACCTTAAGGTTGGGGTCCAGGGCATCCCAAGGATGCGGGGTGAGCTGCTTCAAGCCGAGAGCGATACGCTTCTTCTCGTCATCGAAGTCAAGTATAACGACATTGATTTTCTGGTCAAGCTCAACCACCTTGTGGGGATCGTCGACACGACCCCAAGAGAGGTCTGTAATGTGAATGAGACCGTCAACACCGCCGAGGTCAACGAATACGCCATAAGAGGTGATGTTCTTGACTGTGCCTTCAAGAATCTGGCCTTTCTCGAGCTTGGAGATAATCTCTTTCTTCTGAGCCTCCAGTTCGGCTTCGATAAGCGCCTTGTGGGAGACAACCACATTGCGGAACTCCTGGTTGATTTTAACAACCTTGAACTCCATGGTCTTGCCTACGAACTGGTCGTAGTCGCGTATTGGATGAACGTCAATCTGGCTGCCGGGCAGGAATGCCTCGATGCCAAATACATCAACAATCATACCGCCCTTTGTGCGGCACTTGATGTAGCCTTGGATAACCTCCTGGTTGTCAAGAGCTGCATTGACACGCTCCCAACTCTTGCTTAAGCGAGCTTTCTTGTGAGAAAGAACCAACTGGCCTTTCTTGTCTTCCTGGTTTTCAACGTAAACCTCAACTTTGTCTCCGACTTTCAGGTCGGGGTTGTAGCGGAACTCGCTGGCAGGAATGACACCGTCACTCTTATAGCCAATGTTTACAATGACCTCTTTCTTGTCAATAGAAATCACTGTTCCTTCAACAACCTGGCGTTCGCTTACCTTGTTGAGGGTCTCATCATAGGCTTTGTCAAGCTCTTCCTTGCTGACGTTTGCCTTGTTGCCATTTTCAAACTCGTCCCAGTTGAAATCCTTTAATGGCTGGACGTTTTTTGTTAATTCAGACATAATAATTTGTTAAGTTTTTAAACTAATAAAGTTAGACTTTATGTGAATTGTATAAACCGTTTGCAAAGTTAGCCCTTTTTTGTGAGACAACCTGTTTGGACTGAAGTGTATGCCTTGTGTGTTAAATATATTTAACACACAAGGCTACTTATACAGGTAGCGCTTGATGCTTTTTTTAGGGGTTTTCTCGAACTCTTCTTGCCGTATCTCAATGGCGGAGACTTTTGCGTAGGATGGCAGTTGCGCGTTCAGCTCTGCCAGGTTTTGTTCCATTGCAACTTTTAGGGTGTCTTGGTTTATTCCGGAAGACTGTGCCTCATCGTAGTCAGGATATACCAGGCCTACTAACTTGTTGCCGCGCTGCACGACAACACTTTCAGTAACATAAGAGAGAGAGTTGAGCTTGTCTTCTATCTCCTCGGGGTAAATGTTCTGACCGTTTGAGCCCAACAGCATATTCTTTGAACGCCCGCGAATAAAGAGGTTTCCTTCTGTGTCAATTGTGCCCAGGTCACCCGTGTGATACCATCCCTCTGCATCTATTGTCTGGGCCGTAGCTTCTGGATTTTTGTAGTAGCCCAACATCACATTGGTGCCCCGGGCAAGAATCTCTCCGGGTATGTTGTGCGGGTCGCTGCTGTCAATCTTTATCTCCATGTGAATGACAGCCCGGCCACAGCTGCCCGGCTTGAATGTGTGGAAGTCGGCGTATGTAATGATAGGTGCGCATTCGGTAGCGCCATAACCAACGGTATAGGGGAAGTTTATTCTGTGCAGGAAGCGTTCAACGTCTTGGTTGAAAGCGGCTCCGCCAATGATAATCTCATAGAACCGGCCACCAAAAGCCTCAACAACTTGCTGGCAGATTCGCTGCTCTACCTTTTTGTTGATAATCGGAGTCTTGAGCAGCAGACGGATTGGGCCGTTCTGAATGCGCGGAAGTACTTTCTTCCGAATGATTTTCTCTATGACCAATGGGACTGCTATGATGACAGAAGGCCGTATGTCTGCAAATGCCTGTGCTATAATGGCAGGCGAAGGAACGCGCGTCAAGTAATAAATGTGGCACCCGTAAAGAAACTCGAACAGAAATTCAAAAGCCATGCCATACATGTGTGCCATGGGCAATATGCTGATTACAGCGTCACCACTGGCTATCTTTTCCCCCAGCACGTTGACTGCAAAATCGTAGTTGCCCCACAATGCCCGGTAGGGAATCATCACCCCTTTGGAGAATCCTGTCGTTCCGCTAGTGTAGTTAATCAAGGCCAATTCATCGGAAGACGCCTCGTGGTAATAACTGATATGCTGTTTGCGGAAATATTTAGGGTATCTGGAACCGAAGATGGCGTTGAGGTTCTCTCTGGCATAAGTGAGCTTGTCGGTTCTGGAGAGCATGAGCGAGTAGTCGGGGATATAGACAATTCCCTCCAAGCCCTGCATTTTTGTCGCATCAACAGTTGGGGCGACAGCATCTCCTACAAACAGCAACTTAGCTTCGCTGTGGTTTACGATATGATGGATTTGCTCGGGGGTGAACTCGTGGAGGATGGGTACTGCCACTGCGCCATAAGTCAATGTGGCAAGAAACGCCACTGCCCAATGGGCGGAGTTGCGCCCGCAAAGTGCAATCTTGTCACCCTTGTTAATTCCGCTATGCTCAAACAAGATGTGCAACTTCTCTATCTTGCGGGCTACGTCATGATACTGAAGGGTGATGCCCTTATAGTCGGTCAGTGCATCCTGGTCCCAGTGGTCGGTAATGCTCTTCTCGATAAGGGCATTAAAAAGAGGTGTGCTGTTCATAGGTTATTTGTATAAATATCTTTTGATACTCTTTTTGGGTGTCTTTTCAAACTCTTCCTTGTATAGCTCAACGGCTGACAGGTTGCAGTAAGCGGGCATTTGGAGGTTGAGATCACGGCGGTTTTGCTCCATGATGTTCAGCAGGTCTTCGTCACTGAAGCCAAGGTCGTGTGCGCCCTCATAGTCAGGGTGAACAAGACCAACGAGCTTGTTGTGGCGCTGGATAACGATACTTTCGGATATAAGCGCCATCGAGTTGAGCTTGTCTTCAATCTCTTCAGGGTAAACATTCTGTCCGTTTGCGCCAAGAAGCATGTTCTTAATCCGTCCGCGGATAAATACATGGCCGTCCTCGCTCATTGTGCCGAGGTCGCCCGTGTGGTACCATCCATCCTTGTCAAGTGCCTGTGCGGAGGCTTCCGGGTTTTTGTAATATCCCAGCATTGTGTTTACGCCGCGAGCGACAATCTCGCCGGCTATATGCTGAGGGTCGCTGCTGAGAATCTTCACATCCATGTGGCTGACAGGTGTTCCACAGCTGCCAGACACAAAATCTTTATAGTCGCTGAATGTAATGAGAGGCGCACATTCAGTTGCCCCATACCCCATGGTTATCGGGAAGTCGATGCTTTTCAGAAACTGCTCAACCTCTTGGTTTAGCGGCGCTCCGCCCACAATGACCTCATAAGCCCGCCCTCCAAAAACCTTGATTACCTGTTCGCAGATGCGCTGCCTGACTTTCTTGCTGATGACAGGCATGCCCAACAGCAGCTTTACTCCATTGGTTTGCACGCGTGGGAAGATGAGCTTGCGAACAATCTTTTCAACAACAAGGGGGACACTGATGACAATGGCTGGCTTGACATCAGCAAACGCCTGGACAATGACAGCCGGTGATGGCAAGCGTGTGAGGAAGAACAGATGGCAGCCATGGCAGAATGGAAAAATAAACTCTATCGCCATGCCGTACATGTGGGCCATGGGGAGGATGCTCAATACATTGCTGCCCACTGCAATTTTGCTGCCGATAGCCTTGAGGCAAAAGTCAAGGTTCCCCCAAAGTGCACGGTAAGGGAGCATCACGCCCTTGGAAAAACCAGTTGTCCCGCTTGTGTAATTTATTATGGCCAGTTCCTCTGGCTGTGCATGATGATAGCTAACATGCTCTTTGCGGAAGGCACGAGGGTAGCGGCGGCCAAAGAGCTCGTTCAGATGCTCGCGGGCATAGGTCAGCTTTTCCGAACGTGATATTTTAAGTGAATAGTCGGGAATGTTGATGATGCCCTCAAGCCTGGGCATGACATCTGGCACAACGGTCTTCACAACCACATCGCCAACAAAGAGCAGCTTGGCCTCGCTATGGTTTACAATGTTGTGAATCTGGTCTGCATTAAATTCATGTAGAATAGGTACAGCCACTGCCCCATAGGTTAATATAGCGAAAAAGGCAACGGCCCAATGCGCACTGTTGCGCCCGCAGATGGCTACCTTGTCTCCTTTGGCGAGACCACTGTGTTCAAAAAGTATATGGAGCTTTTCTATCTTGCGAGCCACATCATGGTATTGGAGCGTGATGCCTTTATAGTCTGTCTGGGCATCCTTGTCCCAATTATTAACAATGCTTCTTTCAATATAAGCGTTGAAATTCTCGTAATGATTCATTGCACAGTCATTAAAATTATGTGCAAAGGTATATCATCTCATGCACATTTCCAAACTTTTTGTGCATAAAGTGTGACAAATCCGGCTCAGACAGATATAAATAGGTATAGCAACCCAATCGGTTGTCAGGCCGAAACAGACAATATCATTGGTATGTTCCCTGCTTTTCCGCCTCTTGTCGCCGTTTTTTTCGGTATCTCTCCGTCCGTCAGCGTTTCGCCATAGTCTGCCATGGCTTTAGCACTTCCGTTACAAGCAATCCGAAACAAACTGCAACCCGGGACGAGTGCAAATGACCGAGAGGGGGGGGGTAAAAAGAAAGGTGGCGAATTGGTATGTTCCAACTCGCCACCTTTATAGCTGTCATGCAGCCTTATACATGCACAAGGTTACACATGGGATTATTCCTCGTTACTCCAGTCCATCTTGGTCTGACGGACATAGCTTTGGTAGCGTTTCTTGGCCATCTCTTCGGCCTTTGCAAACAACTCTTCGGCCTCATTGGGGTAAGCCTTCTTTACAGACAGGTAGCGAACCTCACCCATGAGGAAATCGTGGAATTTGCTCCAGTCGGGCTCTTTTGAGTCGAGTGAGAATGGATTCTTGCCCTCTTCGGCCAGCTGTGGGTTGAAACGCCACAGATGCCAGTAGCCACACTCAACGGCCTTGGCCTCTTCGGCCTGGCTCTTGCCCATGCCGCCCTTGGCCTTCAGGCCATGGTTGATACAGGGTGCGTACGCGATAATGAGAGACGGACCGTGATAAGCCTCTGCCTCACGGATGGCCTTGAGGCACTGAGCCTGGTCAGCACCCATTGCTATCTGGGCTACATACACATAGCCATAGGTCGTTGCAATCAGACCGAGGTCTTTCTTGCGGATGCGCTTGCCTCGTGCAGCAAACTGAGCGATGGCACCAAGCGGTGTGGCCTTAGAGGCTTGTCCGCCTGTATTAGAGTAAACTTCTGTGTCAAGAACGAAGATATTTACATCCTCGCCACTTGCAATCACATGGTCAAGACCGCCGTAACCAATGTCATAAGAAGCGCCATCGCCACCGATAATCCACTGGCTGCGCTTGATAAGGTAGTGGTCAAGTGTCTGAAGTTCCTTGCAAATGGGGCAACCCTTGGCTGCGCTCTCGGCAATCAGTGGCTTCAGCTTGGCAGCAGCTGCCTTTGAACCTTCAGCATCATCCTTGGCAGCAATCCATTCGCGGGCTGCTTCTTTGTAGGCCTCCGATGTCTTGTCACTCTCTATCATTTGGTTGAGCAGCATCACCACACGCTCTTTCATCTTCTTGTTGCCGAGCACCATACCCATACCAAACTCACAGAAATCCTCGAACAAGGAGTTGTCAAAGGCCGGTCCCTGTCCCTTGTCGTTTGTGCAGTAAGGCGTTGAAGGAATAGAAGCGGAGTAAATGGATGAACATCCCGTTGCGTTGGCAATCATCTCGCGGTCACCGAAGAGCTGGGAAATCAACTTGACATAGGGTGTCTCGCCGCAGCCGGAGCAGGCTCCAGAGAACTCAAAGAGCGGCTGGGCAAACTGAGAGTTCTTCACATTGCTCTTTATGTCTACAAGGTCTTGCTTGCTCTTGACATTCTTTACAAGGTAATCCCAGTTTGCAGCCTCTTTCTTCATTTCCTCGGCATCGGGGTTGAACGGAACCATTGAAAGGGCCTTGCCCTTCTTCGGGTTTCCCGGGCATACGTCAGCACAGTTGCCGCAACCGAGACAGTCGAGAACGGACGGCTCTATCACAAAGTGCATACCCCTCATGGCTGCGGGGGCTTTCATCTCGAGTGTCGTGCCATCAAATCCTTTCAGTTCATCGTCTGTCAGAACAAAAGGACGGATAGCGGCATGAGGACAGACATATGCACATTTGTTGCACTGGATACAGTTCTCAGAATTCCATTCTGGAACAAAAGCTTCTACACCGCGCTTTTCGTAGGCGGCAGTGCCAACAGCCCATGACCCATCAACCGTATCGTGGTTTACAAAGTCAGAAACCTTGAGCAGGTCGCCAGCCTGTGCGTTGATAGGACGGACAAGCTCCTTGACAAATGCGGGAGCGTCATCTTCTGCCTTAACATCATCAGCAAGGTTGGCCCATGCCGGGTCAATGGTCAGCTGCTTGTATTCACCACCGCGGTCAACGGCTGCGTAGTTCATGTTCACAACATCCTCGCCCTTCTTGCCGTATGACTTGACAATGGCAGCTTTCATCTTGTCAACAGCCAGGTCAACAGGTATCACGCCTGTTATGCGGAAGAAAGCAGACTGGAGAATAGTGTTGGTACGGTTGCCGAGACCAATCTCCTGCGCTATCTTCGTGGCGTTGATATAGTAAACAGTGATGTTGTTTTGTGCGAAATAGCGCTTTACCTTGTTGGGGATAAAGTTTACCAGTTCCTCTCCGTCAAAGATTGTGTTCAGCAGGAATGTTCCGTTCTTCTGCAAGCCACGTGTCACATCGTACATGTGGAGATACGCCTGCACATGGCATGCCACGAAATTAGGCGTGTTCACCAAGTAGGTAGAACGGATTGGCGTGTCACCGAAACGCAGGTGGGAGCAGGTGAAGCCACCCGATTTCTTTGAGTCATAGGAGAAATAGGCCTGGCAGTATTTGTCAGTATTGTCGCCAATGATTTTCACGGAGTTCTTGTTGGCACCGACAGTTCCGTCGGCACCAAGTCCGAAGAACTTGGCTTCGAACATCCCTTTCCCGCCAAGAGCCATTTCCTCTACTGCGGGCAGACTGGTAAATGTCACGTCGTCAACGATACCAACAGTAAAGTGATTCTTGGGCTCAGGCAAAGCCAGGTTGTTGAATACTGAGATGATTTGTGCCGGTGTGGTGTCGTGAGAGCCGAGACCGTAGCGACCTCCAACAATGAGAGGACGATTTTCTACGTCATAGTAGGCACTCTTGACATCCAGATACAAGGGCTCGCCCTCAGCTCCGGGTTCCTTTGTGCGGTCAAGCACTGCGATGCGCTTTACAGAGGCGGGTACAGAGGCTAGCAGATGCTTTACAGAGAACGGACGGTAGAGGTGAACACTGATCATACCCACTTTCTGTCCGTTGGCATTCAGATAGTCGATAGCCTCGCGGGCGGCCTCAGAAGCACTGCCCATAAGGACAATCATGCGGTCGGCATCTTTGGCGCCATAATAAGAGAAGAGGTGGTATTCACGACCGGTAATCTTGCTTATTTCCCCCAGATAGCTTTCAACAACTTCTGGCACTTTGTCGTAATATTCGTTGCAGGCCTCACGATGGGTGAAGAATGTCTCTGGGTTCTCGGCAGTGCCACGGGTGACAGGGCGCTCGGGTGACAGGGCGCGGTCACGGAACCGTTTCACGTCGCCCTCGTCAACGAGGGGACGGATGTCCTCCTGGTCCATCAGCTCAATCTTATGGTACTCGTGGGATGTGCGGAAACCATCAAAGAAGTTGACGAAAGGAACACAAGTTTTCAGCGTGGACAGATGGGCAACTGCGGTCATGTCCATGACTTCCTGTACGGAGCCCTCGCACAACATGGCAAAACCTGTCTGACGGCAAGCCATAACATCCTGGTGGTCACCAAAGATACAGAGTGAGTGTGAAGCTAAGGTTCTTGCCGACACATCGAACACGCAGGGCAGCAGCTCGCCTGCTATCTTGTACATGTTCGGGATCATCAGAAGCAGACCTTGAGATGCCGTAAAGGTTGTTGTAAGCGCACCAGCCTGAAGCGAGCCGTGAACAGCACCAGCGGCACCTCCTTCTGACTGCATTTCCTGTACGGATACGGTTTGGCCCCAAAGGTTCTTGCGTCCACGGGCGGCCCACTCATCAACATGCTCCGCCATAGGAGAAGACGGGGTGATGGGGTAGATGGCTGCAACCTCAGAGAACATATAGCTCACATGAGCGGCGGCCTCGTTACCATCACAAGTGATAAACTTTTTTTCTTTTGCCATTGTTATAAAATATGTTTAATGAATAAAACGTTTGTATTTGAAGTAAGTTATTTATTACAGTTGCATTAAGCGCAGTGTTTGCTAGTAGAGGAATCCGAAAAGCCAAAGGGGTATTTGGTTGTCACAGCCAACCTCTGTGTTGTAACGGGCATAAATAACGTTCGGACTTATGCGCTGCTTGGCTGTGGCTTTCGCGTCACACACCTTGAACTGCAAGTTCCCATCGATCGTATAGTGCGTGTCATGCCCCCCTTGGTTCACAGTGTGGTCTTTCCACATAGTGTTCACAAAGAATGTCTCCATGATGTCCTGTGTGTCAACCTGGATGGGATAAATGGCATACATCAGGTTGGAATTGTGCATCATTATCTTTATCGGCTTTTTGGGAAATTCCTGTCCGACGGGGTAAATCAAATTGATTAGTCGCGCGTCAGCCAAATTCTTTATGTAATTCATTACCGTGGCACGGCTTGTCTCGATGTTTTTGGCCAGCTGGCTGATGTTTGGCGCCTTTGGGCCGTTGACAGCCAACAGATAGAATAGCTTCTTGATTTTTGTGAGGTATTTTAATTCAATTTGCTTAATGAGCAGGATGTCAACCTCTGTCATCATGTTCATCGTCTTCAAGAGGTTTTCCGAGTAGTTGCGGTGTTCTTGGTAAAACGGATAGAATCCATGGTGCAGATAGTCCTTGAAATAGTTGTTTGGTGACACTTTCGGCAGGATTTCCTTGACTATGTATTCGTGGTTACGCAGTATGTCTGACAGCGTATATGGACTGAAGTTACTGCCCGTCTGGAGGTTGAGAAACTCCCTGAATGAAAATCCACGCAAGTTGTAACTTTGGACAATGCCGTTCAATGAGGGGTTTTCTTCTTTCAGCCGCATCACACTGGATCCTGTGAACACTATTTTCAAGCCCGGATAGTTATCGTAGCATTTTCGCAGTTCTGTACTCCAGTTTGGCTGCTTAAACACCTGGTCTATCAGCAGCACTCTTCCCCCGTTCTTGTAAAACTCCCCGGCAAAATCAGCTATGCCACGACTTTGAAAATAGAAATTGTTCATGTTGACATACAGGCATCGTTTGTCGCTTGTCTCGAAATTTTCCTTGGCATACTGTAAGAGTAATGTTGTTTTTCCAACCCCACGCGTACCCTTGATGCCAATCATGCGGTGCGACCAGTCAATCTCGTCCATCAGGGTGCGGTGAACCGGAGCTGTTGTGTGCTCCACAAGATACGTGTGGGTTCTGAAGAAAGCTTCCATCCTCTTCCTGTCTCTTTGTAATTAACTGCAAAGATACTACTTTCTTTGTAAAATGCAAAGTCTGTATTGCAAAATATAAAAAAAAAGAGTAATTTTGCAAATGAAATTTGGGCAGAACGCTTACCGTTTCCTATGACATTACATATCTTCAATCCGGAACATGACCTGGCACTCGCTGCCAACGCCTTGCGGTTTACCGCTCCTCACGCTGTGCGGCAACTCCGGCAGAGCCTTGAGTTTATTCCCGCTTTTTGGGCGGAACGTGGTGATGCCGTACTTGTTGAAGACTGTATGCTGGCTCGGAAAAATGCTGAAATGGTGGCTGCCAGACTGAACATGATGGGAATAGGTGCCGCCGTAAGGGGAGTCTTTCTTAACCGTGACAATCTGCGAAACCTGAAAATTAACCGCGTTGAGGCCTGGGGGTGGGATCGGGCTTTGTACTGTGAACTCCAAAGATATGGGGTGGGTGGACAATCCTTGCCTCATATAAATGCACTTGCCAGGACGAGGTGTCTTTCAAATAGAAACACTGGAGCGGAACTTTTGGGGCGCTTGCAAACCGATGACACAACAGGTGAAGTTGTTGCTTGTGAAACCGAAAAGGACATCACAAACGCACTCAATGGCAGGCCAAACTCGGTTGTCAAAGCTCCATGGAGCAGCAGCGGACGTGGCGTTGTATTTGTAAAACGCGGAAATATTACCCAAAGTCAGGCTGGATGGATACGCCATACACTGAAATCGCAGGGGTGTGTGATGGTAGAACCTTGTTATAATAAGGTAAAAGACTTTGCCATGGAGTTCTTCTGCAATGGCAATGGGCAGGTTGACTATCTGGGTCTGTCTCTTTTTGACACAAGAAACGGAGCCTATGCAGGTAATCTGCTCGCAACGGAGAAAACAAAGATTGGGATGCTGACCCGGTGGATACCCGAAAGTCTGCTGGCTGCAACAAGTTGCAAAATATGCCAGGAGGCCTCATTGCTGTTTGGAGGCGGTTACAAAGGTTATTTCGGAGGGGATATGATGGTCGTCCCCAAGGCCGGCGGCAATGGATTTATGCTTCATCCTTGTGTGGAAATAAACCTAAGGCGTACAATGGGTCATCTCGCACTGAACTTTTCGCCCAAGGACGACGACATAGTTAAAGTAATGAGAATTTGTTATGATAGCAACAAATATAAACTTAAAATAACCAATACATGAGACTTAGAACAATCTTGCTGTTTTCTTTGTTGCCCTTGTTAAGCCAGGCGCAGTACAAATCACAAGTGTGGTCGCCTGACAATGGTGACGGCACCTACACGAACCCTGTTATTAACGCAGATTACAGTGATCCAGATGTGTGTGTGGGTGCTTCGGGAAAAGACTATTATATGACGGCCAGTTCGTTCAATTGTATTCCAGGGCTTCCTGTCCTTCACTCAACAGATCTCGTTAACTGGGAAATAGTGGGGCATGCTCTCAAGAGGCAGTGCCCGGCAGAAGTGTTTGACAAGCCGGCGCACGGAATGGGAGTCTGGGCCCCTTGTATCCGCTATCACAACGGTGAATATTACATTTATTGGGGTGACCCAGACTACGGTGTTTATATGGTAAAGACGAAAGACCCCGCAGGGCAGTGGGATAATCCGGTTCTGGTTATTCCAGGAAAAGGTATGATTGACACTTCGCCTCTGTGGGATGACGACGGACGGTGTTACCTTGTTAACGGATGGGCTGGCAGCCGTGCCGATATGAAGAGTGTGCTGTCTGTCCGCGAACTGTCATCCGACGGAACCAGGGCCATAGGTGATCCGGTAATTGTTTTTGATGGTAATAACGTTCACCACACTGCTGAAGGGCCGAAGTTTTACAAGCGGGATGGGTGGTATTGGATAATGTGTCCTGCAGGCGGTGTTGCCTCTGGCTGGCAGTTAGCCCTGCGTTCCAAAAGCCCGTTTGGACCCTATGAGTGCAAGACTGTGATGGCACAGGGGCGTTCCAAGGTTAACGGCCCCCATCAAGGCGGATGGGTTCACACAGCTTATGGCGAGGACTGGTTCCTGCATTTCCAAGACAAAGGGGCTTACGGGCGCGTCGTTCATCTGCAGCCCGTGACTTGGAAGGATAACTGGCCAATAATTGGCAAGGTACCATCAAAAGGGTATTGCGGCGAACCATACTACTCCTACCGTAAGCCTAAGAGCGCCTCGGCGGTCATTGTCAATCCAATGGAAAGTGACGAGTTTGACAGCCCTCGCCTTGGGCTTCAGTGGCAGTGGCATGCCAATTACAACCAGCGCTTCGGCCAGCCAACCCCTTATGGCTTTTACCGCCTTTACAACCATAAACTCAGCGAACAGTTTGTTAACTTATGGGAGGCTCCTAACTTGCTGTTACAGAAGACACCTGCCGATGCCTTTACCGCAACAGCAAAGGTAAAGGTGGCGGCTAAACAGGCAGGCAATTATGGCGGACTTATTATGATGGGGCGTGACTACTCCGCGCTGGTGGTCAAAAGAGTGGGGGGTGTGTTTCAGTTGCAGCAGCTCACTTGTATGGGAGCGGACAAGAACAAAAAGGAGAATATAAAAGTTCTGGCTGAACTCAAACCTACAGAGAAAGACAAAATCAATTATGACCCTGCTATCTATGAGGATATATACCTGCGTCTCACAGTCAGAGAGCAGGCGCTGGTTACCTTTGCATACAGTTTGGATGGCAAACGCTTTAACACTGTTGGTGATACGTTCAAGATGAGGGAAGGTAAGTGGATAGGGGCCAAGTTCGGGTTTGTGGCCGAACAGCCGGCTGGTAAGGGCGTGGTCGGTTTTATGGACATTGACTGGATTCGTGTGACTCCTGCCCCGAAATAGTTTTCCACCAAAGATTTTGCAGTGTTTGAAAATTGTACTAACTTTGCAACAACGGTTGAGTCTGCCGCTAATGGTGGCGATAACAAACATTTATAAATAATGTATAGAACAAATACTTGTGGAGAGCTGCGACTCTCTGATGCAGGAAAAGAGGTTACGTTGGCCGGGTGGGTGCAGCGGAGCCGTAAGATGGGTGGAATGACATTTGTCGACCTCCGCGACCGCTATGGTATCACGCAGTTGGTTTTCAATGACACGGCTAACGCGGAACTTTGTGAACGTGCCAACAAACTGGGCCGTGAGTTTTGCATCCAGGTGGCAGGAACTGTCAGCGAACGTGAAAGTAAGAACGGCAATATGCCAACAGGCGACATAGAAATCTTTGTTAAGGCTCTGAATGTGCTTAGCGAGAGTGTCACACCTCCATTTACCATAGAAGATAACACAGATGGCGGGGATGATATCCGTATGAAATATCGCTATCTTGACCTTCGTCGCTCGGTGGTAAGAAAGAATCTTGAGCTGCGTCACCGCATGACCATTATGATTCGTAATTTTCTTGATTCAAGGCAGTTCATAGAGGTGGAAACACCCATACTTATTGGCTCCACCCCTGAGGGAGCACGCGATTTCGTGGTACCTTCGCGCATGAATCCCGGTCAGTTTTACGCCCTTCCCCAAAGTCCGCAAACTTTGAAGCAACTACTTATGGTAAGTGGATTTGACCGATACTTCCAAATAGCCAAGTGTTTCCGTGACGAAGACCTTCGTGCTGACCGGCAGCCGGAGTTCACACAGGTAGACTGTGAGATGAGTTTTGTTGACCAGGATGATGTGACAGCACTCTTTGAGGATATGATGCGCCATCTCTTCAAAGAGGTCAAAGGCGTTGACCTCCCCGGAAAACTGCCCCAGATGACTTGGCACGAGGCTATGAGACGCTTTGGTAGCGACAAGCCGGACTTGCGTTTTGGTATGGAGTTTGTCGAATTGATGGATGTATTCAAGGGCACAGGAACTTTCTCCGTGTTCAATGAGGCAACCTATATTGGCGGTATCTGCGTGCCTGGATGTGCCGGCTACACCCGCAAGCAGTTAGACCAACTCACAGATTTTGTTAAGCGCCCGCAGGTGGGTGCCAAGGGCCTGGTTTATATCATGTTCAATATGGACGGTACGGTGAAGTCAAGCGTTGACAAGTTCTATGCCCCCGAAGTGTTCGTGCAGTTGAAGGAGAAGATGGGTGCCAAGGATGGTGACTTGGTTTTGGTTCTTAGTGGAGATAATGCAAACAAGACAAGAACTCAGCTCTGCACGCTCAGACTGGAGATGGGTGATCGCTTGGGCCTTCGTGACAAAAATAAATTTGAGTGCTTGTGGATAGTTGACTTCCCATTGTTTGAATGGAGCGATGAGGAGCAACGGCTAATGTCAACGCACCATCCGTTCACCATGCCCAATCCTGATGACATACCCTTGCTTGATGAACATCCTGAGCGGGTGCGTGCCAAGGCCTACGACTTTGTTTGCAACGGCATTGAGGTGGGCGGAGGAAGTTTGCGTATCCATGACTGCAAGCTTCAGGAAAAAATGTTCCAGATTCTGGGCTTTACGCCAGAACGTGCAATGGCGCAGTTCGGCTTTTTAATTAACGCGTTCAAATATGGTGCACCCCCTCACGCTGGTCTCGCTTTTGGCCTTGACCGTATGGTCAGTATTTTTGCTGGTTTGGACTCTATTCGTGACTGCATCGCTTTCCCGAAAAACAACAGTGGCCGTGACGTGATGTTAGACGCGCCGAGCACCATTGATAAGAAACAGCTTGACGAACTCCAATTGAAAGTTGAACTCAAGAAAGTGGACTAACACCAACCACTGCCTTAAAAATAACCAAAATAACTAATGGCCATCGCCAATTCCTTGCGGATAGGTGATGGCCTTTTAGTTTAAACCAAAATTGGCCATTAGATTTCGTCCCGGGTTGCTGTTTGTATCGGACATTTTGCAACTGAAGTCCCACATTACCTACTTTTCATTCTAATGACCGATTTGTATAAAATCCTTGACATATATCAATCAATATTATTTGGAATATGCAAAAAAACAGATTTCCTGCAAATTTGTTTTTTATTTGTTTTGAAATAAATGGAAAATAGAATACATTTGCAACAGTTTTCAGAAAAATATCAGAAATATACATTTAAATTAACTAAGTATTATGATTATGGCAGAAAAGAAAACAACAAAGAAGACGTCTACGGTAAAGGCTGCTGAGCCCAAAAAAGAAAGCGTAAAGAAAGCTGTTGCCAGCAAAAAGGCCGTTATTGAAATCAGTGCAAAGAATGTTGGTTTCAAAGCTGGTGACGTTTACCAAGCTCTTGCTGCTGCTGAGAAAGCATTGACAGTAAAAGAAATTGCCAAGGCTGCCAATATCAGCGAAGAGGAGACCCTGCTTGGTATGGGTTGGCTGTTTAAGGAGGGTAAGGTTGTTGCCGCAGAAAACAAGATAACATTGGCATAAATAACATAAATGACTTTTAGCAATGGCTGGTCTTTCATAAGATCCAGCCATTGTTATAATTATAATACAGGTAATCGTATTTATTTTAATGGTTCACAGTGTCTATGACCAACAGATATTGAAAATTCTTTCCGATGTGGGAGAACGTGGCATCCGTGTTCGCCTGTTGGCCAAACATCTTTATAACCTCAATTGTGGACTTTTTTCAACAGTAAGCATAGATGACATTCACCTGTATGTGCGGCGTTATTTGCTACGAAATTCAAAGTCTTCCCAATCGTTGATTGAGCGCAAGTCTCACGGTTGCTATCGTCTGAATTTGCGGAGAAGCCAAGAGGCCAAACAACTCATCCGTAGCTTTCTTGACAATCAGATGGAAAATGATGGGAAGGATGACAGAAAAGGCAGCCCCGCCAAAGACATGTCGCTCAATTTGTTTGCGGCGAATAAGGAGTAAGAGTGAAGTTATCGTGGTAGTCACAGCCGTTTGTAGAGGTCAAGCAGTTCATGGCCTGTCTTTTCCCATGAGAATATGCGCGCGCGTTCCAATCCCCAAGATTTCTGTCTGGCATAGAAGGTATTGTCTTGCTCCAGCCGTAACATCATTTTAGTGATATCTTCAATCTGATAAGGGTTTACCAATGCCGCTTGCTTACCACCAATCTCAGGCATTGACGAGGTATTGCTTGTCACAACAGGAGTGCCACAGGCCATAGCTTCAAGGAGCGGAATCCCAAAACTTTCCCGAAGAGAGGTGTAAAGAACTGCAAAAGCAGCATGATAGACGGATGGCAGGTCTTTGTTAACGATATAGTCTGTTACTGTAATATACTGTCCTGCTGTCTCTATGTTATATCTGTGGAGAATCTCTTCCAGGTGGGTTTTTGAAAAATCAGCCAGTAACAACCGCCTTTTCTGTCCTGACTGTTTGAGGTATCGGGCATAAGCTCGAATTGTCCGCTCTGTGTTTTTCTTTGGGTCTGTGTTGCCGAAAAAGAAAAAATAGCCTTTTTGGTCAATATACCGCAGATAGTTTTTCTCCTCAGTGTCATGTCGGTTAAACCATACGTTATAGCCGTTATATATTCTGACAACCAACTCCTCGGGCAGAGAAAGTCTGCTGATTATGTTTTTGCGCTCATAATCTGACACTGTGATGATGGACTTGCAACGGTGCAGAATGCGTGGAACAATCAGTCTGCGGTAAATCCATCCCATGTTTTGGTAAAGTGAGTGGTTGGACTTGTCGCGTTTCTCAAGGAATATAATATCGTGCAGAGTCAGTACCAGTTTAACAGGACAGTAGAGTGGGGCAGTGTTGCTTGTGCAGTGAAGCAGGTCTATGTGATGACTTTTTACGGCCAAAGGAAGGGCCACCTGCTCCCACAGGGGGTATGTTGGGCAGCGGAGTTCCACGACATGAAAGTTTGGCGTGCTTGAAACGCATCTGTCCTCACCGGGTCTGACAAAGATATAATACTCATTCTCCTTGTCAATCATTTGCAGTACCTTGATTTCCTCAAGAACAACATAGTCCATGCCATGCTTGTTTTTGCGGAAAATGCGTTGGGCCTCAATTCCTATTTTCATTTTTGCTTATCATGTCTGAATGGGGTGCAATCTCTTACATCATGATGGTTCCCAAGGCTTAAATGTATCTCAGTACTTTTGCCGGCACTCCGCCGACAATGGAGTGAGGAGGAACGTCATGGGTGACAACTGCTCCGGCTGCTACAACAGCGTGCTCCCCAATGGTCACTCCTGATAAAATAGTTGCGTTCGCTCCTATCCATACATCATCTTTTATCACAATTTTTTTTATTGTAATACCTTGTTGGTCAATTCGTTTGTCTTTCTCGTTAAATTTATGATTGAGGGCAGACACTGCGATGCCTTGAGCCAGATGAACATGATGGCCAATCGTGACAGGACCAATCACTGTTGAATGCATACCGATGCGTGTATGGTTACCAATAACAACATCGCCAACGGCATTGTTGATGCAACAGAAAGACTCAACCACGCTGTAATCACCGATGTGGAAACGTCTGAAAGGCGGCGTGTCCATGCGTACGCTGTTGTAAATCACACTGTGCCGCCCGCGGTGTTGATAAAGTGGCGCTGCAAGGCGGATATACCACCGTGGTCTGGCCTCTGTGTCATTCATCAGAAGTGAGACCGTCCATCGCTTTACCCGCGGGTTATTCTTCATCCACTGCCTCACGGTTTCTTTGTTAATCATAGTCGGACAAAATTTAAGATATGCGGCACATTGATGTATGGGTCACGGTCACTTGATGCCGCGCTCGTTGAGAGCCTTGCTGTATCGGGCGGCGTTCTTCAGATGTTCACTGTAAGTCTTTGCAAAGTTGTGCTTGCCCGAGAAATCCTCTTTTGCGCACATATAGAGGTAGTCGTGCTTTGTACAGTGAAGTACGGCGTCAATGCCAGCTATCGAGGCTATTTTAATGGGACCTGGAGGCAGCCCGGGATACTTGTAAGTGTTGTAAGGGCTGTCGGTAAACAGCAATTTGTGGTAGATGCGGCGCAGGGTGAAATCGCGCACCGCATATTTCACCGTGGGGTCAGCCTGCAGGGGCATTCCATCGGGATATTCGGCACTGCGAAAGTTCAGCCGGTTGAGATACATTCCGGCAATCATTGGTTTCTCGGCGTTGTTGGCTGTCTCTTCGTCAATGATGCTGGCCAGTGTGGTTACTTCTGTGGGGCTCAGCCCAAGGTCATTGGCAAGTTGCTGGCGATTGTCGGCTTTCCAAAACTGTTTGTTTTCTCGCAGCATCCGTTCCAGCAGCTGCTCTACGCTGATGTTCCAATAGACGTCGTAAGTGTTGGGAATGAAGAGAGCCGCTATGGTTGCAGTGTCATAGCCCAGACGGGCGCAAACGGCCGAGTCCTTGAGACTCGCAACTATGGTTGCACTGTCTGCCATGAGCTTACGGCTCAGCGTTGCGGCCAGCTTCTCGACAGTCCTTGCCTCGGGAATGGTGAGGCTGACAGGCGACTGCATACCGTTTTTCAGATGTCTGAACACACTGAAAGTACATTCGCCCGGGCTGATGCCGTAGCGGCCAGGGCGCACGTGCTCCGCATACGAGCTGTGGCGGGCCAGCGCATGGAAACCCGCAAGTCCATGTGACGTGCCGATGACAGACAGTTTGGCAAATACAGAGTCCTGGCTGTCATCGTCATCAATGAAGATGTATGTTGTTGACGGTACACGCGAGAATGCGCTGAACAGATAATAGTAAATCATGCCGGCTACAGCAACAGCCAACATTGACGCCACATAGAGCCACGCTTTTGATTTTATTGCTTTCATGATTTGTTGGACTATTTGAATTGATATTATTAGGCTGCGTTTGGAAATTTGAGTGCAAGTTCCCTTTGCGCGCCTATGCATTATCTTTGGAGTGCAAAGGTAATATTTTAAAAGGAAAAATGCTATCTTTGCCGTATGAAACTACGATTCACCATTGATTATCACACGCTGTGGGGTGAAAACCTCTTTGTTTCCATCAAGGATATTGACTGTGAAGGTGCAGCAAAATCCAGTCTGCTGCCCATGAGCACCACAGATGGCGAACTGTGGGTGGCGGAGACAGCTGCCATTGAGTCTAGAAAGCGGAAGTTCTGTTTTTTTGAATACGCGTATGAGGTGCGTGATGACAGCAGGCAGCTTCTCCGCAGGGAATGGGATGGCATCAAGAGAGTTGTCCCTTTTGACTGCGCGCACGACTACGTGATGGATGACCTCTGGCATGAAGTTCCCTTGCAACAGCACCTCACCACTGCTGCTTACAAAGTGACGGTGAGCAAGGCTGTGCACAATGGCCGCACGGATTTCCGCGTGCCTTTTTACCGCCGCACAATACTGTTCAAGGTTGCAGCTCCCCAGTTAGGCAGCCGACAGACTGTTGCGATCTGCGGAAGCCATCCGGCCCTTGGCGGATGGAACAGTTCGCGCTACCTCCTGTTGCACCATGCGGGTGAAGATGTGTGGCAGCTGTCTGTCAATGCTGATGGCTTTGCATTGCCTGTGGAGTATAAGTTCGTGGTTGTTAACTGTGACACGCATGAGCTGGTTGAATGGGAGCAGGGTGACAACCGGGTTATCAATGGTGAAGAGCTGCGCGAAGGAAATGTGCTTGTGATTGACGGAGGTATGCTGCGTGTGTGCGAGCGACCTTGGCGGAAGGCCGGAGTCGCTGTACCCCTGTTTGCCCTTCGCGGCCAGGCTTCGTTTGGCTGCGGCGATTTCGCCGACCTGCGACAACTCATTGACTGGGCTGATGAGACCGGTCTGCGTGTCATACAGCTTCTTCCTGTCAACGACACTACGTCAGCTCATGGATGGACTGACGCACATCCTTACAACATCATCTCGTCATACGCACTGCATCCACACTGTCTTTCGCTGTATGCTGCCGGGAAGCTGAACAACAAAATGTTACAGGTGGCGTTCGAGCGGAGGCGGCGCGAACTGGAGAGCATGAAGACCTACGATTACGAGGCGGTAGACAAGGTCAAAAGCGAGTATGTAGCAGCACTCTATCATGAGCAAGGCCAGCAGATACTTGCATCTTCTGGCTGCCAGGCATTTGTGCAAGCCAACAGGCACTGGCTGTTGCCCTATGTGGCTTTTTGCTTGCTACGCGACCAATATGGCACATGCTGTTTTGAGCAGTGGGGCGAATATGCCATCTATGACACCCAAAAGGTGACAACGTTGCTTGCACTCCAGGGTGAGCAAGCATCGCTGGTTATCTTCACACAGTATCTATTATACCGCCAACTGGCTGATGCAGCCGGCTATGCGCGTAGCAAAGGTATCATACTCATGGGTGACATGACCGTTGGCGTGTGCCGGTACAGTGTTGACACATGGGTGCATCCGAAATGGTTCAACACAGATACATCGGCAGGGACTCCTCCAAGTGGCCATGACCAGCAGGGGCAAAATTGGGGCTTGCCAACCTACAACTGGACGGAGATAGAGCAAAGCGACTATCAGTGGTGGAAAGGGCGGCTGTCATGGATGGAGCGTTTTTTTGATGCCGTCAGAGTTGACCATGTTGCCGGGTTCTTTGCCATGTGGCAAATCCCTGCTCAGGCGGTTACAGCCTCACTGGGATATTATGTCCCCTCACTGGCTCTGACAGGAGGGGAGATTGAGAGCATGGGCCTCACCTTCAAGCCCGACTTTCTCACGAGGCCCTTTGTCAATGAAGGTGTGCTTGACAGGCTGTTTGGCATTCATGCCCATTATGTGCGCGACCATTTCTTGCGTCCAATCGGTTACGGACTGTTTACACTTTCTCCAGAACTTGACACGCAACGGAAAATCATGGATGCATTTGAGGGGAAGAGCGATGAAAACTCTTATTGGATTAGGGATGGGCTGCTCCGGCTGGCAGCCAATGTGCTTTTTCTTGCGGACAGCCAGCAGCCTTCCATGTTCTATCCACGAATAGGAGCTTGGAAAGAGCCTGTGTTTGAAGCGCTCGGAGACAGTGACAGGGATGCCTACACACGCATCTGCCAGCATTATTTCGGACAACGCAATCAGAAGTATTGGTGCCACAAGGGGTGGCAGCGCTTGGATGCAGTGTTCAGAGATACCAGGATGCTGGTGTGCGTGGAGGACCTGGGGCATATGCCAGAGGGGGCGCGCGATGTGCTTGACCGTTTGAGGATGCTGACCCTTGAAATCCAGACTCTGCCCAAGGTGGATGGTTATGAGTTCGTGCCGCTCAGCTCAAATCCTGTGAGAAGTGTTTGTACCTCAACCACTCACGACATGGCACCCCTGAGACTGTGGTGGGAGCAGAACCCACAACAGGCACAGCACTATTACACCGCAATGCTGCAAAAGGAGGGGCGTGCGCCACGGCAGCTGACACTGGCGCTGGCCGAGGAGATTGTGGCACGCCATCTCTATTCGCCTTCCATGCTCTGTATTCTGCCCATACAGGACTTGATGGCGTGTGACACGGCCCTCAGTGCCGGCTCCGTTCCAAGTGACGAGCGAATTAACACCCCCGGTGACAGCTATAACAGGTGGCAATACAGAATGGTCCGGACGCTTGACGAACTGCAAAAAGCTTGCAGCTTCAATAAAAAGCTGAAGGCGATGGTGGAGAGGAGCAGAAGGAGTTAGACAAATGTGTGGTCGTCAAAATACTGTTGCACCTTCTCTTTATAGGAGTCTGAGATGGGTATAAACTTGTTATTCACAACAATGCGGAACCTCACCATTGCAGACACCTTGTCCATATGGACTATATAGGAGCGGTGGGTGCGCATAAACTCTGGGAATGGCAGACTGTCCTCCAGGTTTTTCATGTTCAGAAGCGACATCACTTTTTGACCATTTGTCAGATAGATGCGCACATAGTCTTTCTGCCCCTCAATGTAGAGGATGTCATCGTAGCTGATACGCTGGAGCTGGTAATCGCTCTTGACATAGAAGAAACGGTCTTTTCCCAGCATTGTCTCACGTGTTGAGAAATGCTCCAGCACTCTTTCTGATGCTGACAGAAAATCCTCATAGCTCACAGGCTTGAGCAGATACCCCATCGCTGAGACTTTGAAGCCATCAATGGCATACTGCGGAAAGGCTGTAATGAAGACAATCTTTGTGGTTTGTGGAATGATTTTTGCAAACTCAATGCCGTTGAGTTCTGGCATCTGGATGTCAAGAAACACCAAATGGGTTTGGCCATCCCGCAGGTCGCGCATGGCAGTTAGTGCACTGCTGTACACTCCGGTCAGATTTAAGAATGGTGTCTTCTCTACGTAGCTCTTCAGAAGTTCGGCTGCAAGAGGTTCGTCATCAATGATAGCACAGTTTAGCATTATGTTCTTATCGTTATTTTTGATTTGTAAACAGTGTCATTCTCGTCTGTTCCGCAAGTCCACTCATAGTGCCCGGCATACGACAACTCGAGCCGTTTCCGCACTTGTCTGAGGCCAATCCCGTGACCGCTGTGGTCACTCCTGCCTTTTGGGTTGTTGCTGTTTTCTATCTCACAGGTTACGTAACCGTTGCCGTTCTCAATCCTGATATGTACGAAACTTTTGCCCGTAGCGCTTATGCCATGTTTGAAAGCGTTTTCCACCAATGAAATGAATAGCATTGGGGCGATGGGCATCTGCGGCTGGGCACATTCGGCTTGAAATGTAACTTCGACATTGTCAGACAAGCGGATTTGCATCAGATGAATGTAGTTCTCAAGGAAAGCTATCTCCTCGCTCATGGTAATGGTGGGCTGCTGGTTGTCGTAGAGGATGTGGCGCAACAGCTGGCTTAGCTCATAGATGGCCTTTTGTGCCTTCGCCTGGTCAAAAGCAACAAGGGCATAAATGTTGTTGAGCGTGTTCAGCAGAAAATGTGGCTTTATCTGCGCACGCAGGTTGTTTAGCTCCGCTTCTGTCCTTGCTGTTTCTGCTGCACAGCGAGCCGTCTCGGACTTCTGCCAGTTCATGGCCAGTACAACAGTGGCTGCCATAAAGGCCGAAAGTCCCAGGTAGAACATGTCCCGGAGCACGAAGAGGGACATGGTGAGCGCTTCATGGCGGGGGGGGCTGTAACCTTCAGGTGGAAAGGTGTCAAAGTGACTGTGAGCGTACCCCATCCAGATGTGGAGCACAAAACTGAATGAGACGACAATCACGATGTTGAGTGTCCAGAACATACGGCGGTGATGGCGCATGAACAGCTTTGGTGTAAGCAGGAAATAATTGGTGTAAAAGACAACCATCTGTAGCAGTGGTGTCACGCAAGCAGCCAGATAGCGCTGTGGCGTGACGCCATTGCCATGGTTAAGGAAGGTCAGTGGCGCCAGGAACAGCACAGTCCAGGCGGCCACGTGCAAACCTATAATCATCCGCTTATTCATACCTCAGCGCTTCGATTGGGTCAAGTTGGGCCGCTTTTTTGGCCGGATACCATCCGAAGAACACTCCCGTAAATGTACACACCGCAAAACTCATTACGATTGTCCATGCTTCTATCAAAATGGGCCAGTGGGCAAATGTCTTGATGGCTATTGATGCTCCGATACCTAACAACACGCCTATGACCCCTCCCGTGACGCTAAGCATAATCGCCTCGATAAGAAACTGGTTCAGAATGTCAATGCCACGGGCGCCAACACTCATGCGAAGGCCTATCTCGCGGGTGCGTTCTGTCACGCTTACATACATAATGTTCATGATACCGATGCCACCAACAACGAGCGATATGCCAGCGACACATCCCAGCAGGATGGTGAGCATGTTAGTGGTGGAATTCATCATGGACGACAGCTCCTCTTGGGAGCGGATGTTAAAGTCATCCTCTTCCTCGTCAGCCGTTGCAGTGGCATCTTTCAGTTTGTGGTTGCGTCGCAGGATGGTACGGATTTCCTCAGTGGCCTTGTCTGTCACTCCCTCGGTGATGGCCGAGCATTGTATTTCTCCCAAATAAGTCTGTGCAAGAATACGCTTCATCACTGCTGTATAGGGAGCCAGCACCAAGTCATCCTGGTCCATGCCCATCGAGTTGTAGCCTTTCTTCTTCAGCACGCCGATTACGCGGAATGGAATGGAGTTGAAGCGCACCACCTTGCCAATAGGGTTTGAACCGTCCGGGAACAGGTTGTCAATGACCGTCTGCCCAAGAATGCACACCTTGGCACTGCTCTTTATCTCGGCGTCGGTAAAACCGCTGCCATCGCTAATTGAAAGCTGGCGAATCTCAAAATAGTCTTGGTTGACACCGTAGATGGTTGACGGCGTGTTCTCGTTGCCATAGATAAACTGACCGCTCTTGTTCACCACGGGGCTGATGGCCTTGATGTAGCCGCACTCGTCGCGTATTGATTCAAAGTCGGTCAGCTTGAGTGTCTCCATTGACGAGGCGTCTTGGCGCACCCCTCCTCGCCGGTCTGCGCCGGGGCCAATCATAATCATGTTCGACCCCATCTCGGCGATACTGGCCTGTATGCTTTGCTTGGTCCCTTGTCCGACAGCAAGCATCGTGATAACCGAAGCAATACCTATGATGATACCCAAGGCGGTTAGGAATGAGCGCGTCTTGTTTGCAGCAATGGCACGCAAGGCTATTTTGAATAAATTGGTATAGTTCATCGTCTTTTAATGCTTAAGATGTAAAGAAAGCCTGATAGCATTGCGCTTTCTTGCACATTATTCATCTGTATTGGTTGGTATGGCGGCAAGAGCATCCGCCGCGGACAGAATATGGCTGTTGTATTCGTCACTGATAACCTTGCCATCCCGTAGCATGATGTTGCGGCTCGAGTATTTCGCGATGTCGGGATTGTGGGTCACAAAGATGATGGTGCGCCCCTCGGCATGCAATTTTTGAAACAGCACCAGTATCTCGAACGAGGTGCGGGTGTCCAGGTTGCCGGTAGCCTCGTCGGCCAAGATGACAGCGGGATTGTTCACCAATGCGCGGGCAATGGCCACACGCTGCATCTGACCTCCTGACATCTGGTTGGACTTGTGATAGAGCCGGTCGCCAAGCCCAACGGCTTTCAGGGCCTTGATGGCCCTTGCGCGCCGTTCGTTGGCATCCACGCTCTGGTTGTACATCAACGGCAGTTCAACGTTTTCAACGCTGGTAGTCTTAGCCAGCAGATTATAGTTCTGGAAGATAAAGCCAATTTTGCGGTTGCGCAGGACGGCACGCTGTGATTTTGTCATGGTGCGCACCGACACACCGTCAAGGATATACTCGCCGGAAGTGGGGGTGTCAAGGCAGCCTAACTGGTTGAGCAGTGTTGACTTGCCCGAGCCGGACTTACCCATGATGGTCACAAACTCCCCCTCGTAAATCTTGAAAGACACGCCGCGGAGCGCATGTACAATCTCGTCGCCAACCAAAAAGTCACGCTTAACATTTTGCAGTTCTATGACTACCTTCTTGCTGTTGTCCATAAGCCTGTATCACTTTTTCTTGTCAGACTTGTGAGGGCCTGGGGCAAAGGGCGACTGTTCACGGGGCTCCTCATCCTCGCTGTCCTCTGACATTTCCTTGAACTGGGTGACAATAGCGGTGCCAACTCTGAGACCGCTGATGACTTCGGTGTTGATGCCATCGCTCATGCCTGTCTGGATGGCGTGTGCCCTGAGGGTGTTGCCCTCAAGTGTCCACACCTTGTTCTTGCCTTTGCAGTCAACCAACTTATAGGACTTGCCAACCGTTTCCGTAGTGGGACTGAAGCGCAGGGCTTTCTGTGGCACACATACAACATTTTTCTTCTCTGCGGTATAGATAGTGACATTAGCCGTAAGGCCTGGCTTGAGCTTGAGATTTGCATTGGGAGCGCTGATGACAACCTCGTAGGTCACAACATTGCTGGTTGTAGTTGCCTCCTGTCTCACTTGGGTTACCTGGCCCTCAAAGGTGTCATTGGGGTAGGCGTCAACCGTGAACGACACGCGCTCGCCCTCTTTCACCTCGCCGATGTCGGCCTCGTCAACATCGGCAACTACGCGCATATCGGTCAGGTTCTTCGCAATGGTAAACAGTTCCGGGGTGCTGAAACTGGCAGCCACTGTCTGCCCCTCTTCAACAGACTTTGACAGTACCACACCGTCAATGGGCGATGTGATGGTTGCATAGCCAAGGTTGGTTTGTGCCTTGTTGACCGTTTCCCGTGCAGTAGCTACACTTTCCTTGGCCTTGCGGTAGCTCAGACGGGCATTTTCATATTCGTCAGCACTCACCAACCCTTTCTTGTACAGCGTCTCGTAGCGGCTGAAATTGCTATTCTCATAGTTGTATGTGCTTCTGGCCGAGGCCAGATTGGCCTTGGCTGTGTTGAGCTCGCTCAACAGGTTGGTCTTGTCCAGCTCTGCTATGACCTGGCCCTTTTTCACCACACTGTTATAGTCCACATACAGCTTGCTGACAATACCCGACACCTGCGTGCCGACTGTCACTGAGGTCACAGGCTCAATGGTACCTGTGGCAGTGATACTGTTGCGAATGCTTGTTCTGGTAACCTTCTCTGTCTCAAAGGAAATTTTCTCCTCTGTCTTGCCCCCCGAGAACAGCCACGAGGCAAGGGCTATAATGAGCACAACGCCCGCGCCAACCCATATTTTGCTAATTTTTTTCATCTTGTGATTATGTAATTTTTATTTTAGATGTTGAGATGTTTCTTCCAAAAAATGAATCTACTTGCCATCATGATAGAACTCCAACAGGCGCACATTGAGCAGCGTCATGTACTTGCTTTGCAATTTGCTCAGCCGGGCTTGGAGCAAGTTGTTTTTTCCAGTCATCAATTCAATGATGTTTTTTAGTCCTAACCTGAACTGTTCGCTGAGCAGGGCGTAGCTGGCTTCCTCGCTCTCTACCCCCATTCTGGCTGCCTTGAACTTCTGCTGGTTGGTTGTGGCGTCAAGCCAGAATCCCTCGATGGTGCTGAATAGCTTTTTCTGCTCATCAAGCAGGTCCAGCTCGCTGTCCAGCTTCTGCAGCTTGGCTTTGCTGACTGCGGTCTTTGTCTTTCGCTGGTCAAAAATGGGAATACTCAGTGTGAGACCGGCCGTGGCGTCGAAATTGGTTTTTATCTGCCGCCCCCAGGTGCGGTCACTCATCGACGAGGTGCTGGTTCCAACGCTGCCGTTCACGCTAAGGGTTGGCAGATTGCCCGCCTTTGCGATGGACAGGTTTACATCGCTGCTCTTTATTGCCAGGTGCTGGCGTTCTATTTCCGGACGTTTTGCCAAGGCTGATTGGTAGGTGTCATGCAGTGAGGGAATGGCCGAAAGCACGGTGTCGTCCGAGATATTGGGTGTCTCTACCTCAAAAGTCTCGCCGTCAGTTATCTCAAGCAGCTGCTTAAGCTGGAGCATGTAGCTCGCCAGGCTGCTCTGGTTCTCTACAATTTGATAATAGTCCTGCGCTGTTTGGGCAGACAGCTGAGCCAGGTCTGCCTTTGACATCTTGCCAACCGCTACCATCTCCTTGCCGCGCTCCTCGTTGAGCTGGCTGGTTTTCCAGCTCTGCTGGCTGACAGTGACAGCCTCGCTGAGATACAGTATCTGCATATAGAGCTGGGCTATTTGCTCCTGAATGCTGTTAGCGGTGATGGCAGAATCAAGTTGGGCTTGCTGTTCTGAGAGCTTGTTCACCTTTATCGTGTTACGGTTCTGGTTGCCGTTCCACACCGTCCAGTTGGCATTGATGCCATAGCTGCCATTGTAGTAGCTCTTGTTCACACTGGTGGCCACTGTGCCATTGGTCACGGTACTGATACCGTCGTTCACCCATGGACGGTAGCCTGCGGCATGGCTTGTCGAGGCACTGACAGACGGGAGCAGATTGGACTTGGCCTGCCTTACATCTTCCATGGCTGACTGACGGGCCACAACGGTCTTCCGCAGGGCGATGTTATGGTCCAAGGCATACCTCACACATTCATCAAGAGTCCACCGCTTGGAACCCTCGGCAAATATGGTCCCGGGAACCAGTAGCACTGCGACAGCACAGGCAATACATTTTTTGTTCATACCTTTTGCTCGTTTTCTTTTATATGGTTCAACGTTGCAAAGATATGTAGAATATTGACAAAGCAGAAATTTAATCTATCAATAAATTTCTGTTAGTAGACAAAGAAAAAGTTGTTTTCGATAAAACTGTTTTGTATTAACTATTCTTTAACTCTTCCAGGCGGGCCACGTATTTGCCGATTATGTCAAACTCAAGGTTGGCCACTGTACCAACCTCTATGTCACAGAAATTGGTATGCTTCAATGTGTAGGGGATAATGGCCACCCGGAACGAGTCTTCTGTCGGGTTGCAGACCGTCAGAGACACCCCGTTCACTGTCACGCTACCTTTGTCTACTGTGAAATATCCGCGCCTGGCCATCTCCGCGTCACACTTGTACATGAATGTGAAATAGGTGCTTCCGTTGGCATCTTCCTTACCGGTGCATAGAGCCGTGGTGTCTACGTGCCCCTGTACGATGTGCCCGTCCAGACGTCCGTTCATCATCATTGAACGCTCTACGTTCACCTTGTCACCAACCTTCAGCAATCCAAGGTTGCTGCGCATGAGTGTCTCTTTCATTGCCGTTACCGTATAGCTGTCGTTTTCAATGCTGACAACGGTGAGGCACACCCCGTTATGGGCCACGCTTTGGTCTATCTTCAGCTCGTTGGCAAAGGAGCATCTCAAGCTGATGTCTATGTTATCCCTGTCTTTCACAATGTTAGTGACAGTTGCAAACTCTTCGATAATTCCGGAGAACATAATCAAGATGGGCTTTTGTGAGTGATAATACTGTAAAAAAGCGGGACGTACCGTGATTGTGATGAAAACTCCTATGTGCTAAGATTAGAGATTCCTCCGTCGTTGTAATCCACCGGCTTTTTTTCATGCTGTCACCGCAAGGTGATGTGGCCCGCCATTGACAAAAGGATGGTCTCAGTTTTCAGATTATTTGATGAGTATCCCGATCTAACCGATACGTCCCTTATTGTGATGCAAAGTTAATACTTTTGCCGGACAAGAGAAAATTTTTTCAGTTTGTTTTTATCCTTAAGCCCAAATCGGCCATTGGATTTTGCCACAGGTTGCTGTCCGAATTGCCACTCAGAACGCGCCGTTCCGCACGCTGAAACGCGCTGTTCCGCACGCTGAAACGCGCTGTTCCGCACGCTGAAACGCACCGTTTGAGCGGCTGAAACGCACCGTTCCGCAGCGTGAAACGCACCGTTCCGCAGCGTGAAACGCACCGTTTGAGCGGCTGGAACGAACTTTATCATGTAGCTTTTCCCATCTGTAGCAGTTGCCGGGTTTTCTCGGCAACCTTAACTTTTGCAATATTCTTTAAACTCTTTCCTCGTCATGGCAATACCCTTGGAGGCGTTGCCGTCAAGTCCATAGACAAAAGGAGCGGATAGCAGTGTATATCTGCCCAGCTTCAAGCAAATGCGGATAGGTTTGTCATAGCCTCCATATTTCAAGGCTGCGCCTTTGGCTTCAGCTTTCCCTTTCGCCAGCACTTCACTCATATCCATCGCTTCCACCGCGAGCACTTGGTAGTATCCTTTTACCAAATGGTTATCCACTGGGGCAAAGTATTTTATCTTTTGGAAGTCCACACCAGAAAGGATGGACTTATAACCCGAAAAGAATATTTTGCCCCGGCCATCCAGCACCAATCTCTTGGCGGCATTCACATGGCTGTCTACGGATGCAATGTAGAAAGTTCCTTTGTTTACCGGCTCGTCCGAGTATTCCAACCCCTTCTGGGCAATGCTTTCTTCGAGCAGCCGCTCACGCCCGTTGCCGTCCTCGAGCCAGTGGCGTATCTGTCGGCGCAAGGCTTGCTCCGGGCTGTTGGCGTTCACAATGACACTTCCGTCCGCGGCGTGCCGCTCCTGGTCGGGGCGCAAGGGAAACGCGCCGATGCCAATCAGGCGGTTCGACTGCTGGTAGTAATAGTCACCATGCTCTGTGTCAAGGGCCTCCAGCGGTATGCGGCCGGGGAACAGCACATAGCCCGCAATGATTTCCTTCTTCAAGTGGTCGTGGTCACGCCCCTCTTCCGTGTAGTAGATGGCGTCGCGGTAGCGGTGCATCTGGTCGATGGCGTCCGCCGGCGGCACATCATAACGGTTGTCGTAACTGCTGTCGCCCCCGTCTGTGTCGGCAATGCGGTACTTGGCGTCAAACAGGTAGGTGAACTTCATGCTGCCTTCTGCCTGCTTGCTCAACCGCAGCACAATGTCGGGGCGCTGCACGGTGGTCATGGTGCTTGTACCGCTTATGGCTGAATTGGATTTGCCTCCACGCACCTCGGCATTGTAGCACACACTTGCCAACTCAATGCCTGATTGGTTGATGAAACTTACCGAACCGCCATACACAAGCTGCGGAATAAAGTCGCTGGTAATGTCTCTGCCGTTCACCTTTGGTTTGGCATCCTTGCACAGCTCTTTCATCACGTCCTGCACAATGTTCTTCACCTTGATGAAGCACCATATCTCATACAGGTCACAGATGTCCTTCACCTCCAGTTTCCTCATGCCGTCCTCCAACTCATAGCCCTGCTGCAGTTCCACCCATTTCTCCAAGATAGTCTTGTAGCCTTGCGCCTGTTTCATCACGAGGTTGTCTTGCGTGAATCCTTTGAACTGTCCTACGCCACGGAAAAACGCATTGTTGGAGAGGCGCGTCAGCTCGTTCTCCATTTCTTCAAGCGAAGTGTCTATGCGCTTCGGGTCGTCAAGGTGCATGGCGGTCATGATGTGTTCTTTCACCACGGCAAAGCGGTGCGTCATTTCCCTGATGGCGTATTTCAGAAAGCGGTTCTCAGTGGTGTCGTGGCTCAGCGTCAGTTCTTCTGTGCGGTACAGGTGGGCCGGATTGTCCCTGTGCGTCTGGTATTCGTTTTCCAGTTCCCTTGGGACATACGCCATGCGCTCTGCCCGCTCATACTTGGCTACGGAGCGCAACCGCCGCTTGGGACGGTCAATGATTTGGCGTGCAGCCGTCATGATGTCTTTATAGCACGATTTGAATATCTGCCACCATATCAGCGGATTGTTCTCACCTGTGCCTTGGCGCATACTGAGATAGGTGTCCTTCAGGAACGATGTGCTCAGCATGGCATACTCATGCTCTATGTCAGAGATGATGGTCTTCAGGTCGGAGCGGTAGTCCAACTTGTAGCTCAACACCTCGGTGATGAACTTCAGTTCCTTGGCCTGCTCCTCGCCTTTCACCCTGTAGCTGATGCAGAAGTCGGTCATGCCCACTTGGTTGTGGAAGTTCAGCGAGCCGTACAGTTCATCACCAGTGCTGATGATGGTGCTTTTGTCTTTGCCGTCTGTGCGCAGATGGTCGTTGATGGCAAGCGACAAGTCCTGCAATGCCTTTCCGTGGCTACGCACGATAAGCGGATATTCCGTATTCTCGAAGAACACGGCCTCATGGCGGATGTCATTCCCCTCCGGTGCGTTTCCGTCAAAAGAGAACCTTACATTCGGAGTTTCTGATGTGTAGCGGCACAACAACTTTGCGGCACTGTCATGACTGCCAGTGCCGGTACAGAGATTGCGGATGGTCTCGGCTATTCTCCGCCCATGGTTCGGACACGAGAACCTTGCCAGCAAGTCCTCGTTGGCCACTTCAAAGTTGAATACGCTTGCCATGTGCGTCGTGCAATATAACGGTTAGTTCCAATAGGAAACGAAATGGTCACGCTTGAGTTGGCTGAGCATGCTGTCAATCTTCTTGACAGACTGCAACCCTTTCTTTTTCTGCTCTGTTGAAACTGTTTTCTCGCCATTCCCTGTTGCCGTTTCTTCGGCTGCATTGCTATCAGCATCGGTGTTATTCGGTTCGCCCAACATTTGCGTGATGATGTTCCGCAGTGCCGTGAGTATGTTCAGTTCGCCATACCGCTTGGCATCATCTATGTTCACACCGGCATTGGCTATGCGCTCTTTGTCGGCTTCCGAATCGGTGATTTTCAGTTTCGTCTCGTCGCCCTCTATGCGTGAGAGAATCTTCATCAGCGTAAAGTTGTCAAGCGCGGCTATGCGGTCGGTCTGCCCGAACTCGTGCGATGCTTGCAGATAAATCAACGCTTCGTTGGCGGCGCGGTAGCCCAGTTTGAACGGTGTGCCTTCAAGCAGGGCATTGATGCGCTTCAGATAGTCTATGGCAAACTTTGCATCCTCGCCCAGTTCGTCAATGATTTCCCTTGCTTCGATGTGGCGGTCTACAAGCAGAGCGTTCAAGTCGGCGTCACCATTATCCTCAAATGCCTTTACGATGGCCTTGAGGTCATCATCCGTAGTGTCGGTCAAGAAGCTGTCGTAGTTCACTTCGTTCATTTCCACCGACATGGCTCTGTCAAGCACTTTGCGTGAGAATGAGAAAGTGGTCTCGTCCATATTCACCGTGCCTATGACAATGAGGTTCTTGGGCAGGGTCAGTCCTTTAGTGCGGAAATGCTTGATAACCTTTGCCATCGCAGAATCCGTGTCGCTTGCCTTGAAATCAGGGAACAGTGTGTTGATCATCGTGTCGCCGATATTCATTTCTGCGCCTTTCTCATCCTTGGCAGTGCCAAACGAGTTGAACGGTTTGATGATGGGGTCGGTCATGTATTCACCGTTCTCAAAACTGCGGCTCTCAATGGCACTCAGAAACTCGGCAAAGTATTCTTCCACTGGAGCAAGGTTCATCTCGTCAAGGCACAAAAAGAATGGCACTTGGGGATGCAGCCATGCCTTGACGATAAACTCAATGAATGGCGTGAACACATAGTGCGGACTTGGAATGTTCGACAAATAGCCGATAACATCCATTGAGTTGTGCCAGTTTGGCTTCACCTGTATCAGTTCAAAGTTAGCTGGCGAATGCAGCGTCCAACGGTCATTTTCCCAATCATTGCCCTTATATCCTTCGGATTTTTGCCGTTCCTCAGTAACTGTCGCCTGTGCCAACTTGCGCACAATGCGGCTCTTGCCAGTACCGCTGATACCGGCAAGAAGCATGAAGGGCTTGGTGCGGAGGGCGGTGAGGAATAGTGTCTGTTTTTTGTTGGCTAAGGTCGGCGTTTGGCTATAGTTTGAGGATAAACCGCTTTTAGAGAATTGCAACCCAAAAGAACCATTCTCAAACATACTGTACAAATCTACTCCATATCTAATTGTTGCGTCATGCGTGTGTGTCAGTCCAAAATCCGGATGTAATTTTTTAGCTTCATCTATGATGTTGCCGCATGAATAATTTGAAGCCGTGATGGCTTTTCCATATTTAAAACCAAATGCTGTAGCAGTCGCACCAATACCAAAATCATTTCGGTCTTTTTCCATCTGATAAAGAATATCAGCCAAACTCGATAATGGTAGATTTTTTCTCGCCTCTTGTATCAGCAGTGTGCAATCATCACCCTCTTTCAATTCCAAGCCAAAATCATTGTTAGAAAGTATATTATATATTCGGAGTCCCTTGCTGAGTTCTTTCGACATACTTTCAGTCAGATTGGCGGAACGAATTATTTCTGTTAGATTTTGGTCCTTTAGAAATTTGCCGTATTTGATGGCAAATAAGTAATAAGAAAGAGAACCGATCTTATCGTTCATCTCTTTAAGAGTAGAAACTAACTCATCAAAACTCACAGAATCTTTATTTGCCATTTGATTTTCTTGATTTAGGTAATTTATTGCCATTTCCTTTCTCCTCACTAAACGCCTTTATCTCGTCAGCAAGTACTTTTTGTAATTTCTCTTTCGGTACTATCAGTTGATAGTCTGCCACTCCGATAGGCTTACCCATATCTTCGAGTGCGAGTTCCACCTCTACACGGTCTTTCTCCGCACAAAGTATGATACCAATGGAACGATTCTCGTCTGTACCACGTTCAAGACGGTCAAGCAGAGACAGATAATAGTTCATTTTTCCAGCATACTCAGGTTTGAAAGCACCTATCTTCAAGTCAACGGCAACAAGACAGCGAAGCCCTCGATGAAAAAACAGCATATCAACCTTACTCTCCTTACCGTTATATTCCAACACATGCTGATTGCCTATGAACGTGAAGCCATTGCCAAGCTCCATAAGGAAACGTGTGATGGCTTTTACAAGGCGGTCTTCAAGTTCAAGCTCCAAGATAGGACTTGTCACACCCAAGAAACCGAGGTTATAGCTGCTACTGAACACTTCATTGGCATACTGTGCTTGCTCGGCAGGAAGAGTGCGGTCGAAATTGTTGTCTACTCTTGCCAATGTCTGTGTCTCATACATATTGAGTTTGATAGCATTGAGCAACAAGTCACGGTTCCAACCTTTTTCCACTGTTTTTGTGGCATAATAGAGAGTTGCATCATCATCCAAGCCCTTGCTCAACAGTAGCAGATTGTGCGACCACGGTAAAAGTGCTACGCTCCGTAGCACTTTCTCATCGTGCTCGGCATAACGCTCATAAAACTTCTTCATGTTCCAAAGTTGGCGTGGCGAAACACCCATCTTGGGGTATCGCTCTTTCAGATCTGCCGACAACCTCTTTACAACGCTGTCGCCATACCCACTTTCTATTTTGCGTTCGTGAAGCATTTGACCAATTTCCCTATAGGCGGTAGAGACATAGCCATTGACATGTCGGGCTATTTCTGTCCGTGCGTGCTCAATTACTGCGACAGTGTGTCGCAGTATCTCGGCATAATCACCACTCCATATTGAGAGTCTGTCGTCTTTATAGTCTGTTGTCATTTTGTCAGTCTATATTATCTTCCCTGAGAAGGTCTGCCACTTCCACTTCAAGCAGTTTGGCTATCTTCATAAGATTACCCAAATCTGGCTGACAAGTATTGGTACACCATTTTGATATGGTTGTCTTGTCCTTTCCCAGTTGCTCACCAAGCCATTTGTTCGTTTTCTTCTTTTCTGCAAGAACAACCTTCAGCCTGTTTAATTCTTTGTTTGCCATGTTTAGATTCGAATTTGAATGCAAAGGTAAATATTAAACATCACAATCTCGTATATACACAGAGGTTTTTTTACGTTTATATAGCAACTTGATGAAAATTACTCACTGCAAGTTAAACCCAAATCAGTCTAATGACCGATTTGGGTTAAAAGCTAAAAGGAGCGTATCAAACCCTGTTTAGAGTATTGATACGCTCCCTTTTGATGCTGTGATTACAATCTGCAACTATTCAGAGAGAACATTGTAGTTTTGTCACACACGCTTGCAATGCATAACATGGCGTAGTCGCTATTTTACGACAACCTTTCTGCCATTCTTGATGTAGATACCTCGGTGCAAGGGTGCCTTGAGGTTGAGTTTTCGTCCGTCAAGGGTAAACACCGTGTCGGTAGCGGGGGCGATAGCACCAGTCTCAATGCCGTCTATACCGGTAGGCACATTGACAGTAGCCGTTACGGGTACAGACTCGGTGCCATCGGCATAGAGTGCCGTCACTTGGTATGTGTGGTTTTGGCTGTCGCCAAGGACAGCCAGGTCAATATACCGGTTCTCGGTAGTGCTGCCTAACAGCTGACCGTCACGGTAAATGTTGTAGCCTGTGAACTTGCACCCCATAGAGGCCATGGTTACATCGTCAACCAGGAAGAGGTAAGGTGCAGAAGAATAGCCGACACCCGATGGATTCTCTACGACCTTGGTGCAATGACGGATGGCAAGGTAACGCGCTCCAAGTGGAAGCTCTGTGCTCACTTCGTCCCACAGGCCGCTGCTCACTGTCTTCTCGCTGATAAGCTGAAAGTCGGACACTTCCTTGCCTGTAGTGCTGTACAGCACCTGATAGTTCTCCGGGTGTGAGGCGTTGATGTTATTGACCTTGAATCTGACGGTCTGAGCCTCGCCGGTAAGTTCTGGGCTAATCATCCAGTTGTCAGCATTGAGCGGGGTGAGCTGGCCTGACTCGCTGCGGTGGTAGCTGTAGACCGAGGCCATGGCATTAAGTCCGCTGGCGGGTTTGGCCGAAGGGTTGGCAACAGTGATGTCCTCTCCACCATAGTTTGTAGGTGTCCATACGATGTAGGCAAAAGGCGTCTTCTCGTTGTTATAGTAGAGGCCATGAATGTCAAAATAGCCATAGGTGACACCTTTGTCACCATCGATAAAGCTCCAGTCACCGGCTTGGTCTGTGCTCCACTCGCTGTAGTCCTCGAAGTCATCTGTTAGCTGGCTGATCTCGGCGGCAGCAGTCCAGGCCAGTCTCACCCTGCCCTGGTCAACCTGGGCTGTAAGCCCCGTGGCTGAGGGCTGCTGTGCATCAGACACATGAACCTCAAAGGATGCATTGGCTGCATGTGCCGTTGAACCCTCGCCGGCCTCGGCAGTGGCCGTAAGAACAACTTTCTGCCCTTCGATGAGTGCCGAGGGCTTGTAGACAATGTCAAATATACGTGTCTGCATCTGTGCCAGTGGCTCGCTCACGGCAATATGCTTTATCGCTGTCTTGCCTTCGGTCAGCGTCATGGTGTAGCCACTTGCAGCATTGCCATAGTTGGTTACCGTTACACGTACGTTGCCAGCATGACCTTTACGCATCCTGGCCGGAGCCGACAAGCCAACGCTGAGGGTCTCGTGTGTCTCGTCAATCACAATAAAGTTGTCTATATACAAGCTGTTACTCTTGTACTTGACCGTGGACTGGTCGAAAGCGATGCCCAGCCGTATCCATGGCTGCCCCTTGTAGGCGCTCATGTCGTAGGAGCGTGCAACCCACTGGCCCGAATCGGCATACCCATCAAGACTTTCAGCGGCAAGGTACTCGAGAGTGCCGTCAGACTTGATGACAAAGGGGCGTATGGCGCCTTCGACCGAAGCTGTCTTCTGGCTGTATCTGAACACAGGCTTGTTTGCCTGGCCCAAGGCAATCTTACCAGAAACAAGTGACACACAGTCCTCGTAGTATGTGCTGATTTTGGCACTGCCGCCGTCGCCATTGGCATCCTCAGTGGCAGAAGCCTCCACACCGGCATATCCCATCTGGTAGCCGAAGCCGTTGCCCTGGGACTCCCAGAAGCCGTAGGCATTGCCGTCCTTGGCAAAGGTCTCCTTGAAAGGCAGGGCATAAGGCGTCCCCACAACCATCGGTGCGGCCAGAGTGTAGGAACTGGATCCTGTGGTGTTGCTGGCCGAAACACCTATCTTCAGCAGACGCTGGTCGCCACTGTTGGCATTGATGTTGAGCACTGCCGCAGTGCTTCCCTGTGAACGGGCAAGTTTGGACGACACCGTTGTGGCATCGCGCATGTCGCATACATCATAGGTTACCTTGTCGGCAAAGAACACGCCACTGTGCTCGGCTTTGGCAGCTTCCCATTCCACGTTAACCTTGTCGTCTACGGCGGTGGCTGTCGCGTAGGCTGGAGCCGTCGGAGCATCCAGGCCTACCCATCCGCTCACGCTGGCCTTGGCCCCATTGCCATCTGCATTATAGGCCATCACACTGTAGGTGCAAAGGGCCGGCCTGTCAGCCGTCTGCACGACGGTGTACTGTACAGCCTTTCCTATCTCTACATTGGTGATGTCGGCAATCTCCCTGTCTCCGTCCAGCACCTTGATGCCAGCCAGTTCCTGAAGGGCACTGCCATCGCTTGCTGTGGCCGGAGCCTTGAAGTCAAGCGTTGCGGTCAGCGCGCCGGTGGGGTCGGGCGTAAGTCTCAGGTCGGTCACAGTGTCAGGTGGCAGTGCTCCTAAGGCTTTAAGCGAGATGTCGTCAAGATAGAGAATCATGTTGTCGGCCTCGCTCACAGCGTGGAAACCGACAAAGTAGTTGCCGTCGGCTGTGGGACAGATGGTCTGCGTGATTTCCTTGAAGTCGGTGTTGTTAAACTCAGTGGCAGCCATCAGCGTGTTGGTCATACCTTCGGCCGTTGGTGCCGAGCCATACTTCACCTCCAGTCGCTCGGGCATGGACGACCGGTGTACACGCACCTTGAACCTGAGCACGTAGGTGGCGCCGGCTTGCAAGCTGAACTCTGGGGTGATGAGCCAGTCATCGGCATCGTTGTCCTCACTGCACCCATAGCCCGCACAGTGGTCGGGATAGCCGTCGCCATAGGGACTTGCTCCGCTCTTGAAGAGGTAATTCCACACAGCCCAGTCTAAATAGGCACTGCTTTCGCGGTCACTGTTGGCATCGATCACGGTAAACTGGCTGAAGTCGGACTCCTTGTCAAAGTTGCACTCCCAGCCCTTGAATGCTGTGGCACTCTTCTTAACACTGATGTCGTCAAGATAAAGAATCATATTGTCGGCCTCGCTCACGGCATGAAAACCGATGTAAACAACTTGGTCAGTGTGTGCGGTGATGGTTTGCGTGTACTCCATGTACTCCGTGTTGGCCAGTTCGGTGGCAGCCATCAGCGTGTTGGTCATAGCGTCCGCCGTTGGTGCCGAGCCATACTTCACCTCCAGTCGCTCGGGCATGGACGACCGGTGTACACGCACCTTGAACCTGAGCACGTAGGTGGCGCCGGCTTGCAAGCTGAACTCTGGGGTGATGAGCCAGTCATCGGCATCGTTGTCCTCACTGCACCCATAGCCCGCACAGTGGTCGGGATAGCCGTCGCCATAGGGACTTGCTCCGCTCTTGAAGAGGTAATTCCACACAGCCCAGTCTAAATAGGCACTGCTTTCGCGGTCACTGTTGGCATCGATCACGGTAAACTGGTTGAAGTCGGACTCTTTGTCAAAGTTGCACTCCCAGTCGGGCGTTACCGTAGTGGCTGCGGCGTGCCGGATGGTCTTGCCTGTGGCCTTGGCTGGCTGGTCTGTACGGACAAAACGGTCGGAGGCCACAACAAAGGCCGTCTTTTGTGCCGATGTGCGTTTGGGCACCAGATGCTGCGCCTGTGTACACAGCGCGACTAGCCCAATGAGCAGGGCCGTGAGTATAAAACCTTTTTTCATAAACATTGATAATATTATTTCATTTAGATAGGTGATTATTGTCGTATCAAATTTCGTTTGACAGCACAGGCTTCCGAATAATATTTATCAGGGTCACAGCATTTCCGGCTGCGGTGCTTTTGGAACTTAGGGTTCCATTTCAAGTCCGACAGGGCAATGGTCGCTACCCAAGATTTCTGTGTGGACTGTGGCATTCTTGACACAGCTGCTGATTCGGTTAGAGATGAGGAAGTAGTCAATGCGCCAGCCGGTGTTCTTTTCCCTGGCCTTGAAACGGTAAGACCACCATGAGTAGACGATTTCGGTAGGGTGGAGCATACGGAAGGTATCGGTGAACCCTCCAGCAAGCAAGGTGCTGAATTTCTGACGTTCTTGATCAGTGAAACCTGCGTTAAGGTGATTGGTTTTTGGATTTTTCAAGTCTATCTCCTGATGGGCAACATTCATGTCGCCACACACAATAACGGGCTTTTTGCTGTCCAGTTGCTGAAGATAGTTTCGGAAAGCGTCTTCCCACAGCATACGATAATCCAGTCTCCGCAAGCCCTCCTGCGAATTTGGGGTGTAGACTGTCACCAAGAAGAAATTTTCCATTTCAAGTGTGATTACACGCCCTTCGCGGTCGTGCTCCTCTATGCCAATGCCGTAGTTGACGGCCAGGGGCCTGTGACGGGTGAAGATAGCTGTTCCTGAGTAACCTTTTTTCTCGGCGTAGTTCCAGTAAGACTGGTAGCCTGTGAATGAGAGATTTAGCTGTCCTGCTTGCAACTTAGTTTCTTGGAGGCAAAAGAAATCAGCGTCTAACCGGTTGAAAATATCAGCGAAACCTTTGTTAACACATGCCCTGAGGCCGTTGACATTCCATGAAATGAACCTCATCTATCTTTTATGTTTGATTGATATGAAATAAATGCGGCGCACCGTAAATGCAAACACTCGGTACGCCGCAGCGAAAAAAAATGATGTCTGTTTATCCTTGATAATTAGAACTTAGCCATTTTGATAGCATCAATTGCACATTCGTCACCCTTGTTACCCAGTTCTCCGCCACTACGGTCTTTGGCCTGTTGTATGTTTTCTGTAGTCAGCAGACCATAGATAATCGGAATTTCACTGGTTGTGTTGAGGCGGGCGATGCCAGCTGTCACACCTTGGCAGATATAGTCAAAGTGCGGTGTCTCACCTCGGATGACACATCCCAGGATGATGATGGCATCATACATGCCCTTGAGTGTCATCTGGTGGGCGCCGTATATCAGCTCAAAACTGCCTGGAACGGTCTTTATATGTATATTCTCAGGTAAAGCGCCATGCTTTTCAAGTGTGTTCACCGCGCCATCAAGCAGAGCACCTGTGACATCGGGGTTCCATTCAGCCACAACAATGCCGAAACACATGTTGCTGGCATCGGGAATGGTCTTGCTGTCGTAGTCAGACAGATTGTGAAGTGCTGTTGCCATTATTTTGTAGCGCGCTCAATATATTTGTCTATCACCTGGTACTGCATGGAGTTGAAATACTTGCCCTTAATCTCCTTGTACAGTTCCAGAGCTTCGCTGTTCTTTCCCTGACTCTCAAGAATCTCGCCAGCCTGAATAAGGAATAAGGGGGAGAGACTGTTGTTGTCTGCTTTCTTGGCAGCATTCTTCAAGTGGGTGACAGCCTTGTCCAACTGGTTCATGTGGGCATAGCAATTGCCCAATGCGCCCTCAGCCGCAGGGCTGATCATTTGGTCGTCTCTGGGAGTGAACTTTTCAATCCACGTGGCAGCCTCGTTCCATTTGCCCAGCTTTGCATAACTCAGACCTGCATACAGGTTGGCCAGATTGGCAGCGTCAGTCCCGCTGTACTCGTCTGCAAACTTGACAAAGCCTATGAATGCTGCCCCATCACCGTTAAGTGCCTTGTCATACTGCTCATTAGCAAAAAGCTCCTGTCCTTTGGCAAGCGTTGTGCTGGCCTTGATTTCGCGAGGCTGTGACACGAAACGCTTGTAACAGATGGTGCCGGCAATGATGACACTAACGGCAATAAGGCCGAAGATAATCGCTTTTTTGTACTTCAAGAATGATGCTTCTGAAACGGTGAGCGTTGAATCTGCTGCGGGGACGCTCTTTTCTACGTTGTTGTTTGCCATTATAATAATTAAATATTGTTTTTATTCTTGCCAATTTAAGCGTGGCAAAATTACTGAAATTATCGCATACAGTAAAATTTATTGTAGACTTTTTTCGTGAATCAACCGCAAAACGACTAACTTTGCACATCAAACAGGACTTAGTGATAGATGATTTTAAATAACATATCCATTGTCAACTATCGGAATATCAAAGCGGCCACGCTGGATTTCTCTCCAAAGATGAATTGCTTTATCGGCCATAACGGGGCTGGTAAAACAAATGTGTTGGATGCAATCTATTACTTGTCGTTTTGCAGAAGTGCGCAAAACCCGATTGACTCTCAGGTGATTACCCATGGAGAGGACTTCTTCGTAATAGATGGAAGCTATGACAGTGAAATGGATGCTGTTGCCGATTGTACTGACGAGGCCGCACCGGTCAAGATCTATGTAGGCATGAAGCGTGGAACCAAGAAGCATTTCAAGCGCAACAAGAAAGAATACAAACGCCTGTCTGACCATATTGGACTGATACCCTTGGTGATGGTGTCGCCTGCCGACACGTTGCTAATAGACGGTGGCAGCGAAGAGCGCCGCAGGTTGATGGACATGGTAATCTCACAATATGACCACAGCTACTTGGATGCACTTAACGGTTACAACAGGGCACTCCAACAACGCAACACGCTGCTGAAGATGGACGAAGAGCCTGATGCTGAGTTGCTGGATTTGTGGGAAGAGCAGATGGCTGCTAACGGAGAGACCATTTTCGCTAAGCGTACAGACTTTGTGCATCGGCTCACGCCACTAATTATGCACTTTTACCAGACTGTTGCCGGCAATGGCGAAAAGGTTGGTGTCAGCTATGTTTCGCATGGGCAGCGGGGGCCGCTGCTTGATGTGATTCGCAGAGACCGTTTCAAGGATAGAGCCGTGGGCTATTCGCTCCATGGAGTTCACCGTGACGATTTGGTTTTTACACTTAACGGAGAGCCCTTGAAGCGTGAGGGCAGCCAGGGACAGCACAAAACATTTGTCATATCATTGAAGTTGGCACAGTTTGACTTCTTGAAAAGAGTATCTTCGCACACCACACCGCTGCTGTTGCTCGATGACATCTTTGACAAACTGGATGCCCAGCGTGTGGCACAGATTGTGAAACTTGTGTCGGGGGATAATTTCGGGCAGATATTCATAACGGACACTAACAGAGAGCACCTGGACAATATCCTTAAGGCATATGCTTACAACTATCGGATGTTCAAGGTGAGCGGAGGGGAGGTGGACACTTATGTTTAAAAGAGAGGTAAAAACTATCAAAGACCTTATCCTCAGAAACATGAGGGTGCAGGGCCTTGAGACTCCATTGCTTCAGAAACGTTTGGTTGAGGCGTGGCCTGGTGTGGCCGGCGAGGTAGTGGCCCGCTACACACGGGAAGTCTACATACGCAACCAAACGCTGTTTGTACATCTGGTGAGTCCTGCACTGAGGACAGAACTGTCCATGCGGCGCCAGGACTATGTCAACCTGTTGAACGGCTTGGTCGGCGGTCAGATTATTGCCGACATCCGCTTTGTCTGACCTTTTTCAGCCAGCGTCTGTGACAACCTCATCCATCCTTGTGTCTGTTTCTGTGACAGGTATTTCTGGATAAAGCTGGAATGAAAAGCACACCCCTATTTTATAGGCATTGCTGAGTGATGGCAACAGGCGGTCATAATACCCCTTTCCTCGCCCCAACCGGTTGCCGTTGCGGTCAAAGGCTATACCGGGAATGATGGCTAAATCAACCATATCCATGGCAGTGAACAATGGGCCACGTGGCTCCATGATGCCAAAAGCCCCCTGTTCGACATGCTCGGGCGAGGTGTATTGGCGCAATTCCATGGTGGTACGGCCTGTCACTTTTGGCAACAAGATGGTTTTGCCCACACAGTTACCTATACGTGGTGCAGGGGGATTTGCCAGTGCAAGTATATTTACCTCATCGGCTAATGGGTGGTAGAGAAGTATTGTTTTCGCAGTTTGGTAGCGTGGATGCACCAATAGTCTGCCAACAATTAAGGCCGACAGCCTGCTAAGTTCTTCCATACTATACTCGCCTTTACGGCATTTTATCTCAGTGCGCAGTGCTTTTTTTTGTTCTTGCAGAGGCTGTGGCATGACGTCTTTTTGAGGTGTTGTTTGCTGCCGTTCTCTCTTTTTGAGGAAAAGCTTTCCTGGCTTTGAAAAGTTTGAGAGAAGCCGTGATAGCCGGGTCGTCTTGATTAAGGTACTCAATGAAAGCCTCGTCGTCGAGCATACCATAGATAACACGGCTGTTGATGTAGCGTTCCAGGAGACTGTGTGACTTGCGAATCATCAAGTTTCGGCGTTTTAGTCCGTTTCTCTCGGCAAACCGGGCAAAGTTCTCCACCATGTTTTGCCGCCTCAGGTAATCCGACAGCAGCTCCATGCTGTCGTATTTTTTCAACTTTGCACGGTTGTTGTCGGTATAGTTGTAGGCATACTGTACAATCAACCCTGTCATGCTGGCAGCCTTATAATAAGAGGTAAAGCCAAGCGTGTCCTCTGGAATAAAGATATCCGGGGTGATGCCGCCACCGCCGTAGACGGTTCTTCCCAGGGTTGTGTGATAGGCCGGACCCTTGTGTTTGATACTGTCTTGATAGAAATATTCTCCGTGTTCGTAGCGCGCAATGAGGTCTTCCTCATAGTTTTTGTCAGTTCCGGAAGTGTAGGGCTTTTGGATGCAACGCCCGGATGGGGTGTAGTAGCGCGCGATTGTAAGTCTTACCATCGATCCGTCGTTAAAGGCAATGGGTTGTTGTACCAGTCCCTTGCCAAAAGAACGCCTGCCAATGATGGTGCCACGGTCATTGTCCTGGATGGCGCCGGCCAGAATCTCTGCCGCCGAAGCCGACGTTTCGTCAATCAATACCACAAGTGGTATATTCTGATAGCTGCCATGGCCATCGCTGCGATATTCCTTTCTGGGTGATTTCCGGCCTTGTGTGTAGACTATCAGACGTTTCTCCGGAAGAAACTCATTGGCTATCTGGACTGCTGAAGCCAAGTAGCCGCCCACGTTTCCTCTGAGGTCTATCACCAGATTGCCAAAGTCTTCCTGTGAGAGTGTTGCCAGTGCGATGAGCATCTCTGGATATGTGTTCTCGCCAAAGTTCTTGATTTTGATGTATCCTGTATTGTCATCCAGCATATAAGTGGCGTTGATGCTCTTGGTGGGGACATCACCACGTGTCACTGTAATATACTTTATTTTTTTCTCTCCATATCGTTTGACTCCCAATTTCACTTTTGTGTCTCTGGGTCCCTTGAGCCTATGCATAGCCTCTTCATTGGTCACCATCTTCCCAACAAACGGTTTGCCGTTGACACTCACAATCTTGTCACCGGCCAGCACGCCCGCACGCTCAGCTGGACCATTGTTAATCACGTTTTGCACATGGAGAGTATCCTGCCAGATATTGAACTCAATGCCAACACCAGAAAAAGAACCTTTAAGGTCGTCGTTGGCTGCCTGCACGTCATTGGCCGAGATGTACACAGAGTGAGGGTCAAGTTCGGCCAGAATCAGCGGCATAGCCTTTTCGACCAGAGAGTTGACGTTGACCGTATCCACATACTCATCATCCACAATACGCAGAAGATTGTTCAGTTTGTTGCTGCTAGTGCTGATTATGTTCAGCCGATTGCCCGAGAAATGGTTAGCATAGAATGTGCCTATCAGTATGCCAAAAACCACACTAAGGGCCATAAGCAATGGGGTGAAGCGTTTGGGGTTATTGATACTTGTCATTTTTTATGTGTTTCATTCTTCATCAGGATTGAGGTAGGTCACTTCTATATGAGCCTTGCGCAGCAGATTGATGCCATCTTCAAGTCTGTAATGCTCGCCGTAAACCACACGCTTGATACCAGCCTGGATGATCAGCTTGGCACATTCGATGCATGGAGAGGCTGTAACATAGAGAGTGGCTCCATCGCTGTTGTTCGAGCTTCTGGCTAATTTGGTGATTGCATTAGCCTCGGCATGCAGTACATAAGGTTTGGTGACATTATGTTCATCCTCGCAAACATTCTCGAAGCCACTGGGCGTTCCATTATAGCCATCGCTGATAATCATCTTCTCTTTCACCACAAGTGCGCCAACTTGCCGCCGCTTGCAATAGCTGTTTTCGGCCCATATCTTTGCCATGCGCAGATAGCGAAGGTCAAGTTTGTGCCGCTTCAACCCATTCTCCTCAAACTCACTCATTGCTACAAATCATTTGTGTATATATTGAAGTTCCGTCTCTTTTCCGTTTATAATCCTACTTTTTGCTGTCATTCTTTTTAATTCCGTTTCGTCTCAGCAGGGCATCAATGGTTGGCTTCCCACCTCTGAAACGCTCGTAGAGATCCATGGGGTGTTCAGTCCCTCCTTTAGACAAAATGCAATCTCTGAAACGTTGTGCTGTTTTTCTGTCAAAAATGCCATGTCGCTTGAATACGCTGAAGGCATCGGCATCAAGTACCTCCGCCCACTTGTAGCTGTAATAGCCTGCAGCATAGCCACCGGCCATGATGTGACTGAACTGTGCTGTCATGCAGGTGTCTGGCAACTGTGGGGTGACAATGGCTTTTTCCCATGCTTTTTTCTCAAATGGTATGATGGCCTCGTCAAAGACATCACGGCGTGTGTAATAAGCCATATCAAGAATGCCGAAACTCACTTGGCGCATACAGTTGTATGCCACCATGAAGTTACGGCTTTTCTTAATGCGGTCAATCAGTTCGTCAGGCATTGGCTCGCCTGTTTGATAGTGAAAGGCGAAAGTGCGTAGAAAGTCTTTTTCTACAGCGAAGTTTTCCATGAACTGTGAAGGAAGCTCAACAAAATCCCACCACACATTAGTGCCACTCAGACTCTCGAACCGTGTGTTGGCAAACATACCATGTAGGGCGTGGCCAAACTCATGGAGAAATGTCTCAACCTCTCCTAAGGTGAGCAGGGCGGGACGTTCATCTGTTGGCTTACTCAGGTTCATCACAACGCTTACATGTGGGCGAATGTTTTTCCCCCTTCGGTCTATACTCTGGCCCTGGTACTCAGTCATCCACGCCCCTCCTTGCTTGCCTGTGCGAGGGTAGAAGTCTGCATAGAACACGGCCAAATAGCTTCCGTCCTTGTCGAACACCTCATAGGCCTTGACATCTGGATGATAGACTGGAATGTCTTTATTTTCTTTGAATGTGATGCCGTAGAGGCGGTTGGCCAGTCCGAACACACCGTTGATGACACGTGACAGCTCGAAATAGGGGCGAAGCATCTCTGCATCAATGTTGTATTTCCTTAGTTTCAGCTTGTGTGAGTAATAGCCCAAGTCCCACGGCTGCATTTGGAAATTTTTTCCTTCCACACTCCTTGCCAACCTTTCAACGGCATCTATTTCCTTGGTCGCGGTGGTTTTGTAAGCTTCGATCAGATGGTCTAACAGGTGGAACACATTGCGGGCATTGCCTGCCATACGGCGTTTGAGCACATAGTCTGCATAGCTCTTAAAACCTAACAGTTGCGCTATCTCCCGCCGCAAATTGACTATGCGTTTGCATATATCCAAATTATTTTCCGTGTTGTCATGTATACACTCTGTGTTCTTGGCCATATACATTTGCTGGCGCAGCGCGCGCCGGGTGGAATAGGTCATGAATGGACTGTAGCTGGGGTTGTCTAGCGTAAATATCCACCCATCCTGTCCGCGCTCCTTTGCTGCCTGTGCAGCAGCATCGCGTGCAGTGTCGGGCAGCCCTTCAAGCTGCTGTTCATCGGTGATGTGCAAAGTAAAAGCCTTGCTCTCTTTTAATAAGTTTTGGGAGAACTGCAATGAAAGTATGCTGACTTCTTCAGTCAGCTTGCGCAGCCTTTCCTTGTCTTCATCACAGAGCAGGGCACCGCTGCGAACAAAGCTGTCATAACTGTCGTCCAGAAGTTTTTTCTCCTCTTGGGTCAGTCTGCGGTGGTGCAAATGCACGGCTCTTGTGCGCTCAAACAGTTTCTTGTTCAGCCGTACATCATTGGCATGTTGTGTGAGAATGGGCTGCATCTTTTGAGCAAGCGCATCCATCCCGTCACTTGTTTCGGCACTCAGCAAATTAAAGAACACTGTTGACACCCTGGACAGCAGGTCATAATATCCATCCCTGTTCTCGTCACCATTTATAATTGTGTTGTCAAAGGTGGGCTTGTCTGGATTGTTGACGGTTATGTCGATCAATTCATTGTCACGCCTGATTCCTTCAATAAAGGCTTCCTCGAAATCTTCAAGCCTGATGCGATTAAAGGGAACAGTATTATGCGGGGTGTTATAGGGTTCAAAAAACGGGTTCTTTCTGGCTTGATTATGCATGATGGTTTTGTGTTTCTGTTCGCAGATTTTTCGGGGTAATCATATTTCATGCAAAGATAATGCATGTCATTTATCCTACCTTATAAAACAACCTATTTTTAAGTTAATTTTTCGTTATCGCTTAAATCTTTGCTTTCTTTGCTGTGATTTTAAGGTTTGAAAGACTTTCTATTGCAGGTACTTTTATTCTTCCACGGCTAAGACAGATAAGACCCTCCGTCTGCATTCTGTTCAGTTCCCTCGACACATCAGTCCGACTGTCGTTGACCTCCAAGGCCAACTGGTTCATCAGAATGTGAAAGACCTTTTCTCCAACTGGAATCTGGCAATGTGTAACAAGGTAGTTGACAATATGGTCACGAAGTGTCTGTGGATGTGATAGGGTGGGAATGAGCAACAGGCGTTGGCTCTTGGCTGAAATCATGTTCAGAAGATTTAACTGAAACACACGGAATGTCTCACACAGATGGAGCACCTCATTTTTGTCAAGAGTGATAAAGTTGACAGGTGTAAGCGCAATGAATGTGCTGCGGAAACGCTGCGGAAGGCCAAACAGACATTCGGGTTGAAGAATGGATGGGGCTTCAACTTGTTCGCTAACGCTGATGCCATGACCATACGCTGTTGTCAGCTGCAGCTGCCCGTGTGTAAGAAAATGAAAGTGGTGACAAGCCTCACCAGTCTTGATAACACGCGTGGCACAATCGTATTTCACAAAATTAAACTTAGTGTGGGCTACGACCTGCACCAGTTCAGTTTGGCTCATGCCCTGAAAAAGGGGGAACTGAAGCAGCCGTTCAAATCCATGAAATGGTATGCTGACCTCACTTGCTGTCATTGTAACTTAGGGTGTTGACTTCATTTCACTGATGTTACTCCACACCTTGAATCGTCCTGTCTTGTCTGTATAAATCAGATAAGCTTGCAACTCTGGATGTTTTAGCAGCAAACGCTTGGCCTTGTCCAGTCCCATTACCATGAAAGATGTAGCATAGGCATCGGCAATGGCACATTCTCTGGCTATGACAGTGGCCGACAGGATAGTGTGTTCCACGGGCCGTCCAGTCTTTGGATTGATAGTGTGGGCATATTTTTTACCGTCTTTATAGTAAAAGTTGCGATAGTTGCCACTGGTTGCCATAGCCCTGTCGCTTAGTTGCAGGACAGTTTGAATGTTCTGGTTGGTGCATAGTGAGTCTTCTGTTGGCTTGGCTACACCGATATGCCATGGCTCCTGTCTGTGGTTCACGCCGGAGACGACAATCTCTCCACCTATCTCAACCATGAAGTTCTGTATACCTTTCCGGCGAAACAGTGCAGCTACGGCATCACAGCCGTAGCCCTTGGCAATGGCACTGAAATCAAGCATAGTCCGGCTGTCATCCCTTTTAAGATGATAATGCCCATCTTTAAGCACAAGGGCAATTTTACGGTAGCCAACAAACTGGCACAGGCTGTCTATGGCATGGTCTGTGGGGACGATGTTGTGCTTGAAGCCAAACCCCCAAGCGTTGACCAAGGGTGCTACCGTAACGTCAAAGGCTCCGTCTGTCTCTTCTGACACGCGTCTAGACAATTGGTAGATTTGGACAAATAAATCATTGAGTGGCGGATCGCCACCTTGGTTGATGGCCGATACGGTGGACAATTTGTTAAAGGTTGACATGGTTTTGTCTACCTGCCTTAGCACGTCTGTTATGGCGGCACCCAGGTCGGAGTCATACTGATAGGTGATGTGATAAACTGTACCAAAAACAAATCCCTGGTTGGTTTGATAGGGTGTGTGTCTGTGCTGGCGCACGATAAGCACCGTGCCTATCACCAAAAGAATCAGAAAAGGTATTTGCCAGATAAGTCGCCTTTGCGAGTGCATACGTGTTTGTGTTGAATTTTATGGATGCAATTTTGCTCGTAGTATTGCAAAAATCACAAGCAGGTGTTTAGATGTCAATAATCACATTGAAATTGGCTCCGATACGAGTGTCGCCGCATTTTCCGTAACCTGGTATATACCAGGTGTTGCCTTCCGGCAAGTCCCTGTGGGCAATACGTCGCTTGTAGCGCACTGCCCATCCCAAGTGCAGCGGCCCCCACATCTTTGCGTCAAGACCGACCACGACTTCCAGCCAATGTTGGTCGCAAGACCGTCCGTTTACACTAAATACAGTCATATTTCCCCATATGGGGTCAGGCTGAGGATTACGGCTAACGTCAACATTGTATGCAGTAAAGGCATAGCGCAGTCCGCCGTATAGACGATGGGGCGCATGCTTGTTCTTGAGCAGGTTCATGTCGCATCCAATGCGGAAATAAGGAGCCTGTGTCTTGTATGAAATTCCTGTAACTTCATCGTTCCTGTGATTGGCCATACCATAGCCCACCTCAACGATTGGGAAATACTGATTGTGCAGGTTTACGCGGATAGCCGCCTCATATTCGCCATAGTCACCCATGGCATGCATGGCAGGCCCCACCAGGTCAAACGACAGTGCAAAGCCATTGAGCAGAGGAACGGAGTCTTTCTGAATGGCGAATAGCTTACTTTGTGCATGGGCTGTCGCAAAGGTAAATGCCAGCAGCAGTAAGCTAAGGGCGAGTCTTGAAATATATGTGCAGATGGGGCGTTGATGTGTCATAATTTACCGATGGTTTGATAATGGCGATAGAGTCAATGTACTCTGTGGTCCAACGCACGGCTGTGATGGTGTGGAAAAAAGCCAACTGACAGTCGACCGACTCAAACTGCGGATGGTTCTCCTTGCTTACATAAACCGTGTCAATGGTCATCCACCCTCTGTTGTTCATTTTAAACACCAGTGTGTCTTCAGCATTAGTATAGCTGATGGGCAGACTGAACGTCTTGGTGTTTACACAGCGGTTGAGCAACAGACTGTCGGTTCCGTCTATCCTAATGGTAAACACGTTAAGGGTGTCCTCCAGCATTCCATCACTGCCATCAGTAGACATAACCTTATAGATACAGCTCACAGTGTTTTGCACTGGGCAGTCTATTGAAGTGCAGGCGACAACAGACAGCGTTGTACCTAACACCAGGGCTGCGAATCCGCATGTGTGTTCCCTGGTCATATTACCTCCTCAATCTGATAGTTGTTGCGGTCGTGAGACGAACGGCTAACCAAGTCGGCTATGAAGCCCGAAAGGAATAGTTGCGTACCCAGAATCATCATGGTCAAGGCGATAAAAAAATAGGGAGAGTCTGTGACCATGCGCTGCGGAATACCATGAGCCAAGGCATAGAGTTTGCCTATTCCTAAGATGATGGCCGACAGAAACCCAATTATGAACATAATGGTTCCTACAAAGCCAAACACGTGCATCGGCTTGCGCCCGAAACTGCTCAAGAACCACAGTGTGATGAGGTCAAGGTAGCCATTAAAGAAACGGTTTAAGCCAAATTTTGACTTGCCATATTTTCTGGCACGGTGGTGAACCACCATTTCACCAATACGGTCAAACCCAGCATTCTTAGCTAAATATGGGATGTAACGGTGCATCTCTCCATAAACTTCGATATTTTTTACCACATCCCTGCGATAGGCTTTCAGCCCACAGTTGAAGTCATGCAGGTTCTTGATGCCACTAATCCTACGCGCCGTAGCATTAAAAAGTTTTGTGGGGATGGTCTTCGACAGGGGGTCGTAACGCTTCTGCTTGTAGCCGGAAACCAGGTCGTATCCATCTGTTTTAATCATTTTGTACAGGGCGGGAATCTCGTCTGGAGAGTCTTGCAGGTCGGCATCCATCGTAATTACCACGTCACCCTTAGCCTCCTTAAAGCCGCAATACAGGGCTGGACTCTTGCCATAGTTGCGTCTGAACTTGATAGCACGCACATTTCTGTCTCCCTTGGCTAAGCGCTCTATCACTTCCCATGAGTGATCTGTCGAACCGTCGTTGATGAAAATAACCTCAAATGTGAAATTGTTGGCTTTCATCACACGTTCAATCCAGGCGTAAAGCTCAGGCAATGACTCCTCTTCGTTAAACAAAGGGATAACTACTGATATGTCCATTTTGGTTTTGTTGTTATTGCGTTTGTTGGTTGTTAAACTTGCGTTTTCCTGTCTTACGACAAACAAGGGCTACTGGAATGCTGAGTAAAATCCCAATGGTTATGTTCATCGACATTACATTGAGTGCAAACGACAATGGGGTGATTCTCTGCAACTGCGTGAGCATCTCGCCTATATCATACTTGGTCATTCCATATGCCTTGAGTATGGCTTGTGCCTCAGGACTGCTGATGGAACTCAGATACGTGCCCAGCAGATAACCGTTGTCCATAAAAGCCATATACACATATTGAACAACGGCGAAGAGCACTGATGCGTAGAAAAAGGTAAGGATGTAGTAGGCCGCCGCTCTTCGGAATGAAATAAATCCTCCACGGATGTTGTCACGAAAAACAACCAGTCGCTTTGCTGCAAAAAATGGACTGGCCATGGCTGACAGTGAGGAAATAATGCCAATTGTTGGGGATGATAGTCCGGCGACGTAGCAAGCGAAACTTGCCGTCCAAATAAGGGCTAAGTAAAGACCGTCAATATGGGCATATGCCCGAAGCTGTAAAAAATCTGCCGGGTTTATCATTGTGGATATTTGGCTTGTAACAATATATACCGTGTGCAAAATTAAGAAATTTAATTCAAAAACAGTTCACCTGCGTTTCTTTTTCACATTAAAATAAGTACAGAAGTTGTCCCAGAAGTTGTCCCAGAAGTTGTCCCAGAAGTTGTCCCAGAAGTTGTCCTAATGGTCTATGTACACGGCATGGTTGACTTTAAAGTGCTTCGGTCTGGCTTAAAAGGTCAGAATGTATATGGTGTTACAGAGCGCCTTTTGTGGAAGGAAGCTCGAAATGGTAGATGTCACGTCTGGCAGCCATCCTCAACGCACGTGCAAATGCTTTGAAGATACCCTCTATCTTGTGATGCTCGTTTGCTCCTTCCGCTTGAATGTTCAGATTCATCAGAGCACTGTCGCTCAAACTCTTGAAAAAGTGAAAGAACATCTCAGTTGGCATCTCACCTATTTTTTCACGCTTGAATGCCGTGTTCCACACCAACCAGGGACGCCCGCCAAGATCAAGAGCGACCTGACATAGACTGTCGTCCATAGGTAGGCAGTAGCCATAGCGTTCAATGCCTCTTTTATCACCAAGAGCTTTGCGGATGCACTCGCCAAGGACAATGGCCGTATCTTCGATGGTGTGGTGCTCATCTACATACAGGTCACCACTGGCATGGACGTATAAGTCCATCATGCCATGCTTTCCAAGCTGTTCCAGCATGTGGTCAAAAAATCCCAAACCTGTGCTAATATCACATTCTCCATTGCCATCAAGGCTGATTCTAACTTCTACTTTCGTCTCACGTGTTGTCCTTACCACCTTGGCAACACGTTCGCCCGCAAACAGTATTTCGGCAATTCGGTCCCATGTCATGCCGTCCTTTCCAAAAATAAGTGCTTTACAACCGATATTTCTGGCAAACAGCATATCAGTCTCACGGTCTCCAATTACATAGCTGTTTTTGATGTCAATCTCTGGGTCTCTGATGTATTTTCTAACCAATGCTGTGCCCGGCTTTCTTGTAGGTGCATTGTCTTGTGGATGGTGACGGTCAATCAGAATTTCGTCAAATGTGATGCCTTCACCTTGAAAGGTTTGTAGAATAAAGTTATGTACGGGCCAAAATGTATGCTCGGGAAAAGACGGAGTTCCCAAACCGTCTTGATTTGTGACCATAACGAAAGAGAATTCCGTTTTTTTACGGATAAAGCCCAAGTTCCTAAACACACCATCAGTGAACCTCAATTTCTCAAAAGAGTCAATCTGCTCGTCAGCCGGCTCCTCAATCAGTGTGCCGTCTCGGTCTATAAATAACACACGTCTCATCAGCAGTCTATCTTGTTACGCTGTTCAACAATTTCTATTTTTCTTCTTGTCTCAGTCTCTTAGCGTCAATAGTCCCATACAGAACAGCTATAATATAGACTACAGAAGACTTGACGTAATTTGCAAGGAAGAAGGTTAGAGTCCCGGCAACGAACATCAAGGCTGTGAAATAGCCCGGAAAGGTGACAGTGTCACCTAAAGCGTAGTCATTGGCAGCCTGTCCGCAGGCCAATACCAGCACCTGACATGGCAGTGTGACAAGCCAACAAGAGAGACCGACAAGAATAGTTGAGAGTAACACAACAGCAAATATAAGTCCGTAGTGCCTTAAGCTGGGCCGGTAATGTTTGTACAGCAAATAAAAGAGATTAGACTTTTTCTCTAACAAAAACTTTATCGCTATGTAGACCACAGGCAAATAGAGCATCTCTACTATAATAATGACTATGACAGTGAGTACCTTCGCGAATGGGACACTGGCCTGGTCTGTGATAGAGCTTCCATGAAAAAACAGGTGCCCGCCAATGGCGACAGCAATAGGAATCAGTTGCAGGGATAGCAGGTAAAGCACCAGCTTGCACACACGCAAAAACAGACGGGCGCATTTCCATGTCCTATCGTGTATTACTCCTTCTGTTGCCTGCCTAAAACATCCAGTATACATATAAAGTTCTGACAGTATTATCAACACGGCCAAGATTGCGATTGTAATACTGGCAGTCAACAGATGGCCGGTGGTATTCTGCTCTTTGACCAGTTTGAACAGCAAACAGAGGATGCCGGCTGAGCAGGCCGCAGAGAATAGTGCAAAAGGCCACAAAACTGTTATCGTTTTTTTCAAATTACATATGTATTGGTGAAGGCCAAGTTTGAAACACTCCCAAGCAGTGTTTGCTTTTGTGCAATGTCTTGTATCACGCGAGCCAACGGCTTTGTCTTTTGTCTTCATAACTGCAATATCCGTTAATTTCATTTTAAAAATACGTCAACCCTTTTCTTTGGCCAACAAAATTAGGAAAAATATATGATAATGCCACATAAAATACTGCCCTTTACAATTATTTTACTAACTTTGCACTCGCTTTGAGGCATACAAATTTGTAATATTATAATTCTTTTATGTATTTTATCTTGCTAATTACCGTTTTAGTGACGGCTATTGTGCTGGTTGCTGCGGCCTTTCTGATTGCCAAGATAGTGGGGCCGCGCTCTTTTAACAAGGTGAAAGGCGAGCCTTTTGAGTGTGGTATTCCTACACATGGTTCCTCTTGGCTGCCTGTTCATGTGGGCTACTATCTGTTCGCAATTCTGTTTCTCATGTTTGATGTGGAAACAATGTTTCTGTATCCATGGGCAATTGTAGTGAGGGATTTCGGTGTGGCTGCATTGCTGAGCATCGGATTCTTCTTGTTAGTACTTGTGTTTGGCCTGGCATACGCCTGGCGGAAAGGAGCGTTGGAATGGAAGTAAGAAGACCGCACATCAAAAGTATCCCTTATAATGAATTCAAGGACAACGAGGGACTTGAGAAAATCATCGAAGAGTTGCACAATGGTGGTGTCAACGTTATCACTGGCAACCTTGACCAGTTGGTCAACTGGGGTCGTAGTAACTCTCTCTGGTCGCTGACTTTTGCCACGAGTTGCTGTGGCATTGAATTCATGGCAGTTGGATGTGCCCGATATGATTTTGCCCGTTTCGGCTTTGAGGTAACTCGCAACTCGCCTCGCCAAGCTGACTTGGTTATGTGTGCAGGCACCATCACACATAAGATGGCACCTGTTTTCAAGAGGCTTTACGATGAAATGGCCGAACCTAAATACGTCATTGCCGTTGGCGGATGCGCCATATCTGGAGGCCCGTTCAAATCCAGTTACCACGTTGTGCAGGGTATTGACGAGATTGTCCCTGTAGATGTGTTTATACCTGGCTGCCCGCCACGGCCCGAAGCTATAATGTATGGCATGATGCAGTTGCAACGCAAGGTAAAGATTGAAAAATTCTTTGGTGGAGCCAACCACAAACAGAATACAGAGGAACGCAAGCTGGGCGTAAGCAACGAGGAACTGACCTACGGCAAAAAAAAGCCCATCATAGTAACAGATGTGCCTGATGATTTTGTCGCAAGTCTAAAGAAGGAGGAAACAGCAAAATGAAACTGAACAATCTTGTTTTTGACTTTGACAACTTTGCCACAGAAATGGCAAAGCTTAAGGAAGCCAGCCATTTTAAGCACCTTGTGACCATTGTAGGTGAGGACTTTGGCGAGGAAGGTCTCGGATGTATCTACTTGTTAGAAAATACCGATACGCACGAACGCACAAGCGTCAAGACTATTGCCAGGCAGATAGACAACGATTACATCATCCCCTCCGTGACGGGCCTATGGAAAATAGCCAATCTGTATGAACGTGAGGTCTATGATTTCTTGGGAATCAAATTCCTTGGTCATCCAGATATGCGCAGACTTTATCTACGCAGCGACTTCCAGGGATGGCCGCTTCGCAAAAGTTTCAAAGCTGCCGAGGGCTATACGCTAGATGATGACATCGAACCGAACTATGGATTGGAGTACAGCCTCAATAAGGACGGCAAAATTGTTACGAGACACAACCAGCTGTTTGACGATGATGACTATGTGGTCAACATCGGCCCTCAGCACCCTTCCACCCATGGCGTGCTTCGACTCCAAACTGTTATTGACGGCGAAACAATCCGTAAAATCTATCCCCATCTTGGTTATATCCACCGCGGTATAGAAAAGATGTGTGAAAGTTTCACTTACCCCCAGACACTCGCTCTGACAGACCGTATGGACTATCTGAGTGCCATGATGAATCGTCATGCGCTGGTGGGTGTCATCGAAGAAGCTATGGGGATAGAACTCAGCGACCGTATTAAATACGTGCGCACCATCATGGATGAGCTACAGCGTTTGGACTCCCACCTATTATATATTGGCTGTTGCGCCCAAGACCTCGGAGCTCTCACTGCTTTTCTTTATTCAATGAGGGATCGCGAACATGTGCTCAATGTGATGGAGGAGACTACTGGTGGCAGACTTATTCAAAACTACTATCGTATTGGCGGGCTTCAAGATGACATTGACCTCAATTTTGTGAAGAATGCCAAGGCTCTCTGCACCTACATGAAACCGATGTTTAAAGAATATATGGATGTGTTTGGCGAGAATGTCATCACGAAGAATCGTTTCATGAACATCGGTATGTTGTCAAAGGAGGACGCCATCAGTTACGGTGTCACTGGAGCCAGCGGTCGCGCTAGTGGGTGGCACAATGATGTGCGCAAGAATTATCCGTACGATATGTATGATAAGGTTGAATGGGATGAGGTAACTTGTGATTTATGCGATAGTTACGGACGCTATCTCAACCGTATTGAGGAGATGAAACAGAGTATCCACATCATTGAGCAACTTATTGACAACATTCCTGAAGGTGAATTCTACATTAAGCAGAAGCCCATCATCAAAGTGCCAGAAGGGCAGTGGTATTTCTCCTGTGAAGGAAGTCGTGGTGAGATTGGGGTCTACCTTGATTCGCGTGGAGACAAGAGTCCCTACCGTCTGAAGTTCCGTCCCATGGGACTTAACCATGTGGCCGCGATGGACCAGATGCTGCGAGGTGAGAAAATTGCCGATCTGATTACTGTTGGTGCCGCGCTGGATTTCGTTATTCCCGATATAGACAGATAGCAAGTGTTGATTTGTAATTATTTATAATATGTTTGATTTCAAAACAATAACTACATGGATAGACAATCTCTTACGTCTCACACTGGGTCTTGGAGATTTTTTGACTGTCCTGATAGAGTGCGTACTGGTGGGTGTTATGCTGCTTGTTGGCTACGCACTGATTGCCATTGTGCTTATTTTCATGGAGCGCAAGGTCTGCGCCTATTTCCAGTGCCGCCTCGGCCCTATGCGTGTTGGCCCATGGGGACTGCTGCAGGTTTTTGCCGATGTGCTCAAAATGCTCATCAAGGAGATATTCTTTGTTGACAGGGCAGACAAGCTGCTCTATCTTCTCGCACCGTTCTTGGTGATTATCGCTTCTGTGGGCACATTCTCGTTCCTGCCTTGGAACAAAGGTGCGGTTGTTCTTGATTTCAATGTTGGCTTGTTCTTAATGACAGCCATCTCAAGTATCGGTGTCGTAGGAATCTTTCTGGCAGGGTGGGGCTCCAACAACAAATACTCCGTTGTTTCTGCCATGCGTGGTGCCGTACAAATGATATCCTATGAAATGTCATTGTGCCTATGCCTGATAACAGCAGTTGTTCTTACTGGTACCATGCAGATAAGCAGTATCGTTGATGCGCAGACCGGTCCTTGGCGCTGGCTCATTTTTCAGGGACATATTCCTGCCATCATTGGTTTCCTGATTTTCCTCGTTGCCGGCAACGCAGAGGCTAACCGTGGCCCGTTTGACTTGGCAGAGGCAGAAAGCGAACTGACCGCCGGTTACCACACTGAATACTCTGGCATGGGCTTCGGCTACTATTACTTGGCTGAATATCTTAATCTTTTTGTGATATCCGGTATTGCCACAACTGTGTTTCTTGGTGGCTGGGCTCCGATGAACGTTGGACTTGATGCTGTTGACAGACTACTCAACTTCATCCCTGGTATTGTATGGTTTATGGGCAAGACATTCCTTGTGGTATGGTTGCTCATGTGGGTGCGCTGGACTTTTCCACGTCTGCGCGTTGACCAGATTTTAAAGCTGGAATGGAAATATATCATGCCACTTTCACTTATCAACCTAATACTGATGACTGTTGTCGTGGCTTTTGGTTGGCATTTCTAAAAGGATGAATAAACAGACATTGATTTTTTGAAATAAGTATGAGCAATAATAATTCCTATTTTGGTGGTGTTTTCAGCGGTGTCAAGTCATTGGCTACTGGTTTGAGGGTGACTTTGCAGGAATATTTCACGCCGAAATCAACTGAGCAGTATCCTGAGAACAGAAAAACTACCCTGCATGTGTCCAAGCGGCACCGCGGACGTCTTGTGTTCAAGCGTGATGAGAAGGGAGACTATCTCTGCACTGCCTGCACAATGTGCGAGAAAGTCTGCCCCAATGGCAGCATTAAAATTGTATCCGAGATGGTGGTCAATGATGATACAGGCAAGAGAAAGAAAAAACTTGTAGACTACCAGTATAATCTGGGCGACTGTATGTTCTGCCAACTGTGTACTAACGCCTGCAATTTCGGGGCGATAGAGTTTACTAATGATTTCGAAAACAGTGTTTTCAGCCGTGACGCCCTTGTGCTTCATCTTGACAAAGAACATTATGAAGGCGGATCGCTTCCTCAGTTGATTGACGGTGGATCACCACTTGAAATAGGCAAGTTTAACACCAAAACGAAATAATTTAATATGGCGAATATAGTTATGTTTGCAATTCTTGCTATTGTCATCCTCGGCTCCGCCGTGTTGTGCGTGACAACTACAAGAATCATGAGGGCAGCCACATTCATGCTGTTTGTCCTTTTCGGGGTTGCAGGACTCTATTTCTTGCTTGACTACACTTATCTGGGTGCTGCCCAAATCAGTGTCTACGCTGGTGGGGTCACAATGATTTACATCTTTGCCATCCAGTTGGTGAACAAAAGCACGTTGCAAGGCATATCCGAGCGGATTCATCTTGGAAGGATGCTCGGTGCTGTGCTGGTCAGCCTGCTCGGCTTCGTTGTCGTTGTCTGTGTGTTACTTAAGAACGAGTTTTTGTTTAGGGCCTATGACATGGCCGACAGCGAAGTTCCTATGGAAAAAATAGGCCATGCACTTCTTGGCAGCGAGAAATACCAGTATGTACTTCCTTTTGAGGTTATCTCGGTATTTCTGTTTGCATGTATTATTGGTGGCATCGTTGTAGCAAGAAAGGAGGAGAAAAAATAATTATGGTACCTGTACAATGTTTTATCGTGCTCAGCGCACTTTTGTTTTTCATTGGCGTGTTTGGATTCATCACCCGCCGCAACCTCATAGCCATGCTAATCTCCATCGAGCTGGTGCTCAATGCAGTTGACCTTAACTTTGCTGTATTCAACCGCGTTTTATTCCCTGATCAGTTCGAGGGCTTCTTCATGACGCTGTTCTCTATCGGTGTGAGTGCCGCTGAGAGTGCTGTTGCCATCGCAATTATCATCAACGTTTACCGCAATTTCCATAGTGACAGGGTGAACAGTATTGAAAACATGAAATTTTAATGAGTGTTATGGATTATAGTTATGTATATCTCATCCTTCTGCTGCCTTTCCTCTCCTTTGTGATTCTTGGCCTGGCCGGTATGAAGATGTCGCACAAAGCGGCTGGTTTGATTGGCACAATCTCCTTGGGGCTTGTCACGGCGCTGTCTTATGTCACCGCCTTTGCTTACTTTACAGCCCCTCGTTGTGCCGACGGAGCCTTTGCAACCATTGTGCCCTATAACTTCACATGGCTCCCGCTCGGTGCCTTGCATTTTGATATGGGCATCTTGCTTGACCCCATCTCGGTGATGATGCTCATCGTCATCTCTACGGTAAGTTTGATGGTGCATATCTATTCGTTTGGCTATATGCACGGAGAAAAAGGATTTCAGCGTTATTACGCATTCCTGTCACTGTTCACCATGTCCATGCTTGGACTGGTTGTGGCAACCAACATTTTCCAAATGTATCTGTTTTGGGAGTTGGTGGGTGTTAGTTCATATCTGCTCATCGGATTCTACTATCCTTTGCATGCAGCTGTTGCTGCATCTAAAAAAGCCTTTATCGTCACTCGCTTTGCCGACCTGTTTTTCTTGATAGGTATCCTTATTTTTGGGTATTACACCCAGTCGTTCAGTTTCTCATTTGTAGACAATCTACAGATGGGGGCCGGGACTACACCGTTTTTACCTGTTGATGTGGCCAGAGCTGTTTCAGCAGGCGGCTTTATCCTGCCAACTGCCCTTGTGCTAATGTTTATCGGTGGTGCAGGTAAGAGTGCCATGTTCCCCCTGCACATCTGGCTTCCAGATGCAATGGAGGGCCCCACCCCTGTCAGTGCACTCATCCATGCAGCAACGATGGTGGTGGCCGGTGTGTTCCAAATAGCACGTCTGTTCCCCTTGTGGATAACCTATGCCCCAGACCAGATGAGCATTATTGTATGGGTCGGTGTTTTCACCGCATTCTATGCTGCCTCAGTGGCATGCGCTCAAAGTGATATAAAACGTGTGTTAGCATTCTCCACCATTTCACAGATAGCCTTTATGATGGTCGCCCTGGGTGTTTGTATGCCTGGTCACGTACGGGTCATTGATGCCCATGGCTCTCTGGGCTATATGGCCTCAATGTTCCACTTGTTCACCCACGCAATGTTCAAGGCGTGCCTGTTCCTTTGCGCCGGTTGCATCATCCATGCTGTTCATTCCAATGAGATGTCTGCCATGGGCGGCCTTCGCAAGTATATGCCTGTCACCCACATCACGTTTCTCATCTCCTGCCTGGCCATTGCTGGTATACCTTTCTTTTCTGGATTCAGTTCAAAGGACGAGATTATCAGTGCCTGCTTTGCATACAGCCCAGCGGTAGGATGGATTATGACCGGTGTTGCGGCCATGACGGCTTTTTATATGTTCCGTCTTTATTATGGTATTTTCTGGGGAACAGAGAATAAGGAGCTGCACACCGAGCACACTCCCCATGAGGCTCCGCTTACAATGACCTTCCCGCTGGTTGTGCTTTGCATCATCACTGTCGGCGTTGGTATTTACACCACACTTGCTGGCTTCTGTGGATGGGGTGGGAGCTTTGGCAGTTTTGTTACAGCCAATGGCCAAGACTATACCATCCATTTTGATACACAAATTGCGCTGACCAGCACTGTAATCGCCATTATTAGCATCTGCCTTGCAACATGGATTTACAAGGGAGAGACCCAGCCTGTCGCTGACCGTCTGTACAAGACCTTCCCTCGTTTGCACCATGCTGCCTACAGGCGTTTTTATATAGACGAGGTTTATCAGTTTGTTACCCATAAGATTATCTTTCGTTGCATATCAACGCCTATTGCATGGTTCGACCGGCATATCATTGACGGAACTTTCAACTTTATGGCTTGGGGTGCCAATGAGGCTGGTGAAAGCATACGTCCATGGCAGAGTGGTGACGTTCGCTACTATGCCATATGGTTCATCACGGGTACCGTAGCACTCACCTTAATTCTGCTGGGTATTGTCTGCTGAAATCCTTAGCCAATATAATAAAGAAACAAAATCATTTAACACTTGAATATATTAAACTATGAGTATATTAAGTCTATTTGTCGTCATCCCCGTACTGATGCTGCTGGGCCTGTGGATAGCCCGCAATGTCAATCAGGTACGTGGTGTGATGGTGGCTGGCTCCACATGCTTGCTGGCCCTTTCCGTGTGGCTGACACTTGCATTTATCGATGCTCGTCAGGCAGGTGACACGGATCCCATGCTTTTTACTTACAGTGTGCCCTGGTTCAAGCCATTGAATATTGCATATTCTGTGGGTGTTGACGGCATTTCAGTGGTTATGCTGCTTCTGTCGAGTGTCATAGTGTTTACTGGAACGTTTGCCTCATGGCAACTCAAACCACTAACAAAGGAATACTTCCTGTGGTTCACGCTCCTTTCAACTGGTGTATATGGATTCTTTATCTGCACCGACCTGTTTACCATGTTCATGTTTTACGAGGTAGCCCTCATTCCCATGTATCTGCTAATCGGTGTATGGGGTAGTGGCAACAAAGAGTATGCGGCCATGAAACTTACGCTGATGCTAATGGGAGGATCGGCTCTTTTGATCATTGGAATCTTAGGTATCTATTTTTACAGCGGTGCCACGACGATGAATGTTCAGGAGATAGCCCAAATGCACAACATCCCCATTGATATTCAGAAAGTGTTTTTCCCCTTTATTTTCATCGGTTTTGGTGTGCTTGGAGCGCTGTTCCCATTCCACACATGGTCACCTGACGGTCATGCATCGGCACCCACCGCAGTGTCAATGCTTCACGCGGGTGTACTGATGAAACTCGGAGGTTATGGATGTTTTCGCGTGGCTATGTACCTGCTTCCAGAGGCAACCCAGCAACTCTCTTGGATTTTCTTAATCCTCACAACAATTTCGGTTGTCTACGGAGCCCTGTCTGCCTGTGTGCAGACCGACTTGAAGTATATTAACGCCTATTCGTCTGTGTCGCACTGTGGATTAGTGCTTTTTGCCCTCTTAATGATGACCAAAACATCCTGCACAGGTGCCATCTTACAGATGCTCTCACACGGTTTAATGACAGCGCTGTTTTTTGCCCTCATCGGTATGATTTACGGTCGCACCCATACCCGGGATGTCCGTAAGCTTGGTGGTTTGATGAAGATCATGCCATTCCTCAGTGTTGGCTATGTTATTGCAGGTCTGGCCAACCTCGGTTTACCTGGCTTTTCCGGCTTTATTGCCGAAATGACCATCTTCGTAGGGTCATTTGAGGTGCCGGGCACATTCCACACAGTATGTACAATCATTGCCTGTTGCTCAATCGTGATAACGGCAGTTTATATTCTTCGTGTTGTTGGTAAAATTTTGTTCCAGCAAGTGTCTGACCCTCATTACCTCCAGCTGACCGATGCTACATGGGACGAGCGCGTCTCCGTTTGCTGCCTCATCTTTTGCGTAGCTGCCCTCGGCATGGCGCCAATGTGGGCCAGCAAGGTTATAGAGAATGGAGTGGTTCCTATCCTCAGTGCAATTAATATCTAAATAGTAGACAAAGATGAATTACGGACAATTTCTCAATATGTTGCCAGAGGCCACTCTGATGGCCATTTTGCTTATTGTGTTCATCGCTGACTTTGCGCTGAAAAACAGTGCAAAGAAGCATGAAACACTCTATATGGTTACAGCCCTCCTCATGCTGGGCCAAATAGCGCCTTGTGCCATCGCACAGCCAGAGAGCGCCTTTGCGGGACTTTACATTACAACTACTGCCGTCAACGTGATGAAACTTATCCTTACAGCTGGCACACTGATTGTCATCATCATGGCCCAGCCATGGCTGGCACACGCCGATGTTCGCAATAAAGAGGGTGAGTTCTATATGCTGGTAATCTCCACACTGCTCGGTATGTACATGATGATGTCTGCCGGTCATTTTCTGTTGTTCTTCCTTGGCCTTGAGATGGCCTCGGTGCCAATGGCCTGTCTGGTTGCCTTTGACAAGTTCCGTCAGAACAGTGCTGAGGGTGCAGCGAAGTTTATTCTCACTGCCACATTCTCAAGCGGTGTGATGCTCTACGGCATCTCTTTTCTTTATTGCTCGGTTGGCACACTCTATTTTTCCGATGTGGCAGAAGCCCTTGCCACAACGCCGGTCACCATTATGGGACTTGTGTTCTTTTTCAGTGGACTTGGCTTCAAGATTTCACTTGTGCCATTTCACTTCTGGACTGCTGACACCTATCAAGGGGCACCCACAGCTGTCACCGGCTATTTAAGTGTTATTTCTAAAGGTGCTGCAGCATTTACGCTGATGACCATCCTTATGAAAGTATTTGCGCCAATGGTCGATGTCTGGCAGCCGTTACTCTACATTGTCATTGTGCTGAGTATTACTGTTGCCAACCTTTTTGCGCTTCGACAGAAAGAACTTAAGCGATTCATGGCCTTCAGCTCAATATCCCAAGCGGGTTACATCATGCTGGCCGTTGTAGGTGATTCGTCCATGAGTGTTTCTGCGCTTACCTATTATGTGTTGGTTTACATTGTCGCTAATATGGCAGTATTTACTGTGATCAGTCTGGTCGAGAATAACAATGGCGGTACTACGAGCATGGACAGTTACAACGGACTTTACGCCACCAATCCCAAGCTCTCGTTCCTGATGACCCTTGCCTTGTTCTCGTTGGCTGGCATTCCACCGTTTGCCGGTATGTTCAGTAAATTTTTCGTGTTCATGGCCGCAGCCGAACAAGGATCGTTTTGGGCTTATTTTGTGGTGTTCGTTGCCTTAATTAACACTGTGGCCAGTTTATTCTACTACTTGCTTATTGTCAAAGCCATGTATATCAAGAAGAACGACTGTCCATTACCAACATTTAGCAGCGATTTCGACTCAAAAGTAGCCCTTGCTCTCTGCACTGCAGGCATCCTTGCTTTCGGCATTTGCAGTTGCGTCTACGATTGGATAGCCTTGGCTGCAAATTAACGTAAGGTGCATATTTGCCTAATTACAAAATCGGGTAGGAAGAAAACTACTTCGTTTTCTTCCTACCCGATTAAACCACCCGATTATAAATTGAAAATGTTTCTTTGACAACAAGCCGAAGGCTCTTGTCGGTTACACCATTGAAAACACAAGACAGTTGAGCCTCTTCTAGAACGGCACATTTACATTGAGGAAATGTGCCGGTCGCCACTTAGGCCTGTTTTAGCTGTCAGAACGGTCGGAATTGGATGGCCATTCGGGCCGTTTCACAATGCAAGATGAACCGTTTGGCGGGATGAAACGCAGCGAATGACAGCACGAGAGTGCTCGGAAGCACTTGACGAGTGTGTACTCGTGTCAACGGAAGAATGATGCCAAGTTGTTGGTATGTCAAGTTGTTGGTATGTGCTAACAGCCCACATTTTAATTCATCGAAATCATACTACCTCAATACTTTTTTGTACTTTTGTAAGTAGTTACCCGGAATTATGATATGAATGTGTGCCTTGTTTTGGCTGTATGTTCGGACTCGAGATGGGGTGTAGCGGGCTGCACGACCGATGAGCGCCGTGCATACAGGCGAAAAGAGCGTGCAGAGACATGTCAAAGTATAATAAGCATCAGCAGACACAATGATATATACGAATAATTTTGAACACCTACTAATAAAATGACTGGATAATATGAAAAGACCTTTTTTACCCCGAATACTGACAACACTCCTGCTTGTGTGCAACGCTTGGTATCTGCAATCGGCCAATCCCTACATGCCCTTATGGGAGTTCGTTCCTGACGGTGAACCTTATGTATTTGAAGACCCAGACCATCCCGGACAGTACCGTGTGTATGTGTATGGCTCGCATGACACGCGGCAAACGGACTACTGCGGACTGGACCAAGTTGTGTGGTCGGCGTCGGTTAGCGACCTGAATCACTGGCGTTGTGATGGTGTGGCTTTTGTTTCAAGGCGTGACCGCGATGGCCAACAGTTGCACCCTGACGGTAAGGGCGATGTGCTGTTTGCACCTGATGTGGCAATGGTCACACTGGCTGACGGCCGCAAACAGTACTACTTGTACCCTAACAACCAGGCAGGTGGCCGCAATGGCATGGTTGCTGTGTCCGACCGGCCTGACGGCCCTTTCCGGGTGGTAAACTGGAGTGACAGCGCCGCAGACAAGTCCGAAGGTGTGCTGGGGTTCGATCCGGCCGTGTTTGTTGATGACGATGGCCGTGTGTATGGCTACTGGGGCTTTGAACGTTCGTATGGCGCGGAGCTTGACCCAAGCACGATGGCAACGGTAAAACCGGGGACGGCCATTGTGGAGGACATGGTGCCTGGCTGCAAGCAAGACGGAAAATTCCGCTTCTTTGAGGCTTCATCTATCCGTAAGGTCAAGGGAAAGTATGTATTTGTTTATAGCAGGAAAACATACGACGGAGAGTTCGGACTGCCAAGTTCGAACTACACTCTGGCCTACGCATGGGCCGATAGCCCACTGGGGCCATTCCGCTATGGAGGCACCATCATTGATGGCCGTGGGCGCGAGTATGGAAGTGGTGGAACAGTCCGCGCGACAGCTCATCCAAATGGGAACACGCACGGAGGCATTGTGGAAATCAATGGCAGGTGGTATGTTTTTTATCACCGCCAATGTGGGACAGACGAATATTCAAGACAGGCAATGGTTGCCCCAATTGAGGTGAGGGTGACAGCGGACAGCGTTATCATATCCGAGGCCGAATACACTTCCGAGGGCTTTGAGACCGACGGGCTTGACCCGCTTGTTGAGCATCCTGCAGGTATCGCCTGTTATTATACCCACCCAAAAGCAGCCCGCGAGGTCTATCCCAACTACACTTTCTATGGGTCATATCCGCAACCGGTGCGCGCGAGCCACTATGGAGAGGCAGAACCTTATGCGGCGGACAAGAGCCGCTCACCATTGGTCAACAATACCAATGGGTCTGTGGCAGGCTACAAGTACTTCAACTTTTCGGGAATCCATGGCAAGAAGGGACTTTCGCTGCACCTCACACTCAGGCCGAATGGTGTCAAAGGGGAGATTGGTGTTCATGCAGATTCACCCTATGGAAAGCGGGTGGCAACAGTAGTTGTTCCGCCAATTCACACCGAAACGGCAATTGAGGTGGTTACTGCTGTCAGACCGCTGGCGCGCCTATGGGGAAAGCATGCGCTGTACCTCTCTTTCAACGCCGGAGTGGAGGGCGTTTCACTATGTGAGCTAGAGAGTTTGAGATTCAGTGTAAAGGACTAAGCTAAATCTCAAACTCTCGTCGTTGTTTCTCTGTTTAACCCAAATCTAATGGCCGGTTTGGCTTAGACTATACCCTGGGCCATCATGGCCTTGGCCACCTTCATGAAGCCTGCCACGTTGGCACCTTTTACATAGTTGATATAGCCGTCAGGTTGGGTTCCATACTTCACGCAGTTGGCGTGGATATCGGCCATAATCAGCTTTAGACGGCTGTCCACCTCTTCGGCTGTCCAACTCAGACGCTCTGAGTTTTGGCTCATTTCCAGACCTGACACAGACACGCCACCAGCGTTGCTGGCCTTGCCGGGGGCATAGAGTATCTTGGCATCCTGGAACGTTTTCACGGCATCTGGGGTAGAGGGCATGTTGGCACCCTCGGCTACGGCTACCACTCCATTGCTGACCAGGGTCTGAGCCTCCTCGCCGTTAATCTCGTTCTGTGTGGCGCAAGGCAGAGCGATGTCCGCCTTTTCGCTCCATGGGCGCTGGCCTGCGTGGTAGACAGCCGATGGATATTCATCAGCATACTCCTTGATGCGACCACGTTCGATGTTTTTAAGTTCCATTACGTAGTTGAGCTTGGCACGGTCAATGCCCTCAGGGTCATAGATGTAGCCGTCTGAGTCGGACAGTGTGAGCACTTTGGCACCCAGCTGGATACATTTTTCGGCTGCATATTGCGCAACATTTCCAGATCCAGAAATCAGCACACTCTTGCCCTTCAGACTGATACCGCGTGTCTCAAGCATGGACAGCAGGAAGTAGACGGTGCCATAGCCGGTAGCCTCGGGGCGGATGAGCGACCCGCCAAACTCGCGGCCCTTGCCTGTGAGCACGCCACTCCACTCGTGGGTGAGCTTCTTATACTGGCCGAAGAGGTAGCCCACCTCGCGACCGCCAACGCCAATGTCTCCCGCCGGCACGTCAACATCGGGGCCGATGTGGCGGTAAAGCTCGTTCATGAAAGCCTGGCAGAAGCGCATCACCTCGCTGTCGCTCTTCCCGCGCGGAGAGAAATCAGACCCACCTTTTGCTCCGCCCATTGGCAGTGTGGTAAGCGAGTTTTTGAAAGTCTGCTCAAAGGCGAGAAACTTCAGAATGCCAAGGTTAACCGATTTGTGGAAGCGGATGCCGCCCTTGTATGGGCCTATCACATTATTGTGTTGGATGCGGTAGCCCATGTTGGTCTGAACCTTTCCATTGTCGTCCACCCATGTCACGCGGAATTCAATCACACGGTCTGGAATACAGAGGCGCTCCACCAAGTTGTACCTCTCAAATTCGGGGTGCTTGTTGTACTCTTCTTCAATCGTGGGAAGAACTTGACTCACGGCCTGGATATACTCAGGCTCGTTTGGGAATCTGCGCTTGAGATTCTCCACTACTTGGGCTGCATTCATTTCTTTTTGGTTGTTTGTTTAACTTAATGTGCTGTTTGTTCTGTTTTCGATTGCAAAGGTATGCATTATTCTTTGAATAACAAACAAAATGACAGCCTTTGTGTTAAATACAAAGAAAAATGATATTTGTCAAATCATACTAAATCCGGAATTTGAGTAAAAGAATCAAATCCCGGTTAAACAGAAAGAGTCCGGTGAAATACCGAACTCTTTCTATAATTGGATAATGTTTAACTGGTCCAACTTTTTGGGGGCACTTCAAAGAAGTGTCAACCCAAATTTGTTTTGCTTGTAAATGTTTTTACCGGACAGCAATAATAAATAAGCCGGTAAAGTTGACTTCTCTCTGGGCAAATGTTTCTGGTATGTTTGCTTAGAGAATGGTCTTCACTGCCTCAAGCATACCTTTCTCCTGAATCAGGTCAAGGTCGGTCTTCACCATGGCGTTGAGTCCCTTGATGGCATTAAGGTCCTCGTTCCAGATGAACTTGGCACCAAGTACGCCATCGGTCACTTTCTGCGTGTCACCTGTCGCCCACAGTTTTTTGAGCAAGTCCATGATGTCCTGGGCATCATTGGGTACAATCTCTGTTCCGTCGGCGCGCTTGCCGCCTTTGTAGTAGGTGATGATAGCAGCAAGGCCAAACACAAGACCCTTAGGCAGCTCGCCCTTGCGCTCAAGGTAGGTCTTGACACCTGGCAGGTCGCGGGCGCAGAATTTGGGGAACGAGTTGAGCATGATGCTTGTCACCTGATGGTCAACGTATGGGTTGTCGAAACGCTCAAGCACATCGCTGGCAAACTTCTCAAGCTCGTCCATCGGCAGGTCCAAAGTCTGCATCAGTTCGTCAAACTGCACCTTGTGAATATACTTGCCTATGATTTCGTGGTTGCAGGCATCGCGGACAATGTTAATGCCGCTGAGGAAAGCTACTGGCGAGAGCACTGTGTGCGGGCCGTTGAGCAGCGTTACCTTGCGCTTGTGATAGGGTTCTTCCGAGGGGACGAAGAGAACGTGGAGCCCAGCCTTGTCTGCGGGAAATTCCTCGGCTATCTCTTGAGGCGCCTCTATGACCCACAGGTGGAAGTTCTCTGCCTGGACAACAAGATTGTCGCGATAGCTTATCCTTTTCTGGATGGCGGCAATCTCCTTGCGGGGAAAACCGGGAACTATGCGGTCAACCAGTGTGGCATAGACACCGCAGCTGTTTTCAAACCACACCTTGAATTCCTCAGGCAGGTTCCACAGGTCAATGTATTTGTAGATGCACTCCTTGAGAACGTGACCGTTGAGAAAGATGAGCTCGCAGGGGAAGATTATCAGTCCCTTTGTGGGGTCGCCGTTGAAAGTCTTCCAGCGGCGGTAGAGCAGTTGAACGAGCTTGCCCGGATAAGAGGATGCCGGAGCGTCATCAAGCTTGCAGGCTGGATCAAAGGCTATGCCCGCCTCAGTTGTGTTGGAAATGACGAAACGAATCTCAGGCTGGTCAGCCAAGGCCATGAAAGCTTGGTTCTGGGTGTATGGGTTGAGCGCACGGCTGATGACATCGATACGCTCCACTGTGTTCACAGGCTTGCCGTCCTCGCGGCCTTGCAGGTTTACGTGGTAGAGACAGTCTTGACCGTTGAGCCAGTCTACCATGCCATGCTCAATGGGCTGGACAACAACCACAGAACCATTGAAGTCTGTCTTTTGGTCCATATTCCAGATAATCCAATCAACGAAAGCGCGAAGGAAGTTACCCTCGCCAAACTGAATAACCTTTTCAGGCATGACGCTCTTCGGAGCGAAGTGTTTGTTTAATGGTTTCATAAGCACTTATGTATTTAATTTTAATAGCTTTCAAAAATTATGTGCAAGATTGTGCTAACAAGAACCATTTGAAAGCATACCCCCAAATAGCCTGGCGCAACTGTGCAGTTTAATCTTTATGCAAAGGTAAAATTATTTCCCATATTGTGGAATGAAAAACATGAGAAATATCCGTAAACGTTTGCACTTTCCGCCACCTGTCACTATTTCTTTTGGCATATTTCTGCCGTCAGTGCCTCGCCATAGCCCGTCATGGCTTCAGCACTGTCGCCCGCAAGCTGCTCGAGACAAAAGCAGCCTGGGACGAAACCTGATGGCCGATTTGGGATTAAACACGTTTTTTCTTGTCAGTGTGCTGCAACTAACAAGAGATGGAGATATTGTGCAATGGCTTATCCCAGGCCACAGAATCTGCGGTAGGGACAGTAGGCACAGGAAGCTTTGTCGGCTGCGGGACTGAAAGGTATGTCGGGGTTAAAAATGTTATTTACCACGTCCTTGAGTGCCTCCATGAACTCCTTTTCACATCCGGCCACGTCGGTTACACGCTGTCTGTCAATGCAAAGTGTCGGGTCGTAGTCGTCACCGGCTGTATGCTGAATGAACAGTAATGCTGGGCTTACCGCATCATTGGCAGCATTGTGCTGGCCATTTCGCACGATGTGACTGTAAAGTATGGTCTGAAGATAATAGCCAGCCTGTTGGCTCCGGTTCTCGCTGGAGAATATCTCTTTGATGTTAGGTATTCCCTTCTTGTCATGGTGACTGCCAGTCTTGTAGTCAATCACTCTGATACGCCTGACACCGTGATCTGTTACCAAATCAAGCCGGTCAATACGCCCACCGATCATGGTCTTTATCTTGCGCTCGCCAAACTTGACCTCCAACTCTTCGCGCACGTCGGTTTCCAAGCCAAGAATCTCAAATGGCGCCAGTTTCATGTCAATCTCCAGTAGCCTTCGCAGGTAGGTGACAATCACCTCGCGGTTGATGAGCTGCAGGCCGTTATACTCTGGCGCGAAGCCTCTGTCGCCAAACACATTGAACAGCACCTTTCGGAAAGCACTGTCTACGGCCGCCTCAATCTCAACTTTCGACGAAAGCAATCGTGCGAGCGCTGCTTTCCCAATGTGGCTGGAGTGGCGGAGCAGAGGCTCGTAGACAAGCTGTGATGCCTCGTGGAAGATGTTTCCAAATGCGCGCTGGTCCATCGTGTCGCCATCGGCCTCGTCTGGCTCCCTCACACCCAGCACATAATTGTGGAAAAACTGAATACCACAGCGCAAATAGCTGTTGATGGCTGTTGGGGAGAGTAGGGGGGCAGAGGTGTCAAGTTCAGCGTTACTTTTGGTAAAACGCCTTACCAGCAGATCCATGATATGGCTGTTCTTGTTGATGGGACTGATATCCCATGTGACTGGCTTTTGGCCGCCTTGCAGTACCTTGCGCTTGATTCGGAGGTGGCTCTCGACCATGAGCTGGAGAGCAAACCGGCTCAGCTCTCCCGTTTTTCCATCTTCGGATGAGCGGTTGTAGACTATGGTCACGTCACTCGCGCGCTGGATAAGCCTGTGGAAATAATAGGCATAGATGGCCACTTTGTTGTCAATGGTGGTGAGATCGTGGGCCTTGCGCACACTGTAAGGGATGAATGATGTGTCGTTTACTCCCTTGGGCATATTGCCCTCATTGCAGGATAAGATGAGAAGGTGCTCAAAATCAAGGTTGCGTGTTTCAAGCACCCCCATAATCTGCAAGCCAACAACGGGCTCACCGTGAAATGGCACAGAAGTCTCGCGAATCAGTTGTAGCAGGAGTCGCTGAAGGGTGGAGCAGCTGATGTCAAGTTCACCGCTGGTCATCAGTGCGTTCAGACGGTTGACGATGGTGTAGACCCGAAATATAGCTTCCTGTAGGAAAGGGTCATGGTGGGTGGTCATGTGGGAGGCTATCAGTCGGAGTACGCGTAGCAGCCATGCGGTGATGTCGGTGGGAGAGGGGGCTTTTCCTGTGGAGCCAAGTTCTTCAAAAACGATGGCTGCACCACCGTCAATTGCCAGCTGTGAAGCAGTAGGATAGTAGACTTTTGCAATAATGTTGATTTGATTGAACAAATCTCTGTAATTGTCTATGATATATACTATATACGGATGTTCAAGTAAACGGTTTACGAAGTTAAGTCTAAAGCGTTTATGGCGCGCCATATAGCCATCGGTCTGCAAGGCAAACAGCAAGCTGACAAGTGATGTCAGCGGCGAGACAGCCATGGGGTACCCGGTGGTGATATTCACCTTGCTGACTTCGTTAGGCAGACAGTGGATGACCGTGGGCAGAAGCTTCTCGTTGCAAAGTACAATGGCCGTGCGTCGTCCGGAACTTATACGACCTTTCTCGCGCAGCCACTGCGTAATATAGCGAGCCTGTATGTCCTCTGTGGTCGCAGCTATCAGGCTTACCTCCTTTTGTGGATTGTCAAAGTTGTTGTAAATGTCATTGCGGTTGGTGTCCAACTCATTCGGGAAGTCAGCCAGGTAGCTGGCTATGTAGTGGCCGGCCTCGTGAAAAACATCCGTTCCACCCTTAGTTGGCATGTAATACCGGTCAAAGTCCCAGTAGAACATGGCGCGCTGTTGCTGCTTGAGTCGTGAGAAGAGGCGCTGTTCCACTTTCTGAATCATATTAAACCCTACAAACACATAGGTGCCATAGTCAAATTCCACGGTGTCATCGTTGGCCACCATTCGGTAGAGCGCCCCCTCGTAAGCAAGGCCCTGAGCGGCCAAATGCTCGTTGAAGCGGCGGTATATGTCGCTGAAATGGCACCACAAGTTTAGGAACCTCCTCTTTATCTCGGTCGGTGTGTCGTTTGTAAAGCAGCTAAAAAAGTGCTTCAGCAGCTCCCTTTGTTCCGCCGTGAGATAGGATAGGTCATCCATTTCGTGGAGGTCTGTCACGTTGGCAAGCACCTTTTCCGCATCTGCCATATTCTTATCAATATCATCGAAGTCGGCCAGCAACAACTGTCCCCATCCATAAAAGTGGTCAAGCGTTTCGCTCGATCCTGTACATTCGGCAAAGGTGCGGTGGAGTTCTGCTACCAGTTTAATGCTGTCTGCCACCTCCAACCTGGCATGCTTTCTGAACAGTTCGCTAATAGTGATATAGGTCGGGCTCCACAGTGGCCGCCCGACGGCCTTGGCCAAGTATTCATTGAAAAACAGGCTGGCGCGCTTGTTGGGGAACACTACCGCTACTCGTGACAGGTCATGCCCAAGTTTGGCCACCATATCCTCAGCTACATATTGCAAAAAATCTTTCATTCTCTCATTGTCTTTACTTCCAACAGTTCTTTTTATCCCATTCCGACATTACATTAAGGGTGCAATTCTGTCACTTCGATCACACGCTGTTCGTACACATACCACAGATAGCCGCTCACGCTACAGGAACCCATCTGTCTGAGTAGCTGTATGTATTCGGCAACTTGCAGACGGTGCTCGTCTCGTTGTTGTCCGAACTTAAAGTCAACGACTACCGTTTGCCCATCCTTGGTCATTACGCGGTCTGGTCTGCGCTCGCAAACTTCGCCTGTTTTGTCATCAGTCGTGATGATGGAACATTCGTTGTGTAACTGCCAGCTGCCGTCAAACCACTCGGCCACTTGGGGATTGTGCAGGTTGCATTCAAACATTTTTTTGATTCGTTCTGCAGACATTGGTCCACCATCAAGCAGGCCATCTCGTACAGCTTGTCGTATTGCGCAGTCAAGGTCTGTCGCTTTCGGGATGCAAGCGAACAGGTTGTGCAGCAAAGAACCAATAGTTATATAACTGTTATTCTGTTCACTGTCATCATCATGTTCAACAAATGCTTTACACTTATTACTCTGTTTGTATTCCGTCTTGTTCTTGCATATCTCAATGCCGACGGGGACTGGCTCATACTTCTGTAAAAACACATTGTTGGAATGTGCGACATTCTTGTCGCCCTCTGTCTCAACAGTCTCTTTATTGCCATACGTGAGCACCAATTCCTCCTCTTTTTCGTGCTCGCCTGAAATTGACGCACCAACCTCTCCTGCTACTTGTGCCAGCACCTTTTGCAGCGCGGTCGACCGGGAGTTGGTTGCATCGCGTTTGCCAAATACATAAAGGTGTTTTCCTGCGCGAGTCAGTGCCACGTATAGAAGATTCAAGTTGTCAACGACATTTTGCAAGTGCTCTTGCCGGTAGTCCTGCTCGTAGACTGTGCCTTGCATGGCAGCCAGCCCATAGTTAACAGGAACAAGGGGCAGGGCACTGAAAGGCTGTTCATGGGGGCTGCACCAGATAACATTCCCTTTTGTACGTTCAAGCTGCCAGTCGCAGAATGGAACAATCACATGGTCGAATTCCAATCCCTTGCTCTTGTGGATGGAGAGAATCCTCACACCGTCCTGCTCGTCACTCTGGATGGTCTTTGAGGCATAGGTATTCTCCCATTCTGCGATGAAATCGTCAATTTTGGCAGATACGTTGTTGTCTATGAATTGTGACAGACAATCATGAAAGGCGGACACATAGGCGCATTCGCTATGGAGGCGTTCAAGTTCAAACATGGCAAAAAGCGCCTCAGACAGATCGGGCAGTGGCAGCTCTCTCAGTCGCTTGGCATTCTCTTCGAAAGTTTCAGGAAGGAGCCCTTTTTTTGCAGCCAGATTCCACTGGGCTAACAGGGTGTCAAGGGGCCGGGTGTCGCCAACGACACCATATCTGTAGGCTTTTACCAAGTCGGTATGTGCTAGCGGGTCATCGGGATGGGCCAGCAACCGCATGGCTGTCACCAGAATGTTGACTGCAAGCGAGGCATCAAGTCTGAAAGCCTCGTCGGACACTACCTTCAGTTGCGGAATCATGGTTTCAAGGATGTTGGCTATTAGTGGAATGTGCTTGTTTGAACGTACCAGTATGGCTATGTCACTGGCACGCACGCCTTGCCCAACAAGCTGGCTAACAGTTTGCACTACACATTCAAATGTTTGTGTCTCGTAGTCGCGGCGGGGCAGCAGCCGCACTTCTACATACCCCCCGTCAGGCCTTCCTTTTGGAATGGACTGGCACACATCGGCATAGGCTTTAGCCAGCTGTGCGGCACCTGCAGGGTCACTATCCTCCAAGGTCTCGCGCTCCAGCGTGGCCAGCCTGGAGAACAGATGGTTGTTAAAGGTCACCACTTTCTGGCTTGAGCGGAAGTTCACAGTGAGGTCTCTTATGTCAATGTTCCATCTTGTTCCGAAGGTTGCGTCAATGTCATTGAGCAACCGCCAGTCGCCCGACCGCCAGCGGTAGATGCTCTGCTTCACATCGCCAACAATCAGGTTGTGCGGCTGCTCGTGACTCATGCACTCCTTGAGTAACACCTTAAAGTTGCCCCACTGGACGGTGCTCGTGTCCTGGAACTCGTCAATCATGATGTGTTCAAGACGAGTGCCGATTTTCTCAAATATGAACGGCGAGTCACTGCCCTGCATGATAGAGTGGAGCAGGGTTTGGGTGTCACTGAGCATGAATCGGTTGGCTTCCTCGTTAAGTTTGCTCACCTTGCGGTCAATACGTTCAAGCAGCCTCAGCAGACCAAGATGTCTCAGAGTGAGCTTTGCTGACTGGTAGCGGCGCCACTGGGATGGGCGCAATTCCACGGCCTGGGTGAGCAGTGGCAGTAGGTGTTCGTTTACAACCTGTATCATTGTCGCGCGCCGAGTGCAGGTCTTTGGCACCCATTTTCCGGCATCGTCCATACAGTCAAGGACGCGCTTGCCTACAATGGACTCGCTGAAGTCGCCCTCCTGCAGCTTCAGAAAAATGGAGCATACCCCAGAACGCCGGTAGGCGAAGTCGTTGATGGTAAGTCCCTCGCGCTCAATAGCCGTGAAAAACTTCCGGGCCAGATTACCCATTGTGTGTTGTGCCTCATCACATTCGCGTCGCAGCGACTTCACGTACTCCTCATAAAAGCCTTTGCGCATTAACAAGGCGTTCAGCCTGTCCCTGTTAAGCTTGTAGAAATCCTTGAAAATGGTTTGGCCAAACTCTTTCACCGTCCGAATGACGTTCCACGACTTGTCCTCGCTGATGCTCTGGTTGATGCAGTTCATCATCCAGCCAAGCATCTCGTCACCAGGTTCAAGCTCGTCAATCAGCCGGTCGACAGCCAACTCCATTACCTGCTTGTCGTTGAGTGCCACATTGAAATTGGGCGGCAGGTCAAGTTCGCGAGCCAGGTTGCGGAGCACCGTTTGAAAGAACGAATCAATGGTTTCTATGCGAAAATAGCTGTAATGGTGGAGTAGCAGTCTAAGCGCAACGCCTGCCCTTTCGCGCACCACCTGTGTGGGAAGCCCTGTCTCGCACGACACTATATGGAGATAGGCATCCGAGTCGCTCAATTCTTTCCAGATGCCATAAAGTTGTCCGAGAATACGCATCTTCATTTCCTCTGTGGCTTTGTTAGTAAAGGTCACGGCCAGTATGGTGCGGTAGTTGTGGGGGTTATCAACCAATAGCTTGATGTATTCTACCGCCAGCCTGAAGGTCTTTCCGCTGCCGGCACTTGCCTTATAGACGGTCAGGGGCGCATGTTTTTTTCCCATTGTGCAAAATTTGTTGTTGTGTATAACCAAATTGCGGCGGCTCACGTATGGACAGGACGTCCGTGATTACCATCTTCTGAACAGTTCGAAGGTAAACTTACTTCCAAACTCATGGAACTTACGGTTGACAAAGTTGGAAAACAGACCGATGGAGAAATACCTGTTTGTGAAGCCATAGCCAAGCTCCACATACGGTGTTGAGATGTGCTCTATCTGTAGCACGCTGGCATAGATGCGTTCCGTTTCAACCAGCCGCCCCACCCATGGCATCTGTGTGAGCAGAAACATGGGAGACTCATATGTGGCATTGGCTCTCACGTAATATTTCGAAGCGTTATACCAGTCGCTGTTTAGCAGTTGGAAATGTCCGGTCCAGTCATCGTCCCAACCATCTGGAAGATAGTCCTCGTGAAAGTTGTCGTAATCAACAAAGAAGTCGGTTGACTTGTCTGTGTAAAAGCCGCCGCCAACCCTCACGCTGTATTGCCTCAGTTGCCGCAGACGCTTCTTGTAGGAGGCGTCGAATTCAAATCGCTCATACCGGGTGTCAGACATTAACAGGTGGGGAATGGCTCGCTCGTAGCTGGCCGTTAGCACTGGCAAGCTGGGTGATGGACAGTATGTGAGTGTGACAAACGGAGCACAACTGCGGTAGACGCTTGGCTTGCCCAACTGCTTCATGGCCTGTCGGTTAACTGCTATGCGGCGGTGGAATATGCTGCCGGCATTGGCTGTCCAGTGGCTGCCTATTTGATAGTTGACAGACAGGCCGTACATGGTATCGCGGAAATAGTCAAGGTTAAGGTTTGAGAAATTGATGGTGTCCATCCGCTCGCTCTTAACCTTTTCAATCACACTGGAGTTGGTGATACGGTTGCCATTGGCCAATGTGGCCTCAATCCAACCTCCTTGGTGCTCACTGAACGTATAACGGAGCGGAGCAGTGAAAAAAAACTGGCCTTGCTTGAAGTTGTAGCCAAGCTTGGGAGTGAGGCTCAGCCCCCTCTGTGACGAGATTTTGTAGTAAGCCCCAGCGGTAAGCTTGTAGGACAGGCCGCGCTTCTGGCTGTAACTGAAGTAGAGAGGGTTCATCAGAGGGGACAACCTAATGTAGGCATTGTCAGAACGGACAGACTTACTTGACAGCAAGTGGTCGCCAACAATGTCCCAGGCTTTGTCTACTATGGAGTTTCCTTGGATGTTCGTGTCGGCTTTCCGAAGCGAGTCGTCGCGAACTTTCTGGCTGTAAACGGCACGCTCGACAGTTGTTAGGGGCTCCGGCCTCAGCCTGTCCATCATGGCCATGCTGTCAATATTGGCCATGGAGTCGGCAAGGTGTTTGCCGCAGTTGAACACGGCTACCAACTTGGAGTCAATTCTGTTACCGATAAAGCGGAATGTCGAGAGCACCTCGCTACGGTTTGGCAGCACGCTGTTGGAGTTGCTGTCCATTTCCACCGTGAGACGGAAGTCTACCATGTCGTAGTTACCTGAAATCCTGGCGGATAGAATCTTTCCGCTTGCCTTGTCAACCTTTGCGTCACCCCTGACCAACTGTGTGTTGTCTGTCCGTGGGGAAAAATCAAGTGTGGCAGTCCTGCCCTGGTCTGCCTTCACCTTGTAAGTGTAAAATTTGCGGTTGTCCCGGCTGAATGGCGAAAGCAGAAAATTCCCAATCAGTGTATTGCCATAGAGGTCGGGGGTGATATACTGCACCATAATGGGCATAATCTTGCGGTGGTTACGAATTGTTCCAACTGTCACTTGGCTTTTTAGCAGATAGTCTCCCACATCTGTAAACTTGATGCGCCCGTAAGTTTCACCCGTATAGTTGCGCTTGCCACGTGCGATGGCATACATGGTGGGCACGAGCATTAGAGCGGGGTTACGTCTGGCTGTGCGGAAATCGTACTTGAAGTAGAGGTTGCGCTCTTCGTTGCAGATGGGGGTGGCGTATGCCATAGCGTAACCGAACACCTTGTCTGCCAGTGTGGCAGTCTGGGAACGGGAGGAAAGTGTAACTGCACAGAACAAGAAAAACAGTGCAAACCGCAACGTGTCACTCTTAGCCATCAGCCCCGACAGTGAGGTGCAAGTTTTCTTGACGATGGTCATTGTGTTTCGGTTTGCACTGTCCGTGCTCCCATGTCAGCCGCCGGGGCTTGTCAGGGGAGTTGTATTTCTCTTCTATTATCCAAGGTATTTCATCAGAATTTTGGCGTTGCCGCTGTCGCGCAGTTTGGCGATGCTCTTCTCCCTAATTTGCCTTACACGTTCACGAGTGAGACCAAGTTGGTCGCCTATTTCTTCCAATCCTTTCTCGTGGCACCCTATACCAAAACATTCGCGGATGATGGTTATCTCGCGGTCTTTCAGCACCTTGCTCAGCACAGAGTTGAGTTCCTGTGCCATCGATTCGTGGTCCACTTGACGGTCTGTTCGGCTGTCATCACCACTTGCCATCACGTCAAGCATACAGTTGTCCTCTCCGTCCTGGAAAGGTGCGTCAATAGACACATGGTGCCCATCGGCCATCAGGCTCTGCCCAATCTTTTCCTCGTCAAGGTTGGTTGCCTCACTGAGCTCGGACACCGAAGGATGCCGTTGGTTCTCCTGCTCGAACTTGTTGATTTCGTGGTTGATTTTATTGAGTGAGCCAACCTGGTTCAGTGGCAGTCTGACGATACGGCTCTGCTCGGCGATGGCCTGCAAAATGCTTTGGCGAATCCACCATACAGCATACGAGATAAATTTGAAACCGCGTGTCTCGTCAAACTTCTGAGCCGCCTTGATCAGCCCGATGTTGCCCTCGTCTATCAAGTCGGTCAGTGTTAGTCCCTGGTGCTGGTACTGTTTGGCCACCGACACAACAAACCTAAGGTTGGCTGTCACCAGTTTGTCCTTGGCGCGCTCGCCCTCCGGACCACCTTTGCGGATTTTCTGGGCCAGTTCAATCTCCTCGTCAATGGAAATGAGCGGCGCACGTCCTATCTCCACAAGATACTTGTCCAGTGCCTCACTTGACCGGTTTGTAATACTCTTTGTTATCTTCAGTTGTCTCATCTTAACAAACTTCCGTTTATAAATTCCTGATAATCAAACGAATAAAAAAACTTTGCAAAATCGTTGCAAAGTTACTAAAATTATTCTCTTATTGTACCCGCTTTTTGTGTTTTTTAAGAAAATGTTTTTGCCCCGTAACTATTCAGTTGTTGGTACATGCCAAATCATCAAGCCCCAAATAGGGCTTAAATAGCGTTGAAAGGTGTCTTGCTCTCGTTTCATCCTTTCCGCCCTTTGTCTCTGTTTCTTCTGGTATCTTGCTGCAGTCAGTGTCTAGCCATAGCGGGCTACGGCTTCAGCACTGCCGTTGCAAGCTGTCCAAAACTAACAGCAACCCGGGACGAAGTCCGATGACTGATTTGGGTAAAATGAGCCGACAGGAGTGGGCTGTGCTATTTTT